>Ga0265798_10005880_pt1 | contig 16305 bp, 15 predicted proteins | sample P3T30metagenome_FD_192430 | JGI IMG/M metagenome (GOLD analysis project Ga0265798, IMG submission 192430) | Plant litter microbial communities from East Loma Ridge, Irvine, California - P3 T30 | ecosystem: Environmental > Terrestrial > Plant litter > Unclassified | place: USA: California... | reverse complement strand
GAACCGCTGACCTCTTGCATGCCATGCAAGCGCTCTCCCAGCTGAGCTATACCCCCGTTTCGGGAAGACAGTATCATAACATACTGCTTTTACTTCTCACAGCATCGTTTTCACAACGCTGGCACTGCTTACTACCAAATTCTTGGCGTCCCCACGGGGATTCGAACCCCGGTACTCACCGTGAAAGGGTGATGTCCTAGGCCTCTAGACGATGGGGACCCTGGACTGCTTTACTGCTTCTACTTCAGAGTTGGTGGAGGTAAGCGGGATCGAACCGCTGACCTCTTGCATGCCATGCAAGCGCTCTCCCAGCTGAGCTATACCCCCGCAGCGCTGAAGTGCGAGCATTATAGCGGAGGGTCTTGCATTTCGCAAATAGCCAGCGAGGGTCGTTTACAGACCTTTTTGCAGGCGTGCGAGAACGGTCTCGCGGCCGAACAGTTCCAGCACCGCGTCGATGGCCGGCGTCTGCAGCTGGCCGGTCACCAGCAGGCGCAGCGGCATGGCCAGCTGCGGCATCTTCAGGCCGTTCGCCGCCAGCACCTCTTTCATGGCGGCCGACAGCGCCGGCTTGCTCCACTCCACCGTCTGCAGCTTCTCCGCGAACTGCGCCAGCGCCGGACGCACGGCATCGGTCAGGTGCTGGGCCAGCAATGCCGCATCCGGATTCGGCGTGCGGAAGAACAGCATCGCCGCGTCGGCCAGTTCGTTGATGGTGTTGGTGCGCTCCTTCATGAGGCCCAGCACCGCGGCGAGCGGCGGCGCGCCTTCGAACCGGGCGCCCTCGCGCTCCATGATCGGACGCGCCAGGCCGGCCAGGCGTTCGTTGTCCGACTGCTTGATATAGTGGTTGTTCAGCCAGGCCAGCTTCTCGGGGTTGAACTGGGCCGCCGACGCGGTCAGGTGCTCGAGGTTGAACCACTCGGTGAACTGCGCCATCGAGAAGATCTCGTCGTCGCCGTGGCTCCAGCCCAGGCGCGCCAGATAGTTCAGCATCGCCTCCGGCAGGAAGCCCTGTTCCGGGTACTGCATCACGCTGACGGCACCGTGGCGCTTCGACAGTTTCTGGCCATCCGGACCCAGGATCATCGGCAGGTGGCCGTACTGCGGCAGCTCGGCGCCCAGGGCACGCAGGATGTTGATCTGGCGCGGCGTGTTGTTGACGTGGTCGTCGCCACGCAGCACGTGGGTGATCTTCATGTCCCAGTCGTCGACCGCGACGCAGAAGTTGTAGGTCGGGGTGCCGTCGCCGCGCGCGATGATCAGGTCATCGAGTTCCTTGTTGCCGATGGTGATGGGGCCCTTGACCACGTCGTGCCACGTGACTTCGCCGTCGAGCGGATTCTTGAAGCGCACGACCGGCTTGACCCCTTCCGGAACGGCCGGCAACTGCTTGCCCTCTTCCGGGCGCCAGGTGCCGTCGTAGCGCGGCTTCTCGCCCGCGGCGCGCATGCGCTCGCGCATCGCCTCGACTTCTTCCGGCGTGCAGTAGCACAGGTAGGCGGTGCCGGCTTCCAGCATGCTCTTGATGACTTCGCGATAGCGGTCCATGCGCTGCATCTGGTAGAACGGGCCCTCGTCATGCTCCAGGCCCAGCCACTTCATGCCGTCCAGGATCGCCTGCACCGCCTCCGGGGTCGATCGCTCCAGGTCGGTGTCTTCGATGCGCAGGATGAAGGTGCCGCCGAAGTGGCGGGCATAGGCCCACGAATACAGCGCGGTGCGGGCGCCGCCGAGGTGGAGATAGCCGGTCGGGCTGGGAGCAAAACGGGTACGGACGGTCATGGTGTTATATAGAAATGAGGTGATATGCCAAGACAGCTATTTTACAGGCTTGTCACTTTGCCTGGCATGCCAGCCCCTGGTTGACAGCGGCACAACAAGTAATTACTTTACAGAAATTAAAAATTTGGCTACCCTTTCGTATTCAATCAGCATTTTCATCACTTTTCCCGGTCCCGCCTGACGTTCCACCCATGTCGAACGACCCGAGCATCGCTCCCATCGCGTCCCTGCGCGGAGAATTCTCCTGCGCCACCACGGAGATCGGCTTCCTGCACCAGCAGGCGGCCGTGATCCTGCGCGACCTGCGCCGCGGTTTGCTGCTGTGTTCGCTGTTCTATCTGCTGTTCGGCGTCAGCGATATTGCCGCCCTGGGGCTGGAGGCCGCCTACACCCCCTTGCTCGCGCGCCTGACCGTCCCCGTCGTGGCACTGGGCTGCCTGCGGTATGCGAACCGCGGCGACGCTTCGACGCACGTCATGCGGCGCGCCGCCACCGTCTTCACCTTGTACTGGGCAGCAACCTACTTCGTCGTGATGGCGTACCGCCCGGGCGACATCCTGTTGCACGGCATGTCCTGGGTGATCATTTCCACGATCCTGCACATCATGATCCCGAACCGCCTGTCGACCTCGGGCCTGGTCGGGGTCGGCGCCAGCCTCGGCTTTCTCGCGATGGCATGGCATGGGCATGCTGTCAGCACCCGCTACCTGACGACGATGACCATGCTGCTCCTCTGCGCCAATGCCTTCGGCCTGATCCTGGCCCAGCGTCATGCGCGCCTGTGGCGCGAGCAGTACTGGGCCCAGCAGGTGCTGACCAACCTGTCGATCCGCGACCCGCTGACCGGCTCCTACAACCGGCGCCACCTGAATGCCGGCCTGCTCGACAGCGAAATCGCGCGCGCCCGCCGCTACCGCCTGAGCCTGTCGCTGATCATGTGCGACCTCGACGGCTTCAAGAAGATCAACGACACCCACGGCCACCACGCCGGCGACGAACTGCTGCGCAGCTTCGCCACCCTGGTGCAGGCGATGACGCGCGATTCGATCGACACCGTGGTGCGCTACGGCGGCGAGGAATTCCTCATCATCCTGCCCGAGACGCGGCTCGACGGCGCGCTCGAACTGGCCGAGCGCGTGCGCGCGGCTTTCGCCGAGCAGCGCATCGAGGTCGGCGGCGTCCAACTCGGCACCACGGCCAGCTTCGGCGTGGTCGGCGCGGAATTCGGCGGCAGCCATGCCGTCACGCCGCAGGGCATGATCGCGCTGGCCGACCAGCTGATGTACGAGGCCAAGCATGCGGGGCGCAACCTGGTGCGGGCGCGCCAGCTGGGGCAGCGGGTGGAAAAGGTGAGCCGGATTGGGTGACTGCGTGGGCACGGGGTGCCCACCCTACGGTCAGCGATAAGGTAGCGTGGGCTCCCCGAGCCCACGCTTGATTACGCCATGCGGTGCAGCCTGACCGGCTGCGTCCCATCCAGCGCCCGCGCCCGCAACTGGCCGCAGCCGCCATCGACGTCCTGCCCCGCCGAATCGCGCAGCTTGGTGAGAATCCCGCGCTCGAACAGCCAGGCCGCGATGGCGAGCGCCTTGTCCCAGCCCGGCCGCTGGAAGGGCAAACCTTCGTTGGCGTTATACGGAATCATGTTCAGCACGGCGTACTTGCCGCGCAGGAGCTCGACGATGGCGTCCAGCTCGTCCTGGCCGTCGTTCACGCCTTCCAGTAACGTCCACTGGTACTGGATCGGATAGCCGGTCAGGCGCGCATAGCGTTCGCCCTCCTCTACCAGTTCGCGCGGGGTCAGGCGCGGCGCGCGCGGCAGCAGCTTTTCGCGCAAAGCCGGCCTGGTGGTATGCAGCGACAGCGCCAGCGCCGGCTTCACCCGGCCGGCGGGCAGGCGCTCGAACACGCGCGGGTCGCCGACGGTCGAGAACACCAGGTTCTTGTGGGCGATATTCCCCTCGACGCCCAGCAGCTCGATCGCTTCCATGACATTGTCGAGATTATGGGCCGGCTCGCCCATGCCCATGAAGACGACCTTCTTGACCGGCCTCCGCCGGCGCGCCAGCACGACCTGGGCGACGATCTCGCCGCTGCTCACCTGGCGGATCAGGCCGCCCTGCCCGGTCATGCAGAACTGGCAGCCGACCGCGCAGCCGACCTGGCTGGACACGCAGACGCCGTCGCGCGGCAGCAGCACGGATTCGACCGTCTGGCCGTCCGCCAGGCCGACCAGCAGGCGCGCCGAGCCGTCTTCCGCCGGATGGGTGCTGAGGACGCGCGCCAGGCCGTCGAGTTCTTCGTCGATCCGCGGCAGGGCCTCGCGCACCGGCTTGGGCAAGAAATCCATGGGACGGCGGCGGCCGTGGTCGTGGCCGGCGTTGCGGACCCAGTCGCGCAGGATGCGGTCTTCGTGGAGCGGGAGGGCGCCGAGGGCGCGCAGGCGGGTGCGGAGCGTGGAAAGGCGCATGTATTGTTTCCGTCATTCCCGCGAAAGCGGGAATCCATACGTCGCGTGCTTGGCCAACTCAGTATGGGTTCCCGCTTTCGCGGGAACGACGTGATAGCTGTTTAGTCGTTTTTTACAACGATGGTCGGGAACTTGGCGCTCATGTCCTTCGCCTTTTCCGCCACCTTCACCGCCACCTTGCGCGCGATCTGCTTGTAGATATCAGCCACTGCACCGTCCGGCTCCGCCACCACGGTCGGCGTGCCGGAATCGGCCTGCTCGCGGATCGACAGCTGCAGCGGCAGGCGGCCCAGGAAGTCGACGCCGAAGTCGGCGCACATCTTCTCTCCGCCGCCTTCGCCGAAGATCGCTTCGTGATGGCCGCAGTTCGAGCAGATGTGCATGCTCATGTTCTCGACCACGCCGAGGATCGGGATACCGACCTTCTCGAACATCTTCAAGCCCTTGCGCGCGTCCAGCAGGGCGATGTCCTGCGGGGTGGTGACGATCACGGCGCCCGTCACCGGCACTTTCTGCGACAGGGTCAGCTGGATGTCGCCGGTACCCGGCGGCATGTCGACGATCAGGTAGTCGAGTTCGCGCCAGTTGGTCTGCTCCAGCAGCTGCTGCAGCGCCTGGGTGACCATCGGGCCGCGCCAGACCATCGGCTCGTCCGGGTCGATCAGGAAGCCGATCGACGAGACCTGCACGCCGTGGTTCTCCAGCGGCTCCATGGTCTTGCCGTCCAGGCTTTGCGGACGGCCGTTGATGCCCAGCATGGTCGGCTGCGAGGGGCCGTAGATATCGGCGTCCAGCACGCCGACGCTGGCGCCTTCCGCGGCCAGGGCCAGCGCCAGGTTGACGGCGGTGGTCGACTTGCCGACCCCGCCCTTGCCCGAAGCGACGGCGATGATGTTCTTCACGTTGGGCATCACCTTCAGGCCGCGCTGGACGGTGTGCGAGATGATCTTCGAGCTGACGTTGACGCTGACGTTCTGCACGCCGGGCAGCTGGCGCAGCGCCTCGATGACGGCGTTACGGACCAGGCCGACCTGGCTCTTGCCCGGGTAGCCCAGCTCGATGTCGAGGGCGATATTGCCGCCGTCGACCTGGATATTCCTGGCGGAGCGGGTGCTGACGTAATCTTTATTGGTGTTCGGGTCGACGACCGCGGACAGGGCGGTCTTGACGTCGTCGATAGTGATGCTCATTGGGCTCTCCGTTTGTAATGCGCAGAGTTTAGCTTATTTCAACCTTGAGTGACCCCTGACCGTTTAGGGTCATCCGCTGGTAAAATGCTTTTTTTCACCTATCGATTCCTCGAACGACCATGACCCGCAAGCTGTTCGTCACCACCGCCCTGCCCTACGCCAACGCCGCCTTCCACATCGGCCACATGATGGAATACATCCAGGCCGACATCTGGGTCCGCTTCCAGCGAATGCAGAAAGATGGTGGCCAGCAGCGCACGGTGCACTTCGTCGGCGCCGACGACACCCACGGCACGCCGATCATGATCGCCGCCGAGAAGGAAGGCGTGACGCCGCAGGAATTCGTGGCCCGCATCGCCGCCGGCCGCGCCCAGTACCTGGACGGCTTCCACATCGCCTTCGACAACTGGTATTCGACCGATTCGCCGGAAAACGTCGACCTGTCGCAGGGCATCTACCGCAAGCTGCGTGATGCCGGCCTCATCTATACCAAGACCGTCGACCGCTTCTACGACACCGCCAAGGGCATGTTCCTGGCGGACCGCAACATCAAGGGCGAATGCCCGGTCTGCCACGCCAAGGACCAGTACGGCGACAACTGCGAAGTCTGCGGCGCCGCCTACCAGCCGACCGAGCTGATCAATCCGTTCTCGGTGTTCACCGGCTCGACCCCGATCCTGAAGCCCTCCGAACAGTATTTCTTCAAGCTATCCGACCCGCGCTGCTTCCAGTTCCTGAAGGAGTGGCTGAACACCCCGGGCCGCCTGCAGCCGGAAATGGTGAATAAAGTGTCCGAGTGGCTGGGCGAGAACGGCGAAAAGCTGGCCGACTGGGATATCTCGCGCGACGCGCCCTACTTCGGCATCCCGATCCCCGATGCGCCGGGCAAGTTCTTCTATGTCTGGCTGGACGCGCCGGTCGGCTACCTGGCGTCGCTGAAGAATTACTTCGAAAAGAAAGGCCTCGACTACGAAGCCTTCCTGAACGACCCGGCCGCCGAGCAGGTGCACTTCATCGGCAAGGACATCGTCTCCTTCCACCTGCTGTTCTGGCCGGCGATGCTGAACTTCTCGAACCACCCGATCATCGACAAGCTGAAGGTCAATGTCCACGGCCACCTGACCGTGAACAACGAAAAGATGTCGAAGTCGCGCGGCACCGGCATCTCGCCGCTGCGCTACCTGGAACTCAAGATGAACCCGGAGTGGCTGCGCTACTACCTGGCGTTCAAGCTCAACAGCAAGGTCGAGGACCTGGACTTCACCGGCGAAGACTTCGTCGCCCGCGTCAACAGCGACCTGATCGGCAAGTACGTGAACATCGCCAGCCGCTGCGCCGGCTTTATCGCCAAGAAGTTCGACGGCAAGCTGGCCGCCGAGCTCTCGCCGAAAGCGAAGGAATGGATCGCCCGCGCCCTGAACGGCGAAGATGGCGAGCGCCAGGTGGCCATCGCCGCCAGCTACGAAGCACGTGAATTCGGCCGCGCCCTGCGCGAGATCATGGCCATCGCCGACGTCGCCAACCAGTACGTCGACGAGAACAAGCCATGGCTGCTGGCCAAGGATGAATCGAAGGTCGCGGAACTGCACGAGGTCTGCACCACCGCCCTGATCCTGTTCCGCCAGCTGAGCATCATGCTGTCGCCGGTGCTGCCGCACGTCGCTGCGCGCGTCCAGGAATTCCTGGGCGACGCGTCCTTCTCGTGGGAAGACACCCAGGGCGAAAACGTCTGGAACAGCATGCTCGGCCGCACCATCGGCGCCTACAGCCACCTGATGCAGCGCGTGGACGCCAAGATGGTCGAGGACCTGTTCGACAAGCCTGCCGCGCCTGCGGTTGCCGCGCCCGCCCCTGCCGAAAAACCGGCCGTTGCCGCGGCACCCGCAGCCGACCTGCCGGCCGCCGAAGCCGGCGATATCGAAGAACTGGCACCGGAAATCTCGATCGACGATTTCACGAAGATCGACCTGCGCGTCGCCAAAATCGTCAACTGCGAACACGTCGAAGGCTCTAGCAAGCTGCTGCGCCTGACCCTGGACGTGGGCGAAGGCCGCTACCGCAACGTGTTCTCGGGCATCAAGTCGGCTTACCAGCCGGAGCAGCTGATCGGCAAGCTGACGGTGATGGTGGCCAACCTGGCGCCGCGCAAGATGAAGTTCGGCGTTTCGGAAGGCATGGTGCTGTGCGCCTCCGCCAATGACGAAAAGACCGATCCGGGCCTGTACGTGCTGGAGCCGGTCTCGGGCGCCAAGCCAGGCATGCGTATCCGCTGATCTATTATTTTCAGTGCAAGCGTAGCTATAATGCGCTTTTTCGAAACTCTTGAGTGGTAGCAAAATAAAATGACCGAATACAAAGCCCTGCGACACATCCCGCAAGCGAACCTGTTCCGTCAAGGCGACGTCTTCGTGCTGTTCGGCGAACTGTTCGGCCGTGGCTACGTGAACGGCCTGATCGACGAAGCGCGCAAGGCCGGCATGACCATCCTGGGCGTCACCGTGGGCCGCCGTAACGACGACGGCACCCTGCGCGCCCTGACCGCGGAAGAACATGCGGAAGCGGAAGCCAAGCTGGGCGGCCGCATCATCAATGTGCCGCTGATGGCCGGTTTCGACATGGACGCGCCGGCGGGCGAACAGAACCCGACCGAGATGCTGTCCGGCATTACCCTCAAGAGCTGGCAGGAAGACAAGCTGGACTGGGACAAGATCGAGCAATGCCGCCAGGCCGGCGTGGCCCGCTTCAGCGAGTCCGCCCGTCAGGCCATGCTCGAGATCGACAAGCTGATCCCGGACGGCGCCAACGTCTTCTTCGCCCACACGATGGCCGGCGGCATTCCGCGCATCAAGGCTTTCCTCGCCATCGCCAACCGCATCTATAAAGGCCGCGGCGAGCGCTTCATGTCCTCGCGCGCCCTGCTCGACAGCGACCTGGGCAAGCTGATCCTGATGAACTTCGACGAAGTCTCGGCCAACACCCTGAAGCACCTGATCGATGCCTCCGCCGGCATCCGCGAGCGCGTTTCTGCCCATGGCGGCGAAGTGCGCTATACGGCCTACGGCTACCACGGCACCGAAGTGCTGATCGGCGGCGAGTACAAGTGGCAGACCTACACCAACTACACCCAGGGCTACGCCAAGATGCGCCTGGAGTCGATCGCCGAAGCGGCCTGGAAACAGGGCGTCTACGCGACCGTGTTCAACTGCCCGGAAATCCGCACCAATTCCTCCGACATCTTCGTCGGCGTGGAACTGTCGCTGTTCCCGCTGCTGGCCGCGCTGAAGAAGGAAGACGGCGGCGCCTGGGCGCAGGCGCAGTGGGATGCCTGCGAGCGCCTGCTGAACGAAGGCGAATCGGTCCAGGGCATCCTCGACAAGCTGGAAACCTACCTGCAAACCGAAACCCTGGCCGGCTACCGCAACTACGAAGCCTGGCCGATGGACAATTCGCCGGAACTGGCCGAGCTGATGATCGGCACCGCCGACGAGATCACCGGGCTGCACCAGGACAAGAAGGCGCTGGTCACCGACCACCTGTCCTCGCTGGTGGTGGAAGGCACCGGTCCGCTGATGTTCCATGGCGCGGCCGAGAAGATCGCGCCGGTGCTGTGGCTCAACCACGACATCATCGCCCGCCAGCTGAACGCGCTGCACAAGTAAGACGCTGCCACGCGGTAAAATTGAACGTTTGCACCTTTTAGAATGTAAAGAGCACCATGGGCCTGTTCACGAAACACTCGAATTACGAATCCGACCACACCAAGTTCATCAAGGAACTGAAAGAGAAGACCCCGGGCATGGACGAGCGCCAGGTTGCCGGCCGTTCCCTGCTGTGGGACAAGGCGCCGCTGTCGCTGGACGAGCAGCGCCGCATCGCCGAGTCGCGCCTGCGCCAGAACGCCTACCCGTACCAGACCAAGGTCTGAGTCCGGCTGACGGCAGAGGCTGACGACGATGGTGCCCGAGCAGGCGTCCCCCGAGGGGGGCGTCGATTCCACGCCGGACGAAGGCACCATCCCCGACGCCGGGCTGAACGCGGCCGCTGACGCCGCCGAGGCCAGCATCGCCCGCCTCTACGGCGAGCCGCTGCTGCGCCTGCCGAACGACCTGTACATCCCGCCCGACGCGCTCGAAGTCTTCCTCGACGCCTTCGAAGGTCCGCTCGACCTGCTGCTGTACCTGATCCGCAAGCAGAACTTCAACATCCTCGACATCCCGATGGCGCAGGTGACCCTGCAATACCTGGAATACGTCGAGCAGATCCGCAAGAGCAACCTGGAGCTGGCGGCCGAGTACCTCTTGATGGCGGCCATGCTCATCGAGATCAAGTCGCGCATGCTGCTGCCCAGGCGCCAGGACGACCTGGTCGAGGACGTCGGCGACCCGCGCGCGGAACTGGTGCGGCGCCTGCTGGAATACGAGCAGATCAAGGTGGCGGCCCAGCGCGTCGGCTCCCTGCCCCAGCTGGACCGCGACTTCCTGCGGCCCTCGCTGCCGGTCGAGCAGGGGCTGGCGCCGATCTGGCCGCACGTCGACCCGCACGACCTGCAGCGCGCCTGGATGGACGTGCTGCGCCGCGCCAAGCTGACCCAGCATCACCGGATCGGCCGCGAGGAATTGTCTGTGCGCGAGCACATGTCGGCAATCCTGCGTACACTGCAGTCGAACCGCTTCGTGGAGTTTGCGGACCTGTTCCAGGGCCAGGCCAGCGTGCCGGTCGTGGTCGTGCACTTCGTGGCCATGCTCGAGCTGGCCAAGGAAACCCTGATCGAAATTACCCAGGCCGAACCATTCGCGCCGATCTACGTCAGGCTGGCGTATTCGCCGGCCTGAGCCTTACAAAGACACCATGAAAATCATCTCCACCATCGACGAACTGCGCGACCAGCTGCGCGGACAACTGCGCACCGCCTTCGTTCCGACGATGGGCAACCTGCACGAGGGCCACCTCTCGCTGATGCGCCTGGCGCGTCGCCACGGCGACCCGGTGGTCGCCTCGATCTTCGTCAACCGCCTGCAGTTCGGCCCCAACGAAGACTTCGACAAATACCCTCGCACCTTCCAGGCCGACGTCGAGAAGCTGGAGAAGGAAGGCGTGTACGTGCTGTTCGCGCCCACCGAGAAAGACCTGTACCCGGAGCCGCAGGAATACCGCGTGCAGCCGCCGGACAACCTCGGCAACATCCTCGAAGGCGAGTTCCGCCCGGGCTTCTTCAACGGCGTTTGCACGGTGGTGACCAAGCTGTTCTCCTGCGTGCAGCCGCGCGTGGCCGTGTTCGGCAAAAAGGATTACCAGCAGCTGATGATCATCCGTAACATGGCGCGCCAGTTCGCGATGCCGACCGAGATCATCGGCGCCGAAACCTTCCGCGCCGACGACGGCCTGGCGCTGTCTTCGCGCAACGGCTACCTGTCGGGCGAAGAGCGCGCCGAAGCGCCTTTCCTGTACCAGACGCTCAACTACGTGGCCGAGCAGAGCCGCGCGGGCCATGCGGATTTGCTGGCACTGGAACAGGAGGCGATGGAGCGCCTGGCGGCACGCGGCTGGAAGCCGGACTATGTCTCGATCCGCAAGCGCATGAACCTGCAGGCGCCGAGCCGTGAAGAATATCTTGCTGGTGAGCAATTGGTGGTCTTGGCTGCGGCCAAACTGGGCAATACCCGCCTGATCGATAATCTGGAAGTTTAAACCACACTACTTTCTTTTTTGAAAATACCTTGTAGATATTGGCAACTCCGTTTGCTAAAATCTACGAGGCAACACTTTTTACCCAAACCACGTAAAAAGATTCAAGGAGTAGTCACGTGACCGACATGGCCAACACCCAGATGCGCAAGGGCCCGCCCAGGCTGAGCGATGCCGTCGAGCGCATCAAACCGAACACGGCCTCGCACGTCATGAGCGACGCCTTCCAGATCTTCGATACCCTGTCGACCCTGGCCCAGACCGGCGAAGCGATCACCGTCTACCCGATGGGCCAGGACTTCGTCATGGCGCGCATCGATGCCGTCGATCCGGACCGCCGCTCCTTCGTCCTCGACCTGGCGGAAGACAGCATTTTGGCCGAGGGCAAGGCCGACTTCGTGGCCTCGCTGGGCGGCAATGCCAAGATGCAGTTTTCGCTCGACGCCAACTGGAGTATCGTCAGCGGCCGCAGCCAGGCGGTCGAACTGCCGCTGCCGGACGCCTGCCAGGTGCTGAACCGCCGCGCCGAGGCGCGTCTCGACACCCCGCTGGGCGGCAGCTACGGCGCCCGCTTCACCCATCTCGGCAAGACCTTCGAACTGCCGCTGTACGACTTTTCGCTGGGCGGCGTCGGCCTGCGTGCGACGCCGGAACAGGCTTACGAACTGTTCGTCGGCAAGAAGCTCGAGGGCGTGGAGCTGGAACTGGGGCCGTCGCTGGCCATCATGGCCGACCTCGAAGTGCGCCTGCTGCGCCCTTTCCGCACCTTCCTGCTGGGCGAGCAGGTGCAGGTCGGCTGCCGCATTTCGAACATCACCATGCAGATGAAGCAGCGCCTGGAGCGGGCCGTCAGCAAGGTGCAGATGAAGCGCTGACACGCGCCTGGGCGAAGCGGGCCAGTTCATCGGCTGTGAAGGTCGGCAGCAAGGCCGAGCTGGCGCGCAGCGCGTCGATCTCATCCCGGTCCAGCAGCGCCATAGCCTCCAGTTGGACACGAAGCGTACGCTGTACGTAATCATGTGAAAGTATCGCCGCCTCGGCGCCGGGTATTCCCGGGTCGATTGCCAGGGTCTTGATTGCGGCCTGGTCCGCAGCTTCGTATTCGCACAGGCCGGCCCACGCCGCCTCCTGCGCTTCGGCCGACAACAGGCAGCGGATCGCATATGCCAGGGAGGACATGGCTTGCTGCGCCATCAGCTCAATAAAGCCATCGGCGTCCGGATCCTCGGCCGGGATACGGTCCATGATGTCGTCCAGGATGCCGTCCCACGCATCCTCGGCCGCGCCATTCAGCCGCACCTTTTCCCATAACTGCTCCAGCACCTCGCGCGGGCGCCCGATGTCCGGCAGCTTTCGCCTCTCGGCAAAGGCTTCGTAGGCCGGCAACTGGCGGGCCGCCGCCGCAGTTGCGAATGCCAGGCGCAAGGCCGGCGCCATCCCGGTCAAGCTTTGCCTCAGTGCGTTTTCGTCGAAACAGAGCATGTCCTTACCCGGCCTTTCTCCCATCGATGCGCGATCCGAGGCTCAGGTCGTCACACTCTGCGCCCAGGCCAGCGCACTCAGATGCGCCTTGTTCACGTCAAGCGGGCTGATGTCCAGCGCCGCCGCCATCGACGCCACCAGCTGCGAATTCAGCTCGCAGGCCTCGGCCAGCGCCAGGTAGGGACCATAGGCGCCGCCGCGCGTCAGCAGCGCCCGCACTACCTCGTCCGGCAGCTGGATGGTGTCCAGCACTTCCTTCATCGGCAGGCCCAGCAGGCGGTTCAGCAGCGAGAACATGCCGGCCACGAACAGGTATTCGCTCTCCGCGCGCGGCAGGAATTTCTGGCCCAGCAGTTCGCACAGGCGGGCGCGCACGACCGCGGTTTCCATCAGCACTGGCGAGTAGCCGCTCGAGCTGGCCGTGGCCAGCAGCAGCACCAGCCAGCGGTACAGCGGCGCATAGCCCAGCATGGCGATCGCCTGGCGCAGCGACTCGACCTGGCGGCCGGCGCCGAAACCGGCCGAGTTAATGAAGCGCAGCAGCTTGTAGATCAGGGCCGGGTCGCGCTTGAGCACGGCCTCGATCTTGGGCACGTCCTCGTTGTTCTGCACCATCTGCATCAGCTGCAGGATGATGGCCTGGGCCGGGTTCATGCCCTTGACGCTGCCGCTGGTGCGCGGCGTCAGGTGCAGCTTGCCGACGAAGGCTTCCAGGCCCAGTGCGGCGCAGGCATCGTAATCGGCCCAGGTCGAAACCGGACGGCCGACCATGCGCAGCGTCGATTGCTTGACCGCGGCATAGGTGCGGGCTTGCGTTGCCACGTCGGTGCCGGTGAAGCGCACTTCGGCGTAGGAAGCAACGGAAGACAGGTTCTTGCCCAGCAGGTCGAGATTGGCGCCGCGCAGCGAGATGCCGACGCCCCCGGCGCGCAGCGCCTGCACGGCGGCACGGGTGTCGGGGTTGGCCAGTTCACGGGTGCTCATCGAGAGCACGGTGCGCTCCGGCGGCAGCGCGTGCAGGGCATCCGTCGAGAGCATGGCCGGCACGGCATCGAGAAACAGCAGTTTCTCGCGCAGCAGCCAGCCATGGTCGTCGTCGACCAGGTGCTCGGCCACGAAGCCGACCAGCGATTCGAGGTCGGCGGCGCCGACTTCCCTTCCGTTCTGCTGTTGCCAGCAGAGTTCATAACCAATCACACGTTGCTTAGGGTCAAGCAAGGGTTCACGGACGATGAAGTTGGTCTGATGCATTTTATGAACACCGGGTGAAACGAGGGGGACACGATGCGCCGTCCGCAGGCGCATCGGTAAAACAGAAGCTTAGAAGCCGAGGCTGTCCAGCAGGTCGTCGACCTGGCCCTGGTCGGCCACCACTTCGCTGTTGCCTTCAGGGTTGATTTGCGGCCCGTTCAGCAGGCCGTTGTCGAATTCGCGCTTGACCTCGGCCGGGGCGAAATCGACCAGTACCTGGACCAGTTGCTTTTCCAGGTTCTGCGCAATGCCGGTGATGCGCTTGATCACCTGGCCGGTCAGGTCCTGGAAGTCCTGGGCCATCATGATGTCCATCAGGTGGCCGCGGGTTGCGGCAGCGCTGCTGCGCGATACGGCCAGCGACGCGATGGTGCGTTCAGCCAGCGCCCGCCATTCCGGGCTGCCCTCGCCGCTGTCCAGCAGCGACTGCCAGGCGCGCGTGAGTTCCACGGCCGAGCTGTCGATGCCATCCTGCAGCGGCGACGCGGCGTCGGTCGCGTCCAGCACGCGCTTGGCGGCATCTTCCGACAGGCGCGCCACGTAATCGAGGCGATCGCGCGCATCCGGGATGTCGCTGGCGGCTTTTTCGATCAGCTTGTCCAGGCCCAGTCCGCGCAGGCTCTCGTGGAGCGCGCGGGTCATGTGCCCGATCCGGCTCAGGACCTCGTCGTTCGAGCCCGAGTCGGCCGTCTGCTCAGTCATTTCACTTCCCCATCTTTTCGAAAATCTTGTTCAGCTTTTCGTCCAGCGTGGCGGCAGTGAACGGCTTGACCACGTAGCCGTTGGCGCCCGCTTGCGCGGCCGCGATGATGTTTTCCTTCTTCGCCTCGGCGGTCACCATCAGCACCGGCAGGCCGGCCAGGGCGGGATCGGCACGGATGTTCTGCAGCATGGTCAGGCCGTCCATGTTCGGCATGTTCCAGTCCGAGACCACGAAGTCGAACTGCTCGCTGCGCAGCTTGGCCAGGGCCATGACGCCGTCTTCGGCTTCGTCAACGTTGGCGTAACCCAGTTCCTTCAACAGATTCCGCACGATGCGGCGCATCGTCGAGAAATCGTCAACAACTAAAAAACGCATCTTTGGATCAGCCATGAATTACTCCGTTGTTACTCTATCTGAATATGTTGGTTGGACTTCTGCACTGCGTGGACTTCGGCACTGCGAAACAGGCCTAAGCATAGCATTTTTGTTGCTCTACGGCGATAAAACCGAGGGTAAAGAAGCTCGGGCGAATCAAACGCGCAACGCCCGGCCGCCCTGTGCGGCAAGATGGCCGAGGACCATGCCCGGCAGCGCCGTCAGCGGCCCCACTTCATGGGTCGCACCGACCGCGATCGCCTCGCGCGGCATGCCGAACACGACGCAGGAGGCTTCGTCCTGGGCGAAATTCCAGGCGCCGGCGCCCTTCATTTCCAGCATGCCCTGTGCGCCGTCCTTGCCCATGCCGGTCAGGATCACCCCGACCGCGTTCTTGCCGGCCGCCTGGGCCGCGGAACGGAACAGCACGTCCACCGAGGGGCGGTGGCGGTTCACCGGATCGGTCTGCTCGATCCTGGTCATGTAGTTGGCGCCGGAGCGGGTCAGCAGCAGGTGCGAATGGCCCGGCGCGATGTAGGCGTGGCCCGGCAGCACGCGCTCGTTGCCCTGGGCTTCGGTCACGCTGATGCGGCACAGCGAATCCAGGCGCTTGGCAAAGGAACTCGTGAACCCTTCCGGCATGTGCTGGGCGATCAGGATGCCCGGGCAGTCGGACGGCATCTGCATCAGGAATTCGCGGATCGCCTCGGTGCCGCCGGTGGAGGCGCCGATGATGATCAGCTTCTCCGACGAGGTCAGCGGGCTGCGCAGCTGCGGAAGCTGGGCACTGGGCGGCGGCGCATGCAGGGTGCGCGGTTTCAGGCGCGCGCGGGCGGCGCCGCGGATCTTGTCGGCGATGAGTTCGGTGTACTCGCGCATCCCGGCCTGGATCGAGATCTTCGGCTTGGTCACGAAATCCACCGCACCCAGTTCCAGCGCGCGCATGGTGATCTCGGAGCCGCGCTCGGTCAGCGAGGACACCATCAGCACCGGCATCGGGCGCAGGCGCATCAGCTTTTCGAGGAAGTCGAGGCCGTCCATCTTCGGCATCTCGACGTCGAGCGTGAGCACGTCGGGGTTGACGCGCTTGATCAGCTCGCGCGCGACCAGCGGATCGGGAGCGACGCCCACCACTTCCATGTCCGGCTGCGAATTGACGATCCCGGTCATCACGCTGCGGATCAGGGCGGAATCGTCGACGATGGCCACTTTGATCTTGTTCGTGGTGTTCATTCTGTGCCCTTTCGTCAGAACAGGTCGATGTCGCCGCCGACCGGCGCGACCTTGAGGCGGCTGGCGTAGTCGAGCTCGCGCTTCGCCAGCGTGTCGTTATGGGTTTGCATCAGCTTCTTGACCAGCACCTT
>Ga0265798_10005879_pt1 | contig 16305 bp, 12 predicted proteins | sample P3T30metagenome_FD_192430 | JGI IMG/M metagenome (GOLD analysis project Ga0265798, IMG submission 192430) | Plant litter microbial communities from East Loma Ridge, Irvine, California - P3 T30 | ecosystem: Environmental > Terrestrial > Plant litter > Unclassified | place: USA: California... | reverse complement strand
ACACCCTCTCCAAATCTCTCTCTCTCTCTCTCTCTCTCTCTCTCTCTCTCTCTCTCTCTCTCTCTCTCTCTCTCTCTATCTTCTTGATATCCAACTCTGTGTACTTACTTGCCAGCCAACAACTTTACCTCCGCTGTAATCTCCCGGCACATCAACACCCCTCCGAACACAACCTCCACCAAAGCTCTACGCCTGTACACGCTCACTAACTCACTGCAGCATTCGATCCAAGACGTACAAAGCACACGATCGAGTCCAAGTGCCGCTCCTCTATACAACTCAACGGCAGCTTTATTAACCCACCTTTTAGACACCTGTACTCTCTTCTTGCAACAGAGGTGACAGACTTCAATTACCTTAGCACTGCTTATTTAGTGCCTCCCATATCACATTTACATACTGCGAATATTCCGTTCTTACGCGAGTGTTGAGGTCCGCTTCCAATACTACCACACATCCACCACACATGTCTTACCCAGGGTCCTACGTAATCTACAGAGGAGTGCGTTCCGGCGAGGAGCATTGGCCGGCTGTGATGTTCCTAGATGAGGATGCACCGCAAGAAATCCAGCAAGATCGGCCGCCTGGGTATGTTACTCTCGTACTTCTGTATGGAGAGCCCGCCCGCACGTTGTATGTATTCCACTATGACGTCCGCACCTTGTAATAACCTTTACAGTCGATGGGCTACGACCTTACAGCTGTCCCCCTTGACCACTCTAGATAACGCTTGTTCGCCTGAGCATTCGGAAGACGTTCGACAAGCTTTTCGACAAGCAATCTTTATGCGAGAGGAGGTCCAAGCTGGCCTAGAATACTGGAAGAACGAGGTGGCGAAGCAATTTGGTACTCTCCCAAACTATTCAGAAAACGTGGACGAGGCAGTCACGGGTACCGACGAGGAGATCGACGAACAGGTATCGGAGGCTATACGGACCAGCAAAGAGGAGTATGATCGATCTTCATCTCTCGCTATACGTACACCCACCCATCCTCCAAAGCGGCGCCGCACAGCTCGCTGCCGCGAAGACTCATCGATATCACCTACAACGCTATCCGACGATGAAGACTCCCCACCAAAGCGACGAAGACACTCCTCTGCTACTGATCATGAGACTCTTGGCCTACCACCCCAGAGAATAGAACAGTCCTCCAAATACCAAGGCCGTTCAGCTCTGGAGTGCATGCGTAGTTTCAACCAGAGCTCAGCTACTCCCACAAGCGACACCGTGGACGATGATCTGTGAGATATCACCTGGGCAGCCACATTCTGTGTATCACATGCTAATGATTAATAGAGAGCAAAGCAAGGCCTTCATACACATACCAGTCGGACCTGATCAAGTGATACATACCTTCCAGAAAAAAGATGTGTGGGATAGACCCTACTTCAGGAATGCTGGAGCTGCGATCAACTACTTCGCTATGGACGATGAAGGCACTTGGGTACTACGCCATCCTAAGCTGACGAGCATTTCAAGTGAAGACTTTCGTTTCGTTTCCGACTACTTGACGCGCGACGACTTTGGAATACACTACCCCGAGAACCCAGAGCAAAATCAGGAAGCGATCTGTCAGTGTGTAGCTGCCTGGGATGTCGCTGATAAGTTGGGAGCAGCTGATATGCAAGATTACATCGCGAAAAAGGTGCAATATATCGAATGGGAGCTTGCCGATGTCCTCACCTTTGCTATAGTCATCTACAGGTCTGGCCCCAGCCTACTGGATGATGATCCTATAAGGGACTGGGTGTCGGGTTACATCGCTCAGCATTACTTTGCCTACCTGAAAGACGAAACCATTTCGACAGCATTCCGCAAAAACATTCGGAAGCTCAGAGCGCTGTGGAAAGATGTTCTGGTCAAGCTGTTGCAGATTGAGGAGAGAGGCGACGAGATGGAGGAGGAGCAGGAGAGCGACGAGGACAATCTCATCGACGACGACGATCTTTGATTATCCTGACTTAGAACGACATGACGTCGATGGGTCAGAAGCGGGAAGGGCGAGTCTAAAGCGCACAGAACGAGCGGAGCACGACTGTGTACGGTGTCAGTAATTGGCTCTCAATTTTCTTTGAGCACAGAAGACCGAAAGTTTCCCGGTCATGCTGGCATCGAGTCGTTGATGGCTTCAGCGGATGACACAAGCTTGCAATCGGAATTCGATCAATTCAATTCCTACTATTCAAGTGCATTCACAACTGATTCGGCATGCAATAGCCACGACTGTCCCTCATCATACATGTATGCAGATCGTGAACGCGACTAATGTCTGCAGATTTGTAGCTTGTTTGGAAGCATCGTGTATGTGTTCGGAGGTTCCGCCAAACCTAGCTCAGGTATCCCAGTAGTTTCCTACGACACCGATCGTATCTCGTCGTGATGTAGGCACAGCAATCTGAGAAGTAGAACATGTTGGATTGTAGGTAAGACGTAAATAGTGTAGCCTTGCTGGATCATCGACCACGAGCGTTGTCCTAAAATCTTACTATAGCTTCCACGAAATGATCGAGAGACTGAAGGATCTCTGATAACTGATTGCGAGCGGCCATGTCGCTGCACTCTGGACTCCGCATCTTGAGCGCCTATCCTCACCACTGAGCTACCACAAGCCCAAATCCTTGATCTGTGAGACCCTTTGCGTCGGCTCGATAATATCGTTGTTATCCAGAGTGCTCGTCCTCGACACGCTTCCACTCCCGCCCCCACTGTCTCGGAACGTGGGAAAGTTCGCAGCGTCGTGATCCGCACTGGCATCCCAGCCAAGTGTCTCTTCCTTCTCGTAATCGAGAGGAGCCCAGGCTGCGTCTTCCTCGTCTGGGTCTGGCACAAACAATGACTCTGTATCTTGCTGACCCTTCTGACCTTGTACAGATGAGCTCTGCCTCGTACCAGGATTGCGCAGACGGCCTGAGCGGTCGCGGCGAGATGCAGGCTCTGCGGGCGGTGGCATATCGGAACGCATACCTCGTGCATCAGTGCGCTCCGTGGAATTTGATGCTGCGCGTGAGGTTTGCCGGCTGCTCATCACATGCGGGGCCGGTGTTGGGGTGGGTGGAGTGGCGGTGTAGTCACCGGACGTCATGAGCGTGAACTGGCAGGACATGCCTTCGGATCCATAGCAGAATTGAAGCGGCCGTGATGGATGCGAATAGAGGGCGTTCAGACTGGTTTTGAGGGTATCTGCGTGGATAACGATGGCTTTGAAGTCCTTCACGTTGATGATGATATGTAGGCCAGGCTGTACGTCAAAATGTTCGAAGTCGCTTGTATTGACTGCTACGGCGGTGACGAGCGGATGCTTCAGTATCTCTTTGCCGTTCGAAACTTTCTCGGTGTAACTCTTGAACACGCATCGTGCGTCTTCACCCGCGAAAATGTCGAGCATTTCAGTCTTGGTGCCAAAGTAATCGATGTACTCCTTCACGGCGCCCGATGGTAATTTCCACCTATTTTTGGCAGTATTGCGGTCGAAAAGCGCGTGCATGACATCCACCGCCTCGTATGTGAGCTTGTAGGTGTTGATTACGCCCTGGTTCAACACCATCTTGACGATGAACCGACACTGAGTCTCGTTCTCACGCTCCTGCACACTGACCTCACAACGCTCGATGGCGCCATCTCGGCCGATGGGATCATACAGACGGCTCTTGAAGACGACGAGTAAGGCCTTGGTGAGCATACTGCATGTGAACCGACCGTCCGGTCCACCTTGGCTCGGTACACACTCATACTCGGTGAAGAACTGCTTGGCATCAAGCGCCACAGCAGCATATGCGGACTTGGATGAATTCAGACTGGTGATTGTGAACTGCAAAAAAACATAAGAAAGGGTGCCATGTATCAGTGCGGCATTCACCTACTCTATCGCGACGCGCCTCAATCGCGACCGTCTCGCTGAACTTGCCGAGACATACCAGCACATCGTGAATTTTCGATGCGGCCTCAGGCGTGAGGATAAAGTTTAGGACCACCATGTTCGGATCGCTTGCTTCGTTGCATAGTGGTGTGGCAGGTCGGTGCTGTGTTGCTCTGTGGACGGATGCGGAAAGAACGCCACGCTAGCGCGCTCGACGCGTCGACGTCACTTCGGGAACGTGCAGCAAAAGTGTACAGCCAAATCATCAATTGTGTGTTGACCTAAAATCATCTTTCAGCATGGCGCAACCAGCTTTGCCAGACGACATTCTGCATGTCCTCTGTGAGGAGCTGGCTAGCCAGGATCAGTTTGACACGCTCTTCAACTGCGCATGTGCGAGTCGGGCTCTCGCTGTACCTGCACTGACGCAACTTTATCGGTATATTAGATGTCTTGCCAAATTATCATCTCGTACACAACGCCGCTGACTCGCTCGATAGATACCACCACCAAGCTTCGGTTCGTGGCGGCGGTGACGATCTCTATGGTCTTCCGCCTGCCACCAAGCTACTAACCATTCAGCGGTGGTCCATCCTATGGCGATCCATCATCGCTTCTGCACTCGATGCCACACTCTTCCCATACTGTCGCTACATCAGGAATCTTGACTTTCGTGATCTGGGCAACCTGCTGGATGAGGATCAATTCAGGAACAAAGTCTTCAAGTCTGGTGACCACTTCCACAGCAAAAGTCACCCCAAACTAATCGGCATCGCAGGCAGTTCTTTGCGGGCCCTCTAAAGCAGTTTGAAAAGACCGAGACTGTTACGACCATCAAAGGCAGGAAGCTCACAAGGCTCATCAATACCGCCATCATCGATGCCATTGGAGAAGGTACCGAAGATTGACACCGCTCAAGCACCAGGTCCAAGCTGACACCCGACAGCTGTTACTCAGCATACACCCATGCTCGAACTCATCAGCGGAGAATGTACGTCGACATTATCTGAGTGCGTTCGCCATACTAATAGAGTACAGTGACATCGGGCGCGTTAATCGAATGGACTCCACGTCTTCCCCGCCTGCAGACAATCGAGATCTACGACGGGATGCCACTTGAGGATGAGCTGGTGCATGCTTCTATTCACGAACATTGCCCGCAATTCAAGTCGCTCATGATCTATACATGGAACTCGGAGAGCAGCGATCACAAGTTCGCCAAATTTCTGGGGCACGTCTACCTACACATAACGTGTAAATGCACGGAACTGACTTCGTACCTAGAGCTCTGCGACCCAACACATTGCGACAACTCAGTACGTAATTTCTCCGCACGAAATGTATCTGATCTGAGACAAGCACTGACTTCGTACATCTACATCAAGACACTATCAGCGACATCCGAGCTGGGGCCGAGACCTTCCTTGCACTCAACCAGCACGGCCAGTCACTCGAAGACCTGAAGATATGTATATCGACCGACTCGGCACCGTACCTTTCTTTGCTTCAAGGCTGTACAGCTCTCAAGTATCTACGGATTGAGGATAGTCAAGGTCAAGTTGATCTGGAGGCAACGCAGAACGATGTGTTCCTCGAAATGGTTACTTGGCTGAAGAAGTGCGAGAACCTCCAGCAGCTGGTCTTCCCAAACTTCCAATCTGGAGCGGCGATCGCCACTCCAGTGATGCTGGAACACAATATCGAGCTCACGCATCTGGAGATGGACAATTACACCCTGAAAGACCACAAGAAGTTCCATCAGGCTCTTGTGCACCAGCAATCATCTCTGCGATACCTTTCGCTCAGTGGCGACACCGATGGAATGTTCCGCGACGATCTAGATACGCTAGTTGACTCACTGAAGCAACTGCACCAGCTGCGGGATCTGAAGCTCCTGCTGCCAGAGGTTTTGCGAGATGAACACCTCGTGACAATCCTTGGCAATCTGGAGTCCCTTGAGGACCTCTATGTCAGCGGACTGGAGCTCAACGATGTTGTCCTGGAAGGTGTGGCAGGCCTGCCAAATCTGAGGAATGTTACCCTCTCGGGCATCTCCAAATTCACGGTCGATGGGCTCCTTGACTTTGTCTCCCATCTCGGACCCGGCAATTCAGGCATACGCCTATCGGTAGACATGGCGGACCCGGACACCATGTTGCCTGAAGATAGTGTGACCATGATCAGGGAGTGTCTTGTAGAGAAGACAGATGGTACTCTGGAGTACATGGCTCTGAGAGGTATGTATCGATTGGTACCTTAGTTCATCAAACAGGAAACTAACAAGAGAAACACAGACCCAAACATATCGGAATTCGAGGGCGACTCTGACTGATTATCGCATACACTCCGAGTCTGATGCGCTGCGATTACATCTGCTCTTGGCATTCTATGAAGGGTTAAGGATATACAGCCTATGGGGACTAAAGCGATGCGATTATCCAGGTTGAACACGAGTTCAACAGACGTTGAGTTTGCCAGACGTGGCTCGACATAGCGTGCGCTACTCCCCATCCACGACGCAAGTTGGTGACTCCGACTGTTGTCTAAGGGGTTGAGTATGTACTGCGAGGCTAATTAGAAGTATGGTAATGCAGTCAAGAGCTGACAAGCTGTGATGACGTTGGCTTCGCCTAGTGCCGAATAGCGGGGCTTGGAAATGGTACCTACGGTTCTTCACACTCAGTCAAGAACATGACTCTTTATCGATCTTGCTACTAGACACACGATGGCTACAAAACGCATTTTGGTGATTGCTGGTTCTGATAGTTCGGGTGGGGCGTACGCATGCATACGACTAGTCGGCCTCACGTTTAGCCAGCTAACAATAATGTTACAGTGGACTAGAAGCAGACCAGAAAGTCATTGCTGCCCATGGATGCTATGCCATGACAGCTACTACTGCATTGACTGCGCAAAACACCCTGGGCGTCCATGATATCCATCACACTCCGCCTACCTTTCTGAAAAAGCAAATCGACGTTGTTTGCGAGGATATGGGTGTCGACGTCGTCAAGACTGGTATTGATGCGCTTTCGATTGAGATGCATCTCCCAAGCTAAGAGGTGGTAGGTATGCTAGCATCCACAGAGTCCATCGAAGTAGTAGCCGACGCGTTCCGACGATACGATGCCACCACAACTGTCGTGGATCCCGTAAGCGTTCCCTCATCGTCATAATGCATTCACTTTAGTCAAAGTCTAGAGTACAGCCTTTGCTGATGGCAATACAGGTTATGGTATCCACCTCCGGCTCCCAACTTCTTCCGCCAGAAGCTGTCTCCACCCTCCTCAGCAGTCTACTCCCGTTGACTACGATCTTGACGCCAAATCTGCCAGAAGCGAGACTGCTACTGAAGACTGCAGGTGTCAGTGTGAAAGATCCTCAAAACGTCGATGATATCGTGGCCATAGCGCATAGTCTTCTGAGTCTCGGTCCAAAATGGGTGCTGCTGAAAGGTGGTCATCTGCCGCTTACGAAAGGTAAGGTTGTAAGCAAAGAGGAGAGTGACAGAGAGGTTATACTGAACGTGCTGGTGGGCGAGAGCGGTCTGAATCTACTGGAAAGCAAGTATGTCAAGAGCGAAAACACCCATGGTACTGGATGCTCGCTAGCTTGTAAGTCCCTTCGGTCAGGCTTGCGACACAACTCGACGAATCGAGTGCTGACGGAGAGGAAGCTGCAATTGCCTGTAATCTTGCGGCTGGTATGACCATGATCCAAGCAGTGAAGAATGCAAACCTGTATGTTGAGGCTGGTATCAGAACGAGCGTAAGTCTGGGGAAAGGCAGTGGTCCGATAAATCACTTCCACTCGACGTACACTTTGCCATTTACACCGTAAGAACTCTTTTGGGGAAGGGCTGGCACCCGCTGACTTGCGCAGAGGAAAATTTATCCCATACTTGCTCGATCGTGAGGATATTCAGCAGCCATGGAAACAGTACACCGAGCATGAGTTCGTGTTGCGGATGGGTGATGGCACTCTGCCAGTTGAGAACTTCAGGTACTACATGATCCAGGACTACCTCTTTCTTGTGCAGTTCGCCCGAGCGAACGCATTGTCGGCGTATAAATCCAGCAACCTGAAAGACATTGGCCGATCAGTGCAGCAAGTTGTCACGCTACAAGAAGAGATTAAGCTGCACATCGACTTCTGCAAGGAGTATGGACTTGCAGAAGCGGACATCGTTGAGCAAGAAGAGGACCAAGGTATGTGCTGCCAGGCATCGTTCACAATTGAATCCTGACCTGAAGTGCAGCCACCACCGCCTACACACGCTACGTCCTTGACGTCGGCCAGTCGCAAGACTGGCTCGCTCTTCAGGTGGCACTCCTACCCTGCCTCATCGGCTACGGTATTATTGCAAAACGCCTATACGATGACCCGAAGACCGTCAGGGAGGGTAATAGGTACTGGGACTGGATCGAACAGTACATTGGGCAGGAGTATGTCGATGCAATGATGAGAGGCTCGGACTTGATCGAGGAACACGCAGGGAAGCAATCAGTCTCACGTGTTGAGGAGCTTGTGCAAATCTTCATACATGCGACAAACGTAAGTCATGCTGCTCGCCGATGTTGTTTGTGGTCGCCGGAGCTAATTTAATGCTACAGATGGAACGAGGATTCTGGGACATGGGATTGAAAACTCACAAGAGTGAACCTATATGAACTCAGGAATAGAGCGCAATGTGAAGAGTCAATCCATCAGAATGCCGAGATCTGTGCATCGTCGGTCGTGCTTGTGTGCCGGACGGGGAGATTAGTGGCAGCCGGCAGCGCACGTGACCGCAACGCAGGGGCCGCCAAGCTAAGCCAAACAAATTTTGGGCAAGTGCGGTCTGTGAGGCAATGGCACTGACTTTTCCTGTCGCTTCTCCCCTTCTCACTCACCTCACACCCACGCCCGACTTTCTGTGCATTCCATTTCTGCACTTTCCGGGACACACTTCAGTCGCTTTTCTGCATCTACTACGACTCCGCAGCTGCAGATCTTCATATACGTTCTTTAAGATCCCGTTACTCACGTTTTGACACCGGTCATCACTCCAATCAGCACAACATGTCCTACGGAGGAGGATACGGCGGCGGTCGCGACGGCGGCCGTGGCTTCAACGGGTACGAAAACAGCAACTCGGGAAGCGGAGCATACAACGATTACAGTTACTCGGGCCAACAACAAACATCGTACGGGTAGGACGATCTCCCCTCACACGGGACAGGCACCAGTGGCGTAGTTCTTGGATGCCCCCAATCCTTCTTTGCTCTCCCTTTGCTCATCACCTTCTGCGCGCAGACTGAGTCCCGCGACCGCGCTTGCTTCGCTTGCCTCTCTAGGTCAAGCAAGCGGTCACGTACTTGCTGCGATAACGTAGAAGCCCCCATCCTTCTCATCACGCCCTCCACATAGGACGACAGCTAACTTAACTCAGTGGCGGTGGCGGCTATGGCGGCTCCAACGGCTACTCAGGCGGCGGCGGCGGCTACGGCGGTGGAGGAGGTGGCTACGGCGGCGGCGGCGGTTTCGGTGGTCGTGATGGCGGCGATCGCATGTCCGCGCTCGGCCAAGGCCTGAAGACGCAGACTTGGGGTATGTGCCAGCAAGTAGTACACGAACGAAATCAGGCTAACCATCTCACAGATCTCGACACGATGCCCAAATTCGAGAAGTCCTTCTACAAGGAGGATCCCGCAGTCACCGCGCGCTCGTCCGCCGAAGTCGACGCGTACCGCAAGGAGAAGCAGATGACCGTCCAGGGCAAGGACATTCCCAAGCCCGTCACAACCTTTGACGAGGCCGGCTTCCCAAGCTACGTCATGAACGAGGTCAAGGCACAAGGCTTCGACGCGCCCACAGCTATCCAGGCGCAAGGCTGGCCCATGGCTCTGTCCGGTCGCGACGTCGTTGGCGTTGCCGAGACCGGTTCCGGCAAGACGCTCACCTACTGCCTTCCCGCTATCGTCCACATCAACGCCCAGCCTCTCCTCGCTCCAGGCGATGGTCCCATTGTCCTCATCCTGGCTCCCACCCGTGAGCTGGCTGTCCAGATTCAGCAAGAGATCAGCAAGTTCGGAAAGTCCTCGCGCATCCGAAACACCTGCGTCTACGGTGGTGTGCCAAAAGGCCCACAGATCCGTGATCTCTCTCGCGGAGTCGAGGTGGCCATCGCTACTCCTGGCCGCCTCATCGACATGCTCGAGGCTGGCAAGACTAACCTGCGCCGTGTTACTTACCTAGTCCTCGATGAAGCTGATCGCATGCTGGACATGGGTTTCGAGCCCCAAATCCGCAAGATCATCGGCCAGATTCGTCCTGATCGTCAGACTTGCATGTGGTCGGCTACCTGGCCCAAGGAAGTCCGTCAGCTTGCTTCCGATTACCAGAACGATTTCATCCAGGTCAACATTGGCTCCATGGAGCTCTCTGCCAATCATCGCATTCAGCAAATCGTCGAAGTCGTGTCCGAGTTCGAGAAGCGCGACAGGATGGCGAAGCATCTCGAGGCCATCATGGACGACAAGAATAACAAGATTCTGGTCTTCACAGGTACCAAGCGTGTTGCTGACGAGATCACTCGATTCCTCCGCCAAGACGGATGGCCAGCGCTCTGTAAGTTTGGCGTTCCAACCCCAGCGAAGAGCATCAAAGCTAACAGCGATTAGCTATCCACGGTGACAAGCAGCAGAACGAGCGCGACTGGGTGTTGAACGAATTCAAGACCGGCAAGAGCCCCATCATGGTCGCTACTGATGTAGCGTCGCGTGGTATTGGTATGATTGCAGACCCCCACCGCCCACTCCCCAAACCCCCTCCCCAAGTATTGTTATGCGTGAACTGCCATTGTGCTGTGCTAGGTCGTCTTGTGCGCTCGCTCTTTTCGCTTCCATGACATCGTCCAGGGCTTACAGTGTTTCTCGCATCTGATTACCAGGAATCCTTGGGCACAGCAGCGAAGGCTTCGTACTTCGCTCCGTGTCACTTCTTGTTTCAGGTAATACTCCGGTACTACTGAAGCAAGCTGAGATATTATGACTTACCCAAGTCCCCGTATCTATCAAGGGTTTCAGGACCAGGAGATTGACACAGCCTCTTCACTGGACTGGATGCCGTGACCATTGTCGTCAGCGCACACAGACGAAAGCATGCAACATACTGCAGCTTCACGCGATCATTCCTTGATCGTCGTTTTGATCATACCTTTGATTTGATGCTAACCTTTCTTTTCAAGATGTCCGCAACATTACTCATGTGCTGAACTATGACTACCCGAACAACTCGGAGGACTACGTTCATCGCATTGGTCGTACCGGTCGTGCTGGTGCCAACGGTACTGCCATCACCCTCTTCACTACTGAGAGTACGTATAGCCGTCCCTCACTTTCAACAGATCTTTACTAACGGTCATCAAGACTCCAAGCAGGCTCGCGATCTCGTCCAGATCCTCACCGAGTCAAAGCAGCAGATTGACCCGCGCCTGCACGAGATGGCTCGCTATGGAGGTGGTGGTGGCGGAGGCGGCCGCTGGGGAGGAGGTCGTGGCCGTGGCGGAGGCCGCGGTGGGGGCGGTCGTGGTGGTACGTATCCTTCTACCTCCTACAATAGTCTCGATTGCTAACAAGGTAAAGGCTGGTCCGGAGGCAACAGTGATCCCATCCGCAACTCTCGCTGGTAGAGCTCCCTCACAGCATCTGTGACAGGACGACTCACAATGCGTTGCAAAGCTGGTCCCTTTAACCTTTTCTTTCCATTACAGCGACCTCCACGCTGTGGGTTTTTTCGAAGCAGCTGATACCCCACCGAACGTACACTTCGTCGCTATATACGCATGGTGGGTATAACAGCATGGCTTTCTCACATTATAGACTGGTATTTTCTCCAAATCACTTCAGTCACACTACTGTGGCTTTTGTCAACATTCTGGCTGGTCGCAGTGCTGCAAGCATCTCCGACCACCTTGCATGATGGAGCTGGTGGCGTCGTCTTTCGAAAAGTCTTGTTACATAATATCAACATAGAGCAAATTTCTCAATGTATCATCCTTTTAATCCTCTGCCTGTTATTTGAACACCAGTACGTGATGTGTTATGCGCCGGTGGGTCCTTCTTCCGGCCGATGAGCCCTCGGGGTGATGTCCACGAAGAGCTCAATGAGCGTTCACGTTGGTGTCACTGTGCTTGGACCTTTGTCAAAGATCTTCAGTAGTTTACAACTAAGTCGAATCAATGGGCACTCCTCCCCCATGAACGCAATTATCTCCAAGCGCCATTTACCGAGATCGCAAGGTCTGAATGTCTGGATTCAAGCAGTTTTTTTTTTGGTCAGCTATGCGATACATTGATGCCTCGATTTCAATGACTTCGCACCCCACATTCCACCACCTTGGAACACGATCTGCCGACTGCTCCCTTAGGTTTGGTTCTGGCCTCTTCAACCCGTGGAAGCTCGCTACCGCCATTATCCTTATGGAGATTACTCACTCGAGCAGGTGATGAAGAAATGAATATGTACATCGGATCGAGACAGATCGCAGAACTTGATCATAACCTTGGAGATGAAGCGGGGCATCATCGAGCAACGCTGGTTAGCTTACGAAACTTGCAGGAGAGAAGTTTGGGTTGACGTTTCGAGACCAGTCGATCTTGGCGGAGTATTGTTTGGTCGTCGGAGTCTTGGGCGAACCAAAAGCGTTATTGAAAACACATGCGCATCTTGAGGTTGTGCTATGAATCGATACATGCGTGCACCTCAACGTACATCGCATGGAACTATGATTCAATATATGCATGGCGACAATCTCATCATGATTTGTCGATATACGACTTCTACATACCTCTCGATATTACATACCAGTGGGATACATTACACTTTCTATCATCATTCTGCTGAACGATAGAAAAGCTCCCGGTCACTAGATCAGCGGGCCAGACCGATTGCGTAACCCGATTTGATGTATTGACAAAAGATTGCAGGCGATCTGCGACCCAGAGGTCTATGTTGGGTTGGGGTATGTAGAAGGTTCAGAAGGTTTAGGCAATACTTGGATGCTTGCCACTGATTATGCCATATCGCCGCGGGCATCATCCGACCGGACCATGATTTCAAGCGTGCCACGTCAACAGTGCGATAGCAACCGTCGACTTCGTCACCCTCCGGGCCTCGCGCGCAAGTTTGTTGTCACACATGCCTGGATGCCGACGAACGATCACGAGCAGAATCTGTGAATGCAGAGTTGCTCGGACTTTTGAGTCGCAGACTTTGGTGTTCAGTGAGTCGTAGAGGCTAGCTAACTGATTACCAATATCTTCGTAGAAGCATCCTGCAATTCGTTATATTCGTCGGTGTTAAGTGAACACAGATACTGACCCTGGCTATGGACTTCTATGTCATCGTGACGAGTGGTAGGCAACCGACAAATACGTAGAGCGATTCGACGAGTTTGGAATGCGCACACTTATCGCGTTCCATTGACCATAAGTGTAGGTGCAACTATTAAGAGACGATTGTGTGTCTGCGTCCAGCAGTTCATCCACGGCTCGCCTCGTGGCAGCATGTCCTCGGACCTCAGTTTTGAATGGGAATCATATGCTATCGAGGTCTGGAAAAGAAAGTCGTGAACAGTGGGTGAGATTTCTGACTGAGTGTTCCACAAGAATTCGAGCTTGAAGTTCAGATAGAGTAGAGCCTAAAATTCCTTCGTCTTACGCCGGCAGACAACATGTTCACGCCAGTTGAGTGCCGGCGCTGGCGGCTCACGATCGAGCTACACGCTGGCGCGAACGACGATGTCACCAAGACGAACCGCTGTAACCTGTCTGGAGCGCAAGACTAGTTGCGACGAGCTGTAAAGTGACATCTCAGAATAAAAGTGTCACTTTCCCCAACTCCAGCTCAGTTGCAATAACCTGGAAACGCGGCAACTCTCTCGGAAGCCGTGATGACCTGCACCTCGGTGCCACTGTAGCAGTGTGGCTTGCGCCATATCCTGCTGCCTACAAAGACTGTGCGGAATGTTTCCTTACTGGACGCTCCGCATGAGCTTGATTCGACGACCCAGCTGCTTCAGAGAGATGATGTGTTTGGCGGAGTTGTCCCCGGGTCTCGCACATCCGAAAACCAGCAAGTCGCCGATTATCTGAAGCCCTGAGTAAGGGCGAGGATCCAGTCAAATTAACTCATCGTCATCGTGCGCACCGAGGTCTTCTTCGGATCACTTGCAGTTTCACAAGAACACGATGCTTGCTCTTAGAGTGGAAATAAAGATGATCTGCATTCCGGCCTGCCCGGGAGATCTAAAGGAGTGTAAAGTTCAACAAGCTTACAAGGTTGGGAGGGTTGGCATTCCTGCTCTCAAGAAGTGAGCCATGGCGTAAGCTGGATATCGGTAGGTACACTGTACTGCAACGGTCTCGCCGTGTCGTGGTCGGACGCTTCTAGACTTCGCACAAAGCAAAATGTGGTATTCTTGGACCTTGATGCTGTCGAAACAGAGCACTGCCGAGCTTATCCAAGGGCTGATCGAAATCTTCGGCTTGAAACAAAACAAAGTCGCCACAGTGCAGCCTCCCTCTCGAGATCGCTACATGACACGTACCTAGGTATGCTTGGAGACCTTTGACAGGTGTTTCCTGGCGACGCATCTCACTGAGTAGGTCTAGCGGAAATCCAATGGGTGTGACTAGGTTCGCGCTACAGGCTGGCGAAATCGATTTTCGTAGCGTACGCGATTTCGATCTACGCTTTTGTGGACTTCCCACCTCAAAGAAGCTTTATTGATTGTCGGGAAAGGCAGGTAGGTAGCATCCCAGAATCTGGGGAATTGGTGATAGTTGAAACTGGTTGCCGTCTTGAGGAAAGTAGAGGCGCTGTATCGCCCGTGTGAGTACCGTAAAAATCTGCCACCTTTGCCAAAGCCTACGTTAACTTCAATTGACTCCTCATTTCTGTGAGGGCATGTGCAATCTGCGAGGGATAACAGTGCGGACGCAGCATGTGTGAACTCCCGCGCTGGCCAGCACGAAGAGGAAGCCGTGCTCTCTGATCTCTCAACACGGAGGGGCAAGAATTGACAGGCGTTTCCAGCGTCGTCGGCAATCTTTTGAGGTCGAACCCCAATCTGGGGCATGCGAGCATGCGAGCGTAGGCGAACAAATGTTGGCCTTGGCCCAGGCCACCCTGTTTTGGGTTAAGCTGAGCTGCCCAGACAGATCTTCTACAACAATTGTGGAAGATCTCCGGCCATCCAGATGCAATTCTGCATACGGCTGCTTTCCATTGGACATTGTTTGTCAAATCTTACATGAGTGTGTGATCAGTAGTGAAGTCTCGTGCATGCATGCATGCATGCACACGCGCACTTTGATTCTTAGAGAATCTCATCGTGCGTAACCACTTGAAATGATCTACCGAATGAACGATTATTCGGATAAAGCGGCAAATCCGATCAGAAACGGATTTCGTGATCATACACCATACTTGCGAAGAAAGACTTCCTTCTCTCACCGGCAAGGAGTGACCTTTCGAGGCCAATGTTGGCCTTAACAACGTTAAAATTGATATCCTATAGAACAGTGGAGGTTCACTCCGGACAGTGGATGCAGGCACAAATAAGACTAGTCTGCAGTATCAGCCACGTCCCAGAGAAAGCACTACTCAACTACTTCACAGAACAACTACGTGAATTTCACAGATGCGATGATTGTTATCAACAGTCCAACACTTACACTGTACACTGATGTAGCTGTAGTAGAGCTCGGAAACATACGATTGAACAACCACGCCTTCCGCCGTGTGATATCATCTGTAATTCTTCATAACAGTTGATAGTGGAAGTTAATAGCCGTGGCAGAATGGCCAATGAGGATGGAGCGCTACCGGTAAAGCTAAATGCGATTGCGGAACCGTACGGTACAGATTTGGCGCAGTCAAAATTCGCATGGAGAATCCCATCTTGATGTTGATCTCGTATTTCTGGCGTACATTGCGGATTTAACAGTTCCGCAGCTCCGCAGAGGGAAAATCGGGGCCAAAACTCGGCATAAGCCTTCCGTGCGACCTCGCCACGTGAATATTCAAATTCGGCCTTATTCTGTATTTATTTGGCCGAGAGCTTGGGCAAGCCACCAGCCCACTTTGTTGGCCTGTGAGCAAGGATGCAAGCCCATGTCGATTGTCAGCTGCGCGTTCCTGGATGTTTTACGCCCGTGCTCGATACCACTTGGTTGGTGCGCTTTTTTTTTCGACATTTCCACGGCACATGGCTGTTTTGAGAGCCTATTCTTTCGTGGACCGGCATGTTCAGGAAATATAAGGCGTGAGATTGGTTCTTAAAATCAATTCCCAGAAGCGTGTTTGTGAGCAGGGACGACACGTCACACGTGTACGGTGTGTCGAAAAATGTTTCATTGGCATAACGAGGGTCGGGAGGGGGGGGTAAGCTATCGCAGCTGC
>Ga0265798_10005877_pt1 | contig 16308 bp, 20 predicted proteins | sample P3T30metagenome_FD_192430 | JGI IMG/M metagenome (GOLD analysis project Ga0265798, IMG submission 192430) | Plant litter microbial communities from East Loma Ridge, Irvine, California - P3 T30 | ecosystem: Environmental > Terrestrial > Plant litter > Unclassified | place: USA: California... | reverse complement strand
CGTCGCGAGCCTCGACGACCTGGAGGCCGACGGCCCGCGCGACTCGGTCTGGGACGACCTGAGCGGCGCCGCGGCCGCCGCCTTCGACGGCTTCCAGCAGTGGATGGAGGACAACGATTCGTGGATCAGTGTCGTGCTCGATGTGGCGGGTGTCGTCGGCAGCATCCTCGCAGGACTGGCTCTGATCATCCCCGGCGTCAACGTCGTCGCCGCGATCATCATGGTGAGCGTCTTCGCCCTGACCGCTGCCCGAGCACTCGCCGGAACGGGGACGTGGCTCGCCGTCGGCGTCGCGGCGTTCTCGCTCGTCACGTTCGGCACGGGGGCCGTGCTCGTCACGGGCGCGAAGGCCGCGACGGGTGGAGTCGCCGCGAACCGGGTCGCCGGATTGGTCACGACAGGGGCCCCGAGGAGCCTGGCGCAGTCATGGGTCCAGTCGTCGTGGCAACGCGCCGCACCCTCATTCGGCAACTCGCGTCTGGCATGGTCCGTCGGGGACGTGACCACTGCACAGATCAGGCATTTCTTGCGTCCAGGTGCTCCCGGGGCTCAATTCGACGACGCTGTGCAGGTGGCTCGCATCGCACGCGACCTCGGCATCTCCAGAGCGTTGAACGTCGTCGACCTGGGCCAGTCGATCGGAAGGTCGGCATGGGGCGCAGGCAGCTCGATCCTCGAGAGCCGTGACGGCGTGAGCGGAGCCGGATCGTGACACTCGGCACGCCACCGTCATCCCGGCGCACGCACCGGGACAGACGTGTCACCCCCATCTGGGCTCTCTTCTACTACTTGAGCGCGGCCCCTCTCGTGGTCACGCAGAGCGTGCAGATCGCCTACATCGTCATCGGGGCCGCGTGGCGAGCCGACGGGCGGAGGCCCGACGATCTCGACTCGGTCTTCGCTCTCTCGCCAGGATGGCCCCCGTTCCCCGTGCCCACGGTCGTGTTCCTCGGCATGGCACTCGTCATCTCCGTCACGGCGATCGACCTGGTCTGGCGACCAGGAGTCACCCCGAGCGGCAGTCGACCAGGCTCGATGGCGGCCCTCTGGGGCGCCGGTGCCGTCCTCGTGGCCCTCCATGTGTGGGGCTTCGAGGCAGGGGCCGCGGAGTCCTTCGTGGGGTTCGCGGCTGCGGTCCTCATGGGGATCTCGGCCGTGGGCGCTCTTCTGGCCCTCTTCAGACGCGAGTGCGGCTCCCGACGGGCGGGCGCTGACGACGAGCGTGAGATGCCGATGCCGATGCCGATGCCGATGCCGATGCAGATGCAGATGCAGATGCCGATGCCACGCCGTGATCGCTCGGCGGCCCCAGTGCGGCGACGTCGATGACGGCGCCACGGTGGGTGCGGCGCGGGCCGGGCGTGGTCGGCGAGGGCTACGCGATCATGGTGCCGCGCGGGTGGGTGCAGATCCCCGGTCGGCTCCGTCCGGAGATGGCCTTCGACGCCGTGGTCGACCAGCTCGGCAGCGTCCTCGGGGGAGAGGTGCCCTCGGAGTTCGCCCAGCGCGTCGGCAGCGGGCTGATCGAGGCCCGGACCGCCGACGCCGCCGGCTCGGTGCTCGATTCCTTCGTGACCGCGGGCCCCCTGCCCGGCACCGGCACCACGGCGAGCGTCGTGGTCTCGGTCGTGCCCGTCACGCCGCGGTCGTCGGACGACCTGGACCGCCTCCTGATCGGGAGGGTCGCGCGCGGCGCCACGGCCCTGGGCGTGGGCGGCGAACCCGCGGTCGTGTGGGACGAGAGCCTCGGGCACGGGCCGCCCCGCGCCTCCTCGGGTCGGGTGGTGCGGCGCAGGACGGCGCTGAGCCGGGTGACCGGGAGGCTCGACCGGCTGGCGTCGGCCACGCTGACCGTCCTCGAGGACTCCGAGGGCGACCCGGCTCCGTCGATCCCGCGGGAGGACCACGAGGCCGTCGCCGACGCCCTGGTGGGGCTGTTCGACGCGATGCTCACCACCGTGCGCTGGCTCGACGCGGAGGGCCGGGTGATCACCGGCCGCTGAGCCGCCGCACGGTGCCGCGGCCTAGGGTGACCTCATGACCACCCGCTGGGCCCCCGCCAAGAAAGACACGCTCCGTGCACTCGCGACCGAGATCCTGCACAACTACTCGAGGGGCCGCGCCTTCGTCGCCGTCGACGGCCTGCCCGGCGCCGGCCAGGCCGCGTTCGCGGACGACCTCGCCGACGCCCTCCGCGAGCTGGGGCACGCGGCCTTCCGCGCCTCCGTCGAGGACTTCGTCGTCCCCGTCGACACGGGCTCGTCGCCCGACGTCGGCGTCGCCGACCCGGCCTTCGCGCCCGAGCTCTTCCGCCGCGTCCTCATCGAGCCCTTCCGCCTCGGCGGCAGCACCGGCTGGGTCGAGGCGGCGTACGACCGCGAGGCCCGTCGGGCCGTCGAGCCGCGCTGGGTCACCGGGCCCGCCGACGCGCTCCTCCTGGTCGACGGCGCCGGGCTCAACGAGCCCGAGCTCGCCGGTCTCTGGAACTACAGCGTCTGGGTGACGGCCGACGCCCACCGCGGCGGCCTCCGAGCCCGGGCCACCTCCGTCGTCGACGTCAGCGACCCGGAGCACCCGCGCCGCGTGTTCGACGACGCGTGCTGAGGTCCGCCCCTCGCCGGTGCGGTAGCGTCGTCGCGTGAACAGCGGCATCCTCCTCGTCGACAAGCCGCAGGGCATCACCAGCCACGACGTCGTGTCGCGGGTCCGCAAGGCGGCCGGCACGCGCAAGGTCGGCCACGCCGGCACCCTCGACCCGCTGGCCACGGGCCTCCTCGTGCTCGGTCTCGACTCGTCGACGCGCCTCCTGACGTTCCTCGTGGGGCTCGACAAGACCTACGAGGCGACCATCAGGCTGGGCGTCTCGACGAGCACCGACGACTCCGAGGGCGAGACCACGGCCGCCCGCGACGCCTCCGGCGTGGCCGACGACGCCGTCGACGCCGGCGTCGCCCGGCTCACGGGCGACATCAGCCAGGTGCCCACGACGGTCAGCGCGATCAAGGTGGGCGGTCGCCGCGCCTACGACCTGGCTCGCGAGGGCGTCGAGGTCGAGCTGAAGGCCCGGTCGGTCACGATCTCCGAGTTCACCGTGCTCGCCCGCCGCGACGCCGAGCACCGCGACGCCGACGGCACGCTCGTGCCCGTCCGCGACCTCGACGTGCGCGTGCGGTGCTCGTCGGGCACCTACGTCCGTGCCCTCGCTCGCGACCTCGGGGCCGACCTCGGCGTCGGCGGCCACCTCACCGCGCTCCGCCGCACCACCGTCGGCCCCTTCGACGTCGCCGACTCGGCCGAGCTGGAGGGCATCCACGTCGCTCCCGCCCTGCTGCCGCCCGCCGCCGTCGCCGAGCGGCTCTTCCCCGTCTGGCAGATGACCTCTGCCGAGACCGTCGACCTCGGCCACGGCAAGCGGGTGACGGTCGACCTGGCCGACACCCCCGGTCCCGTGGCCGCGGTGACGCCGACCGGCGACCTCGCCGGCCTGGTGGAGGTGCGGCGAGGGCAGGCCGTCCCCATCGTCAACTTCCCGAGCGACGAGGTGTCGGCATGATCGAGTGGTTCACCTGGGCGCAGGTCGCGGTCGCGTGCCTCGCCGGCGTCGTCTGCGTCGTGGCGGGGTTCGCCCGCAAGCTGCCGAACGACATCACGGTCGGCGCCACGGCGCTCGTCTTCCTGCTGCTCGTCGTCCAGCTCGTGGTCTCGATCGTCGCGCCGTTCGTGGGCGATCCGCCGACCGGCAACATCGTGGAGTTCTACATCTACCTCGTGTCGGCCCTGCTGCTGCCGCCGCTCGCCGTCGTCTGGGCGCTCGTCGACCGCACGCGGTGGAGCAACCTCGTGCTCGCGGCGGCCGTCTTCGCCGTCGCGGTGATGGTCTACCGGATGCTGCAGATCTGGACGGTGCAGGTCGCATGACCGCCGCCTCCCCCCTGCTGTCGGCGCCCTGCCCGCCCGCGACATATCCTGGTCGATGATGGTCACTCAGAAGTCAACGCGCGCAGTCGGCCTCGGCCGGGTCCTCATCGCCGTCTACGCCCTCCTCGCCCTCGCCGCGACGGGCCGCTCGGTGTTCCAGATCGCCGAGCAGTTCTCCGAGGCGCCGCTCGCCTACACGCTGAGCGCCCTCTCCGCCGTCGTCTACATCGTCGCCACGGTCGCGCTCGTGAAGTCCGGCTCGACCTCGTACGCCGTCGCGTGGGCGACCATCTCGTTCGAGCTCGTCGGCGTGCTCGTCGTCGGCCTGGTGACGGCACTCGACCCCGCGCTCTTCCCCGACGACACCGTCTGGTCGTTCTTCGGACGCGGCTACGGCTTCGTGCCCCTCGTGCTGCCCGTGCTCGGCATGATCTGGCTGCAGCGGACGCGTCCTGGCCGCGCGGGCGCCGGCGACCGCCCGGAGTAGGCCCGTGCAGTTCTTCGACAGCGTGGCGTCGGTGCCCGGCGACTTCGGCCCGAGCGCCGTCACGATCGGCAAGTTCGACGGCGTGCACGTGGGGCACCGGGCGGTCATCGACCTGCTCGAGCGGGTCGCGGCCGACGAGGGGCTCACGAGCACCGTGGTGACCTTCGACCGGCACCCGCTCGCGGTCCTCCGACCGGAGAGCGTGCCCCGTGCGTTGGTCAGCAACCGGCAGAAGCGCGAGCTCCTCGAGGAGGCGGGGGTCGCCGCCACCCTGATGCTCACCTTCGACGACGAGCTCCGGGCCCTGACCCCGGTGCAGTTCGTCGACCGCATCCTCGTCGACGCCCTCCGTGCCCGCGTCGTCTTCGTCGGCGACGACTTCCGCTTCGGCGTGCGGGGGAGCGGGACCGTCGACACGCTCCGCGAGCTCGGGGCGGAGCGCGGGCTCCGGGTCGTCTCGATCGACGACGTGCGCCCCGGCGGAGCACGCCGCGCCTCCTCGACCTGGATCCGCGAGCTGCTCGACGGCGGGCGCGTGCGCGAGGCCGCCGAGCTGCTCGGGCGTGCACCCTCGGTCCGCGGCATCGTCGTCCGAGGCGAGCAACGGGGCCGGGAGCTCGGCTTCCCCACCGCCAACCTCGCCCCCCGGAGCGAGGGCTTCGTGCCGGCCGACGGCGTCTACGCGGCCCGCGTGCTCGTGGGCGAGACCTCGTACCCGGCCGCGGTCTCCGTCGGCAACAACCCGACCTTCGAGGGCGTGCCCGAGAAGCAGGTCGAGGCCCATCTCCTCGACGTGTCGCTCGACCTGTACGACCAGGAGATCACCGTCTCCTTCGTCGACTGGGTGCGCGGCAACGTCCGCTTCGACGGGCTGGAGTCGCTGATCGCCCACATCCACGCCGACGTCGTGCGCTGCCGCGAGATCCTGGGCGTCCCCGGCCCCTGACCGATCGCCTCCACGACGACGGAGGGCCCGCCCGACCGGATGGTCGAGCGGGCCCTCCGAGATCGGCTGGTGGGCGCCGGGCGCGTCAGTACGAGGTCGCGTCGTCCCCGGCCCCGGAGGCGCTGCCCGTCTCGAGCCGGTGGGCCAGGTCGTCGAGGATGGTGCCGCTGGCGCTCGTGCCGAAGCGCGTCACGCCGAGGTCGAGCATCTCGAGGACGGTGTCGAGGCCCCGGACCCCGCCGGAGGCCTTGACCTGGACGGCCTCGCTCACGGCGTCGCGCATGAGGCGGAGGTGGGGGAGGGTGGCGCCGCCGCCGGCGAAGCCCGTCGACGTCTTCACGAAGGCCGCGCCGGCACGCTCGGACGCACGCGACCCGGCGACGATCTCGTCGTCGCTGAGGAAGGCCGTCTCGAGGATGACCTTGACGACCGCGTCGCCCGCCGCCTCGACGACCGCGCGGACGTCGGCCTCGACGTCGTCGAGCAGGCCGCTGCGGAGGCGACCCACGTTGACGACCATGTCGAGCTCCGCTGCCCCGTCGGCGAGGGCCTGGCGCGACTCGGCGACCTTGGCCTCGGTGGAGGTGGTGCCGTGCGGGAAGCCGATGACGGTGCCGACGAGCACGCCGGTGCCCGCGAGGCGCTCCACGGAGTGGGCCACGTCGGAGGGGCGGACGCACACGCTGAAGACGTGGTGGGCGGCGGCGGTGTCGAGGGCCTCGTCGACCTCCGCGCGGGTGAGTTCGGGCTTGAGGATCGCGTGGTCGATCATGCCGGCGACGGCGGCGACCGTGGGGAGCTGCTGGGTAGTCATGATGACGCCCAGCGTAGCTTGGGCACATGACCGACGACTCCGTCCTGAAGGACGATCCCTCCGCCTCCGACCCCGCCGTCCTCCAGGTCGGCGGTGCCGTCGCCGGCAAGCGCGTCCTCGTCACCGGCGCCACGGGGTACATCGGCGGTCGCCTGACGCCGCGGCTGGTCGCCTCGGGCGCCGACGTGCGCGTGCTCGTGCGCTCGCCCGGCAAGCTGGCCGACGTGCCCTGGGCCTCCGCCGTCGAGGTGGTCGAGGGCGACCTCACCGACCCCGCCAGCGTCCGCCCGGCGATGGAGGGCGTCGACGTCGTCTACTACCTGGCCCACGCGATGGGCGGCCGAGGCGACTTCGAGGCGGCCGAGGCGGCCGCCGCCACCACCGTCGCCGACGCGGCGCGCGACGCGGGCGTCGGGCGCATCGTGTACCTCGGCGGCCTCCACCCGGAGGGCGAGCTGTCGAAGCACCTCCGGTCGCGCAGGGACGTCGGCGACATCCTGCTCGCGAGCGGCGTGCCGACCGCGGCCCTGCAGGCCGGAGTCGTGATCGGCTCGGGCTCCGCCTCGTTCGAGATGATCCGGCACCTCACCGACGTGCTGCCCTACATGCCGGCGCCCAAGTGGGTCCGCAACCAGATCCAGCCCATCGCCGTGCGCGACGTCCTGCACTACCTCCTGGCGTCCGCCGGGCTGCCGGACGACGTCAACCGCACGTTCGACATCGGCGGCCCCGACGTGCTCCGGTACGGGCAGATGATGAACGGCTACGCCCTGGAGGCCGGTCTCAAGCAGCGCCCCATCGCCTCCCTGCCGGTCTTCACCCCGTGGCTCGCCTCGCAGTGGGTCAACCTCGTCACGCCGGTGCCGCGGGCCCTCGCGGTGCCGATCATCGCCTCCCTGCAGTACGACTGCGTCGTGCACGAGCACGACATCGACCGCTTCGTGGCCCCGCCCGCCGAGGGCCTCCTGCGCTACCGCCAAGCGGTGCGCCTGGCCCTGCAGCGCGAGAAGGAGGGCGCGGTCGAGACGAGCTGGCAGGACAGCTCCGTGTCGGGCGCCCCCAGCGACCTGCTGCCGAGCGACCCCGACTGGTCGGGCCACACCGTCTACACGGACGACCGCGAGACGGACTCGACCGCGCCTCCGGAGGAGCTCTGGAAGGTGGTCGAGAGCATCGGCGGCGAGAACGGCTGGTACTCGTTCCCGCTCGCCTGGGCCGCTCGGGGCTGGATGGACCGGCTCGTGGGCGGCGTGGGGCTGCAGCGTGGCCGTCGCAGCCGCAGCACGCTGCGCGCCGGCGACGCCCTGGACTGGTGGCGCGTCGAGAAGATCGAGCGCGGCCACCTCCTCAGGCTCCGGGCCGAGATGAAGGTGCCGGGAGGCGCGTGGCTGGAGATGACCGTCACGCCCCGCGACGGGGGCGGCTCGCACTACCGGCAGCGCGCCGTCTTCTTCCCGCAGGGGCTCGGCGGGCGGCTCTACTGGTTCGCCATCCTGCCGTTCCACGGGGTGATCTTCTCGGGCATGCTCGAGCGCATCACGGCCACCGCGGAGCGCGACGCCGCGGGCTCGTGACGGCCGCGTCGCTCGTCGCCCTGGCGACGACGCCGGCGCCCCTCTACCCGGACGCCGCCGGGCAGGGGTCGCCCGTGCCGCTCTGGCTCGGGATCGCCTTCGCGGTGCTCGTCGTCGTCGCCTCGGTGGCGGTGCTGCTGCCGGGCGTCCGGCGCCGGCTCGACCGCATCTCGTCCCGACGACCTCGACGCTTCCAGGACTGACGCGGTAGCGTCGAACCACCGTGCAGACGGCACGGTCGCCCGCAGGGTGCCCGCGCCGTCCGCACACCACGACGACAGGAGGCCCCCATGGCGCACGGCGAGAAACTCGTCTTCGTCGGAGACAGCATCACGGCAGGCGGCGACTGGAGCGCCTGGTTCCCCGACGACGACGTCGTCGAGCTCGGCGTCGACGGCGACACCACCACCTCGCTCGCGGCGCGGCTCGACGAGGTCGTCGCGGCGCAGCCCGACTCCGTCGTGCTGCTCGTCGGCACGAACGACTTCGGCCAGCGGCGCACCGTCGAGCAGGTCGTCCGCGGCGTCGAGTCGATCATGGTCACCATGCGGCGTGAGCTGCCGGGCACGCGGCTGCTGCTGCAGTCGATCATGCCCCGCAGCGCCGACTACGCCGCTCGCATCAAGGACGCGAACCGGCACCTCCGCCAGTTCTCGTCGACGGTGCGCGCGCAGTACCTCGACCTCTGGCCCGCCCTGGCCGACGAGTCGGGCGACGCCATCAGGCCCGAGCTGAGCGACGACCAGCTGCACCTGACGGCGGCGGGCTACGAGGCCTGGCTCGCGGAGCTCGTGCCCGGCCTCGCGCGCCTCCGCGACGAGCCCCCGATGAGCGCGCCGCTCCGCGTGCTGAACGTGCCCTACGACATCGACTGACCCCGGAGGGGGCGAGGCGGGCCCCGGTAGGCTCGACGGGTGCCGCGCCCGCGGCCCGACGAGAGGTCCCGCCCGTGCCCACGCCCACCGCACCCGCCTTCCTGCGCCCCGCCCTGGCCCCCGGGCTGCTCGGGGCGATCGTGCTCACGGTGGGGGCGTTCCTGCTCGACTCGCCGACCTTCACGATCGTGCGGTTCGCGGTGGCCATCCTCGCCCTGATCGTGCTCGTGTTCGCCTGGCGGGGGCGCACCTGGTGGGCCCTGCCCCTCATGGCGGCGATCGCCGTGCTCTGGAACCCCGTCGTGGTCGTCCCGCTGAGCGGGCAGCCGTGGGCCGCCCTGCAGTTCGCGGGCGCCGTCGTCTTCGTGGTGGCGGGCGTGCTCGTGAAGGTGCCGACGGAGGCCGCTCAGGGGACGACGTCCGCGACGCGACGCCGCTGAGCGCCCCGGTTCACGCGAACGCGCTGCGACCAGCTAAAATCAGTCTGTTCTAGCGTGTGACGGCCTACCCGAGGCCCGCACAGGAAGGCGAGTCTGAATGGTCTCCGAGATCACCGGTACGACAGAGAGTCCTCTGCTGACGCCTCGCGCACGCCCCGGTGGTCTGGACCGTGACGACGTGGTCGTCCGCAAGGGGCAGTTCACGCTGCTGAACGGGCACCTGACGCCCCAGCAGTCGATGATCGAGGACCTCCTCTTCATCCGCCGCGTGCTCGACGAGGCCGACATCCCGTTCCTCCTCGTCCGGGGCAACGACGTCCGGCCGGTCATCGCCGTCGACGTCGTGCACCGCGCCTCCTTCATCGAGGCCATGATCGCCGCCTCCGGCTCGGAGCCCTTCTACGCCAAGCCCCGCAAGGGCCGGGCCGTCCTCGTCGCCGAGGGCGGGCTCGAGTCCGAGTCCGAGCGGGCCTTCAAGGTCTACCGGCCGCGGGTCGAGCCGATCGGCCGCCTCCGCTACGGCGCCGGCACCGCCGTGCAGGTCGAGTTCTGGATCCTCACCGACGACGAGATCGTCGTGCCGGTCGAGAACTCGCTGATGCGCTACTCCCTGCCGCGCGGGGAGGCCGTCGAGAGCACCGTCGAGCGCTACGGCCTCGAGTGGCCGACCCTCGAGCACATGTTCGACGACCACGCGACCGACATCACGTTCGACATCGACATCGTCTTCTCCTGGGTCGACGGCAACTCGGTCGAGTACCAGCGGGCCCGCGCCGCCCAGGCGGCCCGCCACGTCGTCGGCGAGGGCGACGACGCCCCCGCGCGGTTCCGCCAGATCGACGAGCTGAAGTACGCCCTCCGCAGCGTCTACATGTTCGCCCCGTGGGTGCGGAACATCTACATCGCGACCGACTCGCCCGTGCCCGAGTGGCTCGGCGACCACCCGCGGGTGCGCGTCGTGCGCAGCGAGGAGTTCTTCTCCGACCTGTCGTTCCTGCCGACCCACAACTCGCAGGCCGTCGAGTCGCAGCTGCACCACATCGACGGGCTCAGCGAGCACTTCCTGTACAGCAACGACGACATGTTCTTCGGGCGTCCGGTCGCCCCGTCGATGTTCTTCTCGCCGGGCTCGGTGACCAAGTTCATCGAGGCCGACACCCGCATCGGCCTCGGCGTCAACAACACCGAGCGCAGCGGCTTCGAGAACGCCGCGCGCGTGAACCGGCGCCTGCTGCAGCAGCGCTTCGGCCGGGTCACCACGCGGCACCTCGAGCACACCGCGGCGCCCCTGCGCCGCAGCGTGATGTCGGAGATGGAGCACGAGTTCGCCGACGAGTTCCGGGCCACGGCCTCGAGCCCCTTCCGCGCGAAGGAGAACGTCTCCGTCACCAACTCGCTGTACCACTACTACTCGTTGATGACCGGCCGCGCGATCGTGCAGGAGAACGCCCGGGTCAGCTACGTCGACACGACCATGGTCTCCGGCCTGGCGTCGCTGTCGGAGCTGCTGAAGAAGCGCTCGGTCGACTTCTTCTGCCTCAACGACGGCAGCTTCCCCGAGGTCACCGACGAGGAGCGCACCGCGACGGTCACCGACTTCCTCGAGCGCTACTACCCGTTCGCCGCCCCGTGGGAGAAGGACGAGATGGAGCGGGTCGCCCGCGAGGGCGCGGAGCAGGAGCGCCGGGCGCTCCGCGGCGGGGGCCAGGGCAGCCTCGAGGCCTGACGCCCGCCCTCGTCGGCGGGGGAGCGCTCCCGGGGCCGGCCTCGCGCCTCCGGCGACACGGCGCCGTCAGCTCCGGTGGACCTCGCCGGCCGCGACGAACCTCGCGCCCGCCTCGCCGGAGAACGCGGCGTCGAGGCGGCCGAGCATCTCCGCCGACATCGAGGGCAGGTCGGTGCGGGCGAACCAGCGCGCCTCCGTGTTCTCGCCGTCGGCCGGCGACGGCGTCCCCTCCTCGTGGTGCAGGAGGAAGGTGAGGTCGAGGTAGCTCGCCTGGTCGCCGTTCGCGTAGACGACGCCGGTCGTCACGCCGACCGCCGCGAGCCGCACCGGTGCAGCGCGCACGTCGGCCTCCTCGAGCACCTCGCGCACCGCGGCGTCGGCCGGGTGCTCGCCGGGGTCGACGATGCCCGTGACGGGGGTCCACGCACCGGTGTCGGTGCGGCGCACGAGCAGGACGTCGTCGCCCCGCACGACGACGGCGGTGACCCCGGAGAGCCACAGGGGCGCCGTGCCGATCGACTCGCGGAGGGTGAGGACGAAGTCGGGAGCTGCCATGCGTCGAGCCTAGCCAGCGGCGGCCCGGCGGCCCCGCGCCTCCCACGGTCGTCCCCGGGGCGACGGCGGGCGGTCCGGGGCGTTCCCCTGGGCCGCCCGCGTACGCTGGGCGGATGCGCGGCGACGAGGTGAGGCGGGGCGCCGACGTCCGGTCGATCCACGACATGGCGGGGGAGTCGCTGCTGCTCGGCGCAGGCGGACGGGCGATCCTGCTCCAGCTCGCCGACCCGGCCGTCGGGCACGGCGTCGCGGAGCACAGCGACTTCGTCGAGCGTCCGCTCGCGCGCCTGCACGGCACCATGACGTACCTCTACGCCGTCGTGTTCGGCACGCCCGAGGAGTCCGTGGCCGTCCGGGCCCTCGTCGACCGCGCCCACCGACGGGTGCGCAGCGGCGAGGGCTCGCCGGTCGCCTACGACGCCGTCGACCCGCAGCTGCAGCTCTGGGTGGCCGCGACGCTCTACGACTCCGCGATCGACCTGTACGAGCGGGTGCACGGGGCCCTGACGCCGGCCGCGGCCGACGACGTCTACCGCGACTACGTGGTCGTGGGTGCTGCGTTGCAGATGCCGCCGGAGCTCTGGCCCGCCGACCGGGCCGCGTTCCGCCGCTGGTGGGACGAGCGGCTGGCCGGCCTGGCGGTCGACGAGGTGACGCGCGACGTCGCGCACCAGCTGCTGCACCCGCGCGCCGTGCCGTGGACGCTCCGGGCGGCGATGCCGCTGGCGCGGCTGGTCACCGCCGGACTCCTCCCGGCTCCCGTGCGCGTCGCGTTCGGGCTGCCGTGGGGGCCTGCCCGGGAGCGGATCTTCGCGGGCGTCGTCAGCCTCTGCCGGGTCGTCGTGCCGCGCCTGCCGAGCAGGCTGCGGCACGTCCTGCGCGACCACTACCTGCGGCGGCTGCGGCGCTACCTGGCCGAGTCCGACCACGGTCGCACGTAGCGGCGGCGCAGGCAGGCGCCGGTCCGTGACACGGGGCGCCTCCCCGCCGCTCGCAGGCAGCGAGCGCGGGAAGGCGACGAGACGCCCGCCTACAGGGTGTCGATCGGCCCCGTCAGCGCGAGGTCGCGTCGGATCACCGGCACGGGCGCGGTGTCGGTGCGGCGGTGCCGAGGCGCGGCCGGGGCGATGCGCACGCCCGCGAGGGCCAGCCGCTCGGCCGTCGACTCGGGGGTGACGTGCTCGCCCACGGTGGCGTACGAGCCCATCGGCACGACCGAGTGGACGACGGTGTGGTCGTAGACGTGCACGAGGTTGTACGACTGGGCTCCGTCGCGTCCGCGCGTGCCGCCGACCTCGACGTTCAGGTCTTGTGTGTAGCAGGTGGCGGAGGCCACCGACACGGGCACCCCGGCGAAGAGCGCCGTGGTCGAGTAGTGCAGGTGGCCCGCGACGATCGAGATGACGTCGCTGCCCTCGATCACCTCGGCCAGCGAGGCCTGGTCGCGCAGCTCGACGAGCACGCTGAGGTCTTGCACGCTCGGCACCGGCGGGTGGTGCATGGCGATGATCGTGCCGTCGGGGGCCGGGGTCGCGAGCTCCTCCGCCAGCCAGTCGAGCTGGTCGCTCGAGAGGGCGCCGTGGTGGTGGCCGGGCACGCTCGTGTCGAGGGTGATGATGCGCAGCCCGTCGACGTCGTAGACGAGGTCGACCGGGCGGTCGGACGGGATCTGGCCGAAGAGCTGCTCGCGGAACGCGCCCCGTTCGTCGTGGTTGCCCATGGCCCAGATGACCTGGGCGCCCAGGCGAGCCGCGGCCGGCTCGAGCAGCTGGCGCAGCTTGCGGTACGCCTCCGGCTCGCCCTTGTCGGCCAGGTCGCCGGTGACGACGATCGCCTCGGGGCGGACGCCCGACGCCTCGATCTCGGCGACGATCTGCCTCAGCCTCGCCGCGCTGTCCACCGCGCCGTAGAGAGGACCGTCACCTCCCACGAGGTGGGTGTCGCTGAGGTGCAGGATGAAGTGGTTCGGCCTGGGGTGCTCGGCCGTCCGGAGATCCATGGTTCTCTCATTCGAAGGTCGCCGACGAGGTCACGGTGTGAGGCCTCGCTGTTGATTCGACACCAGTCCACCACTCGTTTGCTCCACGAGCGGTGAACGCCCGTGCGTGTTCGGGTGAACGATGAGCGAACTCGTCGGGGACAGCCGCGGGACCCGACCCCGCAGGAGGCGCGGGCCGGGTCCCCGAGGAGCTCCTGCTACGGCTTGAGCACCACCTTGATGCAGCCGTCCTCCTTGTTCTTGAAGAGGTCGTACATCTCGGGCGCACGGTCGAGGGGCACCGGGTGCGTCACGAGGTCCTCCGTGCCGAGCGGGTCGGACGGGTCCTCGACGAGCGGCATGAGCGTGTCCATCCAGTGCTGGACGTTGCACTGGCCCATCTTGATGGTGATCTGCTTGTCGAACAGCATCATGAAGGGCGTCGGGTCGGCGGTGCCGCCGTAGACGCCGCTCAGCGAGACCGTGCCGCCGCGGCGGACGATGTCGAAGGCGAGGTGCATGGCGCCGAGGGCGTCGATGCCGGCCTTCTCCATGACGGCCTGGCCGATCTTGTCGGGCAGGGCCGCCGCGAACTTCTGGACCATGCTGACGCCGCCGTGGTCGTGCGCCTCCATGCCGACGGCGTCGAGCACCGAGTCGGGGCCGCGCTGGTCGGTCATGCCGGCGATGACGTCGGAGACGTCCTTCGTGAGGTCGACGACCTCGACGCCGTGGCGCTCCGCGAGGGCCCGACGCTCGGGGACGGGGTCGACGCCGATGACGCGGTAGCCGCGGTGGACGCCGATGCGGCTGGCGAACTGGCCGACCGGGCCGAGCCCGAGGACGACCAGCGTGCCTCCCTCGGGCACCTGGGCGTACTCGACGCCCTGCCACGCGGTGGGGAGGATGTCGCTGAGGAAGAGGTAGCGCTCGTCGGGCAGCTCGTGGCCGACCTTGACGAGGTTGGCGTCGGCGAGACGGACCCGCAGCTGCTCGGCCTGGCCGCCGGGCACCTGGCCGTAGAGCTTCGAGAAGCCGTACAGGGTCGCTCCCGAGCCGTACTCGGTCACCTGGGTGGTCTCGCACTGCGAGAAGAGGCCCCGCTGGCACATGTAGCACTCGCGGCAGGCGATGACGAAGGGGACGACCACGCGGTCGCCGACCTGGATGCGCGAGACGGCCGATCCGACCTGCGTCACGACGCCCATGGTCTCGTGGCCGAGCACGTCGCCCTTGTCGAGGTAGGAGTCGAGCACGTCGTAGAGGTGCAGGTCGCTGCCGCAGATGGCGGCCGAGGTGACCTTGATGACGGCGTCGGTGGGGTCGACGATGGTGGGGTCGGGCACCTCCGCGACGGAGACGTCGGCGATGGACTGGTAGGTGAGAGCCTTCATGGCTCCCGTCTACGCCCTCCCCCCGGTGAGCGGCCCGGCTGGGGTACAGGTGTCGCACAGACGACGGAGGCGGTCGTCCCGTCTGGGACGACCGCCTCCGGTGCTGCCGCGCGGGGCGGCGGGGGAGTGCTACGCGTCGACGCTCACGGCGGAGGCGACGATGTTGACGACCTTGCGGCCGCCCTTGGTGCCGAACTCGACCGCGCCGGGGGCGAGGGCGAACAGCGTGTCGTCGCCGCCACGGCCGACGTTGGCGCCGGGGTGGAAGTGGGTGCCGCGCTGGCGGACGAGGATCTCGCCGGCGAGGACGACCTGGCCGCCGAAGCGCTTCACGCCGAGGCGCTGAGCGTTCGAGTCACGACCGTTGCGGGTGGACGATGCGCCCTTCTTGTGTGCCATGTGTGCTCAGCTCCCTTTACTTGGAGATCTTGGTGATCTTGACGCGGGTGAGGTCGGCACGGAAGCCCATGCGACGCTTGTAGCCGGTCTTGTTCTTGTAGTTCTGGATGACGATCTTCGGGCCGCGGAGGTCGTTGAGGACCTCGCCCTCGACGGTCACGGAGGCGAGGTCGTCGCCCGAGAGGACGGTGTCGCCGTCGACGTGCAGGACGGGGACGAACGAGACGGTGTCGGCCGTGTTCGCCTTGAGGCGGTCGACGGTCAGGATCGTCCCGACCTCGACCTTCTCCTGACGACCGCCGGCACGCACGATTGCGAAAGCCATGGGATCTCCTTGTGCAGCTAAGTGTGAGGTGTCCGCGTTCGGACAACTTGGATAGTCTTTCACAGATGTCACGACCGATCAAACTTCAGCGCCCGCCCCGCTTCACGGCGGAGATCGTCGCCGACGCCCGCCAGCGGCTGCTCGACCTCCTCGACGACCTCGACTCGTTGACGACCGAGCACGCCGACGACATCGAGGTCTGGGGCTCCGCGGTGACGACGGCCGGCTGGGAGATCGCGACGCTCGGCCAGTGGCTGGGGCTGGAGGGCGAGGCGGTCCTGCTGCTCGGCGGCGCCTCCTACCCGGAGATCGCCGAGCACCAGGGCACCAGCGCGTCGGCCGTGTACGCCCGGGTCGGGCGGTCGCTGACGCTGGCGCCCTACGCCCACGCCTCGGGCGCCGACGGCGCGACGACCCGCGTGTCGGCCGACGACCTCGACCAGGCGAGGGCCGACTACCGGGCCGACCGCGTCGGCGCGGAGGGGGAGGACGAGGAGGCGGCGGCCGGGCCGGGCGCCTCGCTCGCCGACCGCATCCCCGAGGTGCTGCGCTCGGGGGCCCTGTCGACGACGGCGCTCGTGGGCGCCCTGCCGGGCTACCGCCGCAGCAGCGTGCTGTCGACCCTGAGCGTCCTGGCGCGCCAGGGGCGGATCGAGCGGGTGGGCCACGGGGTGTACGCCCTGGCCGGCAGCGGCGGTGCCAGCGGCAGCGGCGGCGGCAGCGGTGCCGGCGACGGCGACGCCGCCGGCACGTCGGGGGCGCCCGCGGCTCAGCGGTAGGAGGCGACGGTCGCCTGCAGGGCCTCGGCCGCGGGCGTCGCGACGATGCCGAGCGCACGTTCGCTCCGACCGGCGTCGACGACGAAGGGCGCCCGGAA
>Ga0265798_10005876_pt1 | contig 16310 bp, 8 predicted proteins | sample P3T30metagenome_FD_192430 | JGI IMG/M metagenome (GOLD analysis project Ga0265798, IMG submission 192430) | Plant litter microbial communities from East Loma Ridge, Irvine, California - P3 T30 | ecosystem: Environmental > Terrestrial > Plant litter > Unclassified | place: USA: California... | reverse complement strand
GCATCGAATGGCCTGGGCCTGGACACGCTGCGCACCGCGATCACCGCCGCCAACGCCAACAGCGCCAAGGGCAGCTTCGACGGCCCGACGCGCTCGTACGCGATCAATGCCAACGACCAGCTGGTCACGGTGCCAGACTATCAGAACCTGATCGTCGCCTACCGCAACGGCGCGCCAGTGAAACTGCTCGAGGTCGCCAAGGTCGTCGACAGCGCCGAGAACGTGCGCCTGGGCGCCTGGGCCAATATGAAGCCGGCCATCATCCTGAACGTGCAGCGCCAGCCGGGCGCGAATGTCATCGCCACGGTCGACGCAATCAAGGCGCGCCTGCCCGAGCTGCAGGCCGGCCTGCCGGCCGCGCTGCGCATGGACGTGCTGAGCGACCGCACCACGGGCATCCGCGCCTCGGTCAAGCACGTGCAGATCGAACTGGTGCTGGCCGTGATCATGGTGGTGCTGGTGATCTTCGCCTTCCTGCATGACTTGCGCGCGACAGTGATCGCCAGCCTGGCCGTGCCGATCTCGCTGATCGGCAGCTTCGGCGTGATGTACCTGCTCGGCTACAGCCTGAATAACCTGTCGCTGATGGCGCTGACGATTGCCACCGGCTTCGTCGTCGACGATGCGATCGTCATGATCGAGAACATCGCGCGCTACATCGAAAAGGGCAAAGCCCCGATGGCCGCCGCGATCAAGGGCGCCACGCAGATCGGCTTCACCATCATCTCGCTGACCGTCTCGCTGATTGCGGTCCTGATCCCGCTGCTGTTCATGGGCGACGTGGTGGGGCGCCTGTTCCGAGAATTTGCCGTCACGCTGGCGATCACCATCCTGATCTCGGGCGTGGTCTCGCTCACGCTCGTGCCGATGATGGCCGGACGCTGGCTGCGCAGCCACGAACAGGGCCATGAGCACAAGCAGCCAAGCCGCTTCGCCGTCAAGTTCCAGGCCTTTTTTGACCGCGTGATCGCACGCTACGACGTGATGCTGGGCTGGGTGTTGAAGCGCCAGGGCCTGACCCTGCTGGTGGCCCTGGCCACCGTGGTCCTGACCGCCGTGATGTGGATCATCATCCCGAAGGGTTTGTTCCCGACCCAGGACACCGGCCAGCTGCAGGCGCGCGTGCAGGCACGCCAGTCGATCTCGTACACCGACATGGCCAAGCTGCAGCAAGAGGCGGCCCGCCAGATCATGGCCGACGAATCGGTCGCCTCGGTGGCCTCGTACGTTGGCGTGGATGCGGCCAACAACACGATGCTCCATACCGGCACCATGCTGATCAACCTGAAGGCCGATCGCGGCAACCAGGACGAGACCATGCAGCGTCTGCGCGAGCGCGTGGCCAACGTGGCCGGCCTGCAGCTGTTCTTGCAGCCGACCCAGGATCTGACGATCGACGCCGAAAGCGGGCCCACGCAATACCGCCTGTCGGTCGAAGGCGCCGACACCGATCTCGTGAACGAGTGGGCGCGCAAGCTCACGCAAAAGATCGGCACCTTGCCCGAGCTGCGCACGGCGGTGACCGATGCCGGTGCGACGGGCGCCGCCGCCTTCATCGACATCGACCGCGACACCGCGTCGCGCCTGTCGATCACGGCCGCGTCGATTGACGATGCGCTCTACAGCGCCTTTGGCCAGCGCATCGTCTCGACCATCTTCACCGAGACCAACCAGTACCGGGTGATCCTCGAAGCGCAGCAGGACAAGGCGATGTCCATTGCCGCGCTGGGCCGGCTGCAACTGCGCACCGGCTCGGGCGACTCGACGCCCTTGTCGGCGGTGGCCACCATCAGCGAACGCCAGGCGCCGCTGCAGGTGATCCACGTGGCGCAGTATCCGGCGGCCACGGTCGGTTTCGACACCGCGACCGGCGCCTCGCTGGGCGATGCGGTCAGCGCGATCCGCGCCGCCGCAGTGGACATCGGCATGCCGGCCTCGGTCAGCCTGACATTCCTGGGCGCGTCCGGCGCCTACGAATCCTCGCTGTCGAACCAGCTGTGGCTGATCATGGCGGCCGTCGTCTGCGTCTACATTGTGCTGGGCGTGCTGTACGAAAGTTATATCCACCCGCTGACCATCCTGTCGACGTTGCCGTCGGCCGGCGTGGGCGCGCTGCTGGCGCTGTGGGTCAGCGGGCAGGGGCTGGGCGTGATCGGCATCATCGGCATGATCCTCCTGATCGGCATCGTCAAGAAGAACGCGATCATGATGATCGACTTCGCCATCGAGGCCGAGCGCGAAGAGGGCAAGTCGCCACTGGACGCCATCCGCCAGGCAGCCTTGCTGCGCTTCCGTCCGATCCTGATGACGACGCTGGCGGCGCTGTTCGCGGCGGTGCCGCTGATGCTGGGCACGGGCGAGGGCGCCGAACTGCGCCGCCCACTGGGCCTGGCGATGTTCGGCGGCCTGGTCCTGAGCCAGCTCTTGACGCTGTTTACCACGCCAGTAATTTACTTGGCCTTTGACCGCACCGCGCGCCGCCTGACCGGCAAGGCACCCCACAAGACCGAGGGAGCCGGCGCATGAACCTGTCGCGCCCCTTCGTCGAGCGGCCGATCGCCACGGTGCTGCTGACCATCGGCATCGCGCTGGCCGGCATCGCGGCCTACTTCGTGCTGCCGGTGGCGCCGCTGCCGCAGGTAGACTACCCGACCATCTCGGTGTCGGCCTCGCTCCCCGGGGCGAGCCCGGACACGATGGCCTCGAGCGTGGCCACGCCGCTCGAGCGGCGCCTGGGCGCCATTGCCGGCGTCAACGAAATGACGTCGAGCAGCAGCACCGGGTCGGCCCGCATCAACCTGCAGTTCGAACTGAATCGCCAGATCGATTCCGCCGCGCGCGAAGTGCAGGCGGCAATCAGCGCTTCGCGCGCCGACTTGCCGGCCACGCTGCGCAGCAATCCCACCTATCGCAAGGCCAACCCGTCAGACGCGCCGGTGCTGATCCTGGCGCTGACGTCGAAAACAAAAGCACCGGCCGAAATCTTCGAATCGGTCTCGAACCTCGTACAGCAGCGCCTGGCCCAGGTCAAGGGCGTCGGCGAGGTGGAGATCGGCGGCGGCTCGCTGCCGGCCGTGCGCGTGGAGCTGGTGCCATATTCGCTGAACCGCTATGGCGTGTCGGCCGAAGACGTGCGCGCCGCGATCCAGGCCACCAACCCCAACCGCCCGAAAGGCGAGATCGAAAGCAGCGGCAACCGGCTACAGATCTATTCGCAGCCGGCCGGTGGCGATGGCCGCAGCGCTGCCGATTACAAGGACCTCGTGGTCGCCTGGCGCAATGGCGCCGCCGTGCGCCTGTCCGACGTTGCCACCGTGTTCGATGGCCCCGAAAACATCTACACCCTGGGCCTGTTCAACGGCCAGCCGGCCGTCATCGTGCTCGTCACGCGCCAGCCCGAAGCGAACGTCATTGAAACCGTGGACGGCATTCGCGATCTGCTGCCGTCGCTGCAGGCGCAGCTGCCGGGCGATATCCAGTTGTCGATCGCCTCGGACCGCACCAACTCGATCCGCGCCTCGCTGCACGAGATCGAGTTCACGCTGGTACTGTCGATCGTGCTGGTGGTGGCCGTGGTCAGCGTGTTCCTGCGCAGCCTGCGCGCCACCGTGATTCCGGCCGTGGCCACGGTGGTGTCGCTGCTGGGCACCTTCGGCGTCATGTACGCACTGGGCTTTTCGCTGAACAACCTGTCGCTGATGGCGCTGACGGTGGCCGCCGGCTTTGTCGTCGACGACGCCATCGTGGTGCTGGAAAACACGGCGCGCCATATCGAGAACGGCATGGACCGCATGTCGGCGGCGCTGCTCGGCGCGCGCGAAGTGGGCTTTACCGTGCTGTCGATTTCGCTGTCGCTGGTGGCCGTGTTCATCCCGCTGCTGTTCATGGGCGGGCAGGTGGGCCGCCTGTTCCGCGAGTTTGCCGTGACGCTGTCGGCGGCGGTGATGATTTCGCTTGTGATCTCGCTGACGACGACGCCGATGATGTGCGCCTGGCTGCTGCGCCCCGAAGACAAGGACAAGAAGCCGGGGCGCCTTGCGCGCTGGTCCGAAGGCGGCTTTGCGCGCGTGCTGCGCGTCTATGAACATGCGCTCGACTGGGCGCTGGCCAGCAAGGTGCTGGTGATGATCATCCTGCTGTTTACCGTGGGCCTGAACATCTACCTGTTCGCCAATGCGCCGAAAGGCTTCTTCCCGCAGCAGGATTCCGGCCAGATGAACGGCGGCATCCGCGCCGACCAGAGCATCTCGTCGCAGGCCATGCAGAAAAAGATCTACCAGCTGGTCGAGATCATCCGCAAGGATCCGGCGGTCGAGACGGTCGTGGCCTTTACCGGCGGCGGGCGCGCGGGCGGCGGCTTCATGTTCATCAACCTCAAACCCGTGAGCGAACGCGACGTGGCCGCGCAGGCCGTGATCGCGCGCCTGCGTCCGCAAATGGCCAAGGTCACCGGTATCTCGATCTTCCTCAATCCTGTGCAAGACCTGCGCATGGGTGGGCGCTCGAGCAACTCGACGTACCAGTACACGCTCAAGAGCGACAACGCCGAAGACCTCAAGCTGTGGGCCGGCAAGCTGGCCGAGTCGATGAAGGCCCAGCCGGCGCTGGTCGACGTCGACACCGACCAGGCCGAAAATGGCGTGGAAACCTATGTCACGATCGACAAGGAGAGCGCGGCGCGCATGGGCATCACCACGCGCGACGTGACCAATGCGCTGTACAACGCGTTCGGCCAGCGCCAGGTCGCCAACATCTACGATGAGCTGAACCAGTACCACGTGGTGATGGGCGTCGCGCAAAAGTATGCGCAGTCGCCCGAGGCGCTGAAGGACGTGTACGTGCCGGCGCGCGCCACGGGAACCGGCAACGTGGTCTCGTCCAGCACCGGCACGGCCGCAGCCGCCGGCGCGGCGGGCGCTGCGACGTCGTCGAGCTCGAGCCTGACGGCGGCGCGCGATCCATCGGGCGGGCAGGCGCTGGCCGACAGCGCCGCCACCATGGTGCCGCTGTCGGCGATCGCCAGCTTCGCCGAGAGCGCGACGCCCACCTCGGTCAGTCACCAGGACGGCGAACTGGCCACCACCGTGTCGTATAACCTCAACCAGGGCTTCACGCTGACCGACGGCGAAGCTGCCGTGCGCCAGGCCGAAGCCGACATCGGCATGCCGACCAATGTGCGCGGCAGCTTCCAGGGCACCGCCGCGGCGGCGCAGGATTCGAGCAAGGAACAGCCGCTCCTGATCCTGGCCGCCATCGTCGTCATCTACATCGTGCTGGGCATTTTGTATGAAAGCCTGATCCACCCGATCACCGTGCTCTCGACGCTGCCGTCTGCCGGCGTGGGCGCGGTGCTGGCGCTCTTGATGTTCAAGATGGAGTTCTCGATCATCGCCTTGATCGGCGTATTCCTCCTGATCGGCATCGTGAAGAAGAACGCGATCCTGATCATCGACTTCGCCCTGGAAGCCGAGCGCGCGCGGGGACTCACCGCAATGGAAGCCGTACGCGAAGCATGCATGCTGCGCTTCCGCCCGATCCTGATGACGACGCTGGCCGCCGCGCTGGGCGCGCTCCCGCTGGCCATTGGCTTCGGCGAAGGCTCGGAGCTGCGCCGCCCGCTGGGCATCGCCATCATTGGCGGCCTGGTCGCGAGCCAGCTTCTGACGCTGCTTACCACGCCGGTCGTGTATGTCTTGCTCGACAAGCTGCGCACCCGCAAACCCGATGAACACGCGCTGACCCGCCATCCGCACGACGTCGATCCGACGCCGGGGGCCGGTCCATCGCTCGCCAAACCTTGATGCCCATGCAAATTTCCACACCCCTGCGCCTGACCATTCTCGCGATGACCCTCGGCCTTGGCGGCTGCGCCATCGGCCCCGCCTACGACCGGCCCGCGGCGCTGCCGGCCGGCCCGCTCCCTGAATCGTACAAGGGCGCCAACGCGCTATTGCCCGGCTGGGCGCCCGCAACACCTGCCGACGCGCTCGATCGCGGCCCCTGGTGGATGCTGTTCGAAGACCCGGAACTCGACCGACTCAGCCGCCAGGTGGAAGCAGCGAACCAGAACATCGCCATCGCCGTGGCCAACTACGCCCAGGCGCGCGCGATCGTGGCGCAGCAGCGCGCCTCGCTGTTCCCGGTGGTTTCCCTGAGCGCGGCGGGTGACCGCGCCGGTGGTGGCAACAGCAGCGGCGCCAGCGCCACCGGGCGCAGCGCCGCCAGCGCCTACCGCCTGCAGATCGGCGCGAGCTGGGAGCCGGACGTGTTCGGGCGCCTGCGCACGGCGGTGAATGCCGCCGAAGCCAGCGCCCAGGCCAGCGCCGCCGACCTGGCCAGCGTGCGCCTGGCCGCCCTTGGCGAGCTGGCGATCAACTACTTCTCGCTGCGCCAGACCGATGCCCAGGCCGAGATGCTCGCCGCCACCATCGACGGCTACGAGCGCGTGCTGCAGATCACGTCGAACCGCTTCGAGGCCGGTGTCTCGGCGCGTTCCGATGTGCTGCAGGCGCAGACGCAACTGGCCACCGCGCGCAGCGACGCGCTGAGCCTCGAGCGTTCGCGCGCCGAACTCGAACACGCCATCGCGGTGCTGGTCGGCCAGAGTCCGTCGACCTTCGCGCTGGCCCCGGCGCCGTGGCACGTGTCGGTGCCCGACGTGCCGATCGGCGTGCCGTCGACGCTGCTGCAGCGCCGGCCCGACATCGCCGCCGCCGAGCGCGACGTGGCCGTGGCCAACGCCGACATCGGCATCGCGCGTTCGGCCTACTTCCCGACCTTCGGCCTGTCGGCGTCATACGGCAATAACACGAGCCGCGTGGGCGACCTGTTCTCGCTGTCGAACGCCGCCTGGTCGTTCGGCCTTTCGGCAGCGCAGACGCTGTTCAATGCCGGCGCCACGCGCGCCAGCGTGGAAGGCGCCGAGGCGCGTCACCAGGCCACCGTGGCGAACTACCGCCAGGTCGTGCTGACCGCGTTTGCCGATGTCGAAAACGGCCTGGCCGCCACGCGCGTGCTCGACCAGCAACAGCAACTGCGGGTCGAGGCGGCCGAAGCGGCGGGGCTGGTCGAAGAGCAGATCCTGAACCGCTACAAGTCGGGGCAGGTGAGTTACACCGAGGTGGTGCAGGCGCAGGTCACGGCGCTGAACGCGCGCCGTCAGCTGGTGCAGGTGCAGGCCGATCGCCAGACGGCGGCGGTGGCGCTGATCCAGGCGCTCGGCGGTGGCTGGGTCGAGGGTGCGCCAATGGCGCAAAACTGAACCTTGCAGCGGTGCTGCCCGGGCCGGCAGGCTGGCTCAGGGCGCCGGACAAATCCGGTTTCGCCCACCTTCCTTGGCCGTGTAGAGCATCGCATCGGCTTTCAGGAACAAGTCGTTCTCGCTGCGCTGGGCCGGAAACGCGGCCAGCCCGCCGCTGAACGAAAAGCGCCGCTCGTCGCCCGGCGCCACCTGGAACGCGATGGCGCCAAAGGCGGCGCGCAGCGCGTCCAGGCGCGGCCAGGCTTGCGCCAGCGTGCAGTCCCAGAACACCACCACGAACTCTTCGCCGCCGAAGCGGCTGAGCAGATCGCGCTCGCCCATCTGCGGCGCCAGGCACAGGCACAGGCGCTTGATGACGATGTCGCCGAAGTGGTGGCCCCAGGTGTCGTTGATGGTCTTGAACTTGTCGATGTCGATCACGCCGAACGCCAGCGGCTTGTTCTCGAGCGTGGCCTGGCGGATCAGGTCTTGCGTCTTGCGCTTCAGGCCGATCTTGTTGAGCAGGCCCGTGGCGCGGTCCTTGCCGATCAAGTCCTTGTTGACCCGGATCTTGGCCGCGCGGTTGATCAGTTGCGCCTCGAGCATGCCCGATCCCGTGTCAGGCAGGATCGCGTCGAAGCCGTCGCCCAGCGCGCGCCGGGCCAGTGCGTCGTCGGGGCGGCGCTGCAGCAGCACGACCTCGCGCACCGGATCGGCCTCGATATTCTTTTGCAGCACGCGCGCCAGGGCGTCCACCCGCAGGTAGTCGCTGTCGGGGATCACCACCAGGTCGGGCTGCACTTCCTTGACGCGCAGGTGCAGCGTGGATGGATCGGCATGATGAATGACGTCGATGCGCTGGGCCTGCAGCGCCGCCTCGTCCAGGCTGCCGGGCTGCCCGAGCGTCACCAGCGTGACGGCGTCGCCGCGCTTGTTCTGCACGAACAGGTTGAACAGCTTGTCGACCAACACATCGTTGGCGATCGGCTTTTCGGCGTAGGCCAGGCAGTTGCTGTCGACCAGCCGCTGCTGCAGCAGGAAGCGGCTGCCCTGGCGGCTCGATTGCAGGTACACGTAGCTGCGATCGGCCGGCAGGCGCGCCAGCAATTCGCCCAGCATCAGCGTCTTGCGCGCATCCTGCAAGTCGGCCTGCATATTGTGCAGGGCGTCCAGGTCGATCACGAACAGGCTGTTGCCATGGTCGGCTTCGACGGCGGCGACGTACTGCGCCAGCTCGCTGAAGAAGCGGATGTCGAAGTCGTACTTGTGCGCGTGCAGCAGCAATTCGGCCCGGTTGTCCTTGATGAAGAAATTCTGGGACAAATACAGGACATTCTGTCGGTACAGCGGCGTCTCGGTCGTCATGTCTGCTGGTCTCTGTGAATGCTTATCTTGCAAAACGACAATATTACATCTTGCCAGCCGAATATGACGCGATGCTGACGCAGCCGAACCGGTCTTTGCGTCGCGACAAATCCGCCACGCGTGTTACACAACGGCGATATACTCCCGCATTGCTTTTTTCATCCAGGGTGTTGTCTTGTTGAAATCGATCTTCTTGCCGGTTGCCTTCCTGGGCGCCGCGACCGCCGCCTTCGCCGACGAAGGCCAGTGGCAACCGCACCAGCTGCCGCAACTGTCATCCGAACTCAAACGCATCGGCATCACGCTGCCGGCCGCGAAGCTGGCCGACCTGGGCAAGCATCCGATGAGCGCCATCGTGTCGCTGGGCGGCTGCTCGGCCTCGTTCGTCTCGCCCGATGGCCTGGTGGTCACCAATCACCACTGTGCCTACGGCGCGATCCAGCGCAATTCGACCGCAGAACAGAACTATATCGTGAACGGCTTTTTGGCCAAAACCCGCGCCGAAGAACTGCCGGGCGGCCCGAACACGCTGGTGTACGTGACCGAAAAAGTCGAGAACGTCACCGGGCGCGTGCTGGACGGCCTGAACCCCACCTTGTCGGGCAGCGAACGCCATGCGCTGGTCGCCGCGCGCGTGAAAGCCCTGATCGCCGAATGCGAGACGGACAAGTCGACGCGCTGCTCTGTGCCGGCCTTCCACCGCGGCCTGGAGTATTACCGCATCAAGCAGCTGATGATCCGCGACGTGCGCCTGGTGCATGCGCCGTCCGACCGCATCGGTAACTTCGGCGGCGACATCGACAACTACGAGTGGCCCCGTCAGACGGGCGATTACGCCTTCTTGCGCGCCTACGTCGGCAAGGACGGCCGCCCGGCCGACCCGTCGCCCGACAACGTGCCGTACAAGTCGAAGGACTTCCTCGTGGTGTCGGCCGAGGGCCTGAAGAACGGCGATCCGATCCTGCTGGCCGGGTATCCGGGCCGCACCAGCCGCTACAAGCTGCCAAGCGAAATCCGCTTCGCGCGCGATGTGGATTTCCCGGCCAAGGCAGCCGCCATCACGGCCGATCTCGCGACCATCGCCGCAGCGACCCAGGGCAATCCAGCCTGGGACGTGCGCTACGCGAGCGTGGCCAAGAGCCTGAACAACGTGCTGAAAAAGACGCAGGGCCTGATGGACGGCTTCGCGCGCAAGGACATCGCCGCCATCAAGGACGTGCAGGACGCCGAGTTCCGCGCCTGGCAGCAGGCCCACGCCGGCGCCAACAAGAACCTGTTGACGGACCTGGACGCCGTGATCGCCCGCGACATGGCCTTGCAGCGCCAGGAAGCAGCATGGAACGAGGCGACCCACAGCGACCTGCTCAAGAGCGCGCGCACGCTGTATCGCCTGGCGCTCGAGCGCCAGAAGCCCGACGCGCAGCGCGATGCCGGCTATCAGGAGCGCGACCTGTCGTTCATCAAAGCCCGGTTGACGCGCCTCGAGCAATCGTTCGTGGCAAGCGTGGACGAGGCGCGCTTCAAGGCGGCGCTGGGCCGCTACGCGCGCATCGACGCCGCCGTGCGGCCGCAAGGCCTGGATGCGCTGCTGCCGACCGAGGCGGCATTGCCGGCGTTGTACCGCGACACCGAGCTGGCCGATACCGCCAGGCGCCTGGCCTGGATCGGCAGGGATCCGCAGGTGTTTCGCGCTTCGAACGACCCGTTCATCGCGCTGGCCGTGCGTCTGCACGACGCCGGCATGGCGCTGGAAAACCGCCGCAACGACATCGACGGCAACCTGGAACGCGTGATCCCGCAGTACATGGCGGCCGTGATCGCGTTCAAGACGTCGCAGGGCAAGCCGGTCTACCCGGATGCCAACTCGACGCTGCGCGTGACGTATGGCACCGTGGCGCCGTACGCGCCGCGCGACGGCTTGATCAAGGGGCCGTTCACGACAGTGGAAGGCATCCTCGAGAAGGAAACCGACAAGGACCCGTTCATCGTCCCGGCCGCGCTCAAGGCGGCGATCCAGGGCAAGCGCTACGGCGTGTTCAAGGACAAGGCGCTGGGCACGGTGCCGGTCAACTTCCTGTCGAGCGCCGACACCACGGGCGGCAATTCGGGATCGGCCGTGATGAACGGGCGCGGGGAGCTGGTGGGCCTGAACTTCGATTCGACCTATGAATCGATCACCAAGGACTGGTACTTCGACACCGCCATCACGCGCGCGATCCACGTGGATATCCGCTACATGCTGTGGGTGATGAAGGAGGTTGACCATGCCGACAACCTGCTCAGGGAAATGACGGTCAAGTATCCGAAGAAGTGATTTTGCTCGCATACCACTTCGGGCGTATCCAGCGTAGTTGCACCATGCACGTCGTCCCCGGCCTCGTCGGCCACCTTGGACGGGACCCAAGTAATGCATGCGTTGTAGAGACGCCGGCAAACTTGGGTTCCCGCCTCCGCGGGAACGACGGTTTTTCGGCCAACGATGTTGTCCCGCGTTTGCTGTCATCCTCTGCTTGAGCAAATGAACGAATCCCTCATCCTCGCCGGTCTCACGACAACGCCACTCGAACTGATCTCGTTCCTGCTGGCCGTCGCCACCGTGGTGCTCAATATCCGCCAGAAGCACTGGGCCTGGCTGTTCTCGATCGCCTCGTCGGCGACCTACGCCGTGGTGTTCTTTGACGCGCGCCTGTATGGCGACATGGGGCTGCAGTTCGTGTTCATCGCGGCGTCGATCTGGGGCTGGTACACCTGGCTGCACGGCGCCGGCAATGCGCCGCTGGTCGTCACGCGCATCAAGCCGGGCATGCGCGCCTGGGTGCTGGTCGCCTGGTTCGCCGGCTTCGTGCTGCTCTCGACCTTCCTCGATCAGTTCACCGACACCGACGTGCCGCACGCCGACGGCTTCCTTACCGCCGGCAGCCTGCTCGGCCAGTTGCTCCTGGCGCGCAAGAAGCTCGAGAACTGGCATATCTGGATCGCCGTCGACATCCTGTACGTCGGCCTGTACGTCTACAAGGGCTTGACGCTTACGGCCGTGCTGTATGGCGTGTTCGTGCTGCTGGCCGTTGCCGGCCTGCGCACCTGGTCGGCGCACGTGGAGAAGCGGGCGTGACGGCGCCTGTGGCGCGCATCGCCATCCTGGGCGCCGAGTCGTCGGGCAAGTCCACCTTGTCTGAAGCGCTGGCGCGCCGCCATGGCACCGTGTGGGTGCCGGAATACCTGCGCGAGTTCGTCGACGTCAATGCGCGCGTGCCGCGCGAGGAAGACCAGTTCGGGATCGCGCGCACGCAACTGGCGCGCGAGGACGCGGCGGCCGCGTGCGCGGCGCGCTATCTGTTTTGCGACACGACGGCGCTGATGACGGCGCTGTACAGCCGCGTGTACTGGAACCGGGTGGACGATCAGCTGGCGCAGCTCGCGGCGCGCCACGCGTACGCCGTCACGCTGGTGACGGCGCCCGACGGCCCGTGGGAGCCGGACGGCCTGCAGCGGGAATCCGAAGAAGTGCGCCAGATGGTGCACCGGATGCTGCTCGAGACGCTGGCCGATCGCGGCATCGCCTATACCTTGTTGGCGGGCGACCTGCCGCAGCGCCTGCGGCAGGTGGAACAACTACTGGGAACACCGTAACTACTGGCGCTTACGCCTTCGGCAGACCCGCCGCCAGGTCGAGCCACGACTGCGGCTGCGGCTTGCCGCGTTCGCGCACGCCGAAGAACGTCACCACCAGATCGCCCTGGTCGTCGAAGAATTCGATCGATGTCACGTTGGCGCGGCGCACCACGTAACCGCTCCGGAACGCGGTCTCGCGCAGGTGCAGGTTGAAGTCCGGGTCGAGCACATTGAACCAGCCCTCGGCCGCCATCACCTTGTTCACCTTGCCGCTGTAGATCTGGATCAGGGCGCCGTTGCCGAGAAACGCCATGATCCCGACCTGCTGTTTCGCCGCGTCTTCCAGCAGTTTGCGCACCGCCTGCGGCGCAACTTTCTGCACCATGCCCGCCGGCGCCAGGCGCAGCGCCTGTTCACGCGTCAAGCCGAATTCGGCCACGATGCGGTTGAACTGGTGCACGTCGGTCATCTCTTTCCAGGCCAGCTGGAATTCGGCCAGGTCGATGGCGCTGTCGGCTTTTGCCGGCGGCTTGGGCGCGGCCGGCGTCACGCCAAGCAGCGCGTCCTGGCGCGGATGGCGAAAGTCCGCTGCCAGCTTGTCGAACACGGCAACGCCGGCCTCATTGCGCAGATACAGCTTGTGCACCGCATTGCCATTGGCGTCGAAGAACTGCAGGCTGCGGCTCACGGCGCCGTCGCGACCAGGCGCCGTCACGGCGAACGCGTGCTTCCATTGGGCGAACTGGAAACGCAGGTCGATTGGCCCGCCAAGGTAGCCGCCGGCGATGTTCAGGTTGCGCGCTTCGCGTTCGGATTCGTCGCGGCTGGCAGTTTCGGCCTGCTTTGGGAGGCGGGTGGCGACGCCCGTCGTTTCGATCACGCCATTCTCGTTGCGCGTCAGGGCCATTACCCGGCCGAGGTCGAGGGCGCGGCGCATGATCTCGCGCGGTGCGTCGCTGGCGTCGCTCAGGCGCACCACGGTGCTGCCGATGACGGTGGCCAGAAGTTCGGCCTCGGACACCTTCAGCAGGCGCGCGGCGTCGCGGGCCTGCAGGCGCGGTTGCTGCGCCTTGAGCGTGTTGAATTGTTCCAGCAGCGGGTCGGCGGCGTGCGCCGAACCGATGGCCAGGGCGATGGCGACGGCCAGGATGGGGCGAATGAATGGCATGGTGTGCTCCTTGTGCGGTCAGTAGGCAAGCTTGAAGGTGATGGCGGCGTAGCGGCCCGGGCGCGCCTGGCGCTCGATGTCGGCCGCCGTGACGGCGTTGGTGGCGGCGACCAGGCCGCGCGACGAGGCGTAGTCCCAGTACTTCTTGTCGCCCAGGTTGTAGACGCCGGCCGTGATCGAGGCGTGTTCGCTGATGTTCCAGTAGCCGGTCAGGTCCATCACGGTATTCGACGGGATGGCGTAGAACGGCGTGGTCACGCCGCCGATCACGTCAGTCTGCGCCTGCTTGGCGCGGGTGTGGACGACGGCGAAGGCCGCGCCGCCGCGCTGAAACGGATCGTCCCAGGCCGCGATCAGGCTGGCTTTTTTCGGCAGGGTCGAGGCCAGCTCGCTTTCCCGGCCGGTGCGCAGATTGCGCGCCTTGCTGCGCTGAATACCGCCGGCCAGCGTGAGCTTGGCGCCCCTGAGATCCTGGCGCCACTGGCCCAGATCGGCGTCGAGCGTGAGTTCGCCGCCCCAGGTGCGCGCCGCGCCGACGTTCTCGGGGCGGAACAGGCCGAACGTGATGTTCGGGTAGTTGATCGGATCGCGCGGCTGCGACGCGTATTCGATGAGGTTCTTGTAGCGCGTGCTGAACAGCGCCGCGTGCAGGCGCAGGCCGCGCGCCACCTGGCCCTTGAGGCCAAGTTCGAACGCATTGCTGGTTTCCTTCGCCAGGTTCGGGTTGCCGATCACGGCGTAGGCATTGCCGGTGCCGGTGTAGCTGAGAGAATCGTAGGTGCCGGTGCGCTCGGCGGCCGTGGGCAGGCGCGTGCCGCGGCTGTATTGCAGGTAGGCGGCGAGGTTGGGCGCCAGGTTGGCCGTGAAGCCCAGGCTCGGCGTGACGTAGCTATCGGTCTCTTTCGTCAGTTCGCGGCTGGCCGCCGGCATGCCGATCGCGTAGTTGGTCAGATCGTTCGGCTTGAGTTCGCGCCAGTGGTAGCGCAGGCCGGGCGTGATGGTGGCCCAATCCGACAGCGCGATCTCGGCGCGCGCGTGCGCCGACAATTTGAGCGAGGCCATGTCGGCCATGCGGTTCTTGTTGGTGACCTGCCGGGCGCCGGTGGCGACGATGATGCGGTCTTCGCGCCAGGGGCGCTGCGTGTCGACCTGTTCGGCGCTCACGCCATAGGCCAGCGTGTGGCTGCCCAGGCGCTTGCCTGCATTGCTGGTCAAGCCCACGCTGCGGTTGTCAAAGGCGGTGGCGATGGTGCGCAGGCTTTGCACGCCGCCCGAGATATAGCGCGCATCGGTGACGTCCCGCACTTCGCTGTCCTGCACGAAGACGCGGCTTTCCAGCGTGTCGAACCACGGCGCGCTGCCCGTGTACAGGTGGTCGACGCTGACGCGATCGCGTTTGGTCTTGCCGGCCTGGCGCGCGCCTTCCGGATACAGCGCGCCCTGCTTGTTCAGGTATTCGCGCTCGTGCTGCGCGCGGTAGCTGTCGACCGTCGCCGTGAAGCGGTGGCCGAGCCACGGCGACCAGGACAGCTTGGCCAGCAGGGCGTCCGAATCCCAGTCGTCCGGGTTCAGCGGCGTGCTGCCGCGCGAATCGAGCGCTTTGCCGGCGCGGTGCACCAGCACCGCCAGCGCCTTGAACATGCCCGACTGCGCCGCGCCGGTGAGCGCATGCATGCGCATGTCGTTGGCGCCGTTGAAGCCGAACTTGTAGTCGGCGTAGGTCGGGCGCGTGTCGCTGACGTAGTCTTCGGGCGCCTTGGTCACGAACGAGACGTTGCCCCCCAGGCCCTGCGCGCCGGCGCCAGCGGGCGCGGTGCCCGACTGGATCGTCACCGAGCGGAACGTCTCGGGATCGAAGTAATCGCGGCCGACACCGAAGCCGTTGACGGTGGAGGCGTCCGGTTTGGGCGCCGCTTCGGGCAGTTCGATGCCATCGAGCTCCAGGCCGACGCGGTTGCCTTCGACGCCGCGGATATTGAAGCCCGTATTGCCGGCGCCATCCCACACATTGCCGCCGCCGCTGGCAGCGCCCGGCACGCTGACCAGCGGCGCATAGCGCGCCATGTTCTGCATGTCGGTGACACCCTGGCGCGCCAGGGCGCTCGTGCCGAGCACGGTGACGGTGCCGCTCGTGGCGTCACGCTGGCCGGTGATGACGATCGGTTCGAGCGCGGCCGGCGGCGTGTAGGGGGCGTTGTCGGCAAACGCCTGGGCGGTGAAGGCGCAGGCGAGCAGCGCGGAAAGAAGTCGCAGGCCGGGAAGGGATGCTGCCATGGTATCCAGTCAAAATGGGTTGCACACGCGCTGATGGGCATGCCCTGCAATACCGGCTTGCGCGATCAGCACCATAAATGAGAATGATTCTCATTTCTTGTGTATACTAGATGATAATGATTCTTGTTCGCAATGGATAATTCAACCATTTGAGCAAAGTAGTTTGCAGCGCCAATTGATTTTTTTGTTTCCTGCGCGCATTACAATGTGCCACTTTGTGAAGACGGGGCGGGGCGCGATGAAGAATTGGATTGGCCGCATGCTGGGCGGCGCCGGGAAAGACGCAGCCGCGGCGGCGCCTGCCGGCGCGGCGCTGGCGTTCGGGGACGACCAGGCCATGGCGGCCGAGGTGCACGCCACCTACTACCGCTGGCTCACGGCCAGCAGCGGCGGCACGGCCTCGCCCGGGCAAGAAGCGCAGATCCTGCGCGAAGTGAATTCCCTCGCCGCCGATCCCGTGTGCGCGTCCGGTCTCGTGCCACGCATTCCCGAACTGATCTCGCAACTATTGACCGCGCTGTCGGAAGAGAACATTTCGACCGGCGCACTGTCGGCGCAGGTGGGGCGCGACCTGGTGCTGGTCGCCGAAGTGATGCCAGCCACTGGGATTTTCCGCCCAACGTCGTCGAGGCGATCGCGCAGGCGAGCGAG
>Ga0265798_10005874_pt1 | contig 16313 bp, 12 predicted proteins | sample P3T30metagenome_FD_192430 | JGI IMG/M metagenome (GOLD analysis project Ga0265798, IMG submission 192430) | Plant litter microbial communities from East Loma Ridge, Irvine, California - P3 T30 | ecosystem: Environmental > Terrestrial > Plant litter > Unclassified | place: USA: California... | reverse complement strand
GCGTGCTGACCGAAGCGGCGATCATGGGCAAGCGCGACGGTCTGCGCGGCCTGAAAGAGAACGTCATCGTCGGCCGCCTGATCCCTGGCGGTACCGGTCTGGCATTCCACCGCGCCCGCAAGGAGAAGGAAGTGTGGGAAGCGGAAGAGCGTCAGGCACTGCTGCAGCAAGAGAAGGCCAATATGGCTGCCGAACTGCAGGCGATGGAAGATCAGCAGGTTGCTTCGGCTTCGGTTGAGCAGCATGGTGATGACGAGTAATCGTTAGAGCACTTAGCTAAAAACGGCACCCTGAGGGGTGCCGTTTTTTTTTAACTAAAATTCTTATTATTATGCCAAGGCAGCAGTGCTTCTTAATCGTCTAGACGTGATTCGATCTGGCCCTACCCCCGCTGAGCTTAAAAATTCTTTTGCTGCGCCGTTATCCGAAAAAGCTATTTCAAATACTCGGACTAAAAAGTTATAAATTTCAGGGGGGAGATTGGCAAGAGGAATATTTTCAGCTATCTGGGCACGTATATAAGGCTGTTTTTTAGCTTTTTTCTGAGACTCTCCATTTCCTATTTTTGACCCCAAACGTTTGGCAATTTCGACATCAGTGCCCTCTGTATTGACTCCAAGTGCGCCAATGGTCTCATAAATTGAGTCGAGATTTGTCTGGCCAGATGAGTTGAAAAGTGCCCATTCGAAATCACAACAGAAGAGATAGCCATTGCGTGTCGCTAGAATAGAATTGACAGAATTCACAGAACTAATATTTCTGTTGCGTTCATCCCATCCTAAATCCCCAAAGCTAATAATTGCCTCTCGTTCCTGTTCGGAAAGAGAAAAATGACAATCTGAGGCGGTTCTAAATATGGATCTGTCGCTTGACTTGCTTGCGACGTCACCATCCATAAGCCAAACGAAGCGAATCGGCCGATCTTCGCCCTGACCATATGAGTTGATGAGTCGCAACCACGGGGAGTAGAACGTACAGCCCCCAGTTTCTTGAACCACGATTCCTGAAGGTATTTTTGATATTGTAGCGTTGTCGCGGATTCGTCGAAGAAGTACATTCAAAAAAGCTTTGTCGCCAGGACCTTCTACGAAAACTACTGTGCGCGCAAAGAAAACCTCTGCACTTGCATTAGTCATAAGTGAAGTATTTATGCTGTTTCGATCTGAATCCGAAAATTTCGGAGCGTAATGCTTTTGATTTCTGACCAATACAATTTCTTCATAGCGAGCTTCATCTAAAATAATCGGCGAATGAGTGGTTAAAATTGCTGACTTAACTCGATTCACTAGCGCTCGCCTAAGAAACTGCATGAATTGGCGCTGTGCTGAAGGATGTAAAAAAGCTTCGGGCTCTTCAATAATCACAAACCTATTTTGTTGAATGTTATCTCCTTGCTCCGCTAGAAATTGCTCAATCGAGAGATCGATGTCGATTAAACTCTGAAGTCCATTACCGACTTCTCCCGGAGACACTTTGTTTGTATCATGTTGTCCGGTTGAAAGGTATACAAACAAAGACTTCTCGATTAGTGCATAAATATCACGTGGGAAAAGCTCAACTCGAACCTCGCTAGATTGAACCATCGACGCCAGCGGGCTGTCGCTTGAAATAGCAAGACCTTTCGCATGTAAGGCTACGATCTGTTCGATCTTGTCAATTGCCTCTTTTGCTAATCTATACTCTCGAGGAGCACCTGCTCGACGATTGTGAGCAATCTTTTTTTGAATATCATGTTTTACTGCGCGCGTAACTTTTTGAGTAAAAGATGAAGATCCAGCATCTCTAACGGGAGGTATGAAAATCAGCTTTACATGTTGCTGTAATCGGCGAAGTAATTCCTCTGCTTGGGGATCATGAATTTCGTTTCTTTTCGGAGCTCCAATATTCAAACGACACGTGCCGGCAGGAGATACTGCAAGTCGAAGCATAATCTCGTCATCTCGACTAGCTCCAAAAATTCTCGCCAAACGCCCATCCAAGAATTTTGCAGTTATAGTAAAGCGTCTTGCTCTATGTTGTGCATCGTTAGCTGGGTACCAAAACTCGAACTCTTCTTCAGTTAAGGAACGGTCTCCACTCCAAAACTCATCTCTTGTGCATAATAATTTTTCAAGCATCTTAAGCATTGAGCTTTTGCCTTCGTTATTTTCTCCAACGAGAACTGTCAATTCATTAAAAATTAATTTTGAGGAGGAATAGCCGCGAAGATTTTCTACTGAGATGGATGCAACTGTGAGCATGATTAAACGTATTGTTGATTTATGATTTATGATTTGAGATGCCGAAGCTTTAAAATCTCGGTTATAGAACCAGAGTTAGAAAAGTCCGTAACAGAGTGGTATACTGCAGAGCTAGCGTTTGCATTCGATATTTGCATCTTATTGGTTTGGAATTCATCGCTTCTGCGAAAAGAATGGAAGTATGAGAAAAATGTGAGTATCAGGCTATATTGCTGAAAAAAATATCGATGCGGTTGTGGAACTGCACGCGATAAAAGAGCTGTAGATTGTTTCGATTTCGGTCGAACAGCATGGTGATGGCAAGTAGTCGTTGAGTAACTAGCGAAAGCGGAAGCCTCAGCGGTTCCGCTTTATTGTTATGCGATTTCAAGCAGTATCAAGTTGGGGCATGCCGCTTCATCGAAATATCACGATGTCAGGTTGACCAACATTTTTCTGATCGTCGACCACCGCTACATCCCGTCGCTTCATCAGCACTCTGAATTGATTCAAGAAAAAGATCGACATCGGCTTTTAAATCATCAGTATTCGCTTCAGAAGCATGGTTTGTCGTGGTAATCGGCGTCGGTGCCGTGGGTTTCGTTGCGGCTGCATACGCCGTATTGGTCGACAACAAGGCTACTGCTACAGCAAAACGGAAAATGATCATTCCTAGCTCCAGGATAGAGTTCAACGTACTTCATGTCGTCCACATATGGTACGTCGCCATCGGAGTAAAAGGCTCACCAATACTCACCTCGAAGGAAGAGCCGTGGTACGCAAATAAGGAAAAAGAAGGAACGGAAAAACGTCAGACACTGGTGCAGCAAGAGATGGCCAATACGGCTACGGCGCTATAGGCAATGCGAGATTAACCATGTGTTTAAATCAGTCTGCTTGAGCAATATGCAATACTCGAAGCAACTGTTCGTCCCTAGCCCCAGCCCTTCCAGCATCAACATCAACGGAGACATTTCCGCAGACGCAGTACTCATTGTCCACTGGATTCGACCGGAGAATGCTCCAGCAGTTAACGCACTGGTAGAACGTCCAGTTCGAGACTGGTAATGTCGCTCCAATAAGATGGTTTAAATCTTTGATAACCAACTTTTTCTTCGACATGATTTATTTCCTTGGTGGTGGGGCTTTGTTGCACAAACAGGCTGAGGACGTAGCACCCCAACCCCAGACGGATTTACGGCATCACCACCGTCGTGGGCGTGCCGAGTCGCGTGAAGCGATTGAGGATCGCGGCGCGCACCTGCAACTGAGCGACTTGGCGGTCGAAGTCACGTGCCATGACCCGCTCACCGAAAAGTTTGAAGCAGCGCATTTTCGTCTCCACGAGGCTACGCCGATGATAGCCGGTCCATGTCTTCCATATTTTTCGGCCAAGGCGGCGCGTGGCGGCCAGGATGGCATTGCGAGCTTCAGCGCCGGGATGTTGATCCTTCCATGGCTTGGCGTTCTTGCGTGTTGGGATGATGGCTTGCACACCGCGCTGCGCAATAGCCCCATGGCAGCCCTTGGTGTCATAGGCGCTATCACCATAGACGCTCGCGATGCGCTCCCCCTCGACGATTTGCTCGAGCAGGCACGGCAGCATCGGGGCGTCGCCGGTGGCGTTGTCGGTCACCTCGATCGCCCGGATTTACAGCGTATTGGCGTCAATGTCCAGGTGGACCTTGCGCCACTGACGACGATAATCGGCTCCATGCTTCTTCGTTTTCCACTCGCCTTCGCCAAGCATCTTGATGCCCGTGCTATCGACCAGCATGTGCAGTCCCGTGGTGGTCGGCCGAGCGTTAATCATCACCGCCAAGCGCTTCCGGCGCCTGCTGACGGTGCTGAAGTCAGGCACTTACCAGTCCAGGCCGGCCAGGTCGAGCAGGCTCTGCGCCATTCCCATCGCCTGGCGCAGGGACAGGTTGAACAGGCTCTTGATCGTCAGGCAGAACTGAATCGCTGCCTCGCTGTACTTCGGGATTCGCCCGCGGTTGCCGCTGGCGCAGCCGTACCAGCGCATGTCCTTGTCCAGCTAGATGAGCAGCGAGCCACAGGCCTTCAATGCTGCGTTATATTCTTTCAAATTGGTCGTACAATACTTCGGCTTTGCTGGGGCACTCATGACGACAGTTTACCTGCCCACCGGCTTGGCTGCAGGGAAAGCTTTATGCGACAAAGACCTTTGGCTTTGTTGGGCCACTCATGCCGTCAGTCTACCCGCACCGCAGCGCGGCTGTAGGGTCGGTTTTATGCAACAAAGCCGTGCACATTCAATATTTTCCGCTAGCTGATTCTTCAATAGCATACAAAAGATAGTCGCAAGCATCATCTTCGTTATCGAAATACTGGATGCCTGTTTTTATGCCGCGCTCCAGAATAATACACAATCCATCTGGCGCCTTCATGGTCAAGGCAAAGTTTTTCATTAGGTAATCCACCTTCTAGCGAATAGTAAGGCCGCGATAATCCCTTGTTAATTAAAATTAAACGCAATTTTTCTTTATTCATTTTTGAATTAGTTAATTTTCGTTAAGATTCCTGATTTTTCTAATGCAATTACCCTGTCCGGGAGCTCATATTGAGTTCGATTTCCTTCATAACCAAACCATGGGGCTGCTCATCCAGCTTTTACTGTCAATGGTTTATTAACTTCATAAACGCAGTGCGGCTTTAAATCAGTGCCTGGTTTCGGTGCTCTTGCACGATATGGTGTGCCTGCCGGTGATGTAAAAGTTCCGTAAGGACTACCATAGCGATCAATTTTTGAGCCAGGTAAAATTGTAAAGTCTACTGGGTCTTCTTTAAACCCTCTGTTCGGAGGCGATTCACGGTTTCCATGCTCTTGAAAGTTTGACGCATTTCTCGCTTCTTGACTTTTAGTAATTTTTCTAAGCACGCGATTTTTAATAGAAGCTCTGTCGCCAAAATTATTATTGCTTAATCCCAATTGGTCAGCCCAAGCTATTGGATTAGGCGCATATCGGTAAAGGTTTGTTCCACCTATTAGTCCAACAGGATCCTGCGTCAAATACCGAGTAGTGTCTGGATCATAATACCTATAACGGTTGTAGTGCAGTCCCGTCTCGTCATCAAGGTACTGTCCTTGAAACCGTATTGGATTGCGTATTCCCGCCTTATACGCCGCGCCGCTGATTGTCTCCTTCGCTTGGCCCCACGCCTTGTACTGCGCCGAACATGCGACCTTGCCTTCGGAATCCTTCAGTTCCTGCGGCCTGCCCAGATGATCGCATTGATAGAAGGCGATCTCATCCTTCCCGAACAGATCGACCTCCTGCTGGTACTCATCGTTCCATAGCATGCTGGAAAACTGGGTTATTAGAGGTGCCCTTGAATTGACCGGCAAAGTGTCTTGACTGCCGACTCCACTTTAGAGCGCCTTGAATTACTTACTAAGCGCGTATATAGCCAAGCGGGGCCTTGATACTTACTCTGCTGCAGTACAGTAATGTGGTTTCTGGATCGTGACACTATTCGAAGTCGATAACCATGCCGCGATCATGAAAATATTTCCGAATGGCGTTAACAACTTCCTGCTTCTCAGTTTCAGTCAAGGTAACGTTTGGTGGCGTCTCCCAATTGTTTAATGAGTTTAAATAGATAACGTAACTTGGGTCGGTCGGTACTGTAGCTATGAGAGCCTCTCCTAGAGCACGAACATATTTGTCTTCATTTTTTAATCGTATGTCTCCCCGTGAGACGTGAGTAACTTCAAAAATCATAAGTCACCTCTTAAAAATAGTTTTCGAATTTCCGTGTTTCGGATCAATAATATCGATTTGCCTTACTGCAGGGTTTTTCATGAGCGCGCCCTTTTCATAGCTTTCCCAAATGTTGTTTGGTCGCAAATCTTTTCCAACAACGCCTCGCACGAGTCCGCATGTGCCTTGAGCATAAGCGCGCGACATCTCACCCCATTCTTTTACAACAACTTGATTCTTATCGTCCCAAGCTGGCATTTGAATTTTGTGCCTATCAATCAGCATTTCAAGCGTGGTCCCACTTTGACTTTTCGCAATATTAGCAGCGACATCCATGCCACCGACACCGTCAGTTCTCCCTGACCAGAAGAAAGCCGTGTTTGGATCCGTCGCCATAAGATGGGTTGGTCGCGCAATAAAACGTCCATTCTTACTTTCATGCCATCGGTTAGTCTTGCAGTTCCACATTGGCGACAAACCCAATGGATCAATCCACATAGTTGGATTTAACCCGTAGTTGTAGAAGTTTTGACTGCCGAAAAATCGTATGGGATCCTGCGTCAGGTAACGTGCGGTATTGGGGTCATAGTAACGGTTCCTGTTATAGTGCAGTTCCGTGTCTTTATCGAAATACTGCCCCTGAAATCGTATCGGATTTTGAATTCCCGCTTTATACGCCGCCTCGCTGATCGCTTCCTTCGCTTGCCCCCACGCCTTGTACTGAGCCGACCAGACAACCTTGCCTCTATGGTCGGTCAATTCCTGTGGTGTGCCTAGGTGATCGCATTGATAGAAGGCGATCTCATCCTTACCGAACGGCTCAGCTTCCTGCTCGAATTCGCTGTTCCACAGCGGATCGAGCGCAAGGTCATACTTGCCGCTGTTGCTCATCATCAGCGCCTTAACATCCGTGGTGGGCGCTAGGCGAAGCGCCCGACTACGCGTGGCTTGCACCAGCGGTACAAAGCTGTCGCGCTCATACACATAGTGCACCGTCCGTTCGCCCCCCATATGTCCCTTGTTCACGCTGCTCTCCAACACCAGCATGTCACGATCCCAGCTGTACATGGTCCGGATGGTCTCCCGTAGCGCAGTGCCATCCACGGCTTGGCTGTGCTTGGCGATGCGCCGTCCCAACGGATCGTAGGCAAACGTGATGACGCCATACCCGGTTGTGGCGCGGGTCATCCGGTTCAAGACATCCCATTCATAGTCGGACCGCTTACCGTTCTGCACGCGTTGCACGAGGTTGCCGCGCTCATCGTAGCGATAAGTAGTGCCGGCATATTCCTTGAGCAGGTTGTCCAGCAGCTTCGGCAGCGGAGGACGGCGAGAAATCGGCTCCTGCTGTGCGGTATCGGCTGCCTGGATATTGCCGGCCGGGTCAAAGGCAAAGGTTTCATGCCCCATTGCGCTCGTAGCCGCCAAGAGCCGGCCGACCGGGTCGTAGCGGTAGTCGACATGGCCGCGCCGATTGTCTTCGACGCTCGACAGCTGGCCGGATCGGTCGTAACGGTAGCGCCGCAAAATCGCGGCATGCATGCCGACCTGGACCTCCGGGCGGTACGGATCAGGATAAAAAGGCTGATCCTTCCGGCCGAGCTGTGCAATGGCGCCGAGCTGCTGTTCGACCAGGCGGCCGGCCAGGTCATACTTCATCGTTTGCATCAAGCCGTTGGCCTGGGTGCGGTTCGTTTCCTGATACAGCGCGTCGCGCTCGAAGGAGACCAGTTCCTGCCCGTCGAGCAATAGGCCGTGCACGTGGCCAGCGCCGTAAGTCAGCCAGTCGATGCGGTGGCCATCGGGACGAGTGGTGCCGATGCGCTGGTTCAGTTCATCATAGCGATGGTGCCAAACCGCAGTGCGCTTGTCGGGATGGAACGGCCCCTGGTAGTGCTGGTGCTCGCGCACCAGGTTGCCAGCGAGGTCATAGAACCATTGCAGCCTGGCGTGCTCGTTCTGCGCTTCAGCCAGCTGGCCGTTGGCGTTGTAGGTCAGGGTTTCGATTTGCTCCGTTTGGCCGGGCGCAGCGGCCCGGCGTTGTACGAGCCGGCCCATGGCGTCGAAGTCGAGCCGCGTGGTGACGCCGGCTTCGACGGTTTCCGCCAGCACACCGCTGGCTTGGTCGTAGCGGTACTCGGTGGTTTTGCCGTCGAAACCCTGTTCTTGCAGCAGGCGCCCGACCGGGTCGTACTGGAAGCGGTAGACGCTGCCGTTTTCGTTTTCCAGTGCGGCCAGGCGACCGAGCTTGTCCCAGCGGTAATGCAAACCATGTCCGAGAGCGTCAGTGCGCTTCGCGATCAGTCCAGCCGCGGTGTAGCAGTAGGCCGTGGTGCGCGCCAGCGCGTCGGTGTGCGCAAGCAGCCGGCCTTCGGCGTCGTGGCGCAGCTGCTCCTGGCTGCCGTCGGGGTGGATGAGGGCTTCGAGCTGGCCGGGAAAATTACCGCTGTCGCTGCCCTCAACGTGCGCTTGCGCCAATGTTTTGGCGCTGAGCGGGGTGTAGCGGTAACGGGTGACGTTGCTGGCGGCGTCAGTGCTCTTGACCAGGCGCTTGCGGCTGTCGTATTCCCACTGGCTGCTGTGTCCGGAACAGTCGGTGTAGCTGGCAAGCTGGCCATCCGGGGAGTAGACGAGTTTCTTGATGCCGCCCTTGGCATCGGTGACTTCGAGCGGCCGGCCGGCCTTGTCGTACGCGTACTGGGTCTTGTTGCCGCGGGGGTCAGTTTCCTCGACCAAGTGACCCTGAACATTGTACTCACGCCGCCAAGTGCCGCCTTCTGCATCGCGGATGCCGGTGAGGCGGTGCTGGCCGTCATATTCGAAGTGGACTGCGTTGCCGTCGGCGCGCGTGTGGGCGATCAGGTTGCCGTGCTCGTCGTAGCGGTGATGCTCGCTGCTGCCGTCGGTATCGATGTGGCGCACGACATTCTTGGCGTCGTCGCGATACAACCATTCCTCGAGGCCGTCCGGGTGCATGATGCGGTAGGTATAGCCGGCGATGTCGTAGTAGTAGCGGGTCTCGTGGCCAAGCGCGTCGGTAACAAAGGTCAGGCGGATGTTTTGGTCCCATTCAAGCCGGGTGTCGTAGCTGCCGTCGTCGGCCCACTCGCGGATCGCTTTGGCGTGCGGTCCGCTGTCGATGCTGGTGTCGTAGGCCAGGTTCATGCCGCGCCCGGTGCGGTCGGTGTAGCGGGTGACGAGGTGGCGGTCGTACCCGTACTGCCGGGCGGCGCCGTTGTCGTCCTGGGCGCGGATCAGGTCGCCGTGCTCGTCGTAGTCGTAGGCAGCGAGCTGGCGCACCAGCTTGCCGTCCTGGATTTCCCACAACGCGCGGATGCAGCCGCTGTCAAGGTCGATCTGGGTGCCGGCGTGGGCGACGATAGTCTCGCCTTGCTTGCTGATGATGTCGCTGAGCACCTGTTCGCCAGTGTGCGAGACGTGGTCGTAGCGCAGGCCAAGGGCGGCGCGGTCGCGCGAATGCGCGGCAATCAGGCGGAAATGCTGCTTGCCCATCTCCGCTGCCTTGGCGCGCACGGTGTCGACCAGCTCATAGGTTTCGCGCCAGGCGCTGGCTTCGCTGTCGGGCAAGGGCTTGCCGAAATCGAGCGTGAGCAGGGTGACGTTCATGCGGGTAAGCGTGATCTGCTCAACCGGATCGTAATGCCGCTCGCCGATGCCCAGCCATGGAAAACGGTGGCTGCGGCCGTCGGCGGCGTGAAAGAGCAGGGCAGTGGGCTTGCCCTGCCCGACGACATCGATGCGGGTGCTGTATGCGGTGAGCCAGCGCGCGCCGAGATTGCCGCTGTCATAGGCGCTCAGCTGGCTGCGATAGGTGCGGCTCCAGGCGATGGGGAGGGGCGCATCCAGTACGAAATCAAGGTGGGTAAAGGTTTCGGCGCCGGTGGCGAAGCTGATCGAGTGCGCGGTGCCGCCTTTTGCCGGGCACAGCTTGCAGGCATTGGCGTCGCCCTTGGCCGGGTGTTGCCGGCCGGAGGCGCCCAACTCGTGGCCGGGGTTGCTTTTCTTGTGGTCCGCGCCTTTGCTCGATGGCACCAGCGTCGGATAGCGCCTCTTGTGCTTGCTGACTGCGTCGCGCAGGCGCATCAGCATCCAGCGGATGCTCATCGGCGACTGTTCGTCGGCCAGGGCGGCGAGCTTGCCGCGAAATGCCGGCTTGAAGTCAGTCAGATTGCCGATGATGCCGGCCACGCCATCTACCGCGCTCTGCGGCAGGTAGCCCGCTGCTGCAGCGACCGTGTAATTCGCCGCCTTCTTGTACTGTTGGCCCAGGGCGCCAAGCATACGGCGCCAGCTGCTGACCGTCTTGGGGTCGTGCAGCTTGTCCTCGGCTTGCGCCGGGGATGCCACATCGAACAGCGGTTCTTTGCCAATACAGCGATTCAGAATCTTGATCAGATCGTCGGCAATGCCATCGGCAAGATCGGCGCAATCGTCCAGAATGCCGGTCAGCTTGCCCATCGCACTGTCGACAAAGGTGTCGATCTCGCCAGCCAGCCTGGCGTTGAGGTGCACGATCAGCACCTCGACCAGCGCGCTGCCCAGATCCGCGACGCCCAGCGCCAGCTTTTGCCGCACCAGGTGCAGTGCCGGCCGCAGGCTCATACGCGCCGCGCTCATCCCTGGTGGCACCGGGACCACGCCGATCAGGTTGATGCCCAGGCTGACCCACTGCAGGAAATGGGTTTCCTTCTTGTCGATGGTATTCTGGATGACCTGCACCATGTCCATGACGGCGTCGATCAGCGCCATGATGTTGCCGAGCACCGGCAGGCTGCCGGCGACGGTGCTCAGGCGCTCGAGCGTGACGTAGTCATTGCTGATATCGCGCAGCCATTTGTCGAACGCGGCTGCGCCGGCGCCGACGTCTTGCTGGTCGATGGTGTTGAGCGGGGCCACCGCGACTTCCAGCGTGCGTTCGACAGACTTGGACGAGGCTTGCGTGGATTCGGTCATGATGGCTTTTTATATGACGGATGTTTTCGGGATCGAATGTGCTACTTCGCCACCGATGCGCGGCAGCGATCCAGGCAAACCGAGGCTGGAGGCGACAGCGCCGCCGCCAGGCTTGCCGGCGCTTAACGCGGCGTAGGCATGCACAGCCGCCGCGCCGCCCGGCAGCTTGCCGGCCACATTGGTCAAGCCTGCCTGCTTGATCGGCGCCAGCAATGCTTGTGCGCCGCCTTTTTGCAGCGACTGCACCGTGCTGACTGCTTGCTGTGCTGCCTGCGCCATCGCACCGACTCTGCCGTCTGCGCCGTCGAGATTGCTTGCCGTCGCATCGGCGCCAGCCTCGGACACCGCCACGGCCGGCCATTCGGTTCCCTGCCCGAAGTAGCTGTCTTCATCCCACGGATCGCGCGGATCTTTGCCGTAGCTGACCGAAGCCATCCCCATCGGCAGGCCGGCCACGCTGGCAAACCCATTGCCGTCGAGCGTCCCCTGGTGCACGCCACCTTCGGCGTCGACGACCGTGTAGTCGCCTTGCCGAATGCCTTGCTTTTTGCTGCCTTCCGGATTTACATACTGGTGAACCAGGTCGAGCTGTCCCGGCGCCAGCTGCACGGTCTGCGGCAAGGCTGGCGTGCCTTCGCTCCTGGCGGGGACGAAGCTGTGCTCGGCTGCGTGTTGGCGCCAGACGCCGCCCGTGCCATGCACGATCCCCGATGCATTCCAGCGGCTGAAACTGGTGCCGCCGTTGATCACCACCTCTTCCTTGGCCGTGATCGTGATCCGATTGGCGGTATGGGTGATGTTGAGCTTGGCCAGGATATTGATGCTGTCCTTCAGGGCGGTGATGTCGATGTCGGCGCCCGCCGCCACCAGCTTCATGCCGGCCTTGTAGGCAAACATGCGCACCGCTTCCTTGACGCTCACCAGCAGGCTCTTGCCCGCGCTCAAGCTGGTATGGCCGCCACTGGTCAGGGCGGAGTGCTCCACGCTCATCAGGTGGGTCGAACCCTGGGTACTGGTTTCTATACCGGCGGGACTGGCCAGCAGCAGGTGAGGCGCCTGGAATTCCGGGAATTCGCCTTGTGACGGCGTGCCTCCCTGGCCTTTGACGGCGTCGGTCTGCGCCTGCAGCGCGGCGGCCACCTGATCCTGGTCGCCCGGCTGATGCGCCTGGGCCTGTTGCGCGGCCTGGGACAGGCTCTCGTGCAGCGCCTGGCCCTGCGTCATGCGCGCCAGCGTCTCTTGCATGTCAGTGATGTGGGCGCGGGCATTCGGCCGAGCTTCGGTGCTGAGTAGCAGGCCCTGCTGCGCGCGCAGGGCGCCATGGCCGTCGGTGCGCAGCTCGAAGCCCTGGCCGCGCGCGTCCTTGCGTCCGGCATTGTCTTCGATGCGGTTGATATGGCCGAGGCTGAGCTGGCTGGCCAGATGGTCGCTCTTGAGCTGTGCCTGGATCTTGCCCTGGGTGTCATCCAGCACCAGGTGGTTGCTGCGTCCAGCGGGCGTGTTGCCACCCTCTGCAGTGAGCTCGCGGCTGCGGAATCCCATCAGCGCCCGCTGTTCGGGCAGCTTCCACGGCGGCATGGTGCTCTGGTTGTACACCGAGCCGGTTACGATCGGATGGTCGGGATTACCGTCGAGCCATTGCACGATCACTTCGGATCCAACCCGCGGATGGCTGGTCAACCCTTTCTCGCCGCCGGCCCAGTTGCTGCTGACCCGTAGCCAGCAGCTGCCGCTTTGGTCGCGGTCCCAGTGAAACCTGACCTGGATGCGTCCATACTGATCCACGTTCAGGCTGCCCTGGCCTTTGGCGCCGACCACGGTGGCCGTTTGCAGGGTCAGCAGTTTGGTGTCGGTGCTGTTGAAGCCGCGTCCCGGACGCCAGGGCACGGCCTTGCACTGGCAGAGCAGGCGGTTCTTGTACTCGGAGACCGCGTTCTTGCCTTGCAAATAATTGTTGCTCGCTTCGTGATGCACTTCTAGGATCAAGAATTCGCTGTCTTCGCTTTCGCTGAAATGGTCCAGCAGCGTAAAGTACCTGCCGGCGGCGGCGCGCCGGTTGTTGCCTTGCGCTTCGTACAGCTTGCCGCGGGCTTCGATTTCTTCCATGCGCAGTTGCGAAAGCTTGAAGGCGCCGGACTGGTGCTTGAATCCGTAATGGCCCTCATAGCTGTGCACCTCCAGCCGCGGAATACTGCCTTGCTGGTTGATGGTGACGGTATAGGCATGGATCGGGCGTGGATTCTTGAAATCGAAACCGCTCACTGCCGCTTGTGCGGACGCCCACTGGCGCAGCGCGCTCCATTGGCTGATCGCGTCTTCTTCGAGCGCGCCACCGGCGCCATGGAAACGAATGCCGGGCGACGGCCCGTCGATCGGTGCAGCAGCGATGGTGTCATCGCAAACGTGAAGCGTATGGCCGTCGTTACTGTGTTCGAACCAATAGCTGTAGCCCGCCGCTTCCCAGCGCCGGCACAGGTAGTTATGGTCGGTTTCGTCCCACAGCGTGGCCATCGTAAACTGCGGCTGTTCGCCGGTGACTTTCCATTTCCACGCGGGCAGGGCGCCGTAGCCGGAGAAGATCGTCTCTGCCTGCTCGCGCAAGCTTTGCGCATGGAACAAGCGGTTGTTGCGGCGCAGGCGCGTGTACGCCAGCCATGGCGTCAAGATGGCTTCATAGAAGGCTACGCCGCCATCCGTCTTGACCAGCTTGAACGAGGTGACATAACCGGTGAACGGGCGCAGGCTGCCGTCAGCTTGTACCAGCGAGATGCATAGCAGCTTGCCATGCATTGTTTCGAGTTCTATCCTGGCGTCGTCGCTCAGGAGTTCGGCCTTGAATTCAAAGTCGCGCGACAGGTATTCCGAGCCATTGAGCTGGTTCACCATCAGTCTGGCTTGTGGGCCGTCGTTCTTCGGGAACGACATGCGTAGCAGGCGGGTGCTTTGGTGATCGTTCAGCAGTGCTTGCAGGTCAGTCATCGTCGTTATTCATCCGTCGATCTGGTTACCAGTGCAATCAAACAAGGCCGCATCGCGCCATCGGCCGACGCCGACACTGACGCTGCATGTCTTGAACGTCGCATCAAAGCGCAGCTGTGCTTGCACCAAACTTCTTGACTGTAGTCATTAAATTTGGGTTGGCTAATGACAAAACGCAAGTCATTGCGACGCGGCGGGGCGGGGGCATGCAAGTGTTGCCGGTATTGTGGCGGGAAGAGAAAGAAGTGCTGCGGACGCAAAAAAGGCGTTATGATTGCTCGTAAGGCCTTGATGTGAAGCTGTAGTCAAGGAACTTCCTTGCCCACAGCCGTACGACGGCGCTTTTATCCCGGTTACCTTGAACTTGCGTTCTCGCTCCAGATAAGCGGCGATCGCCACCAAGTCAGCAGAACACTCCCCCTGCATAACGATGGGCTACACTGATTTGTCTTATTGATAAATCACTTCAAGGAGCGCGTAATGAACATTCGATGGATGAGTGCAGTCCTGCTGGGCGCCGTGTGCGTCTCCGCCAATGCCGCCGACATGAAGGTGTCGCTCAAGATGGCGACCGACAAGGGCGAAGGCGCCGACATCGGCACCGTGACGATCAGCGAAACCAAGTACGGCGCGGTGTTCACGCCCGAACTCAAGAACCTGACGCCAGGCCTGCACGGCTTCCACGTTCACGTCAACGGCAGCTGCGCGCCGAACCAGGCAGATGGCAAGACGGTGCCGGCCGGCGCCGCGGGCGGTCACCTCGACCCGTCCAAGAGCAACAAGCACGGTACCCCATGGGGCGACGGTCACCTGGGCGATCTGCCTGGCCTGACGGTGGACGCCAAGGGCATGGCCACCAACCCGGTGTTGGCGCCGCGCCTGAAGCTGGCTGACCTCAAGGGCAAGGCCCTGATGGTGCACGTTGGTGGTGACAACCACTCGGATCATCCGGCGCCGCTGGGCGGTGGCGGTGGCCGCATGGCTTGCGGCGTGATTCAGTAAGTTTCAGCATGCAGGCAAATGACCGGCGTCGGTCATCTGCGATAAATGGTCAATCCGTGCGCAGTTGCCCGCGCAGCCAGATCAAGCTTGACGCGGCATAGTTCAGCACCGAGAGATGCCCATCGTCCGGTCGTTGCCATAGCTCGGACGAGCGGCAGCGCTGCGCCAGCCATTCACTGTGCGATGCCGGCACCATGCGGTCGCGCTGTCCGTGCACCAACAGCACCGGACAGACGATGCGCGCGGGATCGAACCCCCACGGCGTTACATATGCCAGATCGTCGTCGATCAAGCCATCGAGTCCTTTGGCCACAGCCGGCGTGATCACGCTGTCGAACCAGGACCATGAGCCGGCCAGCGCATCCCAGTCTTCTGGTGTGAACATCTCGCGGTCGAATTCGAGGCCGAGTCCTTCGTGATACACCTTGGCCGCGCGGCCTTGGGCGGCGGCGCGTAGCGACGCGGCGCCGAATGCACCCATGCCGGCGTACCAGTCCAGGCCTGGCGCATCGATCGGCGCTAAGCCGGCGATGCTGACGGCGGCAACGACACGGTCGGATAGCTGCGTGGCGCAGGCCAGTGCATGCGGGCCGCCGCCCGAGTGGCCCATCACGGCGAAGCGCTTGATGCCGAGCCGCTCGGCCACGCGCGCGACATCGTCGGCGATCGCCGCGACATCGCGTCCGGTGCATGGCGTCGAACCGCCGTAGCCGGGGCGGTCGATGCCGATCCAGCGGATGCCCAGTTCTTCTGCGACGGCGAACAGGGGTTCGGGTGGGCGTCCGATGTTTGGTGTGCCGTGGTGCCAGAATACGGCCAGCTCCGTATCGCGTCTTGGTGGCGGATGATCGTAGAAGTGCAGCGTGCGGCCGTCGCCGAGGATCAGGTCTTCTTCTTTCATCGCCAGCGTCTCCGTTGAATAAATCGATGTGCTGATCCTGAAACCGTCGTTCCCGCGCAGGCGGGAACCTAAGTTCTGCTCATGTCATCGCGACGCTGGCAAACTTGGGTTCCCGCCTGCGCGGGAATGACGCGGGGGAATAGCTTGATTAGATCAGGCCAGGCTGATCGGCGTGCGGTGATTACTTCGCCGCGCGCGCTTTACCGAACGGATCGCCTGCCTTCCACGCCGGCATCTTCGGCGCATCGGCCACCGCGCGGCCCAGGTTCAGCGTGAACTGCGCCTGCTGCACCATGCCCGCTAGATCCCAGTTCGGATCGTACTCGTCGCCCACCTGGTGGTACTTGGCGCGATAGGTCTTGGCTTTCTCAGTATTCGCTTCCACATCCTTGACCCAGCTGCTGCCCGCGCCCACCGAGAACGCCGGCACGCCGGCCTTGGCGAAGCTGAAGTGGTCGCTGCGGAAGTAGCCGCCCGCCAGATCCGGTTTGGCGGGCGCAATCACCAGGCCCA
>Ga0265798_10005873_pt1 | contig 16315 bp, 16 predicted proteins | sample P3T30metagenome_FD_192430 | JGI IMG/M metagenome (GOLD analysis project Ga0265798, IMG submission 192430) | Plant litter microbial communities from East Loma Ridge, Irvine, California - P3 T30 | ecosystem: Environmental > Terrestrial > Plant litter > Unclassified | place: USA: California... | reverse complement strand
TATGTTGTGCCCTCCTGCCCCACTCCACCATACCCCACCCTATGACCGTTCATCCAACGTCTTGGTCTCGGCCTCGCCAACTCGGAAGCAGGGCGGCCCAAGTACGACTCGGGAAGGAGGGGGAAGGAAAAACGCGGCGGCGACCTCCGAAACCACGGACTTGTAGTTTGGACTTACTGGGATACGACATGATGATGCCGTGTCTTCCGGGGGTGTTGTTGAGATCAGGAGTACGGGGTGTCAGATGTATGTGAGGTTATTGGAATGTAGTCTGACAGTGACAGGTTTTCTGCAGGTGGGTGGGCATGTAGAGAGGATGTTGTGTACCGAGGACGGTTCCGAACGAGAAGTGAGCGAGGTTGTGTCGTGGATGATGGTACTTGAACAGGGATTGTGGTGGAAGTGAGGCGGATATCGTTTGAACGTTAGGTGTAAGAAAGCGCGAGTACATTGAGGCGTGAAAAGGGATTTGACTGTAACTGTGATGTGGTATATCGTCTCTATTGAGTTTGCTTCATGCATCTACAAAAGCCATAATCATAGTGGTCGTGGCAGAGATCTACAGATACTCCATCTGACATATCTCGAACAAGTTCACAACTATTTCGTCAAACCTGAACCCCAGTCTATATTGACCCTCGGTTCGCAGCAATAGCACGAGACATGACCCGAGCAAAGCGGCCAGGTACATCCTGGTCCTGTTTCGCCGTCTCGATACCGGTGAGGATCTTCTTGATGCCAACCCCAATTTCGGTGTTACCTGTCATCTCCTGGATCTCACTGATGGCGCGCTGTTGGTCGGAATCAGAGAAGGCACCGGATTCCCGCAGGACGGCTGCCAGCTCGGACTGTGTGTTGACGTTCGGGACGGCGATCTCGGCGTCGAATCGGGCGAAGAGATCGAGCTGTGTGAGTACCGAGCGTTCGGTCGTTGTCGCGAAGATGAGTAGGCGACGATCCTAGGGTTGTTAGATGGATTACACAGTAGAAGCGGGATAGTGAGGCTACATACCTTTGGTGGCTCCTTGGCAAGCAGGACCTTTAGGGCAGCCAAAACGGTGTTACTGAACCTAGGGCCAATCGGCACCCAGTCCAGTAAGAGCTCGATCGAGTCGATGACAATGACACTCAACGGACTCTTGTATGCGTCTCGGAAAACCTTATCCAGCTGTTGAACCTTTTGCATCTCACTGTAGCCGATCATATCTTCAGCCGAGATGAGTTTGATGAATGGGTAACCTGAGTCGATTGCCATTTTCGCAGCCAGCGCTGTCTTTCCGGAACCTGGAGGACCGTGGAGCGCAGCCGAGAGGAGCGGACTCGATTCCGGTTTTCTGACCTGGTTGATGTATAGACGTCCATCCTCCAGTATATCCCTGATGAAAGGAGAGTAATGGATGATACCGTGACGGAATCGCTTACTGAGTTCCTCTTCAGCGACACCAAAGAGCGGCTTGACGTCGTCGAGTGCACTCAGGAAGTCTTGTCGCATGACCTTGATATCCTCCACGTCTGCTTTGACAGTAGTGCCGTCTTTGATATGTCGCCCGAATGCGTACGATGTGGCGGCCTTGACCAAACCGTTGAGTTCAGCTCCAGAGAAGTTCTTGGTAAGCTTAGCCAGCTCTTCGACGCTGACGTCTTGCTCAAGGACGTTGTTCTTACGCATCTTGGTTGTGTGAATCTTGAGAATTTGGGCTCGGCCGGACTCATCGGGCAGCGAAATCTCCAGGTGCACTTCGAGACGACCGGGACGCAGAAGAGCTTCATCGATCATGTCCATTCGGTTCGTCATACCAATGAGGAGGATGTTGTGTAGCTGGTCAACACCATCGAGCTTGGACAGCAGCTGGTTGACAACGCTGTCGCCTACACCAGTACCACTACCCGCGCCAGAACCTCTTTGCTTGCATACAGCGTCAAGCTCGTCAAAGATGATGATGTGCAGACCACTTTCGTCACCCTTCTCCTTTTGTTCTTTCTCTGCGTCCGCAAACATCTTTCGGATGTTCTCTTCGGACGCTCCGACGTACTTGTTCAACACCTCTGGACCGTTGATAACCTTGGGCTCTCGCGCATTCAGCATCTTTCCGATCTGCCGAGCTATCAAGGTTTTACCCGTACCGGGAGGTCCGTACAGGAGCATACCGCGGACGTGATCGATACCCAGCCTCTCCCGAATACCCGGAGGGAAGATACGGGAGGCGAAAGCTCGTCGAAAGATGGCACCGAATTCAGCATCCAAGCCACCGATACCCATGTCTTCGAACTTGAAGCCTGGCTGGATAATGGAGTTTGCCGCTGCTCGTCGCGCTGACGCCTTTAACTTGATATCTGTCTTGGCATCCTTGAAGAAGTCGACCTGAGTGTGTCTTGTGAGGATGCCACGAGCTCGAGGGTCGGTAATCGCAGGCGCGTTGGCCTCGTCTTTCTCCATAGACAAATCCGCTAGCGTCACAGTTCGTATCGATAACTTGAGTGGTATGTTCTTGATATCGATCACAAGCTGCTGGCCTGGCGAAAGGATTTGGTTCTCGAAACTCTTCTTGAAGACGGTAGCGAGCTCGTCCTGGTCGTAAGGTGTCTCCGTGGTCTTCCTTCCCGCGAATCCGACTTCCACGTCCACTGCGCCCAAGTATGACTTTCCGCCGCTGTACGCAAAGTGATCGTATGGTGCCGCGTTAACAACCTCCTGGGGACCAAGCGATATGCCGGCCCATGTTCGCTGGAAATCTGTGAGACCAATCTCGCCCGGGTTGCATCCTTGTGTTGGTCGTGCGGAGAGTGCGTAGTTCCCGTTAACAATGATGTAGATATCGGAGCCGTCGGCGTTTGGTGGGAAGTCTTGAGGGGAAACTGCGACGCTTTGTGGTGTTAGCCAAGAGTTCCGAACATATAGAAATTTGGGGTTTGAAGAGGCTTGTAGGCTACATTGCTGCTGACTGTACATACATGTTGCCAAAAGCGTACGCGTTGCCTCCTGGGCTCTTGATGGGCCGCAGCTGTCGTGGAGGACCGCCGCCGCCGCCTCCACCGCCTCCTGGAGGGCCCCTTGCGGGCATACGCTGTTGTTGCGGCCGGTCATCATAACCCGCCATTCTTGTGTCTTGGCCTCGCGAAGGTCCTTGTGGTGGTTGCTGTTGCGGAGGTGGGCGTCCGTAACCGTCGTTGCGAGGCGGTGGCCGAGGGGAGCTACCAGGAAGGCCTGGAAGTCGATCGCGATTGAACATCTTGGTGGTGGAAGAAGGTCGCTATCGAATTTTGGGGTATATAAAGTGGCAGAAGGTGGATGCCACGTATTCGTGAAGACGTTGGGAGGCAGCAGCAATGGGGCCTCACGGGGTCGCAAAGGTCACCAGGCTACAGTATAAGGACAAGTTTAGTCGGGTCGCGGTGTAATGTATATTCCTCGATGATCTGTCCAGTCCAAAAGCTATGCAAGCCAAACCAGAAACAAGCGTGATACAACCTGACCGTCAGGGTCTGTGATGCTGCGTGGGGAGCTTCAGGAACGCGCTTTGACCAAGCCACACGCCACACGTCATCCCCGTCGCTCCGCCGCCAACAGGGGAGGCTAGGATTCGAGGCGTTTGCTGCATACACACGCATAGATCTCGACAACTTCACAGGTCCCAATTTAATGTATGCGTCTACCTTATGGACCGTCTTTTGATACCATCTGGTAGAATGCGACGCGAAATCTAGCCAGCACATCACGACGCCCCCAGCTGAGAGTCGTACACCTACCTCCCGACCTGTAGACCCAACAAAAGCCCTCCCAACATCAAGCGGGTACCAACATGTTGTTGAAAGACCTCACGCTGCTCAGTAGCCCTTCCCAAGATGCACTGCATCGCCTCCGCCATACCAAAGGGGGCCCGTTCCACAATGCAAACCCTTTTCCTGGCCCACGTTGAACTCTCCACCAGCAGGTATCTTGCCTTCATTATGTTCCGGCCAGTAGTCCTTTTGCAGCCACGCGTTGATCTCTTCGATCTTCTCGATCAAAACATTCGTCTTTTCAGGATCTAGAGAGCCGTTTCCGTCTTCCTGATCTTTGGTATAGATGAAACGGCCGATGGTGAGATGGCTTGACGGTACGACGTATCGCGATTCCACTTGAAGACCTGCATCGCGACACATGGAGAACATATCTCGGCGAAGATGGTGGTAAGTGAACTTGTCGTCTTCAGGCGTACGGCCGGAGTGCAGTCCTTCGCCAGCTGCAGGTACAAAGCTCAACGCTATCGCTGAAGCATCGTACCCAATCAAGGGCTTGATGAGGCGCGTGCGATGCTCGTGGGTATAGTCGGTCATGGCAGGTATCTTGTCTCGCACACTATCGACAAGTTGCTGGATCTCTGGTGCCGTCTTCGAGTGCGTTACTTCCAGTACTGTAATGTGTTGGTTGTCCCGGGGCATGAGCCATAGATCTACTTTCATTAGAAACACAATACAGTAACCATGATATTGTGCCTACTTGGTGCTACTGTTCGCAGTTCCTGCTGCACTCGGGCGATCATATCCTTGACTTGCTCTGTAGGACGGCCCCAGAATACCTGCGCATGATAAGTACACGTATCGATGCAGGTTGTATATCAGCATTCTTACGAAACAGTTGCGAGGATCTTTGAATCCAGGTTCGACAGTGGGGTCTTCCAGTCTCAAGAGTATGGGGTCTATGTTGACGCCCTGGAAGCTCGTATCGAGCATTTTCGCCTTTTGCTGCGCATTCCTCGTGGTCCGATGCAATTGGTACTTTTCTTGGATTCGTACCTGCGTTGTTTGCTAAGTACATGCAAAGATCAGATATTAAAGAATCTTACCGGATCATCCTCACATGCCGATATCAATGCATCATACGGGTTGCTGAAGGAGGAAGTCGAGACACCAGTGAGGTCCTCAAATGTGTTGACTGCCTGATTAGCCATGAAGTGTGCTACGAATCGTGGTGAATACAGGATAATGCAAGGACGCTGTATGTTTCTTTCAGTATTGCGGTGAAGGTAATACGAGTACCAAGCCGCGAGGGTGGGTACGTAGGTATACATTGAGCTGAATGCTGTCCGACTTCGCTACGTAGGATGGCACCTTCCCTCTCAGAGTAGCCTATCCGCTTCGGCTGTGCATGCCTCAAAGGGACACACACAAACCCTCTCGCCCTCAATTCACCTCATGGCCTACTCAGCACATTTTATCTCTCATCGTGTCTTTCCCAGGTCATGCAGTCCAGCGGCGAGAGACGGCATGCGGGGTACGTGCCCTGACAGGATGCCCCACGTGCTTTCGCTCCACTCGCGCGACGCGTCGTCGCGCTACGTGCTTGCATGCCGCATGAACTCCATTGACTTTATTGCCCTCAACGCGCGAATCGCATGCCATGAGCGAACCGCGCCACTTCATTCTTCTATCTCTAGATTAACGGTTGTTCCGATATTCAATTACGTGTCTTGCATCGAAATACTCTCACCATGGGACAAAACAATTCGCGTAAGCGGAAGCGCGTCACCCAAGTGTCACCTTCACACAGCGTGTCTGAGTACGACGATGATATTATTCATGTTGCACCACGGCCACACACCGCCAGCAGAGGGAGTACTGAGCGCACTCCGTTGGCCGAGACACAGACACGAGGCAATCGCGCTCGCCGCGCGCACACAGCCCAGCATGTCCATGGTATGCCGTTCACCTTATCATCACCACTTGCTGTCTCTCAAGAGCTAACCAATTGCAGTTGATGCGCCCTCTATCCATACTGGTCCCCCGACACCTCTTCAAGCGACGCACGATGCCGACCAAGTCATACCTACAGATTGTTGCTACTTTTGTCTCACCCGCGGAGGCAACGCTGCGTACGAGTGTCACACAGAGGAAGGAGCAGACCTATGTATTCGTTGTATACGAGATAAAAAGAAGAAGTGCAGGTTGCCAACGCCTGAAGAATCGGCAGCGATAGCGGCACGTTGCCCACGGTGCACGATACGAGGATTTAAGCTTTGCGACGGAAACGACCCTTGCGATACTTGTGTACGCAACAGGACTGTACACCTATGTCGCAAGATACCCGAGAAGAAGAAGCCAAAGCTTGAGGAGCTAGCCACAAGAGCCGGGATTACCCCACAGTCTGAAGGTGTTGCACCAGAGCAGTCCAGCACAAGCCGAAGAATTCGACGTAGCGAGGTATCTCAGACCGGCAATGACGCACAGGTTACTACAGAGGATGTGAGTGTCGAAGTTGATCACAATACAACACGTACCGGCACATCTAGATCAAAGCGCAGGAAGGTTTCACCCAAAAGTACACCCAAAAGTACACCCGATGAGTACACACAGGTGGTTAGCCCGAAGAGGAGCCCGTCTAGATTGAGCTTGCGCAAAGCTTCGAGGACACCAGAAAAACCTGCCGACGAGAACGAAGAGCTGCATTGTGGCGACGATGCGTTACCCTCGCCTGTGACTTCGAACGATTTCGCGTTAGAAGACGATCCCAAATTAGCGACGGCCCCTGGTGGTGAGGACGTTCCGATGATGGACAACGACTCGGATCAAGGAAAAGAGATCGGCATATTGAACCTTGGTCGTAGTGGACGCTCCAGCAGGGCTCGGCCTAGGGTGTCCTATGTTGAACCCATGCTTGAGGACGTATCCGACCAAGACCTAGGTCTCGCAGCCGAAGACGAAGATGAGGACGTATCAGACAGCTACAGTTCTCCTACAACGGACGAAGAAGAAGAAAGCGAAGCGGAAATTGAGCCTGCATCTTCTGATGAGGAAGCATCAGGCGCCAGCGACGCTGAATCGCTAGACATATCCATAGATGAGGACGTTATCCCTGTTGAAGACGATCAGCCCAAGCCAAACCCACGCCGGAACACTAAGACCGGAGAACTAAGTCGAGCTGGCAAAGGCATCGATCTGAGCCTTCCCCCGCTCTCGAACATCCAAGACTGCATGTTCGATATGACCGCGAAAGCAGTAAACCTCGGCCTTTGTGAAGCTCTCCAAAGTCTAGGAGAAAGGCCTATCAGAGTAGCGACCATGTGTTCTGGTACTGAGTCGCCGTTGCTAGCCCTGGATGAGATATCAAAAGGTCAGTCATTTGCACGCAAACATCAGACGTTATATCTAATATGTTCTTTAGCACTTGAACGTATGGGAAAACCTCCAATGTATATCCAGCAAGAATTCTCCGCAGAGATTGAAATCTTCAAACAGGGATACATTGAGCGGAATTTCGCTCCCAGGAAGTTGTTCCGAGACGTGCGCGACTTCCTCCGGAAAGACACCACCACCGCTATCACAGCATACGGAGCAGAGGTGGACGTCCCCACGGGCATAGATATCCTCATCGCCGGCTTCGTCTGCAAAGATCTCTCGCGGATGAACAACAAGGGAAAGACTATCGACGACGGCGGCGAATCTGGCGATACATGGCGAGCAATCTACACATATGCGGAGCGCTTTCGCCCCACCCTAGTACTGTTAGAGAACGTGAAAAACGAGAAGAAGACCTGGGATGACGTGGTGAAACGTTGGGCAAATATCGGCTATGAAGCTCAATGGACCTACTGCGACACCAAAAACTTCTATCTACCCCAGACAAGAGAAAGGATGTATATGGTTGCGATAGAGCGTTCACACTTCGGTAAAGATGCGAGGAGCGCGACTGACCAGTGGAAGGAGTTGATGCATAAACTGGAGAGACAGTGCAGCAGCCCCTACGAAGCTTTCCTTCCGGAGTCGCTGAAAGAGTCAAGTGGCTTCGGTATATTGAAGAACGAACCGGACTGGGCTCTATGTAAACTCCGGAACGACCACATTCGATCTGAGAAGAGGCTTGGTATACTAAGCCCGGTCAGCCGACGAAGTGACAGTGGTACCATCATGTAAGTCCACCTAATACTGCTTTCATTTGCTCAGACTAATGATGACAGGCCTCCCGATTTCGCAGATCGAAAATTTTACAATTCACAGTCCTCGAGGGTGCATGACGCCATCGACATCGCTCACCTAGAGTTTGCTGCCCTCAAGGGCTGTGATTCACTTTACAAAATGGCGCTCTGGGATGTCAGCCAAAATGTCGATCGATTCAAAGCAGACTTAGGTATCGCACCATGCCTGACACCAGGCGGCCAAGATTTCGCGAGCAATCGTCAACATACTCTCAACGGCAGCCAACTCTTGATCCTTCAGGGAATGCCCCTTGATAGACTGCTGTTCGCCAACGAAACAGAAGGACCTACAAAACTTAGCTGGCAATGCTATGTCAACTACAGTGATCGGCGCCTCTCTAATCTCTGCTCTTATCGCTAGATCCAGAGCCTTTCGCTCCAACCACGTAGCAACATATGACAAAGCACAAGCTCCTCCGCCCACTAGTAGAATGATCGCCCAGCCAGAGGTCTTGGGTCATACAATCCTGGAACCAAGCATTTATGAAGATCTCGACCTGGCCGAGCTCAGGCACGAAGCAAAGATGAGCACGCGTATGTGCAACTGTGAGGGCAAACAAATCATCAGCAAGACCGCGGTCCACATGTGCTCTGCTTGTGGACATTCAGCTTGCGCCTCCTGTGCCGGGAATCCCAAGCACGTTTATAAAGAAATTGTCTTACCAAGTCGTCGAACACCGCTACCTGACGACTTCATCAGGCGGTGGAGACCCAGGCTGCCTCCGCGACTGAAGTTCGATGCTTTCCTTAACATCTCTCATCTGGCTGCCAATATGGGCCCAAAAGACCCGATTTTGAGCGAGTATCTGACCGTTCTGTCGGAAGCGCAGCTGAGCTTACAGTATTTCTGTATTGGTGAATTCTCCAGAGAGTACAATGAGTGGAAGATTGCCTATAGCTCGCCTAGTGCTACGATTGAGCTGAAGATCGGCTCCGATATTCGATGGTCATTATTTGTCAGATGTCCACCGAATCTCCCTGGCAATAGCCCCTTGCGCGAATTCCTTCGCAATCCGATCGCACAAAGTGCCACCACCAATACTCTCTTCGACGTCGAGTGGAAAATACGCATACCCTACACCAAGAACCATACTCTCAACATGAGCGGCTCGGTTGAGAAGATTAGCTCTTGGAGGAGTCGGCTCGGTCTTGCTGACTACAAAGAGGAGACCGTACCAAGAACGATTAAAATTCGGGGCAATGACCAGGAGGTGGTGGCCATCACCGGCGATTACGAGCATCAACCGCATTGCGGAACTGCGTCAACTAGCCTTTACAAAAGGTCAACGGGGGTGAACAGCATGTACTTGTTTCTCGATCCTAACCCTATCGGCCGATCAGATCATGACAGCTTCGTCTTTAGCCAGGACCATACCCGCAAACACTATGGAGACAGCCGTATCACGCTGGCCCGTGTGCATTCATCCTGGCGACCCTGGGATGTGGAGGACGGATGTGTGGACGCCGTTAACATTACAATTCCTGACATGCACGCTCCTGCTGAAATGACGCTTGTACCAGCAATTGCTCCTCTAAACGTGGGTTTTCTCGATGAAGGATGCCTCATTGACAGCACCCTACCAAATTGCTCCCAGGCGCTCACTTGCCTAGACGTCTCTCTTCAAGATGAGGCCTCAGTGGGTACTTTCGCAGACTATTCCTGGGCTCTAGAAAGCGCCAAGACATTACCGACATGCTCATCTTGGCAGACAGTGCAATCAGACGGGTCCGGGGAGTGTTCTTGCGCACCACTGTATCCCGAGATTCTCTGGAGTGTCAACGAGAAGAGTCTAGCGACAGCACACGAGGACCGCCGAGCTGCTGCCACATTCGAGCGCGCCATCAAGCAGCGTCCTGATATAGTTCAATTGGAAGCTTCCAGTGATCTGTCAGGAACACGAATTCGGATCGGTGTCGATATCATGTCGTTGACGCATCGCGCGCAAGGAAGGTTTGCCAATGGTGTTTCCACGACTACTTCTTGGAGGCTGATAACGGATCATGTTGATTTACCTTCACAGCCCCTCCAGAAGTTTCAGCTGCAAAGCAACGCGAACGATATCCAAGATCCTGCATTTACGCCGCCGGAGTATCTACGGGGTGCGCAGGTAAAGTCTGTGTCATGGATGGCAAGGCAAGAGCGAGGGACAACAACGATACTCATCGAGACAGAAGAGTCAGTGCACTCAGGTCTAGGTTGGAGAGTAGAGGCTCGAGCAGAGACAGAGCAAGTTGTTCGTGGTGGTGTGCTCGCCGATCACCCGTCCTTCGGCAAGACTGTCACGAGTATTGGGCTCATCCAGAGCGAATTCGAACAGTGCACAATGGATACACTCATCCAACGCAACAGATCCGTGGCAGCTGAGCAGCCTCAACTTCTGGATTCAGCAGCGACTTTGATCGTCTCACCTCCCCATATTACAAGTCAATGGAGTACAGAGCTGGAGAACTTTCTCGAATCCCAAAAATACGAGGGCTACAATGTCCTTGTCATAGAGAACTACAGTCAACTGAAGGGTCTGAAGATTGAAGACCTCTTACGAAGCAAAGTCATCATAGTGTCTTGGACGCTGTTTGCAGATGAAGCTTACATTTCGGAGCTAGCAACGTTCACCGCACTGCCAGAACCTTTGATGACCAGCCGTCGTGCATTCAGTTGCTGGCTCGATAGGGCCGTTGGCGAGATCCCAAACCAGCTGGCTGTGTACAAGCGTCATGACTGTGAGGACTTTCAACGGCTAACGAAGGAACTCGTGGATGAAAGGCTCCAGCAACCCGAGTTCCAGGCCACATTGCCAATAAACATCCGGCATGGTAGCGCATATCTTTCTTTCGAGGCCATGTCATCAACTTCAGGTCCATCGAAGAAAGCCAAAGCCAAGGCGAAAAATAAGGCCAAATCGAGACCAGACAGCTCGTCACACCTAGTGCCACTACTCCATCTCTTTCGGTTCAACAGAATCATCGTTGACGAATATCACTATCTCAATGACACGAACAAGATGGGAAACAAATTCATGGCTACGAGCATCAAACAAGTTGCTGCACATAAACGCTGGGTATTGTCGGGAACGCCAGCCTTAGCCAACTTCTCTGATGTCAATCAGCTGGCATCCTTCCTCGGAGTCAAACTTGGTCGGTACTTCTGTGGCGACGGAACGGTTATGACGTCCGCGGAGAAGGTCTCCAAGCTTGACCAAACTGATGTGGAAAGCTTCTTGTCGCAAACGGAAGTCATGTCCAGACAATGGCATGAAGCGAGACACCAACGGGCGCAGGCCTTTCTCGACAAATTTGTGAGACAGAATGAGGCTGAGCTTCAGCACATTGACTGCTCGGAGAAGCTCCTATCGGTGGATCTGGATGCTGCTCACCATGCCGTCTACTTGGAGCTCTCTCAATACCTCATCTCTCAAAAGATGCAAATCAAGAAGCTCAACAAGAAGTCTGGCTCGGACAGGAGTAGCAGGCTGAACGACAGTCTAGAGAATTCCGGAAGTGCCGAAGAAGCACTGCTCAGGTGTGCTCTGCTCTTTGAGACGGAGGAAGGCAAATCTGCGCTTGAGCTCTTATTCGAAAAAAGGTCGCACCAATTACGCAACACCAAGAAGGACTTGTTGAAGTTGCTATCGAAGTTCGAGGGCTTGATGAAGAAGTCTAAGAACAACGAGCCGACCATCAAAGACCTTTATGGCCATTTCCAGAAGGATATATCACAGTACAATTGGCTCGGAGATGACGAGTTCAGCCAAGTTGTTCGCGGCTTGATCAAAGAAGCACAAAAGACCCCCAAATCTGGCTTTGCTGATGTCGCGGACATATCGAAACTTCAGCGCGAGCGGTTGATCAAGCAGGAACTTTCACAGCTCCGAGATACCGCTCTCGAATTTGCGCATAGGACAAGGTCAAAACGTTTCATCGCATCGATCCACGACTATCTTCAACTTGCAACTGTCGGGGAGGAACCTACCCGCTGTAGCTCCCCTGTTTGCAAAGGCGTAGCTAGCCCTCAATTGCTCTTCTCGATACCACACTGCGGACATACTGCATGTAAAGAGTGTCTTGCATTACGAACCGACGACGAGACTTGCGTACATACTGGCTGCAATTCCTACGCAAGCGAAGGCAACCTGATCAGGATGGCTGATCTTGGTCTAAGTCACGACCAACATACTGATCAGAGCTTTGGCAACAAGCTTGAAGCTATTGCCCATCTTGTTCAAGGGCTTCCACAATCTGATCAATGCATCGTTTTCGCGCCAAACGAGGAGATCATCAGCATTCTCGAGACCGTGTTCGACCACTGTAATGTCTCTTACCACTCGCTGGGCGGAAGTCGGCATAAGGCGTCGGCAGCGAAGCTTATGGAGGACTTCAAGACGAACACAAATCCTAAAAAGAGGAAAAAGCTCATCATACTCAATCTGGGAAGCGAGTCTGCAGCTGGCGTGTAAGTCCCTCTTGCAAATGTACATAGATTCCTCGTACTGACCATCTACAGCAACCTCACAGTTGCCAACCACGTCATATTTGTTTCGCCCTTCTTGGCAAAGACGCAATATGACTACGACTCAGCCATGGCACAAGCTATCGCTCGAAGTCGTCGTTATGGCCAGCAGAAGAAGGTTCATATCTATCATGTCATCGCAAAGCGTACGATCGACGTAGATATCCTCGAACACAGGCACAGACGCAGCGACGCGATTACCACCATGGAGGCCGCGATCGAACTACCAGAGCCATCGTCTACAAAGAAAGAAAGGACAAAGCTTCTCAAGAACAGCAAGGGCGAGATAATACTGGTGCCGCTTAGCTGGCTAGCAGATGAAGCCAAGCGAGGAACGATGAACGTTGAAGACTCAACAGAGAAGTTCACCTCTCTGATTAACTTTTCGGAGACATTTGAGCAAGAAGATGACGAGCCTTGAGGAGGCATGTGTACAGCGGAAGATTGTTTGCGGCGATGTTTCAACTCCATTTCGTGTCTTCTTTACAGACAGCTTCCCTATTATACCCCACCGCAGTGTGTGTACCATGTACGCATAGAGATTTTCGCATCAGCAGGGCGTACAGTGTAGTTGGCATGATACCCCAAGTCGCATTTCCAGCGCTCAATGCATATCATCTGAAGTCGCGGGGGTCGTGAATCGAACCTCGTGATTCTATCATATTTACTGCACCTACGTTTAAGCAGCTATGGTGATGTAATAACAATCAGCGCTACCACCACCGCAGAACGACCATCTTCCCAATCCGGCGAGCGGCATGCAAGGTTAGCGGTATTCGTCTAACCTGGTAACATCAGCCCATCAGCCTCAGCCTGCCCTGCTGATCGTAAGCAGAACCACCATCACCACCAAACCCCACGCTCACCGGTAAACAAACTCCGTACACATAGGCCCCCGTATCCCGGCCAAGCCAAGTCAGCTCTCCACTCGTCCTCTGAACGGTGACTTGAACGGTACAAAAGCTACCCAAGCGGCCGCGCTACCCGTATCTGCAACTAGCAGCTACCGGAATAGGATGATGCGTCTTTGAATAGTCCATGGGGCTAGTTCACCGATGAGGGTAATGCTGGGTCACAGACTTCGATGGTTTTCAGAAAGAGTTACTTGGAAGGGAAGGTTGGGCTGGGAATAGGAGCGGGTAGGAGGGGGACTAAGGGTATCGGGTATGTGTGGATGCGGCGTGGTATGGAAAGAAGTCAAATGGTGACGCGGATGGCTGTGGCGTAGTTGACCCTGTCTCATTGGTGTGAGGGATGGACAAAGGGTTCTGCACCAGAGCATGGCACTTTATGGAAAATTAAGACTTGAGACTTTGATTCGTTCGTCCCTGGCTTTCCTTCCTGCTTCTCAGATAGTACAAAATTGGTGTCAAAAACCAGACCCTTTTCCATCGCCAAACGCCTCGCCCAATGCTACACCGGTCTTGGTGCCTACTCCAATCTGAAGGCCTTGACGCGGCTGGAGGTATTACGCATGCGCGCTTTCGCTTGAACAGCACGCTGTACTCGAACGTTTCTCTCTCGCAATCTACCCTTCGGCCTGAACGCTTATATGACCCATCGGTAACTGGCGTATCGACCGGCTGTTTCTGACTTTCGGATAATCTTGACGACGGAACCTCTTCTCAGGCCCAGGTACTTGGCGACTGGGTCCGTGGACTGGATTCTGGGGAGCTGTGTCTGCTTCAAACGGTATCGCTGGAGTAGCTGCTGCTTCTCCTCGTCACTCAGCAGGACGTGCTTGGGCACCAATTCGTGCTTTGTGATGTTGACCAGCAGATCTTGCTCGACAAAGACCTCCACACCGCCCTTGGGGCCGTCGGTGATGCTTGTCGCGCCGCGGAGGAGTCGAAGGGCCATACCCGTCATGGGCTTTACGGTGACCATGATGCCGGAGTGGAAGGAGCCGTTGACGAGATGGGACATGTAGTCGCGCAGTTGCTTCATTCCAACGTTCTCGTCGGCGTTGAACTCGATCCAGATGGTGCCGATGTTGGGCTGGGGCTCGGGGTTCTTCTTGGTCGGGGCATCGGTATACCTTCGGAGCATGTCTTCGGAGGGCTGGCAGGAGAAGTTGAGGCGCGAACGGCTGGTTAGAGTCAGTACTGCGGCCTGGACATGGCTGTGGCTGGCGCATACTCAGGCTCTCCGTCTTCGCGCGCATATTTCCTTGAGAACTCCTCAAGTGACATGGTCATGTCATCTTCGACAATCATGTAGCCCTTTGGTAGAGTCAGCGCGCAGTCCATTGTCGCCCAAAGCGCAAGCGCATGCGCAACGCACCCGGTCGTTCATCATCTCCTTGGTTGTCCGCCAAACCCTCCACAGGCGAATCAGAGACGCGCTGTACTTTTCGCCTTCCATGCTTGCGGTCGGTGACGTCGATGCGGGGGAACGAGTGTCGGGCGGTGGTGTCGGCGCAACAGGTGAGTGAAGACGGGCGCGTCAAAGAAATCTCCAGAAGTTCCATAGGCAGGCCGGGCGAGAGGCTTGGCGTGCAGCCCTAGCGCGCGGACCTGGAGCTTGGAACCCCACCACTTCCGCCCATCTCGAACTTGGACATGGCCTCCTCAAACGAAATCCCCAACCTAAGAACTCTTCTCGGACAAGGCCGCGGCGGACCATCAAGAGGCAGAGGACGTGGAAGAGGTGGTCTTGGAGGTTCCAGTGAAACAAGGGCCCAAGTTCTCGACGATGCCGTCAAGGGGACTGATCAAGATGCGGCGGGGAGCAGGGTGAGCTGTGTAGAGCTAGGTTATCTTCACGACCCATACGCGAAGCTGTTCGCGACACAACAGACGACGAGGAAGCTGCCGTTGCTCAACAGAGGCACTTATGTCCGCACCTCGGCCATCGACCTTCTCGTCGCCAAGTTTCTCGTCACCTACCCGTCGTCGGCGAAGCAGATCATCTCTCTAGGTGCCGGCACCGACACGCGATTCTTCCGCCTCCTCGACCTATACCCTCAAACGCGCCTCGTATATCACGAAATCGACTTCCCTTCGAATACACTCGCTAAGATAGCTACCATACAGAGGCAGCCGCTGCTTTACCGAAAGCTACTGCACATACCGTCGACTTCAGCCTCCTACCACTCAGACACGTACAACATCCATGCGCTCGACCTACGTACTCTGGCCGACCCGTCGGAAGAGAAGCCCCTCCCTCAGATACCGAACCTGGACCCGAGCTTACCCACATTGATCCTGTCTGAGATGTGTCTAGTCTACCTGCAGCCCTCGGCAGTGAAATCAATAGTGTCATCACTGCTCACACACTACCTACAACCTGCGACGCCTGCGTCTCTCATTCTCTACGAGCCCATCCTGCCCCAAGATGCTTTTGGTCGCACAATGATCTCGAACCTCCAGTCCCGCAACATTCACCTTCATACATTGATAGCGTATCCTGAGTTGGGCGACCAACGTGCACGCCTTCAGGGCTATGGCTTGACAAACGGGGCAAAGGTCGCGGACACAAGTACCATTTGGCGAAAGTGGATCGACGACGAGGAGAAGGAACGCATCGCTGGATTAGAATTTCTAGACGAACTGGAGGAGCTGGAAATGCTGCTCCGGCATTACTGTGTCGCGTGGGGCTGGAGGGATGGCGAAAGCGATGTCTTTTTGAAAGCGTGGGCGTCTGTACAGGAGTAAGAAGTAGTTGACTTTGCAGCTCACGATGCAGGCATAGTTATCATTAATGGCCTCGAATCGGAAACGAATATTAGTTCTTTCGCAGCATGCTTGAGTTATGACGTGACCTGCGTAGAGTGAAAGCCACGTGCTTGCGCGCCAGACGCACTTCCAGGGCTCACGCGCTAGACCTGAGGCGGCCTTGCCCGAACGGCGCCGTG
>Ga0265798_10005872_pt1 | contig 16319 bp, 15 predicted proteins | sample P3T30metagenome_FD_192430 | JGI IMG/M metagenome (GOLD analysis project Ga0265798, IMG submission 192430) | Plant litter microbial communities from East Loma Ridge, Irvine, California - P3 T30 | ecosystem: Environmental > Terrestrial > Plant litter > Unclassified | place: USA: California... | reverse complement strand
GGCTGCCAGACACCCAGGCGCAGCTGGCAGTCGTACTCGTCGAAACGGCGGAACGTGCGCAGCACCGCATGCGTCACGTATTGCGCCATCTGCTCTCCCATGCCGGCGTCGCCCAGCCGGATGATTGGCACCGGCGGCAAGGCATCCCCGAACTTCAGGATCGCATCCACGCCGGCGCCCATCAGGAAGATGGCTTTCACCTTTTGCAGCTGCGCCAGCAGTTCGGCCGATGGCGCCCATATCACCGCGTAGTCGCAATCAGCTGCGCCGGCCGTCCACGCTGTCACCTGCGCGTCCGGCAGCGCAGCCTTGAACCCCGCTTCCCACTGTGCGGTGTCGCCATCGCTGCGGTACACCAAGATACGCACTACGCCGCCTTGAACGCCAGCAGCGGCGCGCCATCGGCGACCTGGTCGCCCACCGCATACAGCAGTTCTTCGACCACGCCATCGGCCGGCGCGCCGATCGTGTGCTCCATCTTCATGGCCTCCATGATCACCAGCGCCTCGCCCTTTTTGACGTTCTGGCCAGCCTTGGCAAGGATGGCGACAACCTTGCCGGGCATCGGCGCGGTCAATCGTCCGCCGGCCGCTTCCACTTCGCCGGCATGCGCCATCGGGTCGTGATACGTCAACACAAAATGGCGCCCGCCGGTGAACACGTGGAACAGTTCACCGTCGCGGCGCACGGTCCCGTGCAGGGCCGTGGCGCCCAGCCGGATCGCCAGCGTGGCGCCGTCGCGTGCGGTCAACGCCACATCGGTGCCGGCAATCTTCCAGCCGTTGGCTTGATAGGTCAGCGCGACAGCGTAGTCCTGGTGCTCGTCGCTGAACGCCAGCTGGCGCTGGTAGTCGCCGTTGAGGCGCCAGCCCGACACGTTGGCCCACGGATCGGTCGATCCCGTGTGCTCGCCGCCCACCAGCGCCATCGCGGCCAGCGCCAGCGCACCTGGTGGCGCCGGTTCGGCAGGCGGGAACAGTGTCGCGCCATTCCTTTCAATGAGGCCCGTATCGAGGTCGGCGCTGGCAAAGGCGCTGCCTTCCACCAGCCGCTTCAAAAAGGCGATATTGGTGGCCAGGCCAACAATTTGAAACTCCGCCAGCGCCTGGCTCATGCGCGCCAGCGCCTGCGTGCGGTCCGCGCCCCAGACGATCAATTTTGCGATCATCGGGTCGTAGAACGGAGAAATTGCATCGCCTTCGCGCACGCCCGAATCGATGCGCACCGCTGCTGGTGTACTAACCGACGCGCTGCCCAGTTCAAAACTGACCGCATCCGGCGTATCCATGTGCCGCAGCGTGCCGATCGACGGCAGGAACCCCTTCTCCGGATTCTCCGCGTAGATCCGCGCTTCGATTGCATGGCCGTGAATTTTCAATTGATCCTGGCGCAGCGGCAGCGGCTGTCCCGCGGCCACGCGCAGCTGCCACTCCACCAGGTCGGTTCCGGTGATCATTTCCGTGACCGGGTGCTCCACCTGCAGGCGCGTGTTCATCTCCATGAAGTAGAACGAGCCGTCCTGGTTGGCGATGAATTCCACCGTGCCGGCGCCAACGTAGCCCACGGCTTTCGCCGCAGCGACAGCCGCTTCGCCCATCGCGGCGCGGCGTTCCGGCGGCATGCCTGGCGCTGGCGCTTCTTCCAGCACTTTCTGGTGGCGCCGCTGCACCGAGCAATCGCGCTCGTGCAAATACACGCAGTTGCCGTGCGAGTCGGCAAACACCTGGATCTCGATGTGGCGCGGCCGCTGCAGGTATTTCTCCGCCAGCACCTTGTCGTCGCCAAACGAGCTGATGGCCTCGCGCTTGCACGACGCCAGCGCTGCCGCAAAATCCTCAGACCGTTCGACCACGCGCATGCCCTTGCCACCACCACCGGCGCTGGCTTTCAACAGCACTGGATAACCAATGCGATCGGCTTCGCGCTGCAGCAAATCCGGATCCTGCGATTCGCCGTGATAGCCAGGCACCAGCGGCACGCTGGCGCTTTCCATCAGCGTCTTGGCGGCCGACTTGGAACCCATCGCCCGCATCGACGCTGCCGGCGGACCGATGAACACCAATCCTGCCGCGGCCACCGCATCGGCAAACTCCGCGTTCTCCGACAGGAAACCGTAGCCCGGGTGGATCGCCTGCGCACCTGTCGCCAGCGCGACCGCGATGATCGCGTCCCCCTTCAGGTAGCTCTCCTTGGCTGCGGCAGGGCCGATCAGCACTGCCTCGTCGCACACTGCCACGTGCTTGGCGTTCGCATCGGCTTCCGAATACACGGCAACCGTGCGGATGCCCATGCGGCGGGCGGTGGCGGCGACGCGGCAGGCGATTTCGCCGCGGTTGGCGATCAGGATTTTAGTGAACATGCACGGTTCTTTCGAATAGAGAGAAGATTAGCCGCCGCAGCTGGCTTTGGGCGCCGAATCGAGCATGGCCGCACGGGTGGTGAGGCCGAGCTTTTCCAGCAGCGCGCGGTCGTCGTTCGCTTCCGGGTTGTCGGTGGTGAGCAGCTTGTCGCCATAAAAAATCGAGTTGGCGCCCGCCAGAAAGCACATGGCCTGCACTGCTTCGCCCATCTGGCGCCGTCCGGCCGACAGGCGCACGCGCGCTTGCGGCATCGTGATGCGCGCGACCGCGATGGTGCGCACGAATTCAAGCGGGTCGAGCGGATCGATGCCGTGCAGCGGCGTGCCTTCGACCTGCACCAGGTGGTTCACCGGCACCGATTCAGGGTAGGGATTCAAATTTGCCAGTTGCGCGATCAAACCAGCGCGCTGCAGGCGCGATTCACCCATGCCAACGATGCCGCCGCAGCACACTTTGAGGCCGGCGTTGCGGACGCGGCCGAGGGTGTCGAGGCGGTCCTGGTATTCGCGCGTCGAGATCACATTGCTGTAGAACTCGGGGGCGGTGTCGAGGTTGTGGTTGTAGTAATCGAGGCCGGCGGCTTTCAGTTGCTGCGCCTGCCCTTCTTCGAGCATGCCCAGCGTGGCGCAGGTTTCCAGGCCCAGCGCTTTTACTTCGCGCACCATCTCTTCAACCTTTTCCATGTCGCGCTCTTTCGGGCTGCGCCAGGCGGCGCCCATGCAGAAGCGCGTCGCGCCGTTGGCTTTGGCCTGGCGGGCAGCGTCCAGCACCGTGTCGATGCCGAGGATTTTTTTCGCTTCGACGCCGGTGTCGTAACGGGCCGCTTGCGGGCAGTAGCTGCAGTCTTCTTCGCAGCCGCCGGTTTTAATCGACAGCAGCGTGGCCAGTTCGACGTCGCCAGCCGGAAAATTGGCGCGGTGCGTGGTTTGGGCGCGGAACAGCAGGTCGTTGAAAGGCAGCTCGAACAGCGCCAGCACATCGGCCACGGGCCAGGTGGCGTCGGCGGCGACCGTGATCGGTGCGGCAGGCGGGTGGAAAGAGACAGGTGCGTTCATGGTGATTCCTTGGTATTCAAATTGGTTAATCGCGGGCGGGCGGCCAGCCTGGCAGCCCGATGAGATGTAAGTGCTGTGCCGCGGCGGCAGCGGTGGGCGCATCGAGGCGCGGCACGCGGCCCAGCAGCGGCGCAGGAATGCGCTGTTCGAGGGCGGCGACATTTTCGTCGATGTACGCCATGTCCGGGTCGACTTCGTTGGCGACCCAGCCGGCAATCACCAGGCCGCGCCGCACGATCGCTTCGACGGTCAGCAGCGCGTGGCTGATGCAGCCAAGGCGCAGGCCGACCACCAGGATCACTGGCAGGTTCAGTTGCGTGGCCAGGTCGGCGGTGTCGAAATCGTCAGCCAGCGGCACGTGGAAGCCGCCCACGCCTTCGACGACGATGGCGTCGGATGCTGCCAGGATCTCGGCATACGCGGCGATGATCGGCACCGCGTCGATGGTCACGCCTTCCAGCGCGGCGGCGATATGCGGCGCGGCGGGTTCCTTGAACATGTACGGCGTGGTGATCTGCTGCGGCAGGTGGACGTTGCCGGCCGCGGCCAGCATGTCGGCGTCTTCATTGTGCAAGACGCCGTCGTCACCGAGGCTGGCGCCGGCCGCCACCGGTTTCATGCCGCAGGCGCGCTGGCCGCTGGCGACCAGCTTGTGCAAAATCGCCGCAGAGATCAGCGTCTTGCCGATCTCGGTGTCCGTGCCGGTGACGAAACAGCTAAAGCGCGGCAGGATGCCATCGAGTGCGCCCTGCAACTCCGGCTCGTTGACAGGTTCAATGTCCGGCATCGTCACAGGCGCAGTATCAATCTCTGTATCGGCTACCACCGGCAGGTCCGGTTCATTCAGGTTGGTCGTCATCAAGCATTCCCTTCCAGGCTCGTCAACGCAGCAGCCAGCCGCGCGACATCGGTGTCGAGGTGCGCCGCCGACAGCGTCACGCGCAGGCGTGCCGTGTTGGCGGGAACGGTGGGCGGGCGAATGGCCGGTACCCACAATCCCTGGGCGTGCAGGCTCGCACTGGCTCCCATCGCTTCATCATTGCCCCCGATGATAATCGGTTGGATCGGCGTCGTCGACTTTGGCCTCTGCCAGCGCTGCAATGGTAACGACGCGTCAAATTGCGCGATCAGCCGCGCCAGCTGCGCGCGCCGCGCCTTACCCTCGTCGCCACCAATGATGTCCAGGCTGGTCAGGAGGGCGTGCGCCAGCGCTGGCGGCGCGGCTGTGGTGTAAATATATGGACGCGCGCGCTGCACCAGCAGTTCGACGACGCTGGCGTGCGCTGCGATGAACGCGCCGCCCACGCCGGCAGCCTTGCCCAGCGTGCCGACGTAGACCAGGTGCGGCGAATGCAAACCGAAATGCTCCAGCGCGCCGCGGCCATGTTCGCCCAGGACGCCGAAGCCATGCGCGTCATCGACCACCAGCCACGCGCCGTGCTGCTCGCACAGCGCCAGCAACGCGGGCAGGGGCGCCAGGTCGCCGTCCATGCTGAACACGCTGTCGGTGACGACGATTTTCGTCGCTGCCGTGCTGGCGGCCAGCTGGCTGGCCAGCATGGCGACGTCGCCGTGCCCGTACACCGTCACGCCAGCGCGCGCGAGGCGGGCGCCGTCGATCAGCGAAGCGTGGTTCAGCGCCTCCGAAAAAATCATCGCATCCTTGTCGCTGCCCAGTGCCGACAGGACTGCCAGGTTGGCCATGTAGCCGGTGCACAGGTACAGCGCGCGCGCGTTCGGGATATGCGGCGCCATGAAGGCAGCCGCGCGCTCTTCGAACACGGCGTGCGCGCGGCCGTGGCCACTGACCAGGTGCGACGCGCCGCTGCCGGCGCCATACAGCGCGGCGCCTTCCTGCAGCGCGGCGACGATGGCCGGGTGCGCGGCCAGGCCCAGGTAGTCGTTGGAGCAGAATGCCAGCAGCGGGCGCCCGTCCACCGTCTGGTGTGGGGCACACGCGGTGTCCGCCGTGCGGCGCTGGCGCTTGAGGCCTTGCGCAGCCAGCGCATCCAGCTGGCGGTCGATGGCGTCGATCAGGTCCATGTCAGCCAATCGTCGCGTCGAACACGGCGCGGGTGCGCGCGGCCAGGTCGGCGATGTCCTGTGGTTCCAGGATGTATGGTGGCAGCAAGTAGACGGTGCGGCCGATCGGGCGCAGCATCAATTCGTGTTCCAGCGCGGTGGCAAAGAACCGGCGCGAGAACGTCGCCGCCCGCGCCGCATCCGGTTCGATCGCATCGAACGCGAAGATGGTGCCGCGCTGGCGCAGGTTGGCCACGCGGTCGTGCTGCGCCAGCGGCGCCAGCGCCTCGGCCATCATCGCTGACTTCACGCGGTTTTGCGCCAGCACGTCGTCATCCCTGAAAATCTGCAGCGTGGCCAGCGCGGCGCGGCAGGCCAATGGATTGCCGGTGTACGAGTGCGAATGCAGGAAGCCGCGGCGGATGTCTTCGCTGTAGAACGCCTGGTAGATGGCGTCCTTTGTCAACACCAGCGACAGGGGTAAATAGCCGCCGCTTATGCCTTTCGACAGGCACAGGAAGTCCGGCCAGATGCCAGCCTGTTCGCATGCGAAGAAGGTGCCGGTGCGCCCGCAGCCGACCGCGATTTCGTCGGCGATCAGGTGTACGTCGTAGCGGTCGCACAAGGCGCGCACCAGCTGCAAATACAGTGGATCGTGCATCGCCATGCCGGTGGCGCACTGCACCAGCGGCTCGACGATGAACGCGGCGATCTTGTCGGCGCGTTCTGCAAACAGTTTTTCCACATCGGCGGCGGCGCGGCGCGCCACGTCCTGCGCGGTTTCGCCCGGCAGCGCGTTGCGCGCATCGGGCGAGGCCACCACGCGCGCGGCGCGCAGCAGCGGGCCGTACGCATCCTTGAACAGCGCGACGTCGGTCACGGCCAATGCACCGATCGTCTCGCCGTGGTAGCTGCCCTGGACGCAGACAAATTCCTGCTTGTCGGCGCGGCCGGCATTCCGCCACGCGTGAAAGCTCATTTTCAAGGCGATTTCGACGGCGGATGCGCCATCGGACGCGTAAAAGGCGTGCCCCAGCACGTGGCCGGTCAGGGCCGCCAGTTGCTCGGATAATTCGACGACCGGTTCGTGGGTAAAACCCGCCAGCATGGCGTGTTCCAGCGTATCGAGCTGGTCTTTCAAGGCCGCGTTGATGCGCGGGTTGGCGTGGCCGAACAGGTTGACCCACCAGGAGCTGATGGCGTCGAGATAGCGTTTGCCGTCATGGTCGTACAGATAGGCGCCGCGCGCCGATTTGATGGCGACCAGCGGCACCTGTTCGTGGTGCTGCATTTGCGTGCAGGGGTGCCAGACGCTGCGCAGGCTGCGCGCGACCCAGTCACCGGAGAGATTCGATAAAGTATTCAAGACAGCCAGGATGGTTTGCGTTTTTCTAGAAAGGAGGCCACGCCTTCACGTCCTTCGAGGGACGCGCGGATGGTGGCGATGCGCTGGGCAGTATCGGCCAGCAGCGCATTGTCGATGGTTTTGCCGGCCACGTCTCGCACCAGCACCTTGGCCTGGGCCACCGCGTGCGGGCTGTTCGACACCAGTGACTTGATGATGGCGGCAACGGACGCGTCGAGCGCATCGGGCTCGGTCAGTTCGTGCACGAAGCCGAGGCGGTGGGCCTCGGTGGCGGTAAAACGCTCTGCGGTGAGCATGTAGCGCCGCGCCGCATTTTCTCCCATCGCCTTGATGACGTAGGGGGCGATGGTGGCCGGGATCAGACCGAGTTTGACTTCGCTGAGGCAGAAGTGGGCTGTGTTGGCGGCAACGACGATGTCGCACGCGGCGGCCAGGCCCATGCCGCCGGCGTAGCAGTCGCCCTGGATTTTGGCGACAACTGGTTTTGGGCACAGGTAAATCGTGCGCAGCATGTCGGCCAGGCGGGTGGCGTCGGCCAGGTTTTCGCTGTCCGAATAGTGCGCCATTTCCTTCATCCAGTTCAAATCGCCGCCGGCGCAAAAGGCCGCGCCGTTTGCCGCCAGCACGATGGCGCGCACGTCTTCGTCCTGCCCCAGTTCGTCGAATGCGAGCGCCAGTTCGGCAATGGTGGCGCTGTTAAAGGCGTTGCGGATGTCGGGCCGGTTCAGCGTCACGGTGGCGACGCGTTCGTACATGGTGATGTCGATTGCCTGGAAGTCCATGGTGGCTCCTGTTACATGCGGAAGACGCCGAACCGCGTGTCTTCGATGGGTGCGTTCAATGCTGCCGACAAGCCCAGGCCCAGCACCATGCGGGTGTCGGCCGGATCGATGACGCCGTCGTCCCACAGCCGCGCCGATGCGTAGTATGGGTGGCCCTGGTGCTCGTACTGCTCCTTGATCGGCTGCTTGAACGCGGCTTCTTCTTCCGGCGTCCATTGGCCGCCCTTGCCCTCGATGCCGTCGCGCTTGACGGTAGCCAGGACCGACGCGGCCTGGTCGCCGCCCATGACGGAAATGCGCGCGTTGGGCCACATCCACAGGAAGCGCGGAGAGAAGGCGCGGCCGCACATGCCGTAGTTGCCGGCGCCGAAGCTGCCGCCGATGATGACGGTGAATTTCGGCACCGCGGCGGTGGCGACTGCCGTGACCATCTTGGCGCCGTTGCGGGCGATACCCTCGTTTTCGTATTTGCGGCCGACCATGAAGCCGGTGATATTTTGCAGGAACACGAGCGGGATCTTGCGCTGGCAGCACAGTTCGATGAAGTGCGTGCCCTTCAGCGCCGACTCGGAAAACAGGATGCCGTTGTTGGCGATGATGCCGACCTTGATGCCGTGGATATGCGCGAAACCGCACACGAGTGTGGTGCCGTAGCGCGCCTTGAATTCGTCGAACGCGCTGTCGTCGACTACGCGCGCGATCACTTCGCGCACGTCGAACGGTTTGCGCGTATCGACTGGAATCACGCCGTACAGTTCTTGCGCCGGATAGCGCGGCTCGACAGTCGGGCGCGGCGCGCCTTGCGCTGGCTTCACGCGATTCAGGTTGCCCACGATGGTGCGCGCCAGCGACAAAGCGTGTAAATCGTTTTGCGCGAGGTGGTCGACCACGCCGGACAGGCGCGTGTGCACGTCGCCGCCGCCCAAATCTTCGGCGCTGACCACTTCCCCGGTGGCGGCTTTGACCAGTGGCGGGCCGCCCAGGAAGATCGTTCCCTGTTCCTTGACGATGATCGACTCGTCGCTCATGGCCGGCACGTACGCCCCGCCCGCGGTGCACGAACCCATGACCACGGCAATTTGCGGGATGCCCTTGGCAGACAAATTCGCCTGGTTGAAGAAGATGCGGCCGAAGTGGTCGCGGTCGGGGAACACGTCGTCCTGGTTCGGCAGGTTGGCGCCGCCGGAGTCGACCAGGTAGATACAGGGCAGCTGGTTCTGGTCGGCGATTTCCTGCGCGCGCAGGTGTTTTTTGACCGTCATTGGATAGTAGGTGCCGCCCTTGACGGTGGCGTCGTTACACACGATCACGCACTCCTGGCCCGCTACGCGCCCGATGCCGGTGATGATGCCGGCCGCCGGCGCCGCGCCGTCGTACATGTCATAGGCGGCCAGCTGGGAAAACTCGAGGAAGGGGGTGCCTGGATCGAGCAGCATCTGCACGCGGTCGCGCGGCAGCAGTTTGCCGCGCGCGACGTGCTTCGCGCTGGCCGCCGGGCCACCCCCGGCGGCAATGGCCGCCACTTTGGCGCGCAGGTCGTCGACCACGGTTTGCATGGCGGCGACGTTGGCCTGGAAGTCCGCGCTGCGCGGATTGAGTGTGCTCTCGATGTGGGGCATGGCTGGCCTTTTGATGGTCGACTACTTTGCGGGGAAACTGCCGTCCACGTAAAACCAGCGCAGGGCGCCCAGGCTGTCCGGCTCGCGCACGAAGCGGCTCACTTCATGCAGCCGGTGCGCCCGTCCACCCACTTTGTAGCGGGCCACGAACTCGACCGTATCACGGCCGGCTTCATGTTGCTCGTCAGGCAAGTTTGCTTTACGTTGACGTAAACGTAAAGCAGATTTTACCTCAAGTCCGAGCCACTGGAGCTTTTCGTCGGGGTCGACAATGGGGCCGGCCGGCAGCGTGCTGGCGTGCCAGGTGGCGCGCAGGTAGACTTCATCGCGCAGCGTGTAGGCGCTGTAGCGCGAGCGCATCAGCTGCTCGGCGCTGGCGGGAATGGCCGCGCCGGCATGGAACGGACCGCAGCAACTGGCGTATTGACCGCCGCCACATGGGCACGGCGCCGATGGTAACGGCGATGATGATCGATTTTGCATGGGCCGCATTATCCGTCAAACCAGGTGGCGGCGTGCGCGCCGGGCGTAGTCGGCAATGACCTCAGGCGAGCACTTCCACCAGCTCGGAATAGCCGCGCAGGATGGCGTCGGCAGTCAGGAGCCGCAGCGGTTCGCACAGCGCCTGCGCCACCAGGATGCGGTCGAAGGGATCGCGATGCAGGTCGGGCAGGCGCGTCACCATCGCGGCGTGGCGCGCCGCCACGGGCAGTTCCTTGAAGCCGCTGTTGTCGATTTCGGCGACCAGTTGCTCGATATCCGCATCGAGCTTGCCGATGCCGATCTTGATCGAGGCTTCCCAGATCGATGCGCTGCTGATGTACACGTCGGTCGCGGCAACGATCATCGCGCGGGCCGCTTGCGACAGCTTCGGGTGATCCTGCAACCACCATAAATACATGTGCGTATCGAGCAGGATGCGCATCAGCGGCCTTCGAACGCCGCTTGCAGGTCGTCGGGCAACGGCGCATCGAAATCGTCGGCCATGCGGATCTTGCCTTTCAGCGCGCCGGGCGTGCGTACGGGTTTGCGCGTCGGCACCGGTACCAGCATGGCGGCCGGCTTGCCTGCCTTGGCAATGATGATTTTCTCGCCCAGTCCAACCGCATCGACCAGCTTTGAAAACTGCGTCTTCGCTTCGTGAATGTTTACGCTTTGCATGGAACCCTCGCTAGTGACCTAGTCCAGCTTAGTCCACAACGCTTTCAGGTGCAACTTTTTTCTGCGCCATCACGTGTGGTCGTTGACGGGGTGCCATGTGCCAACGTAAATTTGTTTCCTTGCAATCGCTGATGGGAAACACCGATGGACATCGATCGCCCGGAACCGCAATCCCCGACGTTGCCCGCCTCACCGCGCCGGCGCAGTTTTATCGCGCGCGGCGCGGTGGCGTCGCTGGCTTCGGCCACCGGTGCTGCCCATGCCGCAGACAATCTCCCGCCGAATGTCCCCCAGTGGATGCGTGAACAGGGAACCGGCTTCCTGCATCCGCCCTATGGCTTGCCGTCGCCATTCGAAAAAGAGGTGGTGCGCAAACTGCCGGACCAGGCCGTGGCGTTTCCTACAGCGACGCGCACGCCGTTGCAAAGCCTGTTCGGCAGCAATACGCCCAACGGCCTGTTTTTCGAGCGCCACCATGCTGGCGTGCCCGCCATCGATCCGGCGCAGCACCGGTTGATGCTGCACGGCCTGGTTGAGCGGCCGCTGCTGCTGACGATGCAACAATTGCAGCGCTTTCCCGCCGTTTCGCGCAGCCATTTTATTGAGTGCTCGGGTAACAGCATGGCGGAATTCAAGGCGCCCGGCAAAGGCACGGTCCAGGATATCCACGGCCTGCTCAGCGGCGCCGAATGGACCGGCGTGCGCCTCTCCGACGTGCTTGGCGAAGCTGGCCTGCTGCCGAGCGCGAGCTGGATCCTGGCCGAAGGCGCGGACGCAGCCGCGATGACACGCTCGATCCCGCTGGCCAAGGCACTGGACGATGCGCTGCTGGTGTACGGCCAGAATGGCGAAATGCTGCGTCCGGAGCAAGGCTATCCGCTGCGACTGCTGCTGCCCGGCTTCGAAGGCAATATGAACATCAAGTGGCTGCGCCGGCTGAAAGTGGGCGACGCGCCGTTTGAAACGCGCGAGGAAACGTCGAAATACACCGACCTGATGCCAGACGGCACCGCGCGCCAGTTCACCTTCCAGATGGGCGTGAAATCGGTGATCACGGCGCCGTCGGCAAAACAGGTGCTCGATAGCCACGGTTTTCGCGAAATCAGCGGCCTGGCCTGGAGCGGGCAGGGAAAAATAACGCGTGTCGACGTGTCGCTTGACGGCGGGCGCTCCTGGCACGTGGCGGCGCTGGACGGGCCGGTGCAAGCCAAGGCACTGACACGCTTCCGGTTGCCGTGGACCTGGACCGGCCAGGAAGCGATCCTGCAAAGCCGCGCCGTGGACGAAGCCGGCAATGTGCAGCCGACCCGCGCCGCGTTACTGGCAAGCGATGGGCAGAACTCCATCTATCACTACAACGCCATCCAGAGCTGGAAGGTTGCATCGAATGGCGAGGTGTCGAATGTCCATGTCTAAACTCTTCTTGCTGAGCACGGCCGCGCTGGCGCTGGCTGCCTGTGCGCCGACCGCCCCCGTGCAGCGCTTCAACCTCGGCGCGACGCCTACAGCGGAACAGCTGCGCGGCTGGGATATCGACGTGCGCGCCGACGGCGCCGGCCTGCCGCCAGGCAGCGGCTCGGTGGCGCAGGGCCAGGCAATCTACCAGGCGCGTTGCCTGGCCTGCCACGGCGTCAATGGCGAAAAGGGGCCCGCGCCACGGCTGGCGGGCGGGCAGGGCACGCTGGCGACCAAGTCTCCAGTATTGACGGTTGGCAGCTACTGGCCGTACGCCACCACGCTGTACGACTACATCCATCGCGCGATGCCGCAGGACAGCCCGCAATCGCTGACGCCAAACGAGGTGTACGCTGTCACCGCGTACACGCTGCATTTGAACGGCATCGTCAAGGCCGATGCAGTGCTCGATGCGCAATCGTTGGCCGCGATCAGGATGCCAAACCGCGATGGCTTCCGGCCCCTGTTGAAATAACCAGCATGATTGATGCAGCTAGGAATTGTTAGTCACAACAAGCCGATGTCCTACACTCATCGATAACTTTTCCTTATACGAAGCGAGCTCGTCGGTTGATAACCTGTTGAGATGTTGTTGAGTTCCATGCCCTCGCATGAGCTCGAGCAATCCACCATCCATCAGGAGCTTGAATGCGCGCATTGACTTACCACGGCAGCCACGACGTCCGCGTCGATAATGTCCCCGACCCAATTCTGCAGCAAGACGACGACGTCATCCTGCGTGTCACCGCCACCGCCATTTGCGGTTCCGATCTCCACATGTATCGCGGCAAAATTCCTGCCATGAAGAGTGGCGACATTCTCGGCCACGAATTCATGGGCGAAGTTGTTGAAGTCGGCCGTGGCGTGACCAACGTCGCCAAAGGCGATCGCGTGGTTGTCCCGTTCGTGATTGCATGCGGAACGTGCTTCTTCTGCGACATGGATTTGTTCGCGTCGTGCGAAACGACCAATCCAGACCGCGGCACCATCATGAACAAAAAGAGCCTGCGTTCCGGCGCAGCGCTGTTCGGCTTTTCGCATATGTACGGCGGCGTGCCAGGTGGCCAGGCCGAATACGTGCGCGTGCCGAAAGCCAACACCGGCCCGATCAAGATCCCGACCACGCTGGCTGATGAACAGGTGCTGTTCTTGTCCGACATCCTGCCGACCGGCTACCAGGCAGTCGTGAACACCGAAGTCAAAAAAGGCGGTTCGCTGGCTATTTTTGGCGCCGGTCCGGTCGGCCAGATGGCTGCCGCTTCCGCCCGCATGCTGGGTGTCGAGAAGATTTTCATGGTTGACCACCATCCTTACCGCCTGGAGTTTGCGCGCGAGACGTATGGTGTCATTCCCGTCAACTTCGACGATGTCGATGCTGCTGAAGTTATCCTGGAAGCGACCGATGGCCGTGGTGTCGATGGCGTCGTCGATGCGGTCGGCTTTGAAGCCAAGGGCAGTGCGCTGGAAACCGTGATGGCCAACCTGAAGCTGGAAGGCTCCAGCGGCAAGGCGCTGCGCCAGTGTATCGCCGCATGCCGCCGCGGTGGCGTCATCAGCGTGCCAGGGATCTATGCCGGCTTTATTCACGGCTTCCTGTTTGGCGACGTGTTTGAAAAAGGCATCGGCTTCAAAACTGGCCAGACGCACGTGCAGAAGTTCATGCCGGAGCTGCTCAAGGCCATTGAAGAAGGGCGCCTGCACCCGAATGCGATCATCTCGCACCGCCTCAATCTGAGCCAGGCGGCTGAGGGCTACAAGATGTTCGACAAGAAGGAAGATGATTGCCGTAAGGTTGTCCTGACGCTGTAAGTCTCAAGCATCGCTAGCGCAGCGTCAGCCCGTCCAGCGGGATGGGCGCCGCGCGTCCTTGCATCAACGCGGCCAGCATGGTCGCGGTCCCGCACGCAAACGTGAACCCCAGCGGTCCATGCCCGACGTTCAGCCATAGGTTGTCGTACGGCGTGGCGCCAACGATCGGCGCACTGCCGGGCGTGGCGGGCCGCAGGCCAGCCCACGGGACTACCTGTGCGTAGTCGGCGGCATGCGGCATTGTCTCGCGCACCTGGCGCGTCAACGTGGCCAGGCGTTTCGCGTCCAGGCTGGCGTCTTCCCCCACCATGTCGACCATTGCCGCCACGCGCAGCTGGCTGCCAATGCGCGCATACAGCACCTTCCTTTCGAAATCAGTCACGCTGACATGCGGCGCCACGTCGGTCGCGCGGATCGGCGCGCTCAAACTGTAGCCTTTCAACGGATACAGCGGCAGGTAGATGCCGGCCGTCTGCGCCAGTGTGCGGCTCTGAATGCCGGCCGCGAGGACGTAATCATCTGCCTGCATCACGCCAGTGGCAGTGCGCACGCCCACGATGCGGCCGCGGTTGCCAATCAGGCTGTGCGCGTCGGCGTGCACGATGCCGCGAAAATGCTGGTGCGCCTGCAAGCGCGCGGCCAGCGCCTGGCAAAACGCCTGGCAGTCGGCCACGGCTTCGCCGCTGTTGTAGATGCCGCCGGCGAGGCTGCCGGCTGCGGCAAACAGTGCCGGCTCGCGCGCGACGCAGGCGCGCGCATCCAGGACGGTGCCGGCGCCGGCACGGCTGGCTGCGGCGGCAAACGCCTTGGCAGTGCGGTAGACCACCAGCTTGCCGGCGTCGCGCCACGCGAAATCGTCCAGGCCCACGTGGGACTCGAGCTGCGCCATCGCCTGGCGCGACAGTTCTCCGAGCTGCAACAGGCGTCCCGTGGTGCGGCGGTTGATGCTGGCGCCGCAGTGCGCGATAAAACTGGCCAGCCAGCGCCATTGGCGCAGGTCGGCTTCCGGGCGAAAGCGCAGCGGGCCGTTGCGGTCGAACAGCCATTGGAGCGCTTTCAGGGGCACGCCGGCATCGGCCAGCGGCGCCACGTACCGGTAACTGAGCTGGCCGCCATTGCGTGCGCTGGCGGCACTGCCTACCGTGGCCGCGCGTTCGACCAGTGTCACGCTGTAACCGGCGTCCAGCAGCCACCAGGCCGACGTCAACCCGACCACGCCACCGCCAATCACGATCACGTGCTTCATGCCATATTTTTCTTCTGGATCATGCTGCCCAGAGTACGCGGCACCGCGCCGCCCCGCTAATGAAATCACAGCGCCTGGGCATAACCGATGGTCATATGTATCGTATGATTCCACCATGAGCGCACCAACCACGGGTTTTGAACGCGACAGCAACGACAACTCGCCCCTGTACCTGCAGGTAGCGCGCAAGCTCGCCCTCGATATCCGCGAGGGCCGCTATCGTGTCGACCAGGCGCTGCCGTCGGAACGGCTGCTGTCCGAACAGCTCGACATTTCGCGCGTCACGGCAAGGAAGGCAATCGATCAACTGGTCGACCAGGGCCTGGTGGTGCGCCGGCGCGGGTCGGGCAACTACGTGGCGCCGCGCATCGAGCAGCCGCTGGCCACGCTGTCGAGCTTTTCCGAGCAGCTGGAGCAGCGCGGCTACCGTCCCACGTCGACCTGGCTGCGGCGCGAGATCGTGCTGGCCACGATTGAGGAACAGCTGGCGCTGGGCCTGGCCCACAACAGCCGCGTCGCGCGCCTGGAGCGGCTGCGCCTGGCAGACGACGTCGCCATGGCGTACGAAGTGACCGTGATTCCTGCCACCATGCTGCCGCGCCCGAAAGAGGTGACAGATTCACTGTACGCCCACCTCGAGGGCAGCGGCCACTTGCCGGTGCGCGCCACCCAGCATATCCGCGCAATGAATGCGCCGGCGCTGCTGGCCGGGCGCCTGGGCGTGCCGGAAGGGCGGGCTGTGCTCTACATTACGCGCATCGGCTATCTTGCCTCCGGCGTCGCGGTCGAACTCACGCATTCCTATTGCCGCAGTGACCATTACGATTTCGTCGCCGAAATGCAACGCGCCGCATAACTTTTATGCATGCTCCGGTCCGCACCTTTCATGGCAGGCGCGGCACGGATGGGATTACACTCTTGTCATGCTGAACACTGAAACGCCCGCGGCGGCGCACGCCCAGCTGGACCAATATCCCACCACCGAACTGGTGAACGCATTGATCGACGACCAGTTTGCCGCTGTGGACGCCGTTAGCAAAGCCGCCCCGCGCATCAGCGCCGCCGTCACCGCCGCCCTGCCGCGCATCGCGGCGGGAGGCCGCATCCTGTACGTCGGCGCCGGCACCTCCGGCCGCCTTGGCATGCTCGACAGCGTGGAACTCTATCCCACCTTTTCGTGGCCGCAGGATCGCGCGGTGGCGCTGCTGGCAGGCGGCCACGGTGCGATGTTTGTCGCCGTCGAGGGTGCGGAAGACGATAGCGAACAAGGCGCACGCGACGTGCTTGGCGTCGACGTCGGCCCGCACGACGTGGTGTTGCTGGTGGCTGCGTCCGGCGCCACGCCGTACGTGTTGGGCGCCTTGCGCGCGGCGCGCGATGCGGGCGCGCTGACCATCGGCTTTGCCAACAACCCGCAGGCGCCAGTGGTGGCGCAGGCGGAAAT
>Ga0265798_10005870_pt1 | contig 16321 bp, 12 predicted proteins | sample P3T30metagenome_FD_192430 | JGI IMG/M metagenome (GOLD analysis project Ga0265798, IMG submission 192430) | Plant litter microbial communities from East Loma Ridge, Irvine, California - P3 T30 | ecosystem: Environmental > Terrestrial > Plant litter > Unclassified | place: USA: California... | reverse complement strand
AACCACCCAGGAATGATAACGACCAACGCTAATGTTTTCGGGCAGTCCCTTAAATAATTGCTCCTCATCGTCAGTCACTTTAATGGGTGTGGATATACCGTGCATAGGTCGGCTCAGGTTATACAACTCGCCGCCAAACGCCTCTGCTATAGCCTGTTGCCCTAAGCAAACGCCAAATATACTCTTGGTAGGCGCATAGGTTTTGATCACATCCAACAGCAAACCAGCCTCAGATGGGATGCCCGGCCCGGGCGACAAAATTATCTTATCGAACCGTTCCACATCTTCCAGCTTGAATTGGTCGTTGCGCCAAACTTCGCATTCTATGCCCAGCTCGTTTACTAAATGCACCAGGTTATAGGTAAATGAATCGTAATTATCGATGATCAAAACTTTACCCCTCGAGCCCTCAGAAGGTGCATTTTGCGCTTCATTATTGTTTATCAAATCACTCATTTTCTTCAAAAAACTTTAAAAAACTTCATTTTTCCTCATGTTGCTTCCCGCGCCTCAAAACCCCGCTCCCCGCAACCGAAAAACCTTGCTCCTCAACACTAAATTTCCTGCGCCAGTTCAATAGCTTTTCGTAGGGCGGCCACTTTGTTGTTCACCTCGTTCAATTCACTCTCAGGTATGGAATCGGCTACAATGCCGGCACCGGCCTGGTAGTGCAGCGTGTTGTTTTTACTTAACAACGAACGGATCATTATGGCGTGATTAAAATCGCCATTGAAACCTAAGTAGCCAATGGCACCACTATAAAAACTGCGCTTGATATTTTCGTTCTCGTCAATGATCTCCATGGCCCTGAACTTCGGCGCACCGCTCAACGTACCCGCCGGGAAAGTATCAGCTACAATTTTGAACGATGATACGTCGGGCTTTAGCACGCCGCTTACATGCGATACCAGGTGAATCAAATGTGAGTAGTATTGTACCTGCTTAAATGCTTTCACTTCTACCTGCTGGCAATGGCGGCTCAAATCATTACGGGCCAGGTCAACCAGCATTACGTGCTCGGCCGATTCCTTAGGGTCATTCTCCAGGGCACGGGCAGCTTCGGCATCTTTTTCATCATCGCCTGTACGCTTAAAGGTACCGGCTATAGGAAAGATACTGGCTACCCTGTTCTTGATCGTGATCTGCGCCTCGGGCGATGAGCCGAAAATACGGAAATCGCCATAGTCAAAATAGAACAGATAAGGAGATGGGTTGATAGAGCGTAGCGCCCGGTAAACGTTAAACTCATCGCCCGAAAAAGCCTGGGAAAAGGCTCTTGACGGCACGATCTGGAAAACATCGCCACGGTAAATGTGCTGCTTCATTTTTTCCACAATATCCATAAAGCCCTGGTCGGTCAGGTTAGATTGTTCCTGGTCTTTACTCTGGAAATAATACTCAGGAAAATCCTTGCTTTTGAGCAAATACTGCATTTTTTCGATGCCTTTTTCATTGGGAGTGTCGCCGTACTGGTTCTGAAAAATATACAGCTCATTTTTGAAATGATCTACCGCTATAATGTACCGGTACATGTGGTACTGCATTTCAGGAATTTGTCTGGCATCATTATCCACCTTTTTAAGGCAGATGGTTTCGTAATGCTCTACGGCCTCATGGGTAAAATAACCAAACAAGCCGTTCGATATTATTTTAATGGGCAGGATATCCGTTTCAAAACGTTTTAAAAAACCATCGATCTCATCTACCAGGTTAAATTGCCCTTCGGCAAACTTTACCTCGCTGCCATCGGGGAACTGCTGGGTGAGCACACCTTTGTTGAGCACCATACCCGCAATGGGCTCACAGCAAATAAAGCTCAGGCTATTATCGCGGCTGTGGTAGTCGGAGCTCTCGAGCAGCAGCGAATTTGGAAATATATCGCGCAGGCGCAGGTAAATGCTCACCGGTGTGGTGGTATCGGCCAGTAGCTTCTTATAAGTGGTGTTTAATTTAAACTGTTGCATTGCTATTTTCAAAATCAACTAAACGAAAAAACCCGGCGTGGTTGGCGCCGGGTCTCAAATCAGGTTTATAATTGTTTAATCTTTTCTTAACTCAAATAAACTTACCGGGCTGCCTTATTGCTAAGGTGCCACCAGATCAGGTTATTTAATTTTGTTGTCATTTACAATGGCAAATATATAAAGAAATATGATGCTGCAAATTATTTGTGAAATTATTTTTACCAAACACAATAATTCGGCATAAACGCGTTATACCGAATTAAATATTGTTTTATAGTCCGGTTATAGCAAAAAATGGTCTTTTACTTTGTATGATAGCTACAACAATAACTACAACAGCGAGGGTGTAAAATATAGCTATGGCACGGTGCTTAGCCTCGGGCAAAATGGCTTTTTTCGACTTGCTGTGGCCTATGGTTATTAATATAATCGCGAAGATCATCATGCTGATATGCTCTACCGTCCAGTAGCGGGTGGTAGCTTCTTTCATGGTTTGGCTGCCAAACTGCACAAACGGGCTTACAAAATAAACCGCCAGGCCAATCAACAACTGCGTATGGGCCGATATCATAGCAAACAGGTTGATCTTGCGGTTACCTTCTGTGTAAGCTTTTTTACCCAGCCATCCGGCTAACGATTGAACAATAGCCAGCACTACCAGCAATAACACCAAAAACCTGAAACCCGAATGCAGGTACTTTAGAAATTCGTACATATTATTATTTTTTTTCAAAGATAAGATTTATTCATCGGCTTAAAAGAGTGACAAGAAGGTTAGCAACGCCCCTTTACCGTCGTTACAAGTAAGGTACGAAACAATCCCTGCGCTGGCTAATCAAGCGGTTTACCTGTCGTGCAGAGATTGCTTCGTACCTCGCAATGACGAGTTTTATAAATTAATGTCATTGCGAGGAACGATAGCGACGCGGCAATCTCTTTATGCTGTGTTACCAAGCGTCGGAGATTGCCCCGCTGTCGCTCGCAATGACATGGTTTTTAAGCTTAGGCATCGCGAGCATCTTCAAAATCCTATTCGGATGTAACAAACCCGATAATAATACCAAACTCACATTATTATAGCCGCATTATTAAATATATTTAAGCCAAATTAACTATAACTGCAAAATGAAGAAACTTTTACTCGCTTGTTTTGCCCTAATTACGGTTCATTTGAGTTATGCCCAGGAAACTTTCCCGGTAAATGGCTCTTGGGATGTACGATCGGGGCAATATGCATTCACCAATGCCACCATTGTGGTGAGCGCTGCTCAAACCATTAACAATGGTACCTTAATTATTAAAGACGGCAAAATTGAGTCGGTTGCTACCGGCGGTACCGTGCCCAAGGGCTATGTAGCTGTTGATTTGAAAGGCAAATACATTTACCCCGGATTGATTGATGCTTTTACTACCTATGGTATTCCCGAAGCTCCGCGTACCGCAGGTGGCGCAGGTTTTGGCGGCGGGTTTAACCGCGTATCGGTGCCGGTAAGCACCAAGAACGGCCCTTACGGCTGGAACGAGGCTATTCGCCCGGATGTGAACGTGAAGAACATGTTTCATGTAAATACCACCCGCGCCGAAGAAATGAAACGCAATGGCTTCACTGCCGTACAATCTTTAATTCAGGATGGTATAGCCCGTGGCACCTCGGCCGTGTTAAGCCTGGCCGATGCCCGCGATAACGAAGTGATCATTAAAGACGAGGTTGCTGCGCACTACTCTTTTAGCAAGGGTACAGCGGCTACCAATTATCCATCCTCATTAATGGGTAGCATTGCTTTGATCCGTCAAACTTATTATGATGCCCTGTGGTACAAAGGACAAAGCAAAGAATATAACATTTCTTTAGCCGAGTTTAACCGCACGCAAAGCCTGCCGCAATTTTTTGAGGTGAGCGATGTGCAAAGCATCCTCCGTGCCGATAAAATAGCCAAGGAGTTTGGCAAAACTTATATTTACAAAACCGACGGACAAGAATACCAGCGCATAGATGCCGTAAAGGCATTGAACGCTACCTTCATCGTTCCCCTTAACTTCCCGGCCGCTTATGATGTGGAAGATGCTTTAGATGCCCGCAGCATTAGCTACACCCAAATGAAGAACTGGGAACTGGCCCCTACCAACCCGGCCGCTTTAGAAAAAGCAGGTATCCGCTTTGCCTTAACCACTAATGGTTTAAGCAACGCCCGCGATTTTTGGACCAACCTGCGCACCGCCATCACCAACGGACTGAGTGAAAAGCAAGCCTTACTATCGTTAACCGAAATACCGGCGTCGATGCTGGGCGTGAGCGATAAGATAGGTACACTGGCTAAAGGCAAAATGGCCAACTTCATTATTACTTCGGGCAACCTGTTTAAGGCCGACAATACCATTTACGAAACCTGGGTACAAGGCGAGAAATTTGCAGTGAGCAAAATGGATGTAAGCGATTTGCGTGGCACGTACAGCTTAAGCGGCAGCGGCTTTGCCAATACTAACTTAGTTATTGGTGGTACACCCGGCGCTTACACCGCTAACATTAACCGCAGCGGTGCCGATAGCACACGCACCACCGGTACCATTGTGCGCACCGGCGATCTGGTGAGCCTTTACTTCGATCTAAAAAACAAGCCTTCGGGCAACATCCGTTTAAACGGTTATATTACCTCGTTATCGCCAGTTACCATGCGTGGTACCGGTGTACTGCCCGATGGCGGTTCGGTTAACTGGACGGCTACTTATACCGGTGCTGCACCGGCAGGCGGCGGTTTTGGTGGCCGCGGCGGTCGTGGTGGCGCAGGTGCTCCCGGTGCAGCTGGTGCCGAGCAAACTGCTAAAGCCCCTGTAGTTAGCCCGGTGGTTTACCCATTTGCCGCATTTGGCAATGTACAACTGCCCAAAGCAGAAACTACCCTATTTAAAAATGCCACCGTTTGGACAAACGAAAAAGAAGGCATTCTGCAAAATGCCGATGTACTGATAGAGAACGGCAAGATTAAAGCCGTAGGTAAAAACCTGTCGGCAGGTGGTGCTAAAGTTATTGATGCTACAGGCAAGCACATTTCGGCCGGTATTGTAGATGAACACTCGCACATTGCCGCCTCTAACGGTATTAACGAGGGTACACAATCGGTAACCTCCGAAGTGCGGATTGCCGATGTGATAGATGCCGAGGACATTAACATTTACCGCCAGCTGGCTGGTGGGGTTACTACTTCACACATTCTGCATGGTTCTGCCAATGCCATTGGTGGCCAAACCCAGTTAATGAAACACCGCTGGGGTGTTATGCCCGAGCAGTTGAAGTTTGAAGGCAGCGATGGCTTTATCAAATTTGCACTGGGCGAAAACGTAACTCAAAAGAACAGTCCTCAGCAGTTTGGCAACGCCAATGTACGTTTCCCGCAAACCCGTATGGGGGTTGAGCAGGTGTATATTGATGCCTTTACCCGCGCTAAAGAATACAAAGCCGCCCGTGCCGCCAAAGGCAGCACTACCCGCCGCGACCTGGAACTGGATGCACTGGTTGAAATTTTAGATGGTAAGCGTTTCATCACCTGTCACTCTTACGTACAATCGGAAATTAACATGCTCATGCACGTGGCCGATTCTATGGGTTTCAAGATCAACACCTTTACACACATTTTAGAAGGTTACAAAGTGGCCGATGGCATGAAAAAACGCAAGATTGCAGGTTCTACCTTTAGCGACTGGTGGGCTTATAAATACGAGGTGGCCGAGGCTATTCCTTACAACGGCAAGCTAATGCACGAGGTTGGCGTACTAACCGGCTTTAACTCTGATGATGAGGAAATGGCCCGCCGCCTTAACCAGGAAGCTGCCAAAGCCGTAACTTATGGCAACATGAGCCAGGAAGATGCCTTGAAACTGGTAACCCTTAACCCGGCTAAAATGCTGCATGTAGATAACCGCATTGGCAGTTTGAAAGCTGGCAAGGATGCTGATTTGGTATTATGGTCGGCCAACCCGCTTTCTATTTATGCTGTGGCCGAAAAAACTTATGTAGACGGTATACCTTACTGGGATTATGCTAAAGATGCCGAAAGCCAAAAAGCTTTAAAAGCCGATGAAGGCCGCATTATTCAAAAGATGATCGAGTCTAAAGGTCGTGGCAATGCTACTCAGCGCCCTGCATTTCAGCGTCCGCGTTCTTACCAGTGCGCCGATATTGAAGAGGATGCGTACATCGTGGCCGATGATTATAATCACATGAATCAAGCAACCGTTCAGTCTCATCAATAATCTCCCAAAAATGATTTTAATCATGAAAAAGAAAATATTATTAAGTTTTGGAGGATTGATGCTTACGGCAGTCCTCGCGTTTGGCCAGGCCAATATAATGCCGGCTAAACCGCAAAGCGGCCCTATTGTTATTACAGGCGCTACTATTCACGTAGGCAATGGCAAGGTGATCAATAACGGTTATATTGCTTTTGATAAAGGAAAAATTACCGCCGTTGGCGAAGGTACTGCTCCTAATGCAGGTGGCGCTACCGTGGTGAACGCTTCGGGTAAACAAATTTATCCGGGCTTTATTTGCCCTATTACCTCATTAGGTTTAGTAGAGTTTGAGTCTATCCGTGCTACGGATGATGAAACCGAGACCGGCGAACTGAACCCGCATGTACGTGCGCTGATAGCCTATAACACCGATTCGAAAGTTATCCCTACCGTGCGTTCAAACGGCGTATTGTTGGCACAGCCAACTCCGCAGGGCGGCATTATACCGGGCCAATCATCAGTGATGATGCTGGATGGCTGGAACTGGGAAGATGCGGCTTACAAGAAAGATATCGGCATCCACTTAACCTGGCCGGTAGCAAACCGCGGAGGCCGCCGCCGTGCTTTCGTAGTACCGGGTGCTGCAGGTCAGGAATCTCCTGCCGAACGTGCTCAAAAAGCCATTGATGAGTTAAGCAGCCTTTTCTCACAAGCCAAAGGCTATGCCGAAACCAAGCCTGCGGTTACCAACGTGCGCTTAGCCGCTATGGTGGGCTTGTTTAACGGCACTAAAAAGCTATTCATTAATGCCGATGGTGCCAAGGAGATCATCCAGGCGGTAAACTTTGCCAAGCAGTTTGGTGTGCAAGCCGTTATTGTGGGTGGTAAAGAATCTTACCTGGTAACCGATGTGCTTAAAGACAATAACGTACCGGTGATCATCAAAGAAACGCAAACCCTGCCCGCTAAGGATGAGGATGATGTATACCTGCCTTACAAATTACCGCATCTGTTGCAAGATGCCGGCGTAATGTATGGTTTAACCGGTATTGGTTTCTGGCGCCAGCGCAACCTGCCTTTCGAGGCCGGACAAGCGGTTGGCTACGGCTTAACCAAAGAGCAGGCCATCTCTATGATCACCCTGAACAACGCTAAAATTTTAGGTATCGATAAAACTACCGGCACCCTGGAAACAGGCAAAGATGCCACGTTATTCATCTCTACCGGCGATGCATTGGATATGCTTACCCTGAACGTAGAAAACGCTTACATTGTAGGCAAGGCCATTAGTTTAGATAACCTGCACAAACAACTGTACAAACGCTACAGCGAAAAGTACGGTTTGAAAGCGGACGGGAAGTAAAGTTGCGGGGAGCGGGGTTGAGAAGTGCGGGGTAGCGGAATTCTTCCATCCCGTCACATTCCCAACCTGTCATTGCGAGGAGCGGTAGCGACGTGGCAACCGCACGCGTGTATACTTACCTCCTTGCGATTGCCGTGCTACGCTCGCAATGACATAGTAAAACAAGAAAGGCTTGCTGAAACAGCAAGCCTTTCTTTGTTTACGGGAGTTTACACGGGAAAACTAAATTTCCCCATCAATACTGCCGGGTTATTACCAATGGTAATCGGTTCCCCCACCACTGCTTCATTAGCCAGTAGCGCAAACAAGATAGCTTCTTTGGCATCGGCGTTAATGCCTATGGTGCCGGTATCGGCTATCTCCACATTAGGAAAAGCCTGTTGAAGATAATTAACGATGAAGTTATTTTTAGCTCCGCCCCCGCTAAGGAGCAGTTGGTCAATAGGGGTAGTGATGTTGGTCTTGACAAACCTGATGATACCCTCAGCCGTAAATGCACTCAAAGTAGCGAGCAGATCCTGAGGCGAAATAGTTAAGACATCGGACCGTTGCTGTGTCTGCTGTACATAGCTGGCGCTGAACAATTCGGGGCCGGTGGTTTTGGGGGCGGGTTGGGTGAAGAATACGTCTTTTAACAATTCATTCAGTAAGGCTTGATGTATTTGTCCGCCGGAAGCCATATGCCCGCCATCGTCATAAGGCTGACTAAAATATTGCTGACATACGCGGTCAATCAGCGTGTTGCCGGGGCCTACATCGGTACAAATAATATCCTGTTTACTGGCCGGCAGCCATGTTAAATTAGCAATACCACCCATATTGAGCAGGATGCGATTTTTGGTGGGGTGGCTGCCCAGCAACACGTCGCCATATAAAGCAAGTGGTGCGCCTTCTCCCCCGGCAGCAATATGTTTCTGCCTAAAATCGCTTAAGGTAAGGATACCGGTTTTCACAGCAATATGGTCACCGTCGCCTATTTGCAGGGTCGCGTTAGGATAGCCGTCTTGCTGATGCAGGCGTTGCGGAGCATGGTAAATGGTTTGCCCGTGGCTGGCAATCAGGTCAATATCTATAGGGGTATAATTCCATTGCTGCAGGGCTTGCAATATGTAATCGGCATGCAGGGAGGCTATGCTGGCGTTGAGCAAGCACAGCTTTTCTAAATTAACCTGCTTTTGGGCAAAAACCTCTTTAACATCCTGATTAAATGCATCGGTGTAGGGTACGGTGGTAAACTCCAGCAGTTCGAAACGGGTAGAAAAGCCATTGCCTGTAAAACGGCATAGCGCAATATCCAAACCATCTAACGAAGTGCCCGACATGAGGCCAATAATGAGCCGCCCGGGCTTTTGAGCGATGTTAAATAACCGCTGTAAATTTGCATTCAGCATAAGTTTAAAGGTAAAAATTGTTTGCTATAAACAATACGCCTATATTTAAGCACCGCTATGACTCCACATCGCAAAAAAACTTCTTCCCGTCTCGTATCGCTCGACACCTTTCGCGGGTTAACCGTTATGTTCATGATCCTGGTCAATAACCCGGGCGATTGGGGCCACATCTATAAGCCCCTGGAACATGCTGAGTGGAACGGCTGCACGCTGGCCGACCTGGTTTTTCCGTTCTTTTTATTCATTGTGGGTGTATCTACCGTATACTCGTTGGAAACCAAAAAGCAAATACAAGCTGATCATGGTAGGTTGATGCTCAAGATACTGCGTAGGGCAGCTATTATTTTTGGACTGGGCTTATTCATGGCGCTATACTGGTACTGGGATTTTGGCACCGTACGCATTCCGGGGGTGTTGCAGCGCATTGCTTTGGTTTACCTTTTATGCGGATTAATTTATGTGAAAACTGATTACCGCATCCAATCTGTTCTTTTCATCCTGATACTCATCGGTTATTGGCTGCTTATGACCCGGGTACCGGTACCCGGCTACGGCCTGGCCAGTTTACAGCCCGAAACCAACCTGGGTGCCTGGTTAGACCGCCTGCTGTTTACCCCCGCCCACTTGTGGAACCAATCGCACACCTGGGATCCGGAGGGTTTGCTGGGCACGCTGCCCGCTATGGGTACTGCCTTGTTAGGTATACTTACGGGTACGTGGCTAAAACGCAAAGGTTTTACCGAGGGCGGCAAAATTGGGGGCCTGCTGTTGACCGGTGTTGTGCTGGCTGGAGCAGGTTTGTTATGGAGCACCTCTTTCCCTATTAATAAAGCATTGTGGACCAGCTCTTACGTATTATTTACCGGTGGGTTGGCAATGATTGTATTCAGTTTGCTTTATTTTGTTATTGATGTATTAGGCTACAAAAAATGGACTACACCTTTGGTGGTATACGGCGTTAACCCCATTACGGTGTACGTAGCGTCGGGCTTGCTGGCACGCACTATGAATAATGTACAGATCAATTTTCAGGGTGAAGACATGAGCTTGAGCACTGCCTTATACGGTACCTTTTTTCAAGAAAACTTATCCCCAATAAATGCCTCTCTGGCCTGGGCTATTTGCTTTGTACTGGTATGGATGATTATTTTATGGGCCATGTACAACCGGCGCATGATCATTAAGATTTAACAGGCTTCCATCCGCTCGCTTCGCCGAGCAGCATCTGGCTAAAAATACTTTTGGGTGCCATATCAAGGTATGGGTAAGTAATCTTACTCAAATGTAAGCCCTGCGGATAGGCGGGCTTAATTTCCTGCGGCAGTAAAGGATCAACGAGGTGCTGCTCAAACTCGTCAACGCTAAGCTTACCGGTGCCTATATCTATAAGTTTGCCCATAATCGTGCGCACCATTTTGCCTAAAAACCTGTTAGCCGAGATATAAAACCTCAACTTATCGCCGGTATTATCGGTAAAAATAGTCGCTGCGCTAACGTTGCAAATAGTATGCTCGTTTTTGTTAGGCGTGGCGCAAAAAGCATGATAATCATTATAGCGGAGCAACAGGCTGGCGGCCCGCTGCATTTGTTCAATATCCCAATCTTTAATGGCATACTGCGCGCTCACCTTGTTTAAAAACGGGTCTTTATACGGGTGGATGAAATAGTTGTATGACCGTTGAATGGCGTCAAAACGGGCATGCGGTAAGCCTGGCATTGGTAATATGTCAAATACAGCAATATCATCAGGCAGCAGTTTATTGAGCCGGAACAGCAGGTCGTAATCCCAGCATTCACCAGTATCCATATGGAAGAAGAACTGGCTGGCATGCACATGTGCATCGGTGCGGCCGCAGCCTACAATGTAGGTAGGCGTTTTTAAGATCTGGCTCAGCGCCTTTTCCAAAACAGCCTGCACGCTATGCGCATCCGGGTTTTTTTGCCAGCCGTTGTAATGGGTACCCAGGTAGGCAATGTGGAAAAAGTAGCGCAAGGTGCTGATGGGGTTTAAGATAATGGCTTGGGTTCTAAGCTGTCAGTCAGAGCTTGTCGAAGACTTAGTTAAGCGTACAAGTATTCGGCAAGCTCAGACTGACAAGGTACTAATTCAGCTGTATGGTATCTAAAACCGCTACTGCAAATCTTCGGCCGTGTACAAAGGTCGTATTTCGATCTCACTGGGTACGGGCATGGGGTTAGGGCAGCGTTTTACCCAGGCAACGGCTTCATCTATATCTTTAACTTCCCAAAACCAGTAACCCGCAACCAACTCGCGCGGGTGTGCGAAAGGTCCGTCGATAACCGTACGCCCTGAACCATCGAACGCAATGCGCTTGCCCCGCGAAGATGGCGTTAAACCGTCGCAATCTCCTGCCTTCATTATCCCGGCATCTATCAGTTCCTGATTAAACCGGCCCATGGCCTCCATCGACTCCTGCATATCGGCTGTTGCCTCGAAACCCTTTTCGCTATCTTCTGTAGCTTTTACCAGTACCATTACACGCATTTGCTGTGAGTTTATGTCTCTAATATAAAATAATATTTAATTACCAACTGGTAGCTTTACATAACTTTATTCCACCACCTTCATATCGCTATAAAATGGCAGGTATATTTGCCCCGGCTGCGATGCCGTATCAAAAACCACAATGCCTTTGCATACCTCCTGCGGATCAACCTCAAAGGCAATTCCTTTAGCCGAACGGTAAATGGTATATACCTCTTTTTTAAGTGTAAATGTGGCCGACTTTTTAATATCGTACACCTTACTAATCTGCTGCAAAGTCGAGCCGCTATGAATTCCTTCTGCCGTCATGAACCAGGGCGAGGTCACCCGGATCTGCTTTACCCTGGCAACATCATTTTGCGTACCCATTTGCCTTGCCGTATAGATCATGGTTTGATAGCCGGTGGTATCATGCCCGGCATACCAAATAGATAAGGCTTTGCCCATAGCTGCATCTCCGGCATCGGGTTTACCTAAGCGCTTAAACACGTTAGCGGCATCTTCGCCCAGTGCAGTTTGTCCTACAGCTTTTCCGGCCACAATCAGCTTATCAGCGGCTACGGGCTTCTTCATTGCCGTAGTAGGCCTATCTTGCTTTACCATATCTGGTGCATGAGTGGCTATTGTATCAACAGCTTGAGTTGTTTTGGGTGATTGATTGCAGGCCATTAAACCTATGGCGGCTAAAATGATGATGGAATTGCGCATATATACTATATACAGTTCAAACCGCGTTACTGTTCGGCATGCAACTAAAGTACCGTTGCTTTGTAGTATACAACTGATGAGCAACAAAGGGCAGCAAATTATTAGCAAATGGTTTAAGCAAAAAGGCTGGCAGCAGTTCCCGTTTCAGCAGGAAATGCAGGATGCTTATTTGGAAGGCTATTCGGGTTTGCTCAACGCACCTACCGGCAGCGGTAAAACCTTTGCCCTGTTTCTCCCTTTTTTAGTAGGCTATATTAACCAATACCCCGACACTTATAAAACCCGTAAGAACAACGGCTTGCTCATGCTCTGGATCACGCCGTTGCGTGCCCTCACCAACGACATCCGCAAGGCAATGCAAGAGGTGTGCGACGAGCTGGAACTTCCCTGGCGCATAGGTACCCGCACGGGCGATACCTCTGCTGCCGAAAAGCAGGCCCTCCGCAAAAAACTACCCGAAGTACTGCTTACCACCCCCGAAAGCCTGCACCTCATGCTGGCCCAAAAAGATTACCCCAAAATGTTTCAGCACCTGCAAGTGGTGGTTATAGACGAATGGCACGAACTCCTGGGCACTAAACGCGGCGTGCAGGTGGAGTTGGGGTTGTCGCGGCTACGTCAGTTGTCGGTTGTCGGTTGTGAGTTGTCAGAGAAAAGCATCTCCGGCATAGAACAGGCAACAGACAACAGACAACAGATAACTGACAACTCACAACTAAAGACCTGGGGCATCAGCGCTACCATTGGCAACCTGGAGCAGGCGGCCGAGGTGTTGCTGGGTAATAACTTTCCGAAGGATAGGATGCGGATGGTGAGGGCCAATATTAGCAAGAAGCTGGATATACGGTCGGTTATACCAAAGGATATTGATAATTACTCGTGGACGGGGCATATCGGGTTAAAACTGCTGCCCGAGGTGATGGAGATTGTGGCAGGCAGTAAGACCACGCTCATCTTTTGCAATACCCGTGCTCAGTCCGAAATATGGTATCATGCCATTTTGGATAACTACCCCGAGTATGCGGGCATTATGGCTATGCACCATGGCTCGCTTGATAATGAGTTGCGCAACTGGGTAGAAGCCGCCCTGCACCAGGGTGCTTTAAAATTGGTAGTTTGTACATCGAGTTTGGATCTGGGGGTGGATTTCAGGCCGGTAGATACCGTGGTACAGGTGGGCAGCCCTAAAGGCGTAGCCCGTTTTATGCAGCGCGCCGGGCGTAGTGGCCACCATCCGGGCGCGGTGTCTAAGGCTTATTTTATTCCCACGCACTCGCTTGAACTCTTGGAAGGTGCTGCACTGAAACAGGCCATTACCAATGTGAACTTTGAAAGCCGCGATCCTATTCTATTAGCGATTGATGTGCTTATTCAATATATGGTTACGCTTGCGGTGAGCGATGGTTTCCGGGCCGACCAATTATACAAAGAAGTAAAAAGCACTTATGCCTTTGCCGATTTGCGCGAGAGCGAGTTTGGCGAACTTCTGGAATTTATCACCACGGGCGGTGCCACCCTATCGCAGTACGATGAGTTTTTAAAAGTAGAAGTAGAAGATGGCCTGTACAAGGTAAACAGCCGCCGCATTGCTATGCGACACCGTTTTAGCATTGGCACCATTACCAGCAGTGTAAGCCTGCGGGTTAAAATGATGCATGGCGGTAGTTTGGGTTCTATTGAAGAAGGTTTTATATCGCGCCTTAAACCGGGCGATACCTTTTGGTTTGCGGGCCGCAGTCTGGAGTTTGTGCAGTTGAAGGAGATGACAGCCTTTGTTAAAAAATCGAACAAAACCAAGGGAATCATCCCCAGCTGGGCAGGCGGACGAATGCCGTTGTCGTCGCAGTTGTCTTCGGTATTACGCGAAAAACTGGACGAGGTAGCTCATCATTTAGAAAAGGACGAAGAAGTGGTGGCCCTACGCTCGTTGTTTAACCTGCAGGAACAATTGTCGCATCTGCCTAAGAAGGGCGACTTATTGATTGAATCTTTTGAATCGCGCGACGGGCATCATTTGTTCTTTTACCCGTTTGAGGGGAGGCTGGTACATGAGGGTATGGCCTCGCTGCTGGCCTACCGTATTGCCAAGATCAAGAAAGCCACATACAGCATTGCCATGAACGATTATGGCTTTGAATTGCTGACCGACGAGCCGATCCCTTTAATGGAAGCGCTGGAAGAAGATCTTTTTAGCATTCATAACCTGATAGACGATATTCAGAATAGCCTGAACGCTAACGAAATGGCCCGCCGCCGGTTCAGGGATATTGCCCATATTGGCGGTTTGGTATTTACAGGCTATCCCGGCCAGCCAGTGAAGAACCGGCATTTGCAGGCCAGTACGGGGTTGTTGTTTGATGTATTCAGGGAATATGAGCCAAATAACTTACTCATCAGGCAGGCTTATAACGAAGCGCTGGCTTTCCAATTAGAAGAATTCAGGCTGCGTGAAGCTTTACAGCGCATACAGCACCAGGAGATCATCATTAAAACAGTGGACCGTCCTACACCTTTTGCCTTCCCTATTTTGGTTGACCGCCTGCGCGAAAAACTAACTATGGAAAGCCTCGAAGAACGCGTGGCCAAAATGGCTCGCCGCTACGATTCGCTGGAGTTAGGCCCCGACGAAGAACCTGAACCGGTTGAACCGCCTAAGCCTTACAAGAAAAGGCGTAAATTTTTGTAGGCAATAAAATCAAAGCTTGTCAGTCTGAGCTTGTCGAAGACCTGTCAAGGCGCTAAGTCCTCGACAAGCGCAGACTGACAGATACATAGCATGGCACTTTCCCAACACGTGTAGGTCTATTACCTGATTGTGGAATAGAATGCTCACTTCTACAGGTTGTAAAACGGGTTAAATGGGCATTTGCCTATAATTAAACAGCAATTGAAAAATGGAGAGCTTATTGCCTAACCTTTTACATCACATTAACGTAAAAAGCGCCATGATTACCCTAATTGCCGGATTGGTTGTTGTCAACTTAGTTGTAGCTATTAACAACAAAATCAAAATATCTTAAAGCGCTAACCCGCTTAAACCTTAAGCTAACCTATCAATGTTAATTTCACTTTTTTAGGCAGGCTGTTTAAGATCAACTCATACGAGTGGTCAATCATTTCGCACAACTGCTTGCGGGTTAAGGTACCATCCATATAAACCGTGTTCCAGTTGGCTTTATTCATGTGATAGCCGGGCTGCACTTCGCTGTATTGCTCACGCAACTCAATTGCCCGTTCGGGGTCGCACTTCACGTTAAAGCGGTTCCCTTGATCCAGGCTGGTGAGCAGGAAAATTTTCCCGCCTACTTTAAATACCAGCACATCTTCACCAAAAGGCATGCCTTCTTCAGTATGTGGTTTCTGCAGGCAGTAATCGCGCAGTTCTTCTGTATTCATAGTTAAAGTTAGTAAAATATTGGTTTTTATTCCTCTCTGGAGCGGAGCAGTGTGTGGTATTGAATTGGTGAGTAATAATTATAATTCTGCACTCTTCTAACCACAACTAAAATAAAAACTTCATTTTTGCGCTGTCTACAAATACCGCTGTTATGTACAACTTAACTCATACCGTAACCGAACGTTTTTTGCGTTATGTTACTATAGATACTCAATCAGACCCCGAATCTGAAACCATTCCATCTACCAAAAAGCAAAAGAACTTAGGTAAAGTACTGGTACAGGAACTACTTGAAATTGGTATCGCTGATGCGCATTTGGATGGGTATGGTTACGTATATGCCACTATCCCGTCAAACACTGATAAACAGGTACCGGTAATTTGCTTTTGCTCTCACATGGATACCTCCCCCGATTGCAGCGGCGAAAACGTTAAACCCATTATTCATGAAAATTACCAGGGACAAGACATTGTTTTACCTGATGACCACACGCAGGTGTTGAAACCGCAAAACCACCCTGAATTAAAAAATCAGCGGGGTAACGATATAATAACCGCCAGCGGCACTACGCTGCTTGGGGCCGATAACAAAGCCGGTGTAGCGGAAATTATGGATGCCTGCTACCAGTTGATGCAACATCCTGAAATTAAACACGGCACCATCAAGATATTGTTTACACCTGATGAAGAAATTGGCCGCGGCGTAGACAAGGTAGACCTGCAAAAGTTAGGTGCCTTTGCCGCCTATACCATAGATGGCGAAAC
>Ga0265798_10005869_pt1 | contig 16322 bp, 14 predicted proteins | sample P3T30metagenome_FD_192430 | JGI IMG/M metagenome (GOLD analysis project Ga0265798, IMG submission 192430) | Plant litter microbial communities from East Loma Ridge, Irvine, California - P3 T30 | ecosystem: Environmental > Terrestrial > Plant litter > Unclassified | place: USA: California... | reverse complement strand
GTAGAAAAATCATCGCCGTTGAACGGAAGCGGGAGAATGTTGCCCCATTTCCCGTCAGCAAAATCAGCCTTGAAAAGCTGAAGGTGCGAAACTTTGTCGCCGTTGCGGACGCGCTTTCCATTTTTGGAATTGTTGCGTGTAAAATACATCGTCTTTCCATCTCGGGTAAAAACGGCGTTTCCTTCGTGGAGCTGCGTATTTATCTCGTCGGAAAAACTCGTGGCGATCGAATCGCCGGACTGCAATTTTTCCAGTGATACCGTAAGCAGGTCCAGGTAATTCTCATCGTTCCATTTGTATAATTTGCCGCTCGGGCGGATGCCGGAATAGGTGAGATTTCCGTTAAGTTCTATCGCGCCGAATTCCGAATTTTTGGTGTTGACCGAAAGGTTGGCGATCTCGAACCGGTTTCCGATTCCGGTTATGTTTTCGAGCAGTTCCACGTCGTCTTCGAGCTTGCGGATTGAAACCGAATCCTGTTTTTCCGAATATCTTTCGCGCAGAATGGTAACGGCTTCCTCGTACTTTCCGACGGCTTTTACCGTGTGCACATACCGGAAATAATAGTCGTCATCGATCTGATTCCCGAACCGGCGGATGAGCGTGGCATACCAGATCCATGCGTGGGCATAGTCGTTCGTGAAGTAATAACTGTCGGCGAGGTTTCGGACCACTTCGAGCGTCGGGTCTTTTTTTGCGGCTTCCTCATAAAGGCGGATCGCCTCGGTATAATACGTACGGTCGAAATAACGTCTGGCCAGTTCCAGGTCCTGATTTTGGGCAACGGACAATTGTGCCGCGAACAGCACGAGTACCAAAAATATGTTTCTCATCTGTTTCATGCTAAAAGAACCTTGGGGATTTGTCGCGCCCTTTTCCGATCATGTAAATGTCGAATAACAGGAAGATTTCGTGCGTTCCGGAATTGAATTGTCCGAAGTTGGACAGTGTGTAATCGTATGCGTATCCGATGCGTATTGCCGGTGTGACGCGAACGTTGGCCAAAGCGCTGACGGCATCATCCAGGCGGTAAGCTGCTCCAAGTTCGAAACGGTCCCGAAACAAAACGTTGGCCGTAAAATCGAAGGAATTGGATCCTTTCACAAATTTGGCCAGGACCGCCGGCTTGAACTTGAAGCTGTCCGAAAGTTCGAAAACATAACCCGCCGTGGCAAAGAAGTGGACGTCTTCCGATCCGAAAGCATTGATTCCGTTGCGTTCTTCAATATGCTTGGATGCCAGAAAATTAGGGACCGATATTCCCGCATAATACGAATTCGTGAAATAGTAGATTCCGGCTCCGAAGTTCGGCTTGAACATGTTGACATTGCGCGCAAACGCCTCATCGGTAGACGCGTCTCCGCTCTCAAATTGGAAACCGTTGAAATTCGTGTCAAATGAGGTAAAGCCCGCCTTGATCCCGAATGAAAGCTTGTGATCGCCGTTCAGGGAAAGCACGTAGGCAGCATCTGCGTAAACATTGTTCTCTTTTTTTGCGCCGTTGCCGATCTCGTCCGAAATCGCCGAAAGCCCAACCTCGACCTTTTTTCCCAAAGGCGTGTGAGCGAAAAACGTCATCGTACGCGGAGCACCTTCCGCACCGACCCATTGCGTCCGGTACAAAGCCCCGATATTTAAAACCGGCCGTGCCGTGGCGTAAGCCGGGTTGACTACGCTCATATTATACATGTACTGCGTGAATTCCGGATCTTGCTGGGCAAAAACCGTCGAGGTCAGGATCAGAACGGCAATCGGCAATACTATCTTTCTTAAGGACAAAAACATCATAGCGTGCAGATTATCGGTTTAAATATAAAAATCCCTGTCTCGTCGGCGCATCCTGCTTGTGAAAGTCGATGACGTAATAATAAACGCCGTTGGAAGCCACTCCGTCGAGAAGCGCCTGCGACTCCGAATTTTTTCCGTCCCAGGCAGGCCGGTCGATATTCCCGCGGAACATAAGGTTGCCGTACCGGTTATAGATTTCGTAAGAGTAGTCCGGGAAGAGGAATTGTATCTGCGGGATCTGCCAAACATCGTTGACGCCGTCAGAATTCGGGGAAAAACCGTCGGGAATAAAAAAGTCATACGGATTTTCAGTACAATCGGTCAGCGTCACCGTGACAGCAAGCGCTTGTGCGGAATAACAATCGGTTGCATCATCGAACCCATATCCGTAATAGGTCGCGCCTTCGGCAAGCAGGACGGATGGGTCCAAGACATTTCCGTTGGAAGCGGCGTCGTACCAGATCACCTCATGGCTTGAATCGACAACGGCATTGAGTTCTGCAATGGTCGGACGGTCGATGCCGCAGAAATTTTGTCCGCCGGGCTGCACTGACGGAATGCCGACGGTGGTGATAGTGACCGTAATCGGAGTCCGCTCAGATGCACACAACGCATTGCTCTGTGAAACGAAATAATTTCCCGATACGAGAGGCGTACCGCTTGCCAATGGCTGGCCCGCCACAGCCGAATCAAACCATTGGATCGTGCCACCGTTCGGTAACAGGTTCGCTACTGTAGCATTTTGATTGTCGCAAAAAACCTGGTCCTGGGCCACGGGCGCATCCGGATTGACGTGTATCGTAAAATCATCCGAGGCCAATCCGAATATAACCGGACAACCGCTGTTCTGATTGGTAATCGAGGTTATGGTGAGTGTCGTCGTGCCTAAATTCGGAAGCAGCGCTACAGGGATCGCGAACGTCGCATTGCCTGAAGACGGGGTGACATTTACCGTGCCGCTGCCTGAATTGGCCCCGGAAAGCGTGTAGGCGATGTCGATGTTTCCGGCATTTCCAAGATTGGAAAGTTGTGCGGTAACGGCGTCGTTCTGGCATCGGTCGCCGATAACCAGCGTCGGATTGACCGTAATCACAGGATTGATCGTAAATGTCCTGGTCAGCGTCGAAGTATTGTCGCAACCGGTAACCGTATTGACGATAAAGTTGATATGGAGCACCGTGTTTCCCGCATTCGCCACCAGATTGGCCGGAATGGTAAAGGCCGCACTGCCGTCCGTTGCGGTAATGGCGACCGTTTGGGAACCTGCCGTATTCGCGCCTGTAAGCGTATAAGTGATTTCATAAGTTCCGGTTCCCAGGTTGTTGTTGCCCGACAGCTGTACCGCCACGTCGCTTCCCTGGCAGACCGGCGGGATCGTCAGCGTTGACGCGTTTATTTTAGGGATCGGATAAATGTGCAGCACATCCGATGCATCGATGATATTCACGCAGGCCCCCCGGTTGCCCGAATACACGATCTTCGTGATTTTCACGGTGTAATCGCCGACGACAGGGAACAGAGTTGCCGCGATAGGGAACGTAAGAATTCCGTTGTTGTTAAAGCTGGCATTGACCGTATGCGTGGATGTGACCGCGCCGATAACCTGATAGGTGATCGTGTACGGTCCGTTAGGATTTATAACTGCACCTTGCGTCAGGCTCGCCGAATACGTAGCGCCCGCCATCTGGTCCTCGCATTTATCGCTGTTGACGGTCAGGACGGCCCCGGTAAAATCAAGCGGTTCCTCGATAATGATCCGTATCGTGGCCGATTTGATCGAGCAGACGGGATTCGTCGGATAGACGGTGTACGTGAAGCCGTACGTGCCCAGGCCAAAAGTGTTGTAAATGTTCTGGATGTCTATTATCGGATCGAACGGGCCGGAAAGTTCGGACGTACCGCTTTCGCTCCACTGGCCGTTCGGGTCTTCGCCTGCGAGATAATCGGTGAGGTTGACGTTCGTCAGCAGGGAAAAATCGGTGTCGTTGCAGATCAGGATTTCAGCCGGGATTCCAGGAATAGGCACGCGGTAAACGGTAAGGCTTATCGTGGAAGACACCGCAGGGCAGGAGCCGACGGCCGGCATCGTATACGTAAAATGAAAATTTCCCAATCCGGAAGCCGTCGCGTCAAGCGTGTTGCCGATCAGCGCGCCGGTGGCGTCGTCGTCGTGCCAGGATCCGTTCAGATGAGGATCCGGGGCCGTCCCGACGAAAAACTGGAACAGGTTTACGCTTTCATCGTCATTGCAGGCCGAACCATCGGGGCTCGGTATACCGGAATATCCGCCGATCGTAACGGTTACCGTGGATTGGTTGTCGGCACATCCGGCACCATTGACCATGTAGGTGAATACATAAACGCCGCTCAGGTGTATGTTCCAGACGTTGAGGATTCCCGTCGTAAGATCGAGCGCGCCCGTCTGCATCGGATCGATCCAGGCGCCGCCGGCAACGGGCGAACCTTCCAGAGCATCGAACAGGTTAACGGATTGGTTGGCAGGATTGTCGATATCGCAGATCGTGAGCGTGGCATCCTGGCCGGCACATTGTCCTGATGCCGTGCTGTTCGGTAATAATAAAAATGACAGTAAAAGACAGCAGGATACAAGGAATCCGCTGGAAATCGGACGTTTGGACATACGTTAAATTTAATGGTCAGGTGGTTTCGGGGATAAATATAGGTGAAAGTGCTTCAATAAATCTTTTCATAACCAAATAATAATGAATGACTTATTATTTTGAACGATTGGGTTATTAATCGCCGGGACGCCGCAGCATCCGATACTTTTACAGACGCCTGAAGCAATTGCGCCAAAAGAGCAGCGGCATCGGCATATCGCCGTGGTTATTATCCGTAAAAAGAACCCGACCGGTTTTCAAAACGCCTCGAATTTCACTACCTTGAAACTTATTCCAGATCCATGAAAGAAACACGGGACATAATCGCGGCATACCAAAAAGCCAGGCTTGAAGGATCACAGGCCGTTTTGGCCACCGTCGTCAAGGTCGAAGGCTCGTCCTACCGTCAGCCGGGTGCGCGTATGCTCGTTACCGAAGACGGCCATCTGACGGGTGCGATCAGCGGCGGCTGCCTTGAAGGCGATGCGCTTCGCAAGGCATTGCTGTGCCTGAATCAGAAGCAGAACAAGCTCGTCACGTACGACACGAGCCGCGATGACGATGCTGCATTCGGTGTCCAACTGGGCTGCAACGGCATCGTACATATCCTGTTTGAGTACATTGACGCCGAAAAGCCGGACAATCCGCTGGAATTGCTGAAGCGCATCGAGAACGACAGGCGCGAAGCCGTAACGCTCACTTTGTTTTCTCCTGACCGCGTTCATAAACAACCGGGCACGATCCTTTATCAAAAAGCTGGAGCAGATGCGGCTCTTGCCGATGAACGTTACCGCGACCAGATCGCACCCGCCTCGGAAACACTCCGATTGAAAGCAACATGCGTCAAAGACGTCGATACGGACGTCGGCAGATTTCAGGGCTTGTTCCAATTCCATGAGCCGACGCTTTCCGTTGTGGTCGCCGGTGCCGGAAACGATGTAATGCCGTTGGCCAGGATGGCGGATGTTGTCGGATGGGACGTCACCATCGTCGACGGACGCGCCACACACGCCAGATCATCGCGTTTTCCTGAAGCGTCCCAGGTTTTGATGCTGAGGGCGACAGAGGTTCTGGATACTGTGGCAGTGGATTTCCGAACGGTTTTCCTGCTTATGACGCACAATTACCAATACGACCTTGCGCTGCTCAAGGCGCTGCTGCCCACGAGCGTGCCGTACATCGGAATTCTCGGGCCAAAATCGAAATTCGATCGTATGGAAGTCGACCTTCTGGAGTCTGGCATCGCAATTACAGATTCAGATAAACATCGGATATACAATCCGGTAGGCCTCGACATCGGCGCGGAAACATCCGAAGAAATCGCGGTATCCGTCATCGCCGAAATCCAGGCGTTTCTCCATCGTCGCGACGGGAGTCCGTTAAGGCTCAAACAAGGAAAAATCCACAACTCAACGCTGGAAGCACTATGATACAGGATACTTTTGGACGCGTGCACGACTATTTGCGCATTTCCCTTACAGACAATTGCAACCTGCGCTGTTTTTACTGCATGCCTGAAGAAAAATACGCGTTCGCACCGGCTTCGAGGCTTATGCAGCCCGACGAGATCGAAACCATCGCCAGGATTTTCGTGTCCCAGGGCGTGAAAAAAATCCGTCTGACGGGAGGCGAGCCGCTTGTTCGCAAGGACGCACCTGCAATCATCGAAAAGCTGGGCAACCTGGGCATCGATCTCCATATCACCACCAATGGCGTGCGTCTGCATGAAATGCTGCCGGAACTCATCGCTGCCAACATCAGGAGCGTCAACGTCAGCCTGGACACGCTTCAGCCTGATAAATTTCTTAAGATTACGAGGCGGGATCTGTATCACCGTGTCCGCAGCAACGTCGAATTGTTGCTTCAGAACGGCATCCGGACGAAACTAAACGTCGTCGTGATGAAAGGCACGAACGAGAACGAAATCCTGGATTTCATCGCGCTCACGAAAAACTACGCGATCGAGATCCGGTTCATCGAATTCATGCCGTTCAGCGGAAATAAGTGGGATGGCGACACGGTTTTCACGCTGCAGGAAATGTTGCACACCATTGCAGGAAAATACGATTTCATTCCCGTCGAACGCACGTTGCACGATACGGCCAAACAGTATATGATTCCCGGTCATGCGGGATCGTTTGCCGTTATCAGTACGATGAGCCAGCCGTTTTGCGACGATTGCAACCGCATCCGCCTGACGGCCGACGGAAAACTCAAAAACTGCCTGTTTTCCAAGTCTGAAACCGATTTGTTGTCGGCATTGCGCCAGGGCCACGACATTCTGGAACTGATCCATGCCAACGTCAGATCGAAGGCAAAAGCACTCGGAGGACAGTTCGAAGGCGCGATTTCGGATATAGACGCCGGCCAGATCCAAAACCGAAGCATGATCACAATAGGAGGATAGATGAAAACAGCGATAATCATTTTGGCGGCAGGCAATTCGTCCCGTTTAGGAAGACCGAAGCAACTGTTGGATTTCAACGGAAAAACATTGGTCGCCCACACCGTCGACGCGGCCTCGTGCCTTGAATCGGTTAAAGTGGCGGTCGTAACGGGCAGCGACGCATCTGAAATAGAAAAGGAATTGTCGGACCGGAACGGCATCATTATCGAAAACCCAGACTGGCATCAGGGTATGGGACGTTCTATCAGCTACGGGCTGCAGGCCATACTCGAAATTATGCCCGAACTGGATGCGGCGGTATTTTGCGTTTGCGACCAACCTTATGTAAACGCGGCTGTTTTCAGTGCGCTGCTTTCAGAAGCTGCCACATCGAATAAAGGGATCGTGGCTTCCTCGTATTCCGGTACCGTCGGAACTCCGGTATTATTCCGGAAGCTTTATTTCGACCAATTGCTGCAGCTCGACGGCGAATCGGGAGCCAAAAAAATCATCGAAAAACACTTGACCGACGCCAGGCTGATACCCTTTGAAAAAGGTGCGATCGACATCGATACCGCCGAAGACTACGAAAATTTACTACATGATAAGCGTTCAGGAAGCTAAAGACCTCATTCTCCAAAATACGTCGCTGACGAAAATGGCAAAATTGCCACTGGCGGATGCGGCCGGATACACGCTCGCCTCCGATGTCACGGCACCAGTGGACATCCCTAATTTCGCCCAGTCATCTATGGACGGGTACGCGATCCGGTTCGCCGACAGTCAGGATCAGATGCGGATCATCGGAGAGATGGCGGCAGGCACTTCCATACAACTTGAAATCGCAAAAGGACAGGCTGTCAGGATTTTTACGGGTGCCCCGTTGCCAGCAGGAGCCGATACGATACTGATGCAGGAAAAGGCCAACGTCGACGGCCTGGATTTGCGTGCCGACGATCCCCATCTCGCTCAGGGCCTGCACGTGCGCGCCGTCGGTTCGGAAATTAAAGCAGGCGAAAGCGCGATGGCGTCCGGAACGGTATTGTCTCCGGCAGCGATCGGTTTCCTGGCCGGGATCGGAATTTCGGACGTTTTGGTATTCAAGGCACCGGACGTCGCCCTGATCCTGACGGGAAATGAATTGCAGCAACCGGGACTTCCCCTGAAGTTCGGCCAGGTCTACGAGGCAAATTCGGTTTCGCTTTCGGCCGCGCTCAAAAAGGCAGGTATCCGGAACATCGCGCTTTTTACAGCTGCCGACGATCCCCTGATGTTGCAAACTGTGATCGGCGAGGCACTGGAGCGCAACGACGTCATTTTACTCAACGGCGGCGTCAGCGTAGGCGATTACGACTTTGTGGTGGAAGCGTCGCAAAAATGCGGCATCCGACAGAACTTCCATAAGGTAAAACAGAAGCCTGGAAAACCGTTGTTTTTCGGAACAAAAGAACATCAGCTCATTTTCGGGCTTCCCGGAAATCCTTCGTCGGCACTCACGTGTTTCTACGAATACGTGCTTCCGGCCCTTGAAAAAACGATGCGGCGACAGCCCGGTGTCGTAACGGCGCGTGCACGATTGACGCACGATTTCAAGAAGCCGCCGGGATTGACCCACTTTGTAAAAGCGACTTATGCCGATGGGCAGGTGACGCCTCTGCACGCCCAGGAATCCTATCGGCTGCATTCTTTCGCACAGGCGAATGCATTTTTCGTAGTACCGGAAACCGTGGAATACTGTTCCGCCGGAGAAGACGTCGAAGTACATTTGCTTCCGATTTAAATAGTGCCATGAGTATCGAACTGTTTTACGTCCTTTTGTTTTTCGTCGCCTTTCTGTATGCCGCGGTAGGACATGGAGGCGCCAGCGGCTATCTCGCCCTGATGGCGCTCTACGGCGTGACGCCCCAGGAAATGAAGCCGACAGCCCTGACGCTGAACCTCTTTGTTTCCCTCACTTCTTTTATCCAGTACTTCCGCGGCAGGCATTTTGTGAAAAACCTTTTCCTGGCGGTTTCCGTTTCTTCCGTTCCGATGGCGTTCATCGGCGGCATGATCACGCTCGAAGAAAATATTTACAAGAGGATTCTCGGGCTTTTGCTGCTGTTTCCGATTGTCCGCTTCTTCTTTTTCCCGAATCCGGAAGATGAAGAACTCAAGGCTTTCAAAATCGTGCCTGCACTGATGATTGGCGCCGTTGTCGGATTGTTGTCCGGCATGATCGGTATAGGCGGCGGCATCATACTTTCGCCTATGCTGTTGCTTTTGAAATGGACGAACCAGAAACAGACCGCGGCCATCAGCGCCTTGTTTATTTTCGTAAATTCGGTCGCCGGATTGCTCGGACAGTTCACAAAGGGAATCGTTTTTACACCAAACATGGCTTTTTATGTGGCGGTGGCATTCACCGGAGGATTGGCGGGCGCTTATTTCGGATCGCTCCGGTTTTCACAGAACATGCTCAAATACATCCTGGCGACGGTATTGATGCTTGCCGCGTATAAATTACTGCTGACGAATGCTTAACGACCGAACCCGAACGTATGCGGCAAATGCAAAACCTAATTGTGAACTTTATCAAATCCTGACATGATGGATGTAAAAATACTGGCTTTTGGCCGCATCGCGGAAATTACCGGCCGCACGTTTACCATTGAGGCAGGCGATACCGATTCGCTCAAAGAAGCGGTCGGACTTCGTTTTCCGGAGCTGGCGCAGACGAAGTTCGCTATCGCCGTCAACAAGCGTGTAATCAATGGGATGACGGCGGTTTCTCCATCCGATGAAATCGCGCTGATGCCGCCTTATTCCGGAGGATGATGGAACGCAACCCAAGATACGACAGACACTACGTCCTGGCCGGTTTCGGTGACGCCGCCCAGGACAAACTTGGCACGGCCAGGGTGTTGGTCGTTGGCGCCGGAGGGTTGGGATGTCCGGCGCTGCAATATCTGGCGGCAGCGGGAATCGGAACCCTCGGTATTGCCGACGGTGACTCCATATCGCTGAGCAATCTGCAGCGTCAGGTATTGTTCGGCACGCCGGATATCGGTAAACTAAAAACCGAGATTGCCGCACAACGGCTCCGTTCCCTGAATCCCGAGATCGAAATCGCTGTTTTTCCGCATCACATCGATACGGCAAACGCTCTTGAAATTCTTTCGCAGTACGACGTTATCCTCGATTGCACCGACAATTTCGCCTCGCGCTACCTCCTTGGCGACGCCTCTTTTTTATTGAATAAACCCTTGGTCTTCGGGGCGATCTATCGTTATGAAGGCCAGCTTGCGGTTTTCAATAGTGCGGGCCAAAACGGCATTGCGTGCAGTTACCGGGATCTTTTTCCCGATCCGCCAAAGCCGTCGGACGTATCCGATTGCAACGAAGCCGGCGTTCTTGGCGTGCTTCCCGGAACGATTGGCACGTTGATGGCAAACGAGGCGATTAAACTCATAACGGGTATCGGGACGAGCCTGAGCAATCGTCTGATGACGCTCGATCTCCTGAATTACGACCAGTATATAGTTGAAATTACTCCGAAACCCGGAACGGAATCAAAGCGGCCACGATCGGCTTCCGGATTTCGTCAGACCGATTACGAATGGCTTTGCGGCACGGCTGTCGGGGATATCGCAGAAGTGACGCCGGAACACGTTGGAAACATTTTGCGTCAGCCGGATACGGTCTTCATCGACGTGCGCGAATCTCACGAGTTGCCCCGGGCAGGCTTCGACCATCTGTCCTTACCGCTGTCTGAAATCAAAAATAACATTCCCGAAACCGCTTTCCGCAACATTATCGTATTTTGCCAGAGCGGAAAACGCAGCCTGGAAGCGGCGCATCTGCTCAAGCGGAAATTCGGTGATGCGAAGAACATCAGCCACATAAAAGGCGGCATGATTGCCATGGAAGAACACGATTATGGAAAAACCGATTAAGGATATATTTGTAAAAGGTCCGATAGAACCGTCGTTCATCGCCGACAGCATCGCTAAGCATTCGGCCAGGACCGACATTGGCGCTCACAGCATTTTCCTGGGACAGATCCGCGCCGACGTCATGGAAGGAAAAACGGTTTCATCGATCGAATATTCGGCTTACGAGGAAATGGCGCTGCAGAAAATGCACGAAATACGCGAATCGGTCTTTAACCAATACGAGCTGACCTGCATGCACGTTTATCACAGCCTGGGCGAAGTGAAATCCGGAGCGATCTGTCTTTTTGTTTTCACTTCCTCGAAACACCGGCGTATGGCGATCGACGCATGCAACGAACTTGTCGAACGGATCAAATCCGATTTGCCGATCTGGGGAAAGGAAATATTTGCAGATCATACTCACCAATGGAAAACGAATAACTGATGGTCGACATTACGCATAAAACCAATACGCTCCGGACGGCGATCGCCTCGGCGACGGTCTCGGTTTCAAAACAGGAAACGATCGATGCGATACGGCAACGCAAGGTTCCTAAAGGCGATATTTTCGAATTTGCCAGGGCCGCCGCACTTTTTGCGATTAAAAAAACGAGCGATGTGATTCCGGATTGTCATCCGCTGCCGATTGAATTCTCAGGAATCACTTATAAAATAGAAGAACTTTCCGTCTGCATTTTGGTAGAAGTCAGGACGATCTACAAGACCGGTGTGGAAGTCGAGGCCATGCACGGAGCGTCGGTAGCGGCCCTGGTAATGTACGACATGCTCAAACCCATCGACAAAAAAGTGGAAATTCAAAACATCCGCCTGGTCGAAAAACGCGGAGGAAAGTCAGACGGGCAACAGCCGCCAAATTTAAAATCGGCCGTCGTCGTTTGCAGCGATACCGTTTTTAAAGGGGACAAGGAAGACACTTCCGGGAAATCGATCGTCTCCATTTTGGAAAACCATGGTTTGACGAATACAGGTTACGAAGTCGTTCCCGATGAGGTCGCGGCTATCCGGCAAGCGCTTCAAATCCATAAAGAAAACGGAGCCGACCTCGTCATTTTTACAGGAGGCACGGGACTTTCCAGGCGCGATGTCACGCCGGAAGCCTTATCCGGCCTCATCGATACGCCTATTCCCGGCATCATGGAAGCGGCACGCGCCTACGGTCAGGAACGTGTGAAAACCGCAATGCTCTCGCGCGGGATCGCGGGATTATCAGGTGAAACGCTGGTCATCGCATTACCGGGTTCAAAAAAAGGAGCAGAGGAGAGCCTTCTGGCCATATTTCCGCACGTACTTCACGTTTTCAGCGTCCGCGGCGGCGAACCTCATTGATTTCGCAGTTTCGGAAGCACCTGGACTATGCGTTCCACAGTTTTTTGGATGTCTTCAGCTGTCGTGAAACGGCCAGGACTGAAACGAATGGAGGCCAGCGCATCAGGATCCCGGAGTCCCATTGCTTTCAGAACATGTGACGGGTCGGTGGAAACGGCCGAGCAGGCGGCGCCGTTCGAAACCGAAATATTTTGAAGGGACATTATCAACCGTTCCGAATCGATTCCGGGAAAGCAAAGGTTCGTCGTATTGTAAAGCCGGTTCCGGACACTCCCGTTTACGAAACTGCCTTCGATTTCAAGCAAATCTTTTTCGAGCCGATCGCGTAGTTGCCCGATTCGTATCCTGTCGTTTTCCATTTCAGATGCGGCAATGGTGCAGGCTTTCGCCAGGCCGATGATGCCCGGTACGTTGAGCGTGCCGCTTCTCCGATCGCGTTGCTGCCCGCCGCCGTGAACGATCGCGTGAGGTTTGGGATTGCAATCTGACGAAATATACAATCCACCGACTCCTTTGGGGCCATAAAATTTATGAGCGGAAAATGCCATAACGTCGATGCCGAGTTCTTTCACGTCGACCGGAATCTTGCCTATGACCTGAGTCGCATCGCACAGCAACAACGCCCCTTTTTCGTGGGCGAGCCGGGCGACTTCCGCTATCGGATGCAACACTCCGGTTTCATTGTTGGCAAACATAGCCGCGACCAACAGCGTGTCGTGTCTGATTGCGTTTTTAAGTTCTGTCAGATTTATATTTCCTTGATGGTCAACGTTTAAACAGGTTGTTGTAAAACCTTCGGTTGACATAAATCTGCAAACATCGAGGACGGCTTTGTGTTCCGTGGAAAACGTCACGATATGGCGTTTAGATTGCCTGAGGAATCCTTTGATGGCCATGTTGACCGATTCCGTGGCTCCGGATGTAAACACGATTTCGTGTGGTCCGGATCCGATGAAGCGCGCCACCTGATCCCTGGCGTCGTCCACCGACTCTTCTACAGTCAGCCCGAACAAATGCGAACTGCCGGGATTCGCGAACGTTTCCGTAAAGTAGGGCATCATCGCATCGACAACGCGTTTGTCGCATGGCGTAGTGGCATTGTTGTCAAGATAAATCCAGGGTGATGTCATGAATTGTGTTGGGATGTATTCTTACGGCAACAAATTTAGGCAAATTGGATCCAAACCTATCCGACTTTCCGAATGCTATAACTTCAACTATGAAGAATGACATCGGTCATCGGGAAACATCTGTTAAGCAAATGCTAATATCCGGCGCGCCAATTTTTCGCATCGCACAATTACCTAACTTTATAAGTCACGTTGCTACTCACTTAATTCGTCATTTTATGGCCGACAATACTCCAAACGATACTTATAACGGCGGTTCAGATGATATGGCCCGCCGTGACTTTCTGAAAAAATCCGGAATGCTGACGGCATTTGCGCTTGCGCCTCCGTCGGTTCTGGCTGCGGCCGATCAGAAAATTTGCGACAAAGTAGCCGATTTTCTCGAAACCATGCCGCTGAACATTCAAATCAATGGGACGAAACACACGCTTCAGGTGGAGCCGCGCACGACATTGCTCGATTTGCTGAGGGAAAATCTTGAATTGACGGGAACCAAAAAAGGATGCGACCATGGCCAATGCGGCGCCTGTACCGTGCACGTAAATGGCTCGCGGGTCTTGTCCTGCCTTACATTGGCGGCCATGCAGCAAAATGCCGAAGTTACGACCATCGAAGGTCTTTCCGACGGAAAAAAGCTGCATCCGATGCAGGAAGCATTCATCAAATATGACGGCTTTCAATGCGGCTACTGCACGCCGGGCCAAATCATGAGCGGCATTGCCTGCATCAAGGAAGGTCATGCCGGCAGCCGTGAGGAAATCAGCGAATATATGAGCGGCAACATCTGCCGATGCGGCGCTTACAACAATATCGTCGATGCGATCGAGGAGGTTAAGAAAGGGGGGAAGCTGTCATGAAAAACTTTCAACTTGTAAAAGCTTCGACCCGCGAATCGGCTATTGCCACAATTGCCAAGGACGAAACAGCGACATTTATAGCAGGCGGCACCAATCTGATCGACCTTATGAAAAAGCGCGTGACCGAACCGGACAGGCTTATCGACATCAACGGTTTGGAATTCGGCAAGATCATCGATGCAGACGGGAAAATAAGAATTGGGGCCCTGGCGAAAAACAGCGAAGTGGCTCAGGAAAAAATCATCTGTAAAAAGCAGCCCTTGCTGTCGATGGCATTAGACGCGGGTGCTTCCCAACAAATCAGGAACATGGCGACCGTCGGCGGCAACATGATGCAGCGGACGCGATGCCCGTATTTTTACAATCCCGACATGCCCTGCAATAAGCGGGAGCCCAAAAGCGGATGCGGCGCTAAGGAAGGCTTTAACCGTATGCATGCGATTTTCGGTGCTTCGGACAGTTGCATTGCGGTGCATCCGAGCGATATGTGCATCGCTTTGGCGGCACTCGACGCCATTGTTCTGGTAGACGGACCGAAAGGCGAGCGCAGGATCCCGTTTACGGAATTCCACAGGCTGCCGGGAGAACTTCCGGAAAAGGACAACACGCTGGAGCGGACGGAACTCATTACCGCAATTGAAATCCCGGACAATAATTATGAAAAGAACGTCCATTATCTCAAAATCCGGGATCGGACAAGTTATGCCTTTGCGTTGGTTTCTGTGGCCGTCGCACTGGACATCGACAAAGGAAACATCAGGGAAGCAAGGCTTGCACTTGGCGGAGTCGCTCACAAACCCTGGAGGCTGTTTGAGGTTGAAAATTATCTGAAAGGCAAACCCGCAACAGAAAATACGTTCCGGGAAGCCGCCCGAATGTCCGTACAGGGCGCAAAAGGTTTCGGAGGAAACGATTTTAAAATCAAGCTAACGCCAAATGCCGTATCGGAGGCGCTTGCTATCGCAGCATCTAAATAAACGACCATGACCAAAACCAGAAATCTCACTCGCGTAGACGGACGTGCAAAGGTAACCGGCGCCGCCACTTACGCAGCCGAATATAAAAACACGGGAACGGTTTACGGCTTTCTCGTCGGGAGCACGATAGCCAAAGGCCGCATCAAAAGCATCGATACCAAAGCCGCGGAATGGGCCGCCGGCGTCCTCCAGGTCATTACGCATGTGAATGCAATGAAGGTTCCGGGTTACCAGAAAGGCAAAGATCCGGCGAAACCGCAAACCGCCGGACAGCCGCTGCGGATATTTTATAACGATGAGATCTTCTACTACGACCAGCCCGTTGCGCTCGTGATCGCCGATACGCTCGAACGCGCCCAATATGCCGCCGGTTTGGTCAGGACCGAATATACTAAGGAAAAACACCAGACCGATATCCACGCTAATCTTAAAAATGCCAAAACTCCTACAGGCCCGAGATTTGAAGATTATACGAGAGGGAAGACCGATGCTTACAAAACGGCCGATGTCTTTATCGAAGAGGAATACACGCTTCCGATAGAAGTCCACAATCCGATGGAGTTGGGCAGCATCATCTCCAAATGGGACGCGGACGATAAAATAACCGTTTACACGAAAACCCAAGGTGTACAATCTACCCAAAAGTCGATCAGCGACGCCTTTAATGTCCCGCCTGAAAATGTGACCGTTCATGCCGAACACATCGGAGGCGCATTCGGAATGGCGCTGAGGACATGGCCGTATGAAATCGCTGCGGTGATGGGAGCGAAGAAAGTCGGGAAACCGGTCAAGCTCGTGCTGCACAGGGAGCAGATGTTCACCAACGTGGGCTCCCGCCCGGTAACGTTGCAGAAGATCGGGATGGGCGCTACGAAAGACGGCAAGCTTGTCGGGATTACGCATGAGGCTACTGCCCAGACTTCCTCATACGAAGAATTTACCGAGGCCACCGTCAATATGACGCGTTTCATGTATGCCTGCCCGAACCTCACGACCCGTTACAAGCTGGCCCAACTCAATACCTGTACGCCTATATGGATGCGCGGTCCCGGAGAAGCTACGGGCGCTTTTGCACTTGAATCGGCAATCGATGAACTGGCCTTTAAACTGGATATCGATCCGATCGAGTTCCGGATCCTGAACCATTCGGACGTCGATCCCGAACGCAATCTGCCCTGGAGCAGCAAATATCTCAAGGAATGCTATGAATTGGGGATGAATAAGATCGGATGGAAAAACCGGTCGAAAACACCTCGTGCCAAAAACGAAGACGGATGGTTCGTCGGATACGGAATGGGCACG
>Ga0265798_10005868_pt1 | contig 16324 bp, 14 predicted proteins | sample P3T30metagenome_FD_192430 | JGI IMG/M metagenome (GOLD analysis project Ga0265798, IMG submission 192430) | Plant litter microbial communities from East Loma Ridge, Irvine, California - P3 T30 | ecosystem: Environmental > Terrestrial > Plant litter > Unclassified | place: USA: California... | reverse complement strand
GCGGGTCAGAGCTTCGGCGCCTTCGTGCCGCGGGGCATCCGCCTGCAGCTCGTCGGCGACGCCAACGACTACGTCGGCAAGGGCCTCTCCGGCGGTGAGATCGTGGTGCGGCCCGATCCGGCGGCGGGCTTCGTCGCCGAGCGCAACGTGATCGCCGGCAACGTGATCGGCTACGGCGCGACCGGCGGCACGATGCACCTGCGGGGCATCGTGGGGGAGCGCTTCCTCGTGCGCAACTCCGGTGCCACGGCGGTCGTCGAGGGCGTGGGCGACCACGCGCTCGAGTACATGACCGGCGGCACCGCGCTCATCCTGGGCCCGGTCGGCCGCAACCTCGGCGCCGGCATGTCCGGCGGCGTCGCCTACGTGCGCGGCCTGCGCACCGAGCAGGTGAACCGCGATGCTGTCGCGTCGGGCGAGCTGCGCCTCGAGCAGCTGGACCGCAGCGACGTGGAGCTGCTGCGCACCTTGCTGGAGCAGCATGTCGAGCGCACCGGCTCGACACTCGCCGAGCAGCTGCTCGGCGACCTCGAGGACGTGGCGGGCGAATTCGTCAAGGTGCTGCCCCGGGACTACGCCGCGGTGCTGGCGACCCGCCAGAGCGCAGTGGACGAGGGGCTGGACCCGGACGGCGACGTCGTCTGGGAGCGGATTCTGGAGGTGACCGGTGGCTGACCCGAAGGGCTTCCTCAAGACGACGGAGCGCGAGCTCCCCAAGCGACGCCCCGTGCCCGTGCGCCTCATGGACTGGAGAGAGGTCTACGAGCAGGGCGATCCCAGCCAGCTGCGCCGTCAGGCGGGCCGCTGCATGGACTGCGGCGTGGCCTTCTGCCATCAGGGCTGCCCGCTCGGCAACCTCATCCCGGAGTGGAACGACCTCACCTGGCGCGGTGAGGGGCGGCAGGCCATCGAACGGCTGCACGCCACCAACAACTTCCCCGAGTTCACCGGACGCCTCTGCCCGGCCCCGTGCGAATCGTCTTGCGTGCTCGGCATCAACCAGCCGCCCGTGACCATCAAGCAGGTCGAGGTCTCGATCATCGACCAGGCCTTCGGCAACGGATGGGTGGAGCCGCATCCGCCGCAGCGCCTGACCGGCAAGTCGGTCGCCGTCGTGGGCTCGGGCCCGGCGGGGCTCGCCGCGGCCCAGCAGCTCACCCGCGCCGGCCACACCGTGCGCGTCTACGAGCGCGACGACCGGATCGGCGGACTGCTGCGCTACGGCATCCCCGACTTCAAGATGGAGAAGCACCACATCGATGCGCGCATCACCCAGATGCGCGCCGAGGGCACCCGGTTCCAGGCCGGCACCGAGATCGGCCGGGATCTCTCCTGGTCCGACCTCAAGGCGCGCTTCGACGCCGTCGTCGTCGCCACCGGTGCCACGGTGCCGCGCGAGCTGCCGATCCCCGGCCGCGACCTCGCCGGCGTGCACTTCGCGATGGAGTACCTCGTGCAGGGCAACCACGCGGTGGCGGGCGACGACCTCGCCGAGCAGATCACCGCGGAGGGCAAGCACGTGATCGTCATCGGCGGCGGCGACACCGGTGCGGACTGCATCGGCACCGCCCACCGCCAGCGAGCGCTCAGCGTCACCAACCTGGCCATCGGCCAGCAGCCGCCGGCCGACCGCCCCGAGCACCAGCCCTGGCCCACCTTCCCCACCGTCTTCGAGGTCTCGAGCGCCCACGAGGAGGGCGGCGAGCGCCACTACCTCGCCTCGACCGTCGAGTTCCTGGCGAACGAGGTCGGTGAGGTGCGAGCGCTGCGCGTCGCGGAGACCGAGTTCGTCGACGGTCGGCGCGTGCCCAAGGCGGGCACCGAGCGCGAGATCCCCGCCGACCTCGTGCTCATCGCGATGGGCTTCACCGGCGCCGAACGCGACACACTCGACGCCCAGCTGCCGATAGCCTTCGATGACCGCGGCAACGTCGCCCGGGACGGCGACTACCAGACGGGCGAGCCGGGCGTGTTCGCCGCCGGCGACGCCGGCCGGGGACAGTCCCTCATCGTCTGGGCCATCGCGGAGGGGCGCGCCGCCGCCGCGGCGGTGGACCGGTACCTGCAGGGCAGCACCGCGCTGCCCGCGCCGGTGCGGCCCACGGACCGCGCCATCAGCATCTGACGACCGAACGACCGACCAGTACCGAGGCAAGGACACACGAAGGAATCATGAGACGCGCGAAGATCGTCGCCACGCTCGGCCCGGCAACCTCCAGTTACGAGAACATCAAGGCCATCATCGAGGCGGGCGTCGACGTCGCCCGCATGAACCTCAGCCACGGCAGCTACGCCGTGCACGAGGAGGTCTACGCGAACGTGCGCAGGGCCGCGGCCGACGCGGGCAAGCCCGTGGCCGTGCTCGTCGACCTGCAGGGCCCGAAGATCCGACTCGGCAAGTTCGCCGCGGGTCCGCACTACCTCGAGGTCGGTGACGTCTTCACGATCACGACCGAGGAGGTCGAGGGCACCAAGGAGCTCTGCGGCACCACGTTCAAGGGCCTGCCCCAGGACGTCGCCACCGGCGACTTCCTGCTCATCGACGACGGCAAGGTGCGCGTGCGCGTGCTCGACACCGACGGGGTGCGCGTGCGTACCGAGGTCGTCGTCGCGGGCAACGTCTCGAACAACAAGGGCATCAACCTGCCCGGCGTCGCGGTGAACGTGCCCGCGCTCAGCCAGAAGGACGAGGAGGACCTCCGCTGGGGCCTCAAGCTCGGCGCGGACCTCATCGCGCTCTCCTTCGTGCGCAACGCCGAGGACATCGTGCGCGTGCACGAGATCATGGACGAGGAGGGCATCCGCCTCCCCGTCATCGCGAAGGTCGAGAAGCCGCAGGCGGTGGACCACCTCGAGGAGATCATCGAGGCCTTCGACTCGATCATGGTCGCCCGCGGCGACCTCGGCGTCGAGCTGCCGCTCGAGGCCGTGCCGATCGTGCAGAAGCGCGCAGTGGAGATCGCCCGTCGCCTCGCCAAGCCGGTCATCGTGGCCACGCAGATGCTGGAGTCGATGATCTCGAGCCCGGTGCCCACGCGCGCCGAGACCAGCGACGTCGCGAACGCCGTGCTCGACGGCGCGGACGCGGTCATGCTCTCGGGCGAGACCAGCGTGGGGGAGTACCCCGTCGTGACCGTGCAGACGATGGCCCGCATCGTCGCCTCCACCGAGGAGCACGGGCTGGAGCGCATCGCCCCGCTCGGCAGCAAGCCGCGCACCCAGGGCGGCGCGATCACCCTCGCCGCCGTCGACGTGGCCAAGTTCGTCGACGCGAAGTTCCTCTGCGTCTTCACCGAGTCGGGTGACTCGGCGCGCCGCATGAGCCGTCTGCGCTCGAGCATCCCGATGATCGCCTTCACGCCGCACGAGGCGATCCGCCGCCGCATGGCGCTCACCTGGGGCGTGCAGACCTTCCAGGTCGAGACGGTCACGCACACCGACGCGATGTTCCTGCAGGTCGACGAGATCCTGCTCGCCGAGGGCCTCGCGCAGCCCGGCGACAAGGTCGTCGTGATCGCCGGATCGCCTCCCGGCATCACCGGTTCGACCAACGACCTGCGGGTGCACCGCATCGGCGACGCGGTCAACGCCGCGGCGCCCGCCTACGAGGCGTAACGCGCAGTGAGGCTCCAGGGGCCGGTCGTCCATTCGGACGGCCGGCCCCTTCTCGCTGCTCAACCACGGTTTCGGCCACCCGAAGGGGGGTAATGCACGCTAGTCTGTGCAACGGCCCGGTATCGGCTGGGCGCTCCCGCCGTCGAGAGGACAGACCCGAATGCCCATGATCTCCGCCCCCGCCCGTGCGATGCTCATCGGCGCCGCCGCCGCGGCCACCCTCGCCCTCGCCGGCTGCGGTTCCGCAGCATCGACCGTCGGCAGCATGGTCAGCGGCAACGACGACCCGTTCTCGGTGGAGATCGGCGACTGCATCAACGAAGCGCTCATGGGCGGCGGGGACGAGACCGACTCCATCCCGGTCGTGCCCTGCGACGAGGCGCACGACTCCGAGGTCTACGCTGCCTTCGACGTCGACTACGCGGAGTTCCCGGGCGCCGAGCAGCTGCAGACCGACGCCGACGAGTTCTGCTACGGCGAGTTCGAGGGATTCGTCGGATTCCCTTACGACACGAGCGTGATCGATTACAGCTACTTCATCCCGACCCAGGGCAGCTGGGACGAGCTGGGCGACCGCGAGATCCTCTGCGTCGCATTCGAGATGGAGGGCCAGGCGACGGGCTCGCTGCAGAACGCCGGGCGCTGATCGACGAGCGGATGGGGCGGGCGTCGGCGACGGCACCCGCCCCATCCGCGTCCCGCCTCGCGCGTAGGGTGGTGCCGTGAACGGCGTGCAGCTCATCCTCGTCATCGTGGCGGCCATCACCATCACCGGCCTCGCCCGCCGCAAGGGCCTGCAGCCCGCGCTGGTCATCACGGTGCTCGCGATCGCCGCGTCCTTCGTGCCCGGCATGCCGCGACTCGAGCTCGAGGCGGAGGTGATCCTCGGGGTGGTGCTGCCCCCGCTGCTCTTCACCGCGGCGCTCGAGTTCTCGTGGCGCCAGTTCCTGCGCAACCTGCGTCCGATCCTCGGGCTGGGTGTCGTGCTCGTGATCATCACCGCCGCCGTGACCGGCGTGGTGGCAGCCTGGCTCGTCCCGGCGCTGACCTTCGCGACCGCGCTCATCCTCGGTGCGATCATCGCCCCGCCGGATGCGGTGGCGGCCGTCGCCGTCGGCCGCGAGCTCGGCCTGCCCGCACGGCTCATGACCATCCTCAAGGGCGAGAGCCTCATCAACGACGCGGCGGCGCTCACCCTCTTCACGATCGCGGTCGCCACCGTCGCCGGCACGCACACCTTCATCGAGAACGGGGTGCTGCTGTTCCTGTACGCCGCAGGCGTCGGCGTCGCGGTGGGGGTGGTGCTCGCGCTCCTCACGGCCCGCGTGCGCGGCCTGCTGCGCAGCGCCGGACTCGAGACCGTGCTCGGACTCGTGCTGCCCTTCGCCGCCTACCTGCTCGCCGAGCAGCTCGAGGCCTCCGGCGTGCTCGCCGTCGTCGCCGCGGGCTTCGTCATCGGCGGCCGGTCGAGCGGCTTCCACTTCAGCACCCGCATGCAGGAGCGCCAGGTCTGGGGATCGGTCGAGGTGCTGCTCGAGGCCTTCGTCTTCGCCTACATGGGCCTGCAGGCTCGCTTCGTGCTCGAGGAGCTGCTCGACGACGGCGGCTCGCCGTGGCCGGCGATCGGCGGCGGCCTCGCCGTGCTGCTCACGGCGCTGCTCGTGCGCCCCATCTGGGTGTTCGCGATGTTCGGGCGCCGCCGGCTGTCGGAATGGCGGCTGCGGCGCAAGCTCTCCGCCGACGCACCCTTCAAGGAGCGTTTCGAGGCGGCCGTCGCGCAGCGCGAGCGGAGCGGCGGGCCGACGCTCGCGGACTGGCGCGGGCTCGACCTGCGGCAGAACATCGTGCTCTCCTGGACCGGTATGCGCGGTGTCGTCACCCTCGCCGCCGCGGCCGGCGTGCCGCAGACCCTCGCCGACGGCACGCCCTTCCCTGCCCGCACCGAGATCCAGGTGATCGCGCTCATCGTCGCGCTCGGCACGCTGCTGCTCCAGGGCGCCACGCTGCCCTGGCTCATCCGCCGTCTGGGGCTCGAGGACCCCGAGGCGGAGCGACGGGAGGCCGCGCAGATCGAGCGAGCGGTCGCCGTGCAGCGCGAGGCCGCGCTGGAGGAGGTGCGGCGCTTCGCGGAGGATCCCCCGGCCGGCGCCGACCCCGCCTTCGTCGAGCGCGCGACGACGATCGGCCGACGGCAGGTCGAGGCCGCGAGCGCCGCGCCGGACCCCGAGCAGCACGATGCGGCGACCCGGGTGTTCACCGACCTCCGTCGGCGCACCCTCGCCGCGCAGCGCGACGCGCTCCGGCGCGAGATGGCGTCCGGCGCCCTCGACGACGAGGTGGGCCGCGAGCACCTCGAGCAGCTCGACTACCAGGAGGCGGCGCTCGAGTCCCGTTCGCAGAACCGGCTCTGATCGTCGACCCCGCTAGACTGATCCGGCCCGGCTCGTCTGGTGGAATTGGCAGACACGCGCGACTCAAACTCGCGTGCCGAGAGGCGTGAGGGTTCAAGTCCCTCGACGAGCACCAGGGCCCGGCACGACCCGCCGCGGCGATCGGCGAGCTTCGACGAGTTGTCGACAGGCGTTAGGGTGGTCAGGTGACCGACCAGGAGACCACCCCCAGCACCAGCCCCCGCCGCGTCGTCGTGGCGGAGGACGAGTCCCTCATCCGACTCGACATCGTGGAGACGCTCCGCGACAACGGCTTCGAGGTCGTCGGCGAGGCGGGTGACGGCGAGACCGCCGTGGCCCTGGCCACCGAGCTGCGCCCCGACCTGGTCGTGATGGACGTCAAGATGCCCAAGCTCGACGGCATCTCCGCGGCCGAGCGGCTCGGCAAGGAGCGCATCGCGCCCGTCGTGCTGCTCACCGCCTTCAGCCAGAAGGAGCTCGTCGAGCGCGCCAGCGAGGCCGGCGCCCTGGCCTACGTCGTGAAGCCCTTCACCCCCAACGACCTGCTGCCCGCGATCGAGATCGCGCTCAGCCGCTACGCGCAGATCGTCGCCCTCGAGGCCGAGGTCGCCGACATGGTCGAGCGCTTCGAGACCCGCAAGCTCGTCGACCGGGCCAAGGGCCTGCTCAACGAGAAGATGGGCCTCAGCGAGCCGGAGGCGTTCCGCTGGATCCAGAAGGCGTCCATGGACCGCCGCCTGACCATGCACGATGTCGCCCAGGCGATCATCGAGCAGCTCTCGGCCAAGAAGTAGGCCACCGCCGCACTGAGCGGATGCAGGCCCGTCGCCCCTCGGGGCGGCGGGCCTTCCGTCTGCCTCAGCGCTGGTCGCGCAGCATGTTGGTCATGCGCACCGTCGACAGCCGGCGCCCCTGATCGTCGGTCATCACGATCTCGTGCGTCGCGAGGGTGCGCCCGAGCGACAGGGCGCGGCAGGTGCCGGTCACCCAGCCCTCGGTCACCGAGCGGCTGTGCGTGGCGTTGATCTCGATGCCGACGGCGAAGCGGCCGGGGCCCGCGTGGATCGCGCTGCTCACGCTGCCGAGGGTCTCGCCGAGCACGACGTGCGCGCCGCCGTGCAGCAGGCCGATCACCTGGGTGTTGCCCTCGACGGGCATGCGCGCCACGGAGTACTCGGCCGACAGCTCGAGGAACTCGAAGCCCATCCGCTGGGCGAGCGCGCCGCCGCCGGTGCCGATGAGCCGCTCCACGAGCTCGGGGTGCAGGTCGTCGGGCAGCTTCGTCATCGGGGCTCCTGGGGGTGCGCCGCGGGGTCTCGGAGCGAGGTCGGAGGCCGCCGCTAGGCTGGTCGGGTGACGGATCCCACGAAGCCTACCCTCCTCATCGTCGACGGCCATTCGCTGGCCTACCGGGCCTTCTTCGCCCTGCCGGTGGACAGCTTCGTCACCCGCGACGGCCAGCACACGAACGCCATCCACGGCTTCCTCTCGATGCTGATCAGCCTGCTCGGCAAGGAGCAGCCGACCCACCTGGCCATCGCCTTCGACATCTCCCGCTTCTCGTTCCGCACGCGCGAGTACCCCGAGTACAAGGCCACCCGCGACGAGACGCCCTCCGAGTTCAAGGGGCAGGTGCCCCTGCTGCAGGAGGCGCTCGCGGCGATGGGCATCCCCACCGTCACCAAGGAGGACTTCGAGGCCGACGACATCCTCGCCACCTTCGCTCGTCAGGGCCGCGAGGCGGGCATGAACGTGCTGGTCGTCTCCGGCGACCGCGACACGATCCAGCTCGTCAACGAGGACGTCACCCTGCTCTACCCCTCGGTCCGCGGCGTGAGCGAGCTCAAGCGCTACGACCAGGCCGCGGTGATGGAGCGCTACGGCATCCGCCCCGAGCAGTATCCGGAGATCGCCGCACTGGTGGGCGAGACCAGCGATAACCTCCCGGGCGTGCCGAAGGTGGGCGAGAAGACCGCGGTCAAGTGGATCAACCAGTTCGGCAGCCTCGAGGCGCTGCTGGAGCGAGCGGATGAGGTCACCGGCAAGGTCGGCGAGTCGCTGCGGGAGCACCGCGGCAACGCCGAGCGCAACCGTCGGCTCAACCGCCTCGTGAACGACGTCGAGCTGCCGATCGGGCCGAACGACGTCGAGCGCAAGCCGATGGACACGGCCGCCGTGCGCGAGGTCTTCGGGCGCCTGCAGTTCCGCACCCTGCTCGAGCGCGTGCTCAAGGTGGCCGCCAGCGAGGGCGCGATCGACGCCGGCGAAGCGGGCGAGGAGTCCGGCGCGACCGTGCCGACCGTGCGCGAGCTCGTCGACGAGGAGCTCGCCACCTGGCTCGCCAAAGCCACCGCGGGCGAGGCCCGGCTCGGGCTGCAGGTCTCGCACGGCGCCGACGGCGCGCTGCACGGCTTCGGCCTGGCCGCGGCGAAGGACTCGGTCTGGGTGCCCTGGGGCGCCCACCGCCCCGACTACGAGGCCCTCGAGGCCTGGATCGCGAGCGATGCGCCGAAGGTCGTCGTCGACGCCAAGCCGCAGATCAAGGCGCTGCGCGCCATCGGCGTCGAGCTCGGCGGGCTGGCCTCCGACACGCGCATCGCGGGGCACCTGCTGAACCCGGGCCAGCCCTGGAAGGGCTTCGAGCAGCAGGTCTACGACAGCCTCGGCGAGACGCTGAGCGCCGGCGACCCGAACCAGCTCGTGCCGGTCGAGGAGCCGCTGAGCCCCGCGACGCAGGCCTGGTACGCCCTGCGCGTCGCCGAGCAGCTCGACGGCCGGCTCAGCGCCGGGTCGCTGCGGGTGCTCCGCGACATCGAGCTGCCGCTCGTCGCCGTGCTGGCCGCGATGGAGCAGGACGGCATCGCGGTCGACGGCGCGGGCCTCGCCGAGCAGCGCGCCGCGCTCACCCTGCGCATCGACGACCTCGCCCGCCGCGCCTACGCGGAGATCGGCCACGAGGTGAACCTCGGTTCGCCGAAACAGCTGCAGCAGGTGCTCTTCGAGGAGCTGGCGATGCCGAAGACGCGCGCCAACAAGACCGGCTACTCGACCGACGCGGCGGCGCTGGCCGACCTGCGCGACAAGACCGAGCATCCGTTCCTCTCGCTGCTGCTCGAGCACCGCGACGCGGCGAAGCTGCGGCAGATCATCGAGACGCTCGAGAAGACGGTCGGCGACGACGGTCGCATCCGCACGAGCTACGACCAGGGCGGGGCGAGCACGGGCCGGCTCAGCTCCACCGAGCCCAACCTGCAGAACATCCCGGTCAAGACCGAGGACGGCCGCCGCATCCGCTCGGCCTTCCGCGCGGGCGAGCACGCCGAGGTGCTGCTCACCGCCGACTACTCGCAGATCGAGATGCGCATCATGGCGCACCTCTCGCAGGACGCCGGGCTCATCGAGGCCTTCAACGCGGGGGAGGACCTGCACCGATTCGTCGGCGCTCGCATCTTCCACGTCGACCCGGCCGACGTGACGCCGATGCAGCGCACCAAGGTGAAGGCCATGTCGTACGGCCTCGCCTACGGGCTCAGCGCCTTCGGGCTGTCGAAGCAGCTGCGCATCGAGACCGGCGAGGCGAAGCAGCTCATGGAGGACTACTTCGCCCGCTTCGGCGCGGTGCGCGAGTACCTGCGCGGCGTGGTGGGCAAGGCGAAGGAGGACGGCTACACCGAGACGATCTTCGGCCGTCGCCGCCCGTTCCCCGACCTCAACTCGAGCAACCGGGTGCTCCGCGAGAACGCGGAGCGCGCCGCCCTCAACGCGCCCATCCAGGGTTCGGCGGCCGACATCGTCAAGGTCGCGATGCTCGGCGTCGACCGGGCGCTGCGCGAGGAGGGTCTGGCGTCGCGGATGCTGCTGCAGGTGCACGACGAGCTCCTGTTCGACGTCGCCCCGGGCGAGACCGAGGCGCTCACGGCGCTGGTGCGCCGCGAGATGGCGGGCGCCGCGCAGTTGGCCGTGCCGCTCGACGTGCAGGTCGGCACCGGCGAGAACTGGGACCGCGCGGCCCACTGAACCACGATCTGAATGCGGTCGTGCCCGATCCGGGCGCGACCGCATCTGTTTTCGGCTCAGGAAGTTGACAGGCGGGCCGAAACGGACTGTAATCGGCGAAGGAACCACATCCGATCGGACATCGATCGGGTGATCGCACGATCAGACGACGGAGTCGAGCCGGATGTACGCCACGGAGCGCCACGCGCAGATCCTGGAAGCCGCGCGCCTCCACGGGCGCGTCGACGTGACCGGCATCGCCAAGGAGCTCGACGTCACCCCCGAGACCGTGCGGCGCGACCTGACGGCACTCGAGCGCCGCGGTCTCCTGCGGCGCGTGCACGGCGGCGCGATCCCCGTCGAGCGGCTCAACTCCGAGCCCGCCGTCGCCGAGCGCGAGTCGCTGAGCCCCGCCGAGAAGGACCGCATCGCCCGAGCCGCGCTCGCGGAGCTCCCCGAGGGCGGCTCGATCATCATCGACGCCGGCACCACGACCGCACGCCTCGCGCAGTTCCTCCCCGCCGACCGCGAGCTCACGGTCGTCACGCACTCCATCCCGATCGCGCACAGCCTCATCGCGCGGCCGAACATCCACCTGCACCTGCTCGGCGGCGTCGTCCGCGCCCGCACCGAGGCGGCCGTGGGGGAGTGGACCACCGCCCAGATCGGCGGGCTCTTCGCCGACGTCGCCTTCATGGGCACCAACGGCATCAGCGCCGAGCGCGGTCTGACTACTCCCGACATCGTCGAGGCCAGCGTCAAGAAGGCGCTCATCGCCGCCGCGCGGCGCACCGTGGTGCTGGCCGACCACCTCAAGTTCGGGCGTCAGGACTTCGCGCTCGTCGCACCCCTGAGCGCGATCGACACGGTCATCACCGACGCGCGGACGGATGCGGAGCTCGCCGCCGAGATCGAGGCCGCCGGCCCGCAGGTGGTGATCGCGTGATCGTCACGCTGACCCTCAACCCCAGTCTCGACCGCACCCTCGAGCTGCCGCAGCTGCTGCGCGGCGAGGTGCTGCGCACCGCGGCACCGGTCGTCGAGCCCGGCGGCAAGGGCGTCAACGTCGTCCGCGCCCTCTCCGCGCACGGCGTGCCCGCACTCGCGGTGCTGCCCGTCGCCGGCCCCGAGGGCGAGGAGCTCGCCCGACTGCTGGCCGAGTCGGAGGTGCCGGTGCGCCTCGTGCCGGTCTCCGGACGCAGCCGTACGAACACCGCGGTGATCGAGGCCGACGGCACCGTCACCAAGCTCAACGAGCCCGGTCCCGAGCTCGCCGCCGCCGACCTGGAGGCCGTGGTCGACGTGCTGCTCGGCGCCGTCCGCGCGGGCGACTGGGTCGTGCTCTCCGGCAGCCTGCCGCCGGCGGTCGACGGACTCGATCTCGCCGCCGTCATCCGGCGCGCCACCGCGCACGGCGCGCTCGTCGTGGTCGACAGCAGCGATGCCGCGCTCGAGGCAGCCGTCGCCGCCGCTCCACGGATCGTCAAGCCGAACCGCGAGGAGCTCTCGACCCTCGTCGGAGCACCCCTCGGCACGCTCCGCGAGGTCATCGCCGCGGCCGATCGCGTGCGCGAGAGCGGCGTCGAGCGGGTGCTCGTCAGTCTCGGCGCCGACGGGGCCGTCCTGGTCGGTCCGGGCGAGCCGATCGTCGGTGCGTGCTCCGTCGCCACCGTGCGCAGCACGGTCGGCGCCGGCGACTGCCTGCTCGCGGGCTACCTCGCGGCGATCACGCGCGGCGCCGATGAGAGCGCCGCGCTGCTCGAGGGGCTCTCCTGGGGCGCGGCCGCGGCCGCCACCCCCGCAACCGGGATCCCCACCCCCGAGGCCACCGCCTCCGCAGACGTCCGGCTGGTGTGGCGCCCAGACCTGGATCGGCCGCTCGCGGCCGCCACCCCGCCGAACCCCCCGCACACCACCCCGATTCGTCACCGTACGAAGGAGTACTGAACCCATGTCCGATTTCACTCCCACCGTCTCCGGGACGGGGATCCGCGCGCGCGTCCAGCGCTTCGGCGGCTTCCTCGCCGGCATGGTCATGCCGAACATCGGCGCCTTCATCGCCTGGGGCCTCATCACGGCTCTCTTCATCCCCACCGGCTGGATCCAGCAGATCATCCTGGGCCCGGAGCGTATCGAGGCCGGCGAGTCCGTGGCCTGGGTCACGATGGCCGCGACCATCGTCGGCCCGATCATCGCCTTCCTGCTGCCGATCCTCATCGGCTACACGGGCGGTCGCATGGTGCACGGTCAGCGCGGCGCCGTCGTCGGCGCGCTCGCGACCGTCGGCGTCATCGTCTCGCCGCTGGCCTACGGCCAGGTCGACTCGATCGGCGCCGTGCCCCCGCAGTTCCTCGGCGCAATGATCATCGGCCCGATCACCGGTCTCGTGCTCAAGGCCTGGGACGGCTTCATCGACGGCAAGGTCAAGTCGGGCTTCGAGATGCTCGTCGACAACTTCTCCTCCGGCATCATCGGCGGCATCATGGCGCTGGTCGGCCTCTTCGGCCTCGGCCCGGTCGTCAAGGTCATCTCGGACGGCTTCGGCGGCGCGGTCGGCTTCCTGGTCGACAACGGCCTGCTGCCCCTCGCCTCGATCATCATCGAGCCGGCCAAGGTGCTGTTCCTCAACAACGCCCTCAACCAGGGCGTGCTGACCCCGCTCGGCGCCCAGGCCTCCGCGGTCGACGGCCAGTCGATCCTGTTCATGCTCGAGTCGAACCCCGGCCCCGGCCTCGGCATCCTGCTCGCGTTCCTCTTCTTCGGCCCGCGCGCCATCCGCCAGTCGACCCCGGCCGCCATCGTCATCCACTTCTTCGGCGGCATCCACGAGATCTACTTCCCGTACGTGCTCATGAAGCCGCAGATGATCGCCGCGGCCATCGCCGGCGGCGCCTCGGGCATCACGGTCTTCCTGCTCACGGGCGTCGGCCTCGTCGCCTCGCCCTCGCCGGGCTCGATCATCGCCTACATGCTGATGACCCCTCCCGGAGCCCACTTCGGAGTGCTGCTCGGTATCCTCGTCGCGGCGGTCGTGTCCTTCGTGGTCGGCTCCGCCCTCCTCGGCTTCGGCCGCAAGGAGAAGAAGGAGCAGGACTCCGAGGACGCCCTCGCCGCGGCGCAGGAGCAGAGCGCCCGCAACAAGAACAAGCCGGCTCAGGCCGGCGCCTGATCCACCCCCTACGAAGGAGACGACCGACATGGCCACCATCGACGGATCGAACGTCAAGAAGCTCATCGTCGCCTGCGACGCGGGCATGGGATCGAGCGTCATGCTCGCGAGCACGCTCAAGAAGCAGCTCGCCAAGCACGGCGTGACCGTGGAGCACTCCTCGGTGCCCGAGATCCCGAAGGACGCCGACGTGGTCGTGACCCAGTCGGGTCTCGCCGACCGCGCCCGCGCGGTCGTGCCGGACGTGCCGGTCGTCCCCTTCCAGCTGTTCCTGGGCGACCCCGCGGTCGCGAAGGTCGTCAAGGCCATCCAGGACGGCACCTCGGTCGAGGTCTGAGCATGAGCGACGAGACCCCCGACCTGACCAAGCTCCTCGCGGAGTCGTCCATCCGCCTCACCGAGTCCGCGGCCAGCCGCGACGACGCGATCCGCCTCGCCGGCGCCGCGCTCGTCGAGGCCGGCGCGGTCGACGCGAGCTATGTGGACGCGATGCTGGAGCGCGAGCAGTCGGTGTCGACCTACGTCGGCGAGGGCGTGGCGATCCCGCACGGCACCCTCGCGGGCAAGGACTCGGTCAAGCAGGATGCCCTCGTGGTGCTCCGCTTCCCCGAGGGCGTCGACTGGGACGGCAACGACGTCTCGGTCGCCGTCGGCATCGCGGCGAAGGGCAACGGCCACATCGCGCTGCTCTCGGCGCTGGCCGGCGTGCTCATGGACCCCGAGAAGGCCGCAGCCCTGCGCGCGGCCGAGAGCTCGGCAGCGGTCTACGCGCTGCTGACCGAGACCGACGAGGACTGAAGCGAGCGGATGAGGGTCGCCAGATTCCACGCTCCGGGCGATATCCGCCTGGAGCAGGCCGAGGAGCCGCGGGCGGGCGGTGACGAGCTCGTCATCGAGGTGCGCGCCTGCACCGCCTGCGGCACCGACGTCAAGATCTGGCGATCCGGCCATCCCAACATGTCCGCGCCCCAGGTGATGGGGCACGAGATCGCGGGCGAGGTCGTCGAGGTCGGCGAGCGCGTAACCGGCTGGTCAGTCGGCGATCGCGTGCAGGTCATCGCCGCGATCCCGTGCGGCGCCTGCGACGACTGCGCGAGCGGTCGCGGCACCGTCTGCCCGAACCAGCGCTCGATGGGCTACCAGTTCGCCGGCGGCTTCGCCGAGCGGATGACGGTGCCCGCCTCCGTGCTCGCCGTCGACGGCGTCAACCGCCTCCCCGACGGCGTCTCCTTCGTCGAGGCGGCGGTCGCCGAGCCGCTCGCCTGCGTGCTCAACGGCCAGGAGATCGCCGCCGTGGGCGAGGGCGACGTGGTCGTCGTCATCGGCGCCGGACCGATCGGCTGCTTGCACGTGCGGCTCGCCCGTGCGCGCGGCGCCGCCCGCGTGCTGCTGCTCGACCTCAACGCGGAGCGCCTCGCGCTGTCGGCGGCGCTCGTCGCACCCGATCTCGCCATCGCCCTCGACGGCATCGACCCGGTCGCGGCCGTGCTCGAGGCCACCGGCGGACGCGGGGCCGACGTCGTGATCACGGCCGCCGCATCCGGCGCCGCCCAGGAGCAGGGGCTGCGGATGCTCGCGCGCGGCGGTCGCATCAGCCTGTTCGGCGGTCTGCCGAAGGACGCGCCGACGATCACCGTCGATGCCAACCTCGTGCACTACCGTGAACTGCGCATCCTCGGCGTCAACGGATCGAGCCCGGCCCACAACCGCCGGGCCCTCGAGCTGATCGCCTCGGGTGCCGTGCCCGTCGCGGACCTCGTGACCCATCGCCTCCCGCTCGAGCGACTGCTCGACGGTCTGGACCTCGTCGCCCGCGGCGAAGCCATCAAGGTCGCGATCGAACCCTGATCGCCGCCGAACGAATCGAAGGAGACCCCATGCCCGAACGCACCGTCACGATCGCCTCGAGCGTCGGCCTGCACGCCCGCCCCGCGTCGCTGTTCAGCCAGGCCGCCGCCAAGACCGGCGTCGCCGTCACGCTGACCTCGGCCGCCGGCAAGTCGGTCAACGCCGCCAGCATCCTGGGCGTGCTCTCGCTGGGCATCGGCCACGGCGAGGAGGTCGTGCTCTCCTCCGACGCCGAGGGCGCCGACGCGGCGCTCGACGAGCTCGCCGCGCTGCTCGGCACGGACCTCGACAAGGAGTAGTCCGAGTCGTCCCGGAGGCCCGTCCCGCATCGCGGGGCGGGCCTCCGGCGCGCCGGGCCCCGCCTTGCTGCTGCAGGGCTCGCGGGTTAGGATGATGAGTCGCATTTCTGTGCGCATCCCATCCATCCGCCACGTCGGATGAACCGCATCACCCCGCAGGCCGAACCGGGCTCGAGGATGCTGCGCCGCCGTGGCCCGAGTAATTGTCCGCCTGGAGCAACAACTACATGACTACCGCAACGACCGACAAGGTGACCAAGCAGGTCGCGATCGACGACATCGGATCTGCCGAGGACTTCCTTGCAGCGGTCGAGAAGACGCTGAAGTTCTTCAACGACGGAGACCTCATCGAGGGCACCGTCGTGAAGATCGACCGCGACGAGGTCCTCCTCGACGTCGGCTACAAGACCGAGGGCGTCATCCCCTCGCGCGAGCTCTCCATCAAGCACGACGTCGACCCGACCGAGGTCGTCGCCGTCGGCGACACCGTCGAGGCCCTCGTCCTCCAGAAGGAGGACAAGGAAGGCCGTCTGATCCTGTCCAAGAAGCGTGCGCAGTACGAGCGCGCGTGGGGCGACGTGGAGAAGATCAAGGAAGCCGATGGCGTCGTCACCGGCACCGTCATCGAGGTCGTCAAGGGCGGCCTCATCGTCGACATCGGCCTGCGCGGCTTCCTCCCCGCCTCGCTCATCGAGCTGCGCCGCGTGCGCGACCTCACCCCGTACCTGGGCCAGGAGCTCGAGGCGAAGATCCTCGAGCTCGACAAGAACCGCAACAACGTGGTCCTCTCGCGTCGCGCGCTCCTCGAGCAGACGCAGAGCGAGAGCCGCAGCTCGTTCCTCAACGCGCTGCACAAGGGCCAGGTCCGCAAGGGCGTCGTCTCCTCGATCGTCAACTTCGGCGCCTTCGTCGACCTGGGCGGCGTGGACGGCCTCGTGCACGTCTCCGAGCTCAGCTGGAAGCACATCGAGCACGCCAGCGAGGTC
>Ga0265798_10005865_pt1 | contig 16333 bp, 16 predicted proteins | sample P3T30metagenome_FD_192430 | JGI IMG/M metagenome (GOLD analysis project Ga0265798, IMG submission 192430) | Plant litter microbial communities from East Loma Ridge, Irvine, California - P3 T30 | ecosystem: Environmental > Terrestrial > Plant litter > Unclassified | place: USA: California... | reverse complement strand
GACGGCAGACCCTAGAAGGCAGCTCGCATACCAATATAGTCTGAGTAGATGGGGTCATCCACGTGTCTAGGAATCTCCCGAGGTCCGGTCAGCTTTACGTGACCTATTTACTGGGACACTTTGCTAACCCTACTAAGGTTTAAAAACTCGCGTAAGCTTTAGTGACCATATTAGACGTCACTGTAAATACAGATATACTACTTTGTGTTCTGTGCTACTTTTCACAAGCGAAACAGAGACAGAGTTTCGTGCTATTACAGCTCGTTCCGCGTCACGATAGTACATGTACGCCGCCACTGATTATGACGCCACTGCGTCATGATCAGCACTTACAGTCGGCTGAAACTTTACTGCCGTATACGTGTGCGGCTATCAGATTACCTACTTTCTCGCCGCATCAACACTAGGTTCGGGGCTGACCGAATGCGGTCAAGGCAACCAGACATCCCCGCACATTTAATATATCTGGTGGATCGGCCCGCAGGTACACCCCCTCGTACGGGCGCCTGGGTATCAGATGTCCGCTGTATCGCGTCATAACCCACACCCGCCGTGAATTCTTGGTGATCAAGGTCGCCGATAGGATTTGAGTGAGGCCAAAACCAAGTTCTATCTGCTTGCACCCTATAAGCTCTCCAGCCATAAGCCCTATCTCCAGAATGAGTGAAACACAACCAGTTTGTCTCACCATTCCAAGTGTAAGCCGTTTTCTGTCACCTTTTATAATCCCTCTTCGACAGTAGTTAGCTGCAGCACCTTGGACCATGGAGCAAAATGTCCAACAAGACTTTGCGAAATGCATGCATAGCCGCGCATCAACCAACGCATGCGACCAATGCTCCCGCCGAAAGATAGCTTGCTCGAAAGAAGTTCCAAGATGTCAGAGATGCGCGGATGACGGGCGTATGTGCACGTATTCCGTTCATCGGAGTGTGGGCCGGCCAAGGAAGGCCTCGAAGCATAATATTCATCACTTCAAGTCCCCCGAAACAGACTTCGGTTTAGGCAAGCTCTTCACTAATTGGCGAAAAGAATCAAAGCTAACTTTACAAGTGCTTCCAAACTCTGATTCAGCTACGCAGGCTACCACGCCACGCTCAAAGAATCTATCATGCAGTACGCCACTGTTTAGCGAGTTGAGTGACAGTCAATTTTTCGACTTGGACTACAGAGCAGATCAAGACGGGGTAGCCAACGACTATCCTCAGTCCCCACGGCACGGGAACGAAGAGTCCAATCACACAGCTTCTCAAAGTCTTGACTGGATGTGCACGAGTCCTACTAGATTTTCGGATAACCGGAACCCACCTATTGGTTGCAACTGTGTCAAAAGCCTTTTGCAATCCCTTCAAACCATGACTCCTAGTACGCACTTCAACGACGCAACGAAGATTGTCAGTTACGAGACTGTATCACAGATTCGCTCATCTTTTAGCGCATGTGAGCGGCTGATATCATGCCCACATGTTCATCAAAGTGCATGCATCATGTTACTACTCGCTGTTGTACAACATCTCGACGACATACTCTATCGCATGACAGCAGTCTTCAAGGAAGAGTGCAAAGCTGCAATGAGAACACAGGACTTTATAAATGGCGGAAACAGCGCCTCCTTTCTTGGAAGAAGCGATCTGATGCGCGGGGTACTGGTGCTCGCGGCGGCGAACTCTATGGACCAGACAGAGTACGGTGTTGAGAAGGACTCATTACGACCAATTGGTACATTACAAGAGTACATTATCAAGCTTCAGAGTAACTTTGAAGCGCGTATCCTAGAGCTTTTCTAGGCCTCTTAGTTCGCGACCACACAATCAAGAATTAGATTTAAATGCCATCGCTTGACTGAAGAAGGGAGAAAGTGGGAATGTTTTCTATTGCAAGCTGCTGTGAATGCTGAAATCCAACTAAACAGACGCATTGTGTGAGTGGCCCTCGGGCGAGAGGCGCAGTGCGTCCGCAGCACTGGAGTTCAGCAGAACGGGTACGGGCACAAGTACCTCAAGTTCAGTCGTGTGCAACAGCAAGCGAGAGCAATGCTCCACGTGTGCCAGACCATCAAATCTCTGCTCCATAACAACCCTCGTATCCCGTTGGCGAAACTGCTTTTGCCAATAGAATACACAATGAGCCCGGTGCCAGTACCTCGATGCCCAAAAATGGCCACCTACGTCTCCCAGTGTGGCAACTTCTTCGACAGACATGCGCCGAATACCTTCTTTATCGGCAAAATAACTCCACTCTCCGTTTGGGCCATCTCCCGATTTGTCGAATTTGGCTGTCAAGTCCGCGTCCCGGCAGTAAGCTGGGAGCCAGGATGTGGAAAGCGTGTCGTAAACACAGTCGCGCTGGAGTGCCTCTTGGATGTTGGCTCCACAGTCGCAAAGATTAGTTCCACTGGCCAGTGTCTCTGGATGAAATACGTCTGGCTCAGGAACGAGGAGCCTGAAGGTGTACAACGTCGCCATGCCTAGGACCCAACTCGCGACCATGCAGCATCCGAGAAGAATTGCAATGGGAGTTCTTTGCCGTCGACTATGGCCTCTACGTCGAGTTTTTGACCCGGAAAATAGCAGCGATTGGTCATTATCGTCAATGTCTGAATTTGAGGTCTGAGAGGCGTTGGGTAGAAATGGATCTGTCGGTCCGCTCATGATGTAGTTTTATGAATGGATCGAAATACTGAAGAAATACAACTGCTAATATCTAATAAGCTACCATTTTTCAAAACGAGGGAAAACATACAAACAGACAGTAGCCAAGGGAGTTACGTCATCCTTGGTAGCCCCCTCAAAAAATTGCCGAATTGCAGTGTCGAAAATTCGGGCATTTTGTGCTCGAAGAAAGCGAGGTACGGCAATAGATTTTCTGTCATTGCAACCATCTCGGAAATTTTTGCTTCGTGTTCTAGCATTGCGAAACATGTATGTCGCTGCTCCCGAAGCCACCATAACCATCGCGAACTGTCGTGTTGTTGCCCTAGACACCCATGATTCATTACTATCCGTCCCATGGTCAAACAGATGAATTCAAGAAACCTATACACAGCTTACAACGATATACAGATGATTCCGCACAAACCTCATAACTCACGGAGCAAATGCACACTGCACATAACACCGGAAATATTCGCCGGATAGAGGGTTCCCGTAGCGAACTGTTGTCACAGCTGGAAATTGCCTAGAATCTTGTGTTCCAATCGAGCGTGCTAAAATCATATTGCTAAGGTAGCAACCGAAATCCATAGATATCTCATTATCCCAAAACTGTTGCGTTGGAGAGTAATGCAGAAATGCTACGATTGATGTTTATTGCCAGCATGCCCTTTCTCTCTTTTATTTTCTCCAAATCATCAACTGGACACCGGCAATAATTGATAGCAAGATTGAATAAGTCAAAATACGAAGCAGCTAATAGATGAAAGATTGCTACTACTCAAGCTAGCATGACATAGTTGTTATTGTTGTTGATGTTGTTGAAACCCAGTCTTCACTTATGTGATGTATTCGAAAAGATGTCGCAAAATCACCGAGATTTATTGTTGACATAGAGTAACCACCTGGAATACTCTCAATGTGATGGGCATGATTCACTAACCCCACTCTGTTGCGAATAAGCAACTGTAGATTGTTTGCAGAATTCGCCATCTCTAACCCCGGCATGCACACTTCTCATCATGTGCGCATGAAGATCTGGCACTATAGTACATATATATATGTTTTCCCCTTACCAACTCTGTCACTTTTCCCTAGCTTCGTCTGTTGCAGGAGTGCAAAAGTTGACCGCAAAATCTCACTGCCGAGCAATGAGCCACGATTATTAGTTCCAAAACCACATACTTGTAAACTCTAGCTATCATTCAATCACTCACTCACGAAGCAGTATGTAAAAAATGGTATATAAAAATCAAGTCCACCAGTTGGTTGGATTACATTCTCATAGCTACCTAGGTAAATTTGTTCTACAGAGACAAAAGGACATTGTGGTACACGAACAGTCCTAGACATTGACTGGTGAAACTCAGAAAGCAACCTCTATCCCCAGCGTGTAGTAATGAATGTTTAGGCGTGTTGCCTTCGAAACAAGAGTCGTCGGGGTAGTTGTTGGGGCTTCGTATCGTTTGTAGTGTATGTGTAGCATACACCGTCTAGTGCTTGGTGGAGCTGAAGCTCCACGCTTCGTCAGCCTCGACCTTGACGGCACGGGGCTTGACTTCGGTGGGGATGGTGCTGAAGGCCCACTTCTCATCCGCTGGGGCCTTAACATCGCGAGCCTCAGCGCCGGTGCTGCTGAAGGACCATTTCTCGTCGGCTGGGGCCTTAGCATCGCGGGCCTCGGCATTGTCGCTGCTGAAGGACCACTTCTCGTCTGCAGCGTTGACGGCACGAGGCTTGACTTCGGTGGGGATGGTGCTAAAGGCCCACTTCTCATCTGCTGAGGCCGCGACACTGCGAGCCTCAGCGCCGGTGCTGCTGAAGGACCATTTCTCGTCATCTGGGGCCTTGACATCGCGGGCCTCAGCATTGTCGCTGCTGAAAGACCATTTCTCGTCGGCTGGGGCCGCGACACCGCGAGCCTTAGCGCCGGTGCTGCTGAAGGACCATTTCTCGTCGGCTGGGGCCTTGACATCGCGGGCCTCAGCATTGTCGCTGCTGAAAGACCATTTCTCGTCGGCTGGGGCTTTAGCATCACGGGCCTCAGCATTGTTGCTGCTAAAAGACCACCTCTCATCTGCTGGAGCGTTGCCAGCAGCGTTGTTGGGTGCCGGGAGGGCCATGGCAACAGCAGCCGTTGCGGCGAAGATGGCGAAGATGTGGTTGGTGTACATGTTTATTTTCGGCTTGTGAAACAAGAGATGAGTGTAGTATTTGGTATTGAAGATGAGAATGTAATCTTGGAGTGTGTGGATGATATCTCTGGTGGTCTGCGTTTAGACCTTTTTATATTCTTTTTCACTTTTGATCTTCAACATGAATCCCCGTTTGTTGTCTTCGCATGGCCTCAGCAGTCAATGCTCGTAATCGCGCCCTTGGAAGTTTCCGCTCGAACAAAATACAAAATTTCCGAATTTTAATTCCCGCAATGTTCTTGGTGCATCCAGGAGATGCAGTGTTGATGCGGTGTCCGAATCCAGACTAGCGAAATTCCCGATGCCGGTCTTTCACGTCGGACATTTGGCGAAAATACCCGGTACAAACTGAATCGGTTTCTGAATCTTGTGTGTCGAGAGACAGCTCCAGTCACTTTCATCCTCTACGAAAATGTCTAAATTTTTCAAACTCAGAGCGAGTTCTCCCATGTATGCTAGGGTTGAGACAGGCTCATTGTCTCCTACAAGCACACATGATGAGATGAAAGAACATTCTTTCTCAGAAGATGGGATATCCGAACAAATTCGACGGTCCTGGCTGCGTCGTCACTGGATTTCTATCGGAGTACATTCTCTCTTGATCGTGGCAAACGTCGTCATATACATTGCTGCTATTAGCAGGACATGGGATCCTTCGCATGCGTTTAGTAAGTCTACGCCACCCAGTCTCAGGAAATCTGCGCTCATGACATCCTGCGTAGCTCCCCTCTATGATGCAATTGAGTATGAGCGCCGGAGTTTCGAGGCCGTTTCCATCCGGCTCTACAACGGAAGCATGAACGCGAACAAGCCCACCGACTTTGCAGGAGACCCTAGACCTGCGCTCGAGGCGGCATGGAAGCAACTGACGAAGAGTAAGCGGCCAGAGCTTGCCTAAATTGGGCCTGTTTTGTTAACGTGATGTAGATCAAAACATACGACTAACAGACGAAGACCTTGCTCAAGCGGATGAAGATGACAGTGTTGTCCAGTTAACCGATGGGAGTGGCTCATATGGCACTCTAACCGTTTTCCATGGTCTTCATTGCATCGAGAGAATACACCGTTATATTCACTTTGACCACTACTATGCCAGCTTTTCAGATGAGGAAAAAGTTCTGTTGGAATGGCACCTAGGTAACTACCCTACTTCACCCTCAGTCGATTGAGCATGGATGAAAGTTGGATGACTAAACATTCCCTAGAACACTGCTTAGACTGGTTGAGACAGTATCTAACGTGCAATCCGGACACAACTCCTATCATGATGCACTGGATAGCCGAGTAAGTAAACTCACACTCAACCCACCGGGTAGTTCTCGGTACTGGCGGCACACATGAAATTTAACCCAAGCATCAGATCGACTTTGCCTGTTGCCAAGGTTGACGGTGGAAAGCATTCTTGTGCAAAATGGGAACGCATTGACGAGTGGGCTGGCAATCGTACGTTTGTTCCGTCGAGCGAGAATATCAAACACCCAATCTATGGTGAGTGCCGTATATCTTTTCATGCTTTGTAGGCCAAGTTTCTCACTCTTCCAATCGCAGGCGACCCTTATAGTAAGGATGCTAATCTAGCTGTTGGAATCATCAATACGAAAGGACAGCATTATGTGTCTTCAAACGGCACCGTCTATGCGTAGACAATCGGAAAATGAATCAAATAAGCGCTTTCTAATTTTGAGGCTCCTCTTAGTAATGTAGCAGTCTGGCCCACGTAATCTACTTTGGCGACTTGACGCGCCCTCGGCTTCATCTGTCAAGACCAAGTTACTGTAATGTCTACTTGGAACTACGCTGGAATTGTCTGGTATATCTAGTTCCTGTGTAATTCCTCGATTCTACTTGGTCAGAAATGGGTGTTGGACAACTGACAGATAGCATCTTGAGGAGAAATATATACTCGTTGAATACACGGACATGACATTGTGCATGGTGAATGTATGAGCGCACTAGCTAGGGCGGAGTGTGACTGGACATGGGCTTGTCTCCTACTTGTGGGGCGAGGTGAAGGTTGCTGACTGCGTGCTAGCGCGAATTGACGCGTAGGAAAGCGAGAGCCGAGTAAGGCGGAACACGGCTACTGCAGCCCAAACAAACATGCATGTGGGCCCAGCGCAACGACTATCAACAACAAAGTGCTCGGGACTCCATGGAGTGCCTTGTTCGCCAACATGTCCTCACGCACCGTCCCGACCATGAAGTCGCTGTCCACGGCTGACCGCCGCTCTGTCAATGCCAACCACACGTCGACTTCGCGACCCCGCGTCGCTTCTGGCGAGGAACTGGACCGCCGAAGCACCACCACGACCACGACAGCACCACATGCTAGGACAAAGTCGGGATCTATGCGCACACCAGCTGCAGGGCCAGGCGAGCGGCGCACAGAAAAAAAGGAGGTGCGCGAGCGCGAGACGGAGACACGGCGGACGAGAAGCCCATTGAAGCATTCAAGCGAAAGCCGAGTGAATGCTCGAACCCGCGCCGAGAAACAAGCGCGAGACGTGGAGAGACCGTCTCGGAGCGCTGCCTCGCAAAAGTCAGAGCCCCAGGAACCCCAGGAGCCCCAGCCGCCATGGGAGCCCCAAGCTTCTCTGATACCACACACGACCGCCCCACTCGCTACCCGCATCTCCATCCCTCCCCTCGCATCGACGGCTCCTGTGTGGCTGCAGCCCACACCACTCGCACAACTGTCATTGGAGGACCAGGAGAGGGCGATATTGGAGGATCTGTTGTTTGTCTTCATGGGCTTTGAAGGACAGTACATTCGGTTCAGCCATGTATACAACCCACATGAGGAGAAAGAGCGCTTAGTTGGGCCACAGTTTCGGCTGATGCCAGGTCTTGATCCTAGTCTGAGAGACCTGACCAAGTCGATGCTGAAGATGGCCACACACTACATAGCTGTAGAGACCTGTGTACAAGTTCTGAGCAGGGAAGAGTACGGTGCTGTAAACCATTCCTTGTGCGCTGCCGTCCGGCGCTTACTAAAGGACTATCTTACGCTCGTTGCCCAACTCGAGCACCAGCTGCTGACAAACGACTCGTTCACCCTGCACGTACTGAATCTGCACACCAAACAAACGAGCCACATGCTTTTTCAGCTATATACGACAGGAATTGAACTGCTCAAGGCGAACGGCATTCTGGAGGATGAAAAGGACGAAGACTCGGCCGACGATGATAGTAACGACTTTGAGAACATTTTGGAGTCGCTGCGAGAGGGAGGCAACACAACCAAAAGGCTCTGCAAGGGTGGAAGCGTCTTGGGACTCATTACCAAGCGACTATCGTCAATGTCAGGTGATCCTGCAGCCCGGACACTACTGACCACATTACTCCGAGAAGCTAGCAGGCCGTACATGGCCATGTTGAACGAGTGGCTACATCACGGAGGCATAAAGGACCCGCATTCCGAATTCCTAATCAAAGAGCAGAGGAGCATCAAGCGCGAAAGGCTAGATCAAGACTATACCGATGAGTATTGGGAGAAGAGATATACTATACGTGACGCGCTTGTACCACCACAGCTCGAAGCAGTCAAAGACAAAGTCCTCCTAGCAGGCAAATATCTCAATGTCGTTCGTGAATGCGGCGGTGTCGACGTCAGTAAAGTTGTGCAAGATGCGCCAACCAGCTTCGATGACCCACGCTTCCTAGACAATGTGAACGCCTCATACGCCTACGCAAACTCCTCGCTCCTCAATCTGCTACTTACGACACATCAACTACCTGCCCGGTTACGCTCGCTAAAGCACTACTTCTTCCTCGATCGATCCGACTTCTTCACATACTTCCTTGAAATGAGCGAGCTCGAGCTCAAGAAGCCAGCAAAGCATGTTAATGTCGGCAAGCTGCAATCCTTGCTCGATCTCGCCACTCGTCATGCCGGATCCGTCGCTGTAGAAGACCCATACAAAGAGGATATCAAGGTTCAAATTAACGATACCGGCCTCACTAATTGGCTCATGAAGATTGTCAATGTCCAGGGTCTTGATCAGGATGCTGCGACTGCTGGACTATCCACATACACTCCTGCAAACTCCGCGCCCATTACCGATGACACTAACATTACCGGTTACCAAGCGCTAGTTTTCGACTATGCTATGCCATTCCCGCTATCACTCGTAGTCAGCAGAGTCACACTCACTCGCTACCAGTTGCTATTCCGATATCTACTCAGCTTGAAGCATCTCGAGACGGATCTCGCAAAGTGCTGGGGTGAGCAAGGCAAGAATGCCGCCTGGAAACATCGCTCAAAGAACCCACGAATTGAACAATGGAAACGTCGGGCCTGGACACTGCGAGCACGTATGCTGGTCTTCGTACAACAACTCACATACTACTGCACTTCTGAAGTCATCGAGCCAAACTGGACATCATTAATGTCACGCATAAGTGAGGAGAAGCAAGACACAAAGGGCAAAGCAAAAACGGCAGAAGAAGAGGGCGGTGCGCCTCAAGTGAAGCGTACCGTGGACGAACTAATGCAAGATCACGTCGACTTTCTTGCAACATGTTTGAAAGAGTGCATGCTTACTAACAGTAAGCTGCTCCGAGTAAGTCCCTCGACAACCCACCCTAGAAACTAGATTCCCCTACTAACATTACATGCAGATCAACAACAAAATAATGTCAACGTGCAGCATGTTCGCCTCCTTCACCTACTCCCTTTCCCGCTACCTCGTAACCGGGGACCCCGACCTCGTCGCCCAAGTAAACGCCGCCTTTGCCCCTCCTGCCCCCTCGTCCAAATCTTCCAAAACAGCTCCCGCACCCACTACACTCCTCTCCGCCACACACCGACCGACAATGCAGTTCGTTTATGACCCGCAACGTGTGGACAAGATGTTCGATATGCTGGCAAAGTATGAGGAGAATTTCACTCGGCATCTTAAGATATTGCTGGATACGTTGAATTACCTGGCTGCGACTGAGACTGTAGTTTTTTTAAGCTTATGTGCGCGATTAACGAGTGCGGGAGAGGGATTGAGCGGATTTCAAGTGCCCATGGGCATGGAAGGGATTGCGTAGTAGTGTGGGGGTTTGTTGGTGGTAGCGAGGTGCGTCAAAGACGGCATACCTTTTTTCAGCCGATGGGAGGTTATCTTTGTGGTGATTTTTGTATTTGGGAATTTGGGGCCTTCAAGGCGCGTGAGCGATACCATTCTGTAGTCATCTTTGCGAATGACATGAATTACGACTCGGCAATTTTTCTTTATGGAATGGAGGACGCTACAATGCTCTAGCGTAAAATAGAACAGTATTCTCTATATCTAAAAACCGCTTTGTCCGATTCATCTAATACGTCTTAAACGGACATCCCTTATCCGCACTCTCACTCTTCGTCTTCTCCCTCACAATTCTCGTCGTCAACTCCATCAACTGCTCACCCAGCTTTTCATCATTCGCCAGCCCACTGCCCTCCTCGACAATCGCGGGCGGACAGATATACTGGCCCGTGCCCTCTGTTGTCGTCGCCGCAAAGACAGTGCTGACGGCGCCTTCAAACTGCGTCTTCTTAAAGGGCGCCATGCCCACACTCATCGCATACCCGCCAAGCGGATATGCCTCGTGAATGAAATCGACGCTCTGCCGCGTCTCCACGAAACCGGGATGGGTAGTGTTGGACAGGATATTGGGATGCGAGGCAGATACATGACGAGCGAGGTACTTTGCATAGAGTATGGCAGCGAGTTTAGAGCGGCCATACTGAGCCATTGGCCCCAGGTCTTGATTCAGTTCTTCCAGCGCAGCAAACTTTGTGTCCTTGGGCGCGTTCTCGTGCGCATTCGATCCCAGCTGTACGATGCGCACTTTGTCCCCCTTTTCGGCCGTCTTCTTGAGCAGAGGCAGCAGGTGCGATGTCAAGACCACGTGACCCATGTGGTTCAGCGCCATGTGTAAATCGACGCCGTTGGACGCGATTTGGTACGTCATTATGCCCCTTGCAGCATTGTTGATTAGAATGTCGAGCCGGTCGGTTTGGCGCGCGATTTCAAAGGCGGTTTTTGCCGTGGCGGTCCAGTCGGACAGGTCGCATTGAAGCCATTCTACACGTGATGCTTTTTCTGCGCCCATTTCGGATTTTATGGCATTGATAGCGTCGGTGGCAATGTCCGAGGAGAGCGAGATGATGAAGAGTTTGGAAATGTTGTGCGAGAGTAAAGTGTGCGTGCAGCCATAACCAATACCCTCAGAGCCGCCTGTTACGACGGCTACTTTTCCTGTTAGATCCGGGGTTTCTTCTAGAGAAAAGCGCTGGTCTGCGGGAGCGAGGTCATGAGCGTTTGAGACGACTTTGCCGAGGTTTTCGGCGATTGTGTTTTTGACGGCTTGCATAGTTGAGGGGGAGGATGGGGTTGAGACGGGGCCTTTAAGACGGTCCGTGTTGTGCTTGTCCGAAGAGGAGGAGTATTTTCGTACTGGAGATGATAAACCAAATGGAGTAAGAAGAGACGGACTGAGACGAGGAGCGTTAAGAAAGTAGCAAGAACGCAGGGAACCTGCACCCCTAAATAACCGTGAGGACTGCATATCTTTTTCCCTTCCTAATCACAAGTTGCCATGTCACTGTACAGAAGTAGAAGAATCTACCGATCTCTCTGATCCGAAATCCATTGGGGATGCCACCGGTTTGCAAGCACATGTCCACAGTGACGTTTACTTTTTCGACAAGCCAGCCAATGCCATTTTATCTTGATGTCAGCACTTTATTAGCGTTCCAGAAAAGCGCGTTCCTGAGATTGTGGAGTCCGATCGGGAGCGGGAGCGGATCGACATGTTGTACATTTAGGCGTGACGCGTTGATCATGGATAGTGGCCTGTGGGAATAGATGGCGGGGGTCATGGGCGCTAGAGAGGATTGGTGTTAGTGTAGCAGCTTATCGATACAACGCGCGTGAGACAGAAGTTTCCATTCGACGCGTTGTTTGCATCGGTCCACGGGAATTCAGGACTGGAACTGGGATGTAGATAGAGCTGTTGTCTCGCACATTGGTACTCGGAAAGTATGTCTTTTATTGCATTGGCTTTGTAGGAAGTACGGGTGAAGTTCTCTGCGCTGGAGAGAGCAGCATACAGGTAAGCACGACAGGCAAGAGGTGTACAGGCTATGTACTAAATGATCAGTCTTCCATCTCAAAAACTGTCTCACTGATTAGAGTTATATTCGGATTGTTCAAGATTCCGCTTTCAGACACGGAATTACTATACTTTACCCACACTTCCATCAAGGAGACTGATCAGGCGTAAGACCACAAAGACTAACACACACACCAGAGCGTACCTCAGTCTTAAATGCATGCCTCTTAAATAACCAGAATGACTTCCTCTAACACCCCCCTTCCACCCGATGTAGCCGACGTCTGCAAACAACGCATGAACACAGACCTCATAAGCGCCTTCAAGCGCCACGTCCCCCCCGGCACCACTCCATATGTCAAAGGCGTCGGCCTCTACACCCACATCGAGGGACCCCCATCACTAGAGACACCTCTACACCCACAACCCGAGTTCTTCCCTCTATGTCCGCTGCCGCCCCCGGAAAACCAAATCCAGCGTTCACCACTTCCACCCGAAATACAAAGTATATGGGAAGAACTCTGTGACATCATGCAAGAAGAAGAGCAAATAGTTGGGCAGATGGAGTTGGGGCTTGTGGAGCTCAAGAAGAGGTATAAGGGGTTGGATGTATCTGAGGGATCGCATGCGCCGGCGCGGGAGGAGGGGAAGAGACATGCAACAGTAGCGAATGAGAAAGAACTGCCGAAGCGCCGTTCGTCGGACTTGGTGTCGAGTTTGACTGCAGGCATGCAGGATGTGAGCATGACAGTGACAGAGGAACACGGGAGGCAGTTGCCCAAGGGAACGAAAATCTATGCGCCAGATCCGCGGAAATTGGGGCGATGATTGCGATGAAAAGAGATGTTATTTCGAGAGGCAGGAATAGAGTGTGCGTTTCGCTATCAGGAGAACAAACAAAAAAACGCCAACTCGATGTTGTATTTCCCGCGAAGTTGAAACACACATATATGCTGCTAGAAAAACTTTAGATTCTCAACCGTCTACATGGCAAGAGTGGGTAAGAGAGAAGAAAACGCAAATTAGTAATAAAATCTATCCGAGCCCAAAACAAATGCCGACCATACCGCGTCAATCATGCCTCGTCCGCGTCCTTGATCACCCAGTAAATAGACTCTTCATCATCCCACGAGGGAACAGCGCCGTACTTCCCGTTCACTAGCCGCTGACGCAGTCGTAGCGTGATGCGACGACGACGTTGGCCACAATGCAGTTCGTCCTTTACGATTGTAAAGATAAAGATCATAGCCTGCGCAAGTAAAGCCACGTTGACAGTAAAGAGAAGTAAGAGGACGTGTTGGGAGGCCATTTGTTGTCTTGCTTGTGTGTCTGTGATTGGGAATTTGAGGGTTGGAAGGGTGGATTGTAGAGGTGGTTAAATATGAAAAACAAGGGATCGTAAGAGAAGGGAACAGTGTTTTAGGCACGATGTGCGGGTACTGTGAAAGGGAGCATAGGTGAACAGTGTGATGCTAAGAGTTTTAGAGTGATTTGTAGATGACATTGTAGGTTCTGATTATTTAGGTGAATAATGGACGTTCAGAATCATATAGAATCCACTGTAGCAGATCCAGATACCAAGTGAAAGGCCGGGCTATGCGAACTCTAGAAGCGGTTAATGGTTTATTGATCAGTATAAATGACTTCGTGGAAGTTCTGAGAACGGAACGCTGGCTCATACATTATCTGCTCTTGCTCAACTTCATACAATTCGACTCCACTCTCACATTCCTGCGTCAGCAACTTCCATCACAGCCTGAGAAATGGAACGTGTAGTGACGCCATCACAAAACACCAGCAAAAGCACACTCCTTCTCGAACTCGCCCCATCAGGAATGAAGGCCGGTTCCTTTCGAACACTATTTTCTTTCTACGATGAACGAAATGCTCATGTCACCCCGGAGCTATCCTCCATCTACACCAACTATACCCCCGTCGTCTACAGCATCGGGCTGGTCGTCTCCCTTCTCACAATCTTCGTATTTCTCTGCCTGTGTAAACGCAACACCACACGGCCCCAGCCACTCAACCATCTCCCCGTTACCACTCAACATCAACAGGCACCGCCCCAATACCCGCCAGGCATGCAGATCGACAGAGTAATAGATAAGTGGCGGACTCAAGGGATGGAGCCCACGCTGGTGCCTTTACAGTCTACAGGGCGTGATACGTTGGCGCAGGAGCCAAAAATAAGGAGGAATGTCTATGATCTTCCCAACGGCAAGTTGTACAGTGGTAATAAGAAGATTGACGGGCAGTTTGGCAAGCCGGACACGGCTTAGATTGGGAATTTTGTTGGTGAGTCAGAGGAGCAGTGAATTACTAGATGCAGGTGGTCAGTAGGGCTTAGAGAGTGAATCGTTATACCTGTACGGATTCCAAGATTTGTGATAGGGAGTGGCGCGCGCTTGTGCATTTCTCTCTCACTTACCTGATTTGGCCACGCGCGTTGGTAGAAATACGCTCATTCCTCTTAACTTTCACTCACGCACGCACTCTATTTGAACACGCGGTGCTAGTAGAAGTCAAAAGGCTCTCCATTTCTCTCCACACTTTGGTCAAATCGCACTGCTCTTCTCCACCCAATATACAGTCAAACTCAACTACACTGTGCAGATAGACTTTCCGGTTCTCCTCACCAACGTGGCCATGTGGGCACTACCCGTCCGTCGCGAGGCAACTGCGCTAGAGCTCTACATCTTCAGTACGATCAACTGGCTCGTAGGTTTGTTTGATGGTGTCTTCCGCGATACGCCATTCGAGTACTGGCTCTTAGATCCAAGGGGTCAACTGAACACCATGCTCATGACAGCAGCGCTGGGCATCCTGACTTGGCTCTTGTATGCACAGTATTCGATCCGGCACCTGAAGATCTCATCGGCACTTCTCCCTATTCCAGTCCAGGACAACATCTCCTCCTCCGGCAATACCATCCCCGATCCTACGAATGCCCCTCGCCAGTCTTCCTCTCCTCCTGAACACCATGTATTCAGGCGCTCGGAATCACCCTCACCTGAACCAATACTACCAACGATGCGGCAACTCGCGCCTCCCGGCCACCGTCCCACAAACGCTCAACTCAACCTCTCCCCCTTCCGCGTCGTGCAGCCCCTCGGCGCTCGCACCGGACGTCCCACAACACCTGGCTACCAAACTCCCTTCAGCTCCAAGACTGCAACGGCCAATGCTTTCTCCACCAGACCTCTTGTGTCCATGCAAAATAACAACAACTTCTCAGTTCTCGCCAACGACGCTCCAGTCTCGTACCAGAGGCTCCAAGGAAACGGTATGTCAAAAGTCAATGATACACCCAACGCGTAGATTAGTGTTAAGCATGTGGGCCATTTTGCTAAATTTGCTAGAGATGAATATGGACTATCGGATGCCGAGGGTGAAGTTGACACCGGAGAATAGAGGGGCAAGTTTCACAAAGAAAGATACCGCGCATTGAGGGGTTCGTATGGGGCGGAGAGATGGAAGGGCGATGTGGAGACAAGAGCTTGATGATGAGGAGGACTTTGCTTGAGTATATCTCATTATGACAATTCCGTGATGAGAGTGACACGGGATGGGACGATAATTCAGGCGTTGTTACTATTGGCATTGATCGGCTCCGCAACAGTATCTTGCCGTCATGCAGAATGAGGTAGCGGTCATGTGCAGTACAGTGAATTCATTTTGATGCATCCTAAAAGCGACACGGGTGTGTAAGGGGCTAGAATCTTAAGAATTCATTTTCCATAACAACTTCCTTGTATTTGCTTTACTTGATTCTTACGTCACAGATGAGATATAGTGATGCTGTCCCTGAAAAAAAAGCACTGGGGAATTATCCACATGTGGCGCAAGGTTGACGAGTGAAACCCCGCTTCAACAACGCTAGGACTAACATAGATGCATTGCTCTACATCATCTTTGTCGTACTTGATCTTCCAGTCGATGAAAATTCACATCATCTTTAACATACGACAGGCTTCAACCTTTGCCCTAGACATTACCGGCGGCAATGCCATGTATCAAGCAACATTGTCTCGTGAATGTTGTTCTGTATTGATACAATCCTATATTGTACATGATCTCAACTCTTGTAATCTTAGACGAGCCCCTCGCCATCAACCCCATCCTATCACAGTATACATCTATCTTCCGTGAAGTACATCCTTCGCACCGTCTTGTACTCTCTGTGCAGCATTGGCAACGGCGTCCTTGCTCAGGGAAAAGTGCTGTCCCAAGCGGTCCTGCAATACTATCAGCATCGTCCTGGTTCCTTGGAGATGGGGATATTGACTTACCTGCTCAGCGCCCATACCACCTCCAGCCATGAGCTTGGCCCTTTGCTGGCCATCGTATCCCAATCCATACCAGCTAGCATTCTTCTCTCCTTTCGCAGCAACACTGCCT
>Ga0265798_10005863_pt1 | contig 16338 bp, 14 predicted proteins | sample P3T30metagenome_FD_192430 | JGI IMG/M metagenome (GOLD analysis project Ga0265798, IMG submission 192430) | Plant litter microbial communities from East Loma Ridge, Irvine, California - P3 T30 | ecosystem: Environmental > Terrestrial > Plant litter > Unclassified | place: USA: California... | reverse complement strand
CGCACGGATGCAGGAGTTGCCGACGGGCGGGATGCCCGTCGGGCGGCACGCGACGGGCCGGGCGGTGTCGGCAACTCCTGCAGAGGTGCGACGGGCGGGCCGCCGTGCCCCACTCGTCGCACGGATACAGGAGTTGCCGACCGGGCCGGGAGGCGCGGCCCGGACGTCGTGCGCGGGTCAGGTCGCGCAGTCGATGCAGAGCCGGGCGGTGGGGCGGGCCTCGAGCCGGGCCTCGCCGATGCGGGCGGCGCAGCGCTCGCAGCGGCCGAACGTGCCGTCGGCGAGGCGGCCGAGCGCGGCGGTGGCGTCGGCGGCCCGCTCGAGGGCCGACCGGCGGACGGCGTCGAGCTGCGACCGCTCGTAGGCGATCGTCGACCCCTCGGGGTCATGCTCGTCGTCGACGTTGGCGCCCTCGCGGGCGGCGGCGACGGCCTCCATGTCGCCGAGGAGGCGCTCGGCGAGAGCCAGGGCCTCGTCGCGGGTGCGGCGGAGGCGGTCGCCGGGGTCGATCACGCGACGAGCGGCGGCACCCGCTCGCCCTCGGGCGGCGCCGCCGGGGGAGTGCCGTCGCCGAACGGTCGGCCGCCGAGGCGCTCGCGGCCGTGCTCGGTCAGCCAGCCCGACGGGTCGGGCCCGGCCGGCACGATGCCCGTCGGGTTGATGTCGCTGTGCACGACGTAGTAGTGCGCCTTGATCTGGTCGAAGTCGATCGTGTCGCCGAACCCGGGCGTCTGGAACAGGTCGCGGGCGTAGGCCCAGAGCACCGGCATCTCGCTGAGCTTCGAGCGGTTGCACTTGAAGTGCCCGTGGTACACGGCGTCGAACCGGGCGAGGGTCGTGAAGAGGCGGATGTCGGCCTCGGTGATCGTGTCGCCGACGAGGAAGCGCTGGTCGGTGAGGCGCTCGGACAGCTGGTCGAGCCGGTCGAAGAGCGTGCGGTAGGCCCGCTCGTAGCTCTTCTGCGACCCCGCGAACCCGGCGCGGTAGACGCCGTTGTTGACGTCGCGGAAGACGACGGCGTTCACCTCGTCGATCTCGGCGCGCAGGTGCTCGGGGTAGAGGTCGGGCGCGCCGTCGCGGTGGTGGTCGGTCCACTCGGTGGCGAAGTCGAGGGTGATCTGCGGGAAGTCGTTCGTGACGACCTTGCCGGTCGGCACGTCGACGATCGCCGGCACCGTGATGCCGCGGGCGTAGTCGGGCGTGCGGGCGAAGAAGGCCTCCTGCAGCCGCTCGATGCCGAGCACCGGGTCGCGGCCGTCGGGGTCGAGGTCGAAGGTCCAGCTGCGGGCGTCGTGGGTGGGGCCGGGGAGGCCGAGCGAGATGACGTCCTCGAGGCCGAGCAGACGGCGCGAGATGACGGTGCGGTTCGCCCACGGGCAGGCCCGGGCGGCGACGAGGCGGTACCGTCCGGCCTCGACCGGCCAGCCGTCGATCGCGTCGCGCGTGATGCGGTCCTCGATGTAGTTGGTGTCGCGGGTGTACTCCTGGCCGGGCTCGACGTACGTGCCCTTCGCCTGCTGCTCGTCGCTCATGCCCGCCACCCTACGCAGGCGCGTCCGTGAGCCGGTCGCCGCGGGGCCGGCTCACGCCGACGCGTCCGAGAGGTCGGGCAGCTCGTGCCCTGCCTCGCCGGCCCCCGCCGCGGCGCGGTTCGCCTGCCAGTCGCGCCACATCGCCTTGAGGTCCCACGCGGCCTCCGCCTCGAGCGAGATGCCGCGCTCGCCGGTGCGCCGCGTGCGCCCCTGGATCAGCAGCAGCTTCGTGCCGAACAGCAACGGCCCCGACCGCGCCTGCGCCTCCTCGAAGAAGGTCGCGTCGGCGCAGCCGGTGCCGTCGTCGACGCTGATGAAGACGACCCGCTTCCCGCTGCGCATCGGCGGGGTCTGCGTGGCGATGCGGATGCCGGCGACGAGCACGGTCGTGCCGTTCCAGTGGTCGCGGAGGTCGGCCGCCCGCGTCACGCCGAGGTCGTCGAGCATCGGCCGGTAGCTCTCGACGACGTGTTCGCTGACCTCCATCGACAAGATGTCGAGCTCGTCGCTGACCCGGTCGCGCAGGCTCACGTCGGGCGTGCCGACGGGCACCTCGGACGAGTCGTCGACCGTGAAGTCGAGCTGGTTCTGGACGTCGGAGGCGCGGGGCCGGGAGGTGCGCTGCGTCAGCGACCGCACCCGGGCCAGCACGTCGCCGCGGGTGCGGCCCGGCCCCGCGAGCGAGTCGAGCGCCCCCACCTGCGCGAGCCGCTCGACGAGTCGCCGCGACGGGGTCGCCCGCTGCCAGAAGTCGGTGATCGAGTCGTACGGACGGTTTACGACGACGCGCGCGAGCTCGGAGTCGGTGATCCCGTGGACGTCGGAGAGCGAGAGGCGGATGCCGAGGTCGCCCGGCCGGGTCGGCGCGACGGGGGTCGCCGGGGCGCGCACCCGCTCGACGCGGTAGACGTCGGTGGACGCGTTGACGTCGAGCGGCAGCACGGGCACCCCCATGCGCCGCGCCTCCGTCAGCAGCAGCCGCTTCGGGTACATGCCCGGGTCGTGGGTGAGCACCCCGGCGAGGAACTCCGCGGGGTAGTGCGTCTTCAGCCAGGCCGTCTGGTAGGTGGGCAGGGCGAACGCCGCACCGTGCGCCTTGCAGAAGCCGAACGAGCCGAACCCCTTGAGGACCGCCCAGATCTTGTCGACCTGCGCGTCGGTGAAGCGCCTCCGGCCCTGGGGGTCGACGTTGCCGCGGGTGCGCCGTCGGAACTCGAGCTCGAGCGCGTCGTCGTCGCCCTTGCCCATGTGGCGGCGGATCTCGTCGGCCTCGGCGAGCGTCACCTCCATCGTGGCGGCGAGGATGCGCAGCACGTGCTCGTGGTAGATGACGACGCCGTAGCTGTCGTCGAGGAACGACGCGAAGCTCGGGTGCAGGTAGTCGGGCCGCTGGAAGCCGTGCTTCGTGTCGAGGAAGGGGGCGACCATGTTGCCCTTCATGGGCCCGGGGCGGAAGAGCGAGATGTCGGCGATGAGGTCGCTGTAGCGGTCGGGCTGCATCTTGCCGATCAGCTCGCGCTGCCCCGGGCTCTCGATCTGGAACATGCCGAGGGTGTGCGTGGTGCGGATCGCGGCGAACGTCGGCTCGTCGTCGTGCGGGATCTCGTCGAGCTCGAGCCGACCCTCGCGGTTCACGTAGGGGACGTCGACCGGCAGGCCGCCCGCGACCGCGGCCCGCGAGCCGTTGACCCGCTCGATCTCGTCGAGGGCGTAGGCCATCGAGCTCTGCATGCGGACCCCCAGCACGTCGAGCTTCAGCAGGCCGGCGTCGTTCATGTCGTGCTTGTCGAACTGGCTCATCGGCAGGCCCATGCCGCTCGGCTGCACGGGGGTGGTGCTGAGCAGGTCGGAGTCGCCGAGGATCACCCCGCACGGGTGCATCGAGATGTGCCGCGGCAGCCGGTCGAGCCGCTCGGTGAGGTCGACGAGGAGGTCGATCTGCCCGTTCTGGCGCGCGAGGTCGGCGATGGCGCGGAGCTCGGGCTTCTCGGCCATGGCGGTGCGGAGGTCGCGGGCGTTGGAGCGCCACACGTTGTTCGCCACGAGGTCGATCTGCTCGTCGTCGAGGCCGAGCGCCTGCCCGGCGTCGCGGACGGCGCCCCGGCCGCGGTAGGTCGACTGCATCGACATGAGGGTGACGCGGTTGCTGCCGTAGCGGTCGAAGATCGCCCGGTAGATCTCGTGCCGCCGGGCGGACTCGACGTCGATGTCGATGTCGGGCAGCGTCTCGCGCTTGTTGCCGAGGAACCGCTCGAAGAGCAGGTCGTGCTCGACGGGGTCGACGTTCGAGATGCGCAGCAGGTAGGTGACGAGGCTGCCCGCGCCCGAGCCGCGCGCGGCGTTCCGCACCCGCATGTCGCGCATGAGCGCCGACACGTCGGCCACGGTGAGGAAGTAGCTCGCGAAGCCGAAGCCCGTGATGATGCCGAGCTCGTAGCGCATGCGGTCCTCCACGGTGCGGCGGAGGGCCTGGTCGGCGTGGCCGAACCGCTCGGTGACCCCGGCCTCCGCCCGGCGGAAGAGCACCTGGTCGGGGTCGCCGTCGACGCCGATCGCGCTGAGCTCGGGCACCTTGGCCCGTCGCCAGCGCAGGTCGGCGTCGGGGTCGAGGCGGCACCGGTCGGCGAGCCGCTCGGTCGCCGCGAGCATCTCCTCCGCGGCCCGGCGCGACAGCGACGAGGCGTCGGCGACCAGGTGCGCGAGGGCGCGCATCTCGTCTCCGTCCTTCAGGTAGGCCTGCGCGTTCGGCTGCGGGGTGAAGGCCCCGAGCGGCGCGAGGTGTCCGGCCGAGTCGAGCACGTCGGCCGTGACGGCGCCGTCGGGGTCGAGGTAGCGCACCGCGTTCGTCAGCACCGCGGGCACCCCGGCGTGCTCGGCCAGCTCGAGCATGCGCGCCGCGTGCCGCACGCTGCGGCTCTCGCCCGGCTCGGTCAGCTGGCAGACGACCTCGACGACGACCCCGCCCGGCAGCTCGCGGGCCCAGTCGGCCAACGAGGCGGCGGCGGCCGCGTGGCGGCCCTCGCGCACCAGGCGGCCCACGTCGGAGTCGGGGCCGAGCAGCACGGTGGCCGACGCCCCCTCGTCGCCCCGGAGGAACGCCCGGAGGCGCGACCGACCGATCGTGGCGGTGCTGTTCGCGCTCCCGCTCACCCGTCTCGTCGCCCGGCCGTGCGCGGCGCTGATGAGCCGGCAGAGCGCCGCCCACCCCGCCCCGGCCTGCCCGTCGCCGGCGCCGTGGGCGAGCACGACGACGCGGTCGACGGGGGGAGCGGAGGCGCGGGCTCCGGCGCCTGCCGCACCCGCGCCTCCCGCACGGCCCCCGTCTGATCCGTCGGCACGGACCCCGCCCTCGTCGCCGTCGGCCCGGTCGTCGGCGCAGCCCAGCTCGACCCCGACGATCGGGTCGATGCCGGCCGCACGACAGGCGCCGATGTGGCGGATCGCGCCGTACAGCCCGTCGCGGTCGGTGATCGCGAGGGCGTCGGCCTCCTGGACCGCGGCCCGCTGCACCAGGTCGACGGGCTGCGTCGTGCCGTAATGGGCGCTGAACGCCGAGGCCACGTGCAGGTGGGTGAAACGCATGGTCGTGCTCCGTGTCGGACCCCCCGGCCGGGTCGGTTCGAACGTGTGTTCGACCAGTGTACGTGCTCGTCGGCACGCTGCGTCGTCCGCGGGCGGCGAACCTGACGCCGCGGACGGCCCCGGCGCAGTACCGTGGACGAGGCACCGTGGCCGAGACGCTCGCCCGTGCCCCCGTGACGTCGGCCCCCACCGGCCGGAGCGCGCCCGACGTCGACTCCGCAGCCTCCCCCCACCGACCCGGTGACGGTCCCCGCCGCCCTCACGAAAGCCGCACAGTGACAGAAACGACCACCCTCATCATCCTCGGAGCCTCGGGCGACCTCACCGAGCGCCTCCTGCTGCCCGGCCTCGCCAGCCTGCTGAAGAGCGACCGCGGCGTCGACGTCCAGCTCATCGGCACCGGCCGCAGCGAGCGCACCCCCGACGAGTGGGCCGACGTCGTGGCCACGGCGTTCAACGGCGACGCCGGCAGCGACCTCGCCAAGAAGACCATCGCCTCCAGCCGGTACCTCCAGGGCGACCCCACCACGGTCGAGCACCTGAAGGCCCTCTTCGAGGCCTCCGAGGGCACCCCGGTCATGTATTTCGCCCTGCCCCCGGCGATCAGCACCAAGGTGATCCAGGCGCTCGCCGAGATCGACCTGCCCGACGGCCTGCGCCTCGCCCTCGAGAAGCCCTTCGGCTCCGACGAGGAGAGCGCCCGCGAGCTCAACGCCGAGCTGCTGAAGATCGTCCCGGAGGAGCGCATCCACCGCACCGACCACTTCCTCGGCCGCGCCACCGTGCTCAACATGATCGGCCTGCGCTTCGCCAACCGCCTCTTCGAGCCGGTGTGGAACGGCGACAACATCGAGAAGGTCGAGATCTTCTACGACGAGGTGCTCGGCCTCGAGGGCCGCGCGCAGTACTACGACAAGGCCGGCGCCCTCATCGACATGATCCAGAGCCACCTGCTGCAGGTGCTCGCCGTCATCGCGATGGACGCCCCCTCGAGCATCGACTCGGTCGAGCTCCGCAGCGAGATCGCCCGCGTCCTCCGCGCCACCTGGGTCAAGGGCGGCGACCCCGTCGCCTCCAGCCGCCGCGCGCAGTACACGGCCGGCACCATCGAGGGCAAGGACATCCCCTCGTACTCCGAGGAGGAGGGCGTCGACGCCGAGCGCCAGACCGAGACCCTCGCCGAGGTCGAGTTCGAGGTCAAGACCCGTCGCTGGGCGGGCGTGCCGTTCATCCTGCGCTCCGGCAAGGGCATGACGAAGATCCGCAAGGAGGTGCTCATCACCTTCAAGCCCGTCCCCGCGCTGCCCGAGGGCCTCAACGGCTCGTCGAGCCCCGACACGCTCCGCATCGAGATCAGCCCCGAGACGATGGAGCTCGGCGTGACGACGAACGGTCAGGGCAACCCCTTCGACCTCGAGAAGTCGACCTTCCAGGTCACCCTGGGCAAGCCCGAGCTGACCCCCTACGGCGAGGTGCTCAGCGGCATCTTCCACGACGACCCGACGCTGTCGATCCGCGGCGACGTGGCCGAGCGCTGCTGGGCGATCGTCGCGCCGGTGCTCGAGGCGTGGCACGACGACCGTGTGCCGCTCGACACCTACGCCGCCGGCTCGACCGGCCCGTCGGACTGGCCTGCCTGATCCCGCGTCGCCCGTGACCGACGGAGGCCGTCCCGCTCGCGCGGGGCGGCCTCCGTCGCGTCCGCGAGGGTCAGGACGCGGAGGCGCGGGCCGGCTCCGCCTCGCGGCTCGCCTCCCGGGCCCCCGCGATCGCGTCCGCGGCGCGCACCAGCGCGAGGTGCGACAGCGCCTGGGGGGTGTTGCCGACGTGACGTCCGGTGGCGACCTCGACCTCTTCCGAGAGCATGCCGACGTCGTTCGCGTACCCGACGAGGCGGTCCATGAGGGCTGTCGCGTCGTCGAGGCGGCCGGACCGCGCGTACTGCTCCACGAGCCAGAACGAGCAGGTGAGGAAGGGGTTCTCGCCGCCCGCGAGCCCGTCGACGCCCGACTCGGTGCGGTAGCGCAGCAGCAGGCCGTCGTGCAGCAGGTCGTGCTCGATGGCCGCGACGGTGCCGGTCATCCGCGGGTCGTCCGGGGCGACGAAGCCGACCTGCGCCATCTGGAGCAGCGACGCGTCGACCTCGGTCGAGCCGTAGTGCTGGGTGTACGTGCCCCGCGTCGGGTCCCAGCCCTCGCGCTCGATCTCGGCCCGCACCTCGTCGCGCAGCCGGCGCCAGCGCTCGACGGGCCCCTCGAGGCCGAACTGCTCGACGCCGGCGACGGCGCGGTCGAGCGCGGCCCACACCATGACGCGGGAGTGCGTGAAGTGCTGCAGCTCGCCGCGGATCTCCCAGATGCCGTTGTCGGGGCGCTCCCAGTTGTCTTCGACGTACTGCATCAGCGCCCGCTGGAGGGGCCACGAGTACTCGCTCTCGGCGACCCCGAGCTGCCGGGCCTCGTGCAGCGCGATCATCACCTCGCCGAAGACGTCGCCCTGGTACTGCGTGAACGCCGCGTTGCCCACCCGCACGGGCGAGGCGCCCTCGTAGCCGGGCAGCTCGGCGACCTCCCTCTCGAGCAGGAGGCGCTCGCCGGCCAGGCCGTACATGATCTGCACGTCGGCGGGGTCGCCCGCGATGGCGCGCAGCAGCCAGCCGCGCCACTGCTCGGCCTCCTCGGCGAAGCCGTGCAGGATCAGCGCCTGCAGCGTCATCGACGCGTCGCGGAGCCACACGTAGCGGTAGTCCCAGTTGCGCGACCCGCCGAGCTGCTCGGGCAGGCTCGTCGTGGCCGCGGCCACGATGCCGCCGGTGTCCTCGTTGGTCAGGGCCCGGAGGATCAGCAGCGAGCGTCGCACCTCGGCCGACCAGGCGCCCGTGACCTCGCACCGGCTGGCCCAGTCCCGCCACCACGCCGTCGTCTGGGCGAGGCGCTCGTCGACGTCGATCGGGGTCGGGGGCTCGCGGTGCGAGGGGTACCACGTGAGGGTCATGTCGACGGTCTCGCCGGCGGCGACGTCGAACCGGGCGGCGTGGGTGTGGTCGGCCGCGGTGAGGTGCGGTCCGCGGACGACGACGGCGTCGGGCCCGGCCGTCGCGACCAGGGCGACGTCGTCGCCGTCGGGCAGCTGGCGCACCCACGGCAGGGCGGTGGAGTAGCCGAAGCGGATGCGGAGGTCCTCGTGCAGGGTCACGGTGCCCTCGACGCCCGTGACGCGGCGGACCAGGTCGGCGCGGCGGTCGCCGATCGGCATGAAGTCGGTGACCTCGACGACGCCCGTCGACGTCGTCCACCGGGTGACGAGCACGAACGTGTCGTCGAGGTAGCGGCGCGTCGAGGTCGCCTCGGCGTCGACGGGGGCGACGAGCCAGCGGCCGTGGTCGCGGTCGCCGAGCAGGGCGCCGAACATCGAGGCGGAGTCGAAGCGCGGAAAGCAGAGCCAGTCGACGCTGCCGTCCGTGCCGACGAGGCACCCCGTGTGCAGGTCGCCGATCAGGGCGTAGTTCTCGAGGGGCAGGGGCATGCGGTCATCCTGCCAGCGCCGCCCGTGCGCGTGCCCCGCGAGCCTCAGCGCCGCCCGTGCGCGTGCCCCGTGAGCCTCGGCGCCGCCCGTGCGCGTGCCGCGCGAGCCTCAGGGGCGCTGGAGCGTCGGGTCCGGCCACCGGGTCTCGACGAGCGGCTTCCGACGACGGGCGCGGGCCCAGACGAAGAAGCCCACCAGGGTGAAGGCGCCGTAGAAGACGTACATGAGGCCGGAGGCGTAGTAGCCGGCGCTGAACAGCAACGGCGTGCCGACGAGGTCGACGGCGACCCAGATCAGCCAGAACTCGACCCAGCCCTTGGCCATGCCGTAGGTGGCGAGCAGCGAGCCCGTGAAGATCCAGGCGTCGGCCCACACGGGCTCGTACGAACCGAGAGCGCGGAAGACCGGCGTGAGGACCGCGGTGCCCCCGACGAGGGCGACGACGAGGAAGACGCGGGCCCTCGCACCGGCCCAGCGCGGCTCGACGGCCGATCCGGCGTCGCCGCCGCGGGCCTGCCGCCAGCGGTGCCAGCCGTAGACCGAGACGACGATGAACATGACCTGGCGGCCTGCCTGGCCGAGCAGGTTGACCGGGTTCGGGGTCTGGAAGACCGCCCCGAGGAAGACCGTGAAGAGGAGGGCGTTGCCGACGATGCCCACCGGCCACGCCCAGACCTTGCGGCGCATGCCCCCGAGGGCGCTGAGCAGGCCGAAGACGTTGCCGACGATCTCGCGCCAGAGGACGGTCTGGTCGCCGATGACCAGCTGGGCGTCGAAGAGCCATCGGATGGCGGTCATGCGGGCGTTCCTCCTGGGTCGGGCGGACGCCACGCGGCGTCGCGGATCGGCGGGAGGCATCCACCGGTCGTCCGAACGACTGTGGCACCTCGGGCATTCCCGATCGGTCGCGGCTCAGGCGAAGAGCTGCTGCTCGACCCGGTCGTCGAACACCCCGAGCAGCAGCCACGTGTCGCCCGCGGGGTCGAGCGCGAGGTCGAAGGTGCCGTCGACCCGGTGCGCCCCGTCGGTGAGCGGCAGGGCGTCGACCCGCCAGACGGGCATCTCGACGAGCCCCTCGCCGGCGCCCCGCGGCGCGCGCTGCGCCGACCGCCACCACTCGCGCCGGGTCATCCACCGCTCGGGCGAGCTCACCACGCCGTAGACGACGCCTCGCCAGACGAATCGCAGGGGCGCCCCGCCCTCGGTCGTCTCGACCGGCACCTGTTCGTCGACCCTCATCGCGCCTCCTCCGTTCGTTCGAAAGTGTGTTCGAACAGAGTGTAGGCAGAGCCCCCGACATCGCGCCGTCCGATCGTCGGACGACCCCCGCCGGGTCACCAGCGGGGCAGGTCGTCCTCGACGTGTCGGGCGACGTCGTCCGGCACCCCGGCCTCGTCGGCGTGCCCGCGCCAGCCCTCGACGGCCTCGCGCACCTCGTCGTCGACGGCGGCCGCCCCCGGCACCAGGAAGCGGTCGGCGAGGCGCATGACGTCGTCGCGCCGCACGTCGTGGAAGACCCCGTCGACCCCCATCAGGTGCTGGTAGGTCCACCGTCCCTCGGGGTTGTGGGCGTAGGTCAGGTCGTACGCCGGGGCGAGCTCCCACGACGCCCCGGGGGAACGCAGCAGGAACGAGGCGTTCTTCGTGTGGTCGTCGTTGTTGGCGGCCAGCACGTTGAACACCATGCGGCGGAAGGCCTCCGCGCGGGCCTCCGGCCCGAGCCCGAGACGGTCGACCGTCTCGAGCAGCTGGCCGTAGTCGTGCGCCTGGCGCTGCCGGTAGTCGAGGTGGGCCGTGCCGCAGAGCGTCGTCGTGTGCACCTTGCCGCCCCCGGCGGGCCGGTCGAAGCGGCGCGTCATGAAGTGGGCCCGGCCGCCCTCCTCGAGGAGGCGGCACTCGCTGATCTCGACGCCCGCCGCCCGGGCCATCAGCGAGTAGGCGTACTCCACGCGGCCCGTCGCCGACCCCGAGCCGAGCTCGCGGTCACCGCCCAGCCCGTCGAGCTTCAGCAGCCAGTGCTCGAACCCCTCGGGCGCGTCGAGCTGGCCCGAGCGCACCTCGCCCGTGCCGGGGTGCCACGCGACGACCGCCTTGGCGCGGGCGCCGCCGGCCGACGTGCCCACCTGGATGAGGGAGCGGATGGCCGACTCGGTCTCGCGGTCGTCCGAGAAGCTCGCGTCGAGCACGCTGCGGGCGCCCTCGACGAGCGCGCTCAGCTCGACGGCGCTCGTGGTCCGCTGCCGGGGGCCGCGCGAGGGGCGGAACTCCAGCGCCCCCATCGCGCGGTCGGCCATGTACGCGAGCCGGTCGAGCGGGGTCGCCGACGCGCGCCGGACGCCCTGGCGCGCCAGCCACGCGTCGATGACGGCGTTTCCGAAGTCGTCGGGCAGCGAGTCGGCGAGGACGGCGGGCAGGCCGTGGAAGGTCTCGCGCGGCAGCTGCGGGAAGACGTGCCGCCGGGTGCGGATCGGCATCGTCAGGGGGGCCAGCTCGACGCCGCGCTCGACCCAGTCGGGGTGGTACTCGAAGACGTGGGCGCCGACGCCCGGGTCGTACGCGACGGCTCCGACCCGCAGGCCCCACGCGCTGACCTCGACCGCCCGGACCGGCACCCAGCTCATCGCGGCCCGGCGCCCTGGTCGTCGTCGGTGCCCGGCCCGGTGCCCGGCCCGGGGCCGTCGCCGTCGCCCGCGCCCGGACGTCGGGGCCCGCCGCGCTGCGAGGCGTCCCGCACGCCCCGGGCCGTGCGCGAGCCGCGGGCGCGGTAGACGCGCCGCCGCGGAGACGTCGCCGTCGCCCGGAAGAGGTCGAGGGGGCTGACGGTGCTGGTCGGCGTGATCGTGTCGAGCGCAGCCTCGGCGCCCAGCGCCCTGAGGACGCGCACGAGGGTGCGGAGGGTGCTGCCGCGCCCGTTCTCGAGCGACTGCAGCGTGCTGGTCGAGACGTCGGCGAGCCGGGCCAGCGAGATCTGGTCGAGCCCCTCGTCGAGGCGGCGCGCGCGGACCTGCTCGCCGATGCGCGCCTCCCACTCGACGGTGGACCGTCGGGTCTGGTCGCCGTTCTGCGGATCAGTCATGATCCTCCGATACCTGATCTTCCCGTCATCATAGCGTCGTCACGCCTCTGTACAGGGAAATCCCCGCATCAGAGGTCTCGCTCTGCGTCGACCGGCACCGCTCCCGACCAGCGCAGCTGGTCCCACAGGCCCGCTCCGTCGGGCGCCGAGACCCAGGCCACGTCGCTGCCCTCGGCGTGCTCGGCCCGCGAGCGCCCGCCCGCCAGCACGGCCTCGCTGGGGGACAGCTGCCGGATCGCGACCGCCGCCACGTTCTCGCGGTGGTCACGGAGGAACCGCCCGTACAGCTCCTCGTCGTGCTGGCCGTCGTCGCCCACCAGCAGCCAGCGCATCCGCGGGAACTCCTCCGCCAGGCGGTCGAGCGACGTCTGCTTGTGCAGCCGCCCGCTGCGGAACCAGCGGTCGTGCGTCGGGCCCCAGTCGGTGAGCAGCAGCGGGCCGCTCGGGTAGAGGTTCCGGGACAGGAAGCGCGACAGCGTCGGCGCCACGTTCCAGGCCCCGGTCGACAGGTACACGACCGGGCAGGCGCTCGCCGCGGCGTGCAGGCGCTCGTACATCACGGCCATGCCCGGCACGGGCCGGCGGGCGTGCTCGTTCAGGACGAACGTGTTCCACGCGGCGAGGAACGGGCGGGGCAGGGAGGTGACCATCACCGTGTCGTCGATGTCCGACACGATGCCGAACCGCGCCTCCGGGTCGATGACGAGGAGGGGGGCGTCGACGGGCGGCGAGCCCTCGGTGCTCAACGTGGCGACGTGCCACCCGGGCGACAGGTCGACGTCGATGCGCACGTCGAGCACGCCGCCCCGGTCGGTGCTGACGCGGTGGGTGCGCCCGCCGATGGCCACCTCGACGACCGCGCCCTCGACCGGCACGCTGGTGAAGCTGCGCCAGCCGCGGACGTTGAGCCGGTCGGTGCCTTCCAGGCTGCCGGTGCGGGTGAGCAGCACGCGCGAGAGCACGCGCACCCAGCGCGTCGACCCGTAGCCGGTGTAGGGCACGATCGTCGGCAGGAGGCCCCGCTTGCGGGCGCGCTTCTCGCGGAAGCGGTGGATCTGGTTCTCGACGCGGGCGGCCCGGTGCAGCAGCGGCTCGACGGCGGCCGGGGGTGCCTTGCGGGTCTCGGGCATTCCGTCATCCTCCCACGGGGTCGACCAGACCGGGGTGGTCCACCGACGCGTCGGCGACCTCGGGCGACACCTCGTGCACGAGCAGGCGCCCGGCGAGCTCGTCGACGAGCGACGCGACGCCCTCGAGCAGGTCGGCGTCGCCCTCGGTCCCGGGGTCGAGCCAGTCGTCCATCACGTCGGTGCCGACGAGCATCGGCATGCGCCCGGCGACCTCCGCCGCCGGACCCGAGGAGGCGCGGGTCAGCAGCGTCGTCGACAGCAGCCACCGGGACGGCGAGCCCACGGCCGCCCGCGGGTCGCGCCACCACTCGTAGAGCGCGCCGAGCAGCATGACCTCGTCGTCGGGCAGCCGCACGAGGACGGGGCGCCGACGTCCGTCGGGCAGCAGCTGCTGCTCGTACCAGCCGGTGGCGGGCACGAGTCCCCGCCGCGTCGCGAGGGCCTCGGCGAAGGCCGGCTCGTCGGCCGCCGACTCGACCCGGGCCGTGGTCAGGGGCGGGCCGTCCGGGCCCTCCGAGGCGGCGGGCACGAGGCCCCACCGCGCCGACGCCAGACGGCGCACCGGGGGGCCGCCCGCGTCGTCGCCGCGGGGCGCCGCGTCGACGAGGAGCGACACGGCGTTCGCCGGGGCGATATTCCAGGAAGGGTCTGGGAGAGTGTCTCCTGATACATCAACGTCGAACAGGGCCACCAGGTCGCTGGAGGCGCGCGCCATCACGAATCGTCCGCACATGCGTCCATTCTCCCGGCAGCGACCGACAGCGGCCCACATCGGTCGACGGCGCCCCCAGCGGAGCGCCCGGCGCCGACGCGCCTCGACCGCGTCCGCGCCCGTCGCGCCGCGGCGGCCCCGACGTCCAGCACCGCGCCCGGCACCCGCCGCGGCACCGCACTTAGGAGGAACGTTGCTCGTCACCGACGTCAATGAAGCACTGCCCGGGGGATCGTCACTGCTCAGGAACGAGCCGGTCCAGGCTCGGAGCTCTGCGCGCCTCACGGGGCTGCTCGACGCCGCGGCGTCGATCATCGACGAGATCGGCTACGAGCGGCTCACGACCGCCATGGTCGCCGAGCGGGCCGGTGCCTCGATCGGCACCGTCTACCGCTACTTCCCCGACCGCATCGCCGTGGTCGACGCCCTCGCCCTCCGCTGCATGCAGCGGCTGACGGCCCGGGTCGTCGAGGCGGTCTCGCACGACGACGTCACCGACTGGCGCCAGGCTGTCGACCTCGTGGTCGACGCCAAGGTCGAGATGTACCGGACCGAGCCCGGCTTCCGGGCGATCCGCTTCGGCGACGCCCCCGACCTCGGCGTGCCGCAGCCCGCCCCGGTCACCAGCCCGCTCGCCGACAGCGTCCTGCGCCTCCTGGTCGAGCGCTTCGGGATCGTCGCCGACGAGCGCACCGAGCTCTCGGTGCAGGTCGCCGTCGAGATCGGCAACGGCCTGCTGGCACGGGCCTTCGCGGGGGCCGGCACCGGCGACGAGCGCTTCGTGGAGGAGTGCCGCCGCGTCGTGACGGGGTACCTCGAGCCCGTCCTCACCGTCGGCTAGCCGTCATGCGTCACGCCGGGTCGCCGAGGTGCCCCCGGCAGGGAACTGTGGTTGGGTGAACGCCCTGGCAAGTGTCGATTCGTGCTGCCCACGAGGAATGAGCCACCCATGATCGAGTTCCGCTCGGTGTCCAAGCAGTACCCGGACGGCACTCGCGCCGTCGACGACTTCAGCCTGGTCATCCCCTCGCGCAAGACGACGGTGTTCGTCGGGTCCAGCGGCTGCGGCAAGACCACCATCCTCCGCATGATCAACCGCATGGTCGACCCGAGCTCGGGGGTCATCGAGATCGACGGCAAGCCCATCGGCGACCTCGAGCCCGTCGCGCTCCGTCGCAGCATCGGCTACGTCATGCAGAACTCCGGGCTGCTGCCGCACCGCAAGGTCGTCGACAACATCGCGACCGTGCCGGTGCTGAAGGGCGTCGGCAAGAAGGAGGCGCGCGACCGGGCCCTCGAGCTGATGGACACCGTCGGCCTCGACCGGTCGCTCGGCCAGCGCTACCCGAGCCAGCTCTCGGGCGGACAGCAGCAGCGCGTCGGCGTGGCCCGCGGACTCGCCGTCGACCCGAACATCCTCCTCATGGACGAGCCCTTCGGCGCCGTCGACCCGCTCGTCCGCTCCGACCTCCAGCAGGAGCTGATCCGCCTCCAGCACGAGCTCGACAAGACCGTCGTCTTCGTGACCCACGACATCGACGAGGCCTTCTACCTCGGCGACCAGGTCGTGATCCTCGAGAAGGGCGGCCGGATCGCCCAGCAGGGCAGCCCGGCCGAGATCCTCTCCGACCCCGCGAGCGACTTCGTCGCCGACTTCGTCGGCTCGAAGCGCGGCAAGCGCGCCCTCCACATCGAGCAGACCGCCACGGGCCAGGTCGTCGTCGACGACGACGGTCGCACCACGGGCGTGCTCACCGGGCCGGTCAGGGTCCCCGACGCAGAGGCCGGTGCCGTCGCGGCGCCGGGTGCCCCGGCGCAGGGTGGGCGAGCGTCGTGAACTGGGTCTGGTCGAACGCCGACTACATCTGGGACAAGACGCTGGTGCACCTCGGCCTCAGCGTGCCTCCGATCGTCCTCGCCTTCGTCATCTCGCTGCCCATCGGCTGGCTGGCCTACCGGTACGCCCCGATCCGCGGCGTCGTGCTCACCGTGGCCGGCCTGTTCTACGCCGTGCCGTCGTTCGCCCTGCTGGTCATCCTGCCGGGCATCATCGGCTACCCGATCCGCAGCGACACCAACATCATCGTCGGCCTGACGCTCTACGGCGTCGCGCTCATGGTGCGGTCGGTCGCCGACGGCCTGCAGTCGGTCGAGGCCGACGTGCGGCAGTCCGCGACGGCGATCGGCTACTCGTCGTGGCAGCGCTTCTGGCGGGTCGAGATCCCGCTCGCCGGCCCGGTGCTGCTCGCCGGCCTGCGCGTGGTCGTCGTCAGCACCGTGAGCCTCGTCACGGTGGGCGGCATCCTCGGCATCAACGGCCTCGGCCTGCTGTTCAACGACGGCTTCCAGCGCGACATCCTCGCCGAGATCGTCGCCGGCATCGTCATCACCATCGCGATGGCCCTCGTGCTCGACGGCCTGCTCGTGCTGCTCGGGAGGGCCCTCATGCCGTGGACGACCACCCGCTCCGGACGACGCGCCGCGAAGGCGAGCACTCGAGAGGTGGTGGCCACGCCGTGAACCTCTTCCTCGACGCCTTCGCCTGGATCGGCGACCCGGCCCACCTGACCGGCCCGGACGGCATCCCGACCCGCATCGGAGAGCACCTCGCGTACACGCTGGTCGCCGTCGTCATCGCCTCGGTCATCGCGATCCCCATCGGTTGGCTGATCGGCCACACGGGCCGGGGGCGCAGTGTCGCCGTCGCCGTCACCGGCGGCGCCCGCGCCCTGCCGACCGTCGGCCTCGTCTTCCTCTTGGCCCTGCTGCTCGGCATCGGCA
>Ga0265798_10005862_pt1 | contig 16339 bp, 7 predicted proteins | sample P3T30metagenome_FD_192430 | JGI IMG/M metagenome (GOLD analysis project Ga0265798, IMG submission 192430) | Plant litter microbial communities from East Loma Ridge, Irvine, California - P3 T30 | ecosystem: Environmental > Terrestrial > Plant litter > Unclassified | place: USA: California... | reverse complement strand
CACAAAAAACAACAGCTGTACAAGGCAGGGTACTGGATGCCAAAACACAGCAACCGCTGGAAAACGTGGTAGCTGCTATAGAGGCAACCGGGCAGGCGGTGCTAACCAATGCTAACGGTGCTTTTGTATTTAACCCTATTGCAACCGGCAGCCACGTTATTAGCGTGGGCAGTAGTGGCTACGTTACGCAATTATTTACTATTGAGCCATCTGCCGCAAGGCCGTTAGACCTGGGCGTGATACTGCTCGAGGAAAATACCTATATAGAACAGCAGCAAAGCCTTGTTACAATTACTGATAACGATTTGGGCGATGACAATAGCGGGTCGGAAAATACGGCGGGATTGCTACAGGCATCGCGCGATGTATTTCAGCAGGCTGCGGCGTTTAACTGGGGGCAGGCACGGTTTAAGGTGCGCGGACTGGACAGCCAGTACGGCGCCACCATGATAAACGGTGTAAGCATGAACAAAATATACGACGGCAGGCCACAATGGAGCAATTGGGGCGGCCTTAACGATGCTAACCGCAATCAAGAATTTACCATGGGCAGCGCCCCGTCCGACTATACGTTTGGCAATATATTGGGCACACAGGAAATTAATACAAGGGCATCGCTTTTCAGGCCGGGCACGCGATTGTCTTATGCCGGTGCCAATACCAATTACAGCTGGCGCGCCATGGCAACCTATGCGTCGGGCATGAACCGCAAGGGCTGGGCGTATGTAGTTTCCGCTTCGTGCAGATGGGCACAGGACGGCCATTTTGAAGGGACAGATTATGATGCCAATTCAGCTTTTATAAGCGTAGAGAAAAAGTTTAACGATGTGCACAGCCTTAACTTTACCGGTATTTATGCACAAAACAGCCGTGGCAAAAGTTCGCCCAATACTGCCGAAGTTACCCAACTTATGGGTAAAGAATACAACGCGTATTGGGGATGGCAGGATGGCGAAAAACGCAACAGCCGCGATAAAGATGTAGAAGAACCAATACTGATGCTGAGCCATTACTGGAAACTAAGCAACAATACATCCCTGAATACAAACATAGCGTATCAGTTTGGTAAGATCGGCAACAGCCGAATTGATTTTCAAAATGTTACCAACCCCGACCCCACTTTCTATCAAAACCTGCCCAGTTATTATACCTCTCAGTATGAAAATTCGGTTTGCGTAGCGCCACAGGCCTACCAACCGGACGGATTGGGCGGTACGTTTACAGGTAACAGCCCTCAAAACATTGCGCTTGCCCAACAGGCACAAGTAAATTTTACAGCCAACCCACAGCTAAACTGGAGCAATATGTACTTTGCCAACACAACAGCCGTTACTGATGGCAACGGAACTGAAATTGGCCGTACACCATCGCAAAGCCGCTATGTTTTGTATGAAGACCGAACGGATGATAAAACCTTAACTGCCACTACCCTGTTACGTTCTCAGGTTACCAATCATATTGTGCTTAATGCCGGCGCCACGTTTACCAAGTTAAAATCACACAATTATCAAAATTTGCTCGACCTATTGGGTGGGGCGTATTACAATGATATTGACCCGTTTTACCGCGGCAGCCAGGCACAGCCCGATTTAAACAACCCTAACCGACAGGTGGGCGTGGGCGATACTTTTGGCTACAATTACAATCTATCGGCTAACACATTCAACGCCTTTAGCCAGTTTAAATTCACCTACAAAATCTTTGATTTTTATTTGGCGCAAACCTATTCACGATCCGACTATCAGCGTGATGGCCTTTACCGCAATGGTATCTATGCCAATAGTTCTTTCGGCAAGAGCCAAAAAATAAGCTTTGATAATTTTGGGTTTAAAGGTGGCATGACCTATAAGCTAAACGGCCGCAACCTGTTTATTTTTAACGGTGTGTACATGACCAAAGCGCCATCGTTACGCAACACCTTTCCTAATGCACGCCTAAACAACAGCACTTTAATAAATCCGCAAAGCGAGAACATTGCGGGTGCCGATGTTAGCTACCTGCTGCGTGCACCACTTTTTAAGGCAAGGGTAACGGGTTACTTCTCAAAAATAAAAGATGCCGCAGAAACCTCCTTCTTTTTTGCAGAGGGCATATTTGAAGGCATTGAATCCGCCGACTCAAATGCTTTTGTAGCCGAGACTGTTACAAACATCGACAAAAAAATGATCGGGCTTGAAATAGGCTTGGAATATAAACTAACTGCTACTATTAAGCTTACAGCATCAGCTTCTTATGGACAATACACCTATGATAATAACCCTAATGTATCGCTTAATAATGATGCCTTTGCTGCCCTGCAACAGGAAACCGGTTTGGTAAATCCTAATGGGTCACTTACCAATTTTGGCGCTGCCACCATGAAGAATTACAAACTACCCGGAATGCCGCAACAAGCTTATGCTGTAGGTTTAGAGTACCGCGACCCAGATTATTGGTGGATTGGTGCTAATGCCAATTATTTGGCAAGCAATTATTTAGATGTCTCGGCTTTATTGCGCACCACTAACTTTTTAAAGAACCCGGCTGATGTAAACGGCTTCCCGTTTCCGGAAGTTAGTAATGAACGCACCCGCGAACTTTTAAAACAGGAAAAGTTTGATGCTTTCTACCTGGTTAACCTGCAGGGTGGCAAGTCGTGGAAGTTTGGCAAATACATTGTCGGCTTTTTCGGAAGTATCAATAACCTGTTTGACGTTACCTATAAAACGGGCGGATTTGAGCAGGCACGTAACGCCAATTATCGCCAGCTTAACCAGGATGTTAGCAGCGGCACACCGTCCTTTGGTGCCAAATATTTTTACGGTTATGGCCGAACCTACTTTTTAAACCTCTATCTCAACTTTTAAGATATGAAAACACATTATAAATTTCTCGTTACACTAATTATACTTGCATTATCAGGTTGTGTAAACGATGACGATTACAACATCCCTGTATTAAATTGTGATGCAACTACATTGGTTAAGAACATGGAACCACAAGCCATCCCGGCTACATCTCAGGTGCAACTGTATGCCGATAATACTGTTATTACGGGTGATGATATTATTGAGGGTTATGTTACCAGCAGCGATAAGGGCGGTAATTTTTATAAGACGATTTCATTCCAAACTTTAGATGCCTCGTTTGGGTTTAGCGTAGATGTAGATGTTACCTCAACCTTCATCAACTTTGAACCGGGGCGTAAAGTCCTGATTAAACTAAACGGATTATATACGCAAATGTACAACGGGTCGCTTAACCTTGGCGGCGTTTATTTAATAAACGGTTTTGCAACCATTGGCCGCCTGCCCGAAGCCGATTACCTTACCTACCTTAATCGTTCGTGCACTGTAGTTCCGGAAGAAACACTTGTGCAGCATGTTACCCTGACCCAGCTTAAGAACGACAGTTACCTTAATAAATTAGTAGAGATTGATAATGTACAGTTTGCAGATGGCTCTGTAGGACATACTTATTACGAAAGCAGTAACGATATTGGCGGTGCCACCAACCATTTACTTACAGATGCTACCGGCGATACCCTGATTTTCAGGACAACTTCGCAAGCTGATTTTTCAGGTAATGCCGTGCCCAATGGTAGCGGAAAAGTAAGAGGCATATTAACCAAATATGGTAATGACTACCAATTTATTGCCCGTACCGAAGAAGATATTAAATTAACCAGCCCACGGTTTTAATGGTATTTCTAAATATATTCCAAAGTGCGTTACTATTAATTCACTATTTTTTATTGCCCTATTCTTTTTCATTCTAAATAAAAACTATAGATTTGCGCTAATTTAGATTTAATAAAAATAAATTAACCGTACACAATGAAAAGATTACATACCTTACTTGCAATAACCTTTGTTATGCTGGCTACAGTTTCTTGTAAAAAAGAAGAAAAAACCACTGAATCGGCCACTACTGCTACCGATACAATTGCTAAAACCGAAACCTTTAAAATCGTTTCACTTAACGGCGCGGTTACAGAAGTTGTAGCTGCCTTAGGCCATGAAGCCGAAATTGTAGGTGTAGATGTTACCAGCACCTATCCAGAGAGCGTTAAAAAAAATGCTAAAGACCTTGGCCATGTTGCACACGGTGTTTCTATAGAAGCTATTATGGCATTACAGCCAACACTTATACTGGCTACCGATAAAGATTTAACACCAGACCTTTCCGCTAAGATTAAGGCATCAGGTGTTAAGTATGAGATCATCAAACAGGAATTTACTCCGGAGGGTACAAAAAAACTTATTGCCGATGTAGCAGGGGTTCTAAACCATAAAGATTTTAAAGCTCTACAGGATAAAATTGATACCGATCTACAAGCTGTTAAGCCGCTTGCTGAAGCTCCTAAAGTATTGTTTATTTATGCCCGTGGGGCTAATATGCTTATGGTAAGCGGTACAGGAACTCCGGTAGATAAAGTAATAAGCCTTGCTGGCGCTAAAAATGCGATTACCGGTTTTGAAGACTTTAAACCATTAACTCCTGAGGCACTTATTAAAGGTAACCCAGACGTTATCTTAATGTTCGATAGCGGTGTTGAAAGCCTTAAAGGCGACGCTGGTGTACTTAAAATTCCGGGTGTAGATAAAACTAACGCCGGTAAAAATAAAAAGATCATTACTATGGATGGAGGTTTGCTTAGTGGCTTTGGCCCACGCTTAGGCGAGGCCGCTGCCCAGCTAAACAGCAAGCTTGCTGCCGATGCAAAATAAATTGCCATTATACCTTGTTATAAGCTTATTACTGCTGGTTACACTGGCAGTAGTTTCGCTGTACATGGGGGTATATGTTTTTGAGAAGCATTCGTTTTATGAAATTTTCACCGGCCTTATAAACCATGATGGCAGCATAGATCCGGCCGATGAATTTGTACTCATGCAGCTGCGCCTGCCGCGTATTGTAATGGCTATTTTAATAGGCAGTGCACTATCGGTTTCAGGTACGTGTTTGCAGGGTATGTTCCGCAACCCGCTTGCCACGCCAGATTTAATTGGGATAACCGCAGGGGCATCGCTTTTAGCAGCCGTTACCATTGTATTGGGCAGTTACATACGCCCCTACATACCGGAGTTTTTACAATATTCGCTTTTAAGTGTAATGGCATTTGTAGGTTCACTTATAACCATGGTTATGGTATACCGCATCTCTACCCAAAATGGGCGCACTAATGTGGTGATGATGCTGTTAACGGGCGTTGCCATAACCGCACTGGGCTTTGCAGTAATGGGCCTGCTAATTTATTTTAGCAAAGACGACCAGCTGCGCGACCTTACATTTTGGAACCTGGGAAGCCTCGCAGGTGCTACCTGGACAAAGAATGCGATATTGGCGGTTGTTATTACCATGTCATATTACTTTCTTATTAACAAAGGCAAAGCACTTAACGCCATGATGCTGGGCGAAAAAGATGCGCAGCACCTGGGCATAAAGGTTGAACGCATAAAAAAGCAAATAGTAATATTAACCGCTTTAATGGTGGGTACAGCTGTAGCTTTTGCCGGCACCATAGGTTTTGTTGGCTTAATAGTGCCTTATATACTGAGGCTTGTATTTAAGAGCAACTATCACATTATATTGCCGCTATCGGCAGTCTTTGGCGGTATATTGCTGCTTTTAGCCGATACAATTAGCCGTACGGTTGCCCCGCCATCAGAAATTCCTGTTGGTGTTTTAACGGCCTTTATGGGTTCGCCTATTTTTATTATAATATTGATCCGCAGCAGGAACACAATGTAGAGAGATTATGTTAGAAGCCAGTAATATATCATATGCACACCGCAAGTTTTCGATACTCGAAAACATAGACGTGTCTGTAAATAATGGCGAACTCCTCGTAATAGTTGGCCCTAACGGCGCGGGTAAAAGTACCTTGCTTAGCCTGCTGGCCAACGAGATGGATAAACATAAAGATCCTATCTTCTTTAAAAAGAAAACCTTTAAAGAATGGGATAATAAAGAGCTGGCACACAGCAAAGCCAAGTTTTCGCAAAGCAACAGCCATGACATTCCGCTATCGGTAAAAGATGTGGTAATGATGGGCCGTTACCCTTATTTTAGCTCTATACCGCATAAAACCGATGAAGAGGCTGCACAAAAAGCCATGGCAGAAACCGATGTTATGCACCTAACCACACGCGAATATAATTCGCTTTCCGGTGGCGAGAAACAACGTGTGCACCTTGCCCGTGTATTGGCGCAACTGGACAACGATATAGACAAAAAGCTTGTTTTTTTAGATGAGCCCCTTAATAATCTTGATGTGCTGCACCAGCACCGCATACTAAATACCATTAAGACCTTTACCCAGCGCGGCAACACTGCTGTAATGGTACTGCACGACCTTAACCTTGCCGCACAGTTTGCCGATAGGGTTATGCTGCTTAAAAAAGGCAAAATAGTAGCCCACGATGTTCCTGGAAAGGTATTTACCCGCGAGATCATCAGCAGTGTGTACAATTTTCCGTGCACCATTTGCCCCAACCCTGTTAATCAGAACCCTTTAATAATTTTTGGAACCTAATTTTATAGCATATGAGTACAATCGTTAATTCATTAAAACAACAGTGGGACGCCCTTAAGGCAGAGACCCCGCATTTAAGGATACGTAATGCAGCCGAGAAACTTGGCGTTAGCGAGGCAGAACTTCTTGCCACACAAACAGGAGAAAGCGTTACACGCCTTCGTCCGGAGTTTGCCGCTATTTTATCTGAAGTAGAAACCCTTGGCAAAGTTATGGGCCTTACCCGTAATGATGAGTGCGTGCACGAGCGCAAAGGTGTTTACCTTAACCCTGATTTTAGCTCTCCGTTTGCAGGATTATTTGTAGGCGAAGATATCGATATGCGTATTTTCCTTTCGCACTGGGATAAAGCTTATGCAGTATCTGAAGCAGGCGAGCACGGCGACCGTAAAAGCCTTCAGTTTTTTGGTAAAGACGGCCTTGCCATCCATAAAATATACCTTACTGCCGATAGCGATGCTGCTGCATTTGATGCTTTGGTAGCAAAATATAAATCAGACAATCAAAGCACACAAGAAACTGTTGTTGAAGTGCCGCTTATAATTGATGAAAAACCGGACACTGAAATTGATGTTGAAGGTTTTCAGGCTGCTTGGAGCACCCTTAAAGATACCCACGCATTTTTTGGCATGCTAAAAAGGTTTGGTGTAACCCGCACACAGGCGCTTCGCCTTGCTCCAAACGAGAACCTGGCTAAAAAAGTAGACAAAGAAGTTATCGTAAAAATGCTGGAAGGCGCTGCCGAGCAAAAAGTACCGGTAATGGTATTTGTAGGCAACAGGGGTAACATACAAATACACACCGGGCGTGTGCGCAAAACTATGTGGCATGGCGACTGGTTTAACGTTATGGATCCTGATTTTAACCTTCACCTGGATATGAGCAAAATTGCCCAGGTATGGATAGTACGCAAACCAACCGAAGATGGCGAAGTTACCGCTGTTGAGGTGTTTAATGAACTTGGCGAAATCATCGTTCAGTTTTTTGGAAAGCGCAAGCCGGGCATTCCTGAATTACAGGAGTGGAAAGCACTGGTTGCTTCTTTATAAATTTCGTACGTTTTAATAGTAAAGCCGCATTCTTAATACGATGCGGCTTTTTTATTAAGTTTAAAGAGATAAATCTACTCTTTCTCTTCGGCGTGATTGTCTTTATAATCGGGGTATAGAAAGTTATTGTAAGGAAAACGGCTAATGTGTATAGCACGCACAGCCTCGTATATTTTTTCCCTAAACTCCTCAAAATTCTCTTTGTTGGTAGCGCTGATGAAAAGGGCTTTATCCTCGCCAACATTACCCATCCAGGTTGCCTTCCACTCATCCAGCGAGTAGTGGCGCGATGTTTTCTCTGTTATCAAATCATCCTCATCAATAGTAAGTGGCTTATAGGCATCTATTTTATTAAATACCATGATGGTAGGCTTATCATTGCTTTTTATGTCTTGCAAGATTTGGTTTACCGATGCTATGTGGTCTTCAAAATCAGGATGGCTGATGTCTACCACGTGTAGCAGCAAGTCGGCCTCACGAACCTCGTCCAACGTACTTTTAAACGAGTCAATAAGCTGTGTAGGTAGTTTGCGTATAAACCCAACTGTATCTGATAAGAGGAATGGCAGATTTTTAATAACCACTTTGCGCACTGTAGTATCAAGCGTTGCAAAAAGTTTATTCTCCACAAACACCTCACTCTTGCTAATAACATTCATAAGGGTGCTTTTGCCCACGTTAGTGTACCCTACAAGAGCCACCCTAACCATGGCACCGCGGTTGCCGCGCTGCACACCCATTTGCCTGTCTATGGTTTTAATCTTTTCCTTTAACAGTGCAATGCGGTCGCGTACAATACGCCTGTCGGTCTCAATCTCTGTCTCACCGGGACCACGCATACCAATACCCCCACGCTGGCGCTCAAGGTGGGTCCACATACCGCTAAGGCGCGGCAAAAGGTAAATACACTGTGCCAGCTCTACCTGTGTACGTGCGTATGATGTTTCTGCACGCTGTGCAAAAATATCAAGAATAAGGTTAGTACGGTCTAAAACTTTAATATCCAGTATTTTGGTAATGTTCTTTTGCTGTGCCGGCGAGAGCTCATCATCAAAAATAATGGTCTTTATATCATGTTCCTTTATGTAAAGGTGAATTTCTTCAATTTTACCGGTACCCAAAAAAGTTTTAGGGTTAGGGCGCTCCATCCGTTGATTAAAACGTTTAACCACCTGCCCACCGGCGGTATAGGTTAAAAACTCTAATTCATCGAGGTATTCTGTTAATTTTTCTTCGTTCTGCTCTTTTGTAATAATACCCGCAAGTATTGTTTTTTCAAAGCTAATGGTTTCTTTCTCCAGCATATATTACATTATAGTGTATTACAAATTTACAAAAATTAAGCCCATTTAATTTTTACATTATTATAAAAAAGCATGAAAAGAAATTTTTCTGTTAAAATTCAACATAACGTTAACCATATGTTATATTTTTATAAATTTGAAGATTAAATTTTCTTAAACCTAAAAAACTATGAAAAAAATTACCCTTTTGTTTTTCATGTTTTGCCTTTCAATTTGTGCTTATGCACAACCCGGACTAACCGAGGAGGGATTTGAAGGCACGTGGACTACACAAACAGGTTCGGGGGCTGGCGGGCCCGCCGGATGGGCTTTAATCAGCGAGGCCAATGGCCCTACCGTATGGTGGATTCAGGGCAATGGCGGCGCTGCACAGCCCGCATTTGAAGGAACGCACTCAGCATTCCTCGACCGCGAAAACGTTGCACCGGGTACCGTTGCAAGAGATTGGCTTATAACGCCGCTTATTGAAATGCCAACTAATCCTCAGTTGCATTTTTATTCTCGTTTGTTCTTTAATGCCGACCAAGGATCGGTTTTTAAAATTTACGTATCTAACCCCGTTGCCGAGGCAGACGACAGCGTGGCGAACCAAACCAACATTGCTAACTTTGGCACTGCGCAGGTTACCTGGACAGAGGTTCAGATAAACCCTACGCAACAGGCCTGGGCAGAAAAAACATTAGACCTGCCTGCTACTATGGCCGGCTCATTTAGGTATATTGCCTTTGTTATGGAAGGTGATAATGCAGAGCGCTGGGCTATAGATAACGTAAAGGTAACGGCCAAGTGCCAGGATCCGAGCGCACTTACAGCTACAGGCATTACAACTACAACAGCCAATCTTAGCTGGGCTAACCCAAGTGGCGCAACCTCTTGGGAAATTGAGGTTATACCGGTATCGGGTAACCCTACAGGCACAGGTGTAACCTACACCGGTGCATTGCCTTTTCCTGCAGGAACTGCGGGCAGTGGTGTAACCCTTACAGAGAATACTGATTACAAATACTATGTTAAAGCATTATGTTCTGACGGAGGCGAAAGCATCTGGGTAGGGCCGTTTAACTTTAGCACTACAGCGGTAGGAGAAGCCTGTGGCTCGCCTATTGTTGTGGCAAGTGTTCCTTATTCTACCACAGACAATACATCTAATTACGGCGACACTGTAGAGAACAGCCCGGGAGCAACCGGCTGTGGTACTACAAGCCCGTACCTTAACGGTAATGATGTATTTTATGCATATACCCCTACTACAACAGGCGTTATTAGCATAGATGTAACTAATAATGGTGCATGGGCAGGCGTATTTGTATACAACAGCTGTGCAAATGTGGGTGTAAGCTGCATAGGCGGTGCATCATCATCATCGGCAGTGCCACTTAGTATACCATCGTTAACGGTAACAGCAAATACTACTTATTATATTGTTATATCTACATGGGCTACACCACAAACTACCCCATATACGTTAACTATACAGCAGGTAAACTGCGCACCGCCGGTAGGGCTTCCTACAACAGGGGCAACAGCTACATCTGCAAATTTATCGTGGTCTAACCCAAGTACTGCTACATCATGGCAACTTGTGGTACAAAACCCCGGTGCAGGAATACCTACAGGTGCAGGTACTACTGCAACTACAAACACTAACTACAATGTATCTGCTACTACCCCCGGAGGTGTTGCATTTACATCTGCTACTACTTATGAGTACTATGTACGTGCTGATTGTGGCAACGGTACTTTTAGTGCCTGGGCAGGGCCTTACACTTTTATGACAACGCAGGTTCCTGCAACATTAAATTACACACAGGACTTTGAAACCACCCCTACAGGATGGTCTTTAAGCAATGGCAACCAGCCTAACCAGTGGCATGTAGGTACTGCTACATCAAACGGCGGTACACATTCGTTATACATATCTAACACCGGCGGTGTTACTAATGCCTATAACAACTCTCAGGCATCTGTGGTTCATGCTTACAGGGATTTTGCTATCCCTGCGGGAGCAGACCAGACTAACCTATCTTTCGACTGGAAGAACTTAGGTGAAACAGGATGGGATTATATTAGAGTATGGCAGGTTCCTGCAGGTTTTGCACCTACAGTAGGCCAACAAATTACTGAAGCGGCAGACCGTATAATGGTTGCAGGCCCACTTGTTGGCAATAGCAACTGGACAACGGTTAATACAATTCTTACAACTACACCATACATAAACGGCACAATGAGGCTTGTTTTTGAGTGGAGGGATGATACAAGTGGCGGTAGTAACCCACCGGCTGCTATAGATAACATTAACCTTAGTGTTATTACATGTTCTCAGCCAACAGCATTAACTATCGGTACACTTACAGATAGTGCTGTTACTTACAACTGGACAGGCCCTTCGGGAGGTGCAGAATCATATGATGTATATTGGTCTACAACCAATACAGCGCCTACTGCAAGCACAACTCCTATTACAACAGTAGCTACAACTACTTACACTCAAACTCCGCTTATACCATCTACAACTTACTATTTCTGGGTAAGAAGTAATTGTGGTACAGACGACGGATTGAGCTTATGGACAGGCCCTGTTAGCTTTACCACACCACAAATTCCTGCTGTAACTGATTATGTTCAGGATTTTGAAGGTACAGATAACGGTAACTGGACGCTAAATAACGGTACACAAACCAATAAATGGTTTATAGGCAGTGCTACAAGCCTTAGCCCTACACAATCATTATATGTATCTAACACAAATGGTACTACCAATGCTTATGACACGGGTGCCAACTCTGTAGTTCAGGCTTACAGGGATATTGCAATTCCTGCCGGTACTACGGATGCTAACCTTGCATTTTCATGGAAAAATCAGGGCGAAAACTTTTGGGATTACATAAGGGTATGGCTTGTGCCAACAACCTTTACTCCAACTGCAGGTACACAAATTGTTGCAGGTCCTAACCGTATACAAATAGGCGATAACCTTTCTGGTAACGCCAACTGGACAAACGTAAGCGTTGTACAAAACGTTTCTTCTTATGCAGGTGCTACAATGCGTCTTGTGTTTGAGTGGAGAAACGACGGCGGCGGCGGTACACAGCCACCGGCAGCTATAGATAATGTTAACTTTAGCGTTATCACTTGTCCGCAGCCAACAGCATTAACCGTAAACGGTGTTACAGAAACTCAGGCTATTCTTGGCTGGACTAACCAGGGTACAGCATCTGCATGGGAGGTTTATGTAGTGCCAAGTACACAACCGGCTCCTACTGCAAGTACAGTAGGTACTGTTGTAACTACACCGCCACCATATACCATTACTACTCTTCAGGCTGCTACTCAGTATAACTACTACGTAAGAGCAATATGTGCAGATGACGATAAGAGTTTATGGTCTGGACCAATAGTATTTAACACTCCTATATGTGATCCTTCATTGCAATGTAACTATAGCTTTGTAATGACCGACTCTTTTGGCGATGGTTGGAATGGCAATACCATGACAGTATCTCAAAACGGTATACCGGTAGCAACAATAGGTTCTACATTTACAACAGGCGTAGGCCCTATAACTGTACAGGTGCCTTTATGTAATGGTGTTCCTTTTGAACTATACTGGAACGCAGGCGGTAGTTTTGCCGGCGAAGTAGGTGTATCAATCATCAACCCATTCACACAAACGCTTTATACAAAACCATCTGGTACGGGTACACAAAACTCTCTGCTATTTGTAGGCGAGGCAGATTGTCTTAACCCTGCGTGTTTACCTCCTACTAACGTTGTTATAACTGATGAAACTACTACTACTATTGATGTAGAGTGGGCTCCATCTGTAGTTGTTGGCGCTACTTATGAAGTATATTATACTTTACAAGGCGGTGATGCACCAGGCGAAACTCCTACAACAAACGTTATTACTACAACTACTCCAAATGCGGTTATAGAAGAGCTTACGGCAAGTACCGTGTATGATATTTATGTACGTACTATTTGCAGTGCTACAAGTAACAGCACATGGGCCGGGCCATTTGCTCACGAAACAGATCCTTTATGCCCGGAGCCTTTAGATCTTTCTGTAACATGTTTATCAAATACAGGTGCAGCGTTTGACTGGGCAGCTGATGGTACTGAAACTTCTTGGGAAGTTGTTGTACTTCCTGCAACAGATCCTATGCCAACATCGGGTACGGTAGTAACATCTCCAAGCTATGCAGTAGATAACCTTTCGGCAAATACAGCTTATACAGTTTATGTAAGGGCGGTATGTCCGGATGTAGATGGTTTCAGCTCATGGGCCGAACAGGACTTTACTACTAACGTAGGCCCTGGTGACGCACAGCCTTTCTGTGCAGGAGACAGCGGTATACCGGTAGTTAATAACAGCACTCAGCCTGCAGGTTCTCCTGGTTATGGCCAGATAGGTTGTTTATTTACAACTCCTAATGCAATATGGTACTACCTTACAGTAGATGCTCCTGGTAACCTTAACTTTACCCTTACACAGGTTAGCAATACCGGTACGCCGATAGACGTTGACTTTGCTGCGTTTGGTCCGTTCACATCTGAGCTTGACGCTTGTAGCCAGATAGACTTAACTCCTGGCCCTACAAATCCACTAATCGTGGCTTGTAGCTACTCTGCATCTGCAACTGAGATCTTCTCATTAAGCAATGCTCAAACAGATCAGGTTTATGCTATCCTTATTACAAACTTTAACTCTCAGCCGGGTACAATTACCCTGACGCAGACAAATATAAATGCTCCGGGTGCTGGTTCTACAAGCTGTGATATTACAGTAGACCTTGGTTTAGACCAAATACTTTGTGCTACAGATGAGGCAGATATTACTGCTAACATTGGTAACCCTACAGATGTAACAGGTTTTACTTACACCTGGTTTATGGATGGTGTGGAAATTGCCGAACCAGATGTGGTAGAAACAGATGACGAATCTGAAACAATACACGTAACTGAACTTGGAACACATGTTTACAGCGTGGTTGTAACCTACCCTAATCAACCTGCAAACGAGTCAATTACAGATCAGTTTACTGTGGCGTTAAGCCCTGTATTTGTGGCAGAAACGCCTGCGCCTGTAACGCTTTGCAGCGCAACAGGTACATCTCCGATAACTATTGATTACGCAGATCTTTTAGGTACGCTTAATCCTGCTGATTACGAAGTTGTTGGTGTTTATACATCTCAGGCCAATGCTAATGCCAACATTAGCCCAATAGCCGATGGTACAGTATTTACTGCAACAAACCAAACACTTTACGTTGTTGTGGCAGATAGCAATGTATTAGCATGTAAGCAAACAGTGCTTTGGGTAATTACCGTTACCGCAGCACCTACAGCTACAATTGCTTATTCGGGACCTTATTGTACTTCAAGCGCAACAAATACTGCTACTGTTACTCTTACAGGTTCTGCAGGTGGTGTTTATACATCAACTACGGGCTTAGCTATAGATGCTGCTACAGGTACAATAAACCTTGCAGATAGCGATGCTGGCACTTACACAGTTACCTATGCTATTGCGGCAAGTAGCTCATGCCCTGCGTTTACTACAACTACAACTGTTGAAATTATAGAGGCTGCACAGGCAGAAATTAATTATGGTACTCCTGTAAGCACTACTTTGTGCTCTAATGCAGGAACGGTACAGCCGGTTGTTAACGGTACACAAGGTGGTACATATAGTGCAGATAACGGACTTGCTATAGACCCTGTTACAGGTGAAATCAACGCTACTACGGCAACTTCAGGTACTTATATAATAACCTATACGCTACCGGCTTCGGGCCCATGTGCCGCAGTTACCGCAACTACAGAGGTTGTTATTACAACACAACCGGTTGCTGCAATATCGTATGCTAACTCGCCATACTGCTCTGATGCAGGCACAGCTACTGTTACGCAAACGGGTGTATTAGGTGGTGTTTATTCTGCCGATGGTGCTGTTGTAATTAATGCGACTACAGGTGAAATAGACCTTGCAGCAAGCACAGGCGGTACTTATACTATAACATATACCGTTGCAGCAGCAGGCGGATGTGACCAGGTTATAGCAACTACACAGGTTGTTATAACTACATTACCGGTTGCGGGCTTTAGCTACGGCTTTGCATCGGTTTGTCAAAATGCACAAAATGTTACTGCAGTACTTAATACAGGCGGCACTGCCGGCGTATTTACTGTAGATGTTCCTGGCCTTACTATAGATCCTGTTACAGGAACTATAACTCCGGGTACAAGTACTGTAGGCACCTACATAGTAACAAATACAATTGCTGCGGCTGGAGGTTGCGGCGAAATAGTGGCTAGTGTAACTGTAAATATTCTTCCTGCCCCAGTACCAACATTTAGCTATGCAGCGGTTGCATATTGCCAGGACGAAACTACTAACCCATCGCCAATATTAACAGATGCAGCCGGTACATTTACCGCGTCACCTGCAGGATTGGTAATAGATGGTGCAACAGGTATAGTAAACCTTGCTGCAAGTACACCGGGTACATACACTGTTTCTAACACTGTTGCTGGTACAACAGATTGCCCATCGGTAACTGCTAGTACCACCATTACAGTAACTGCGCTTCCTGTGGTAACTGTAATTCAGGGATGTATTGATAACAATTATACCCTAACAGTATCATTTGAACAGGATTTACGCTATAATGCAGATAATGTATCATTTGAGTGGACAAACAGTGCAGGTACAGTTGTAGGTACAGATGCTTCAACATTAGTTGTTACAAACACTGAGCCTGAAACTTACTTCGTTACAGTTACTCCTTTAACAGGCGATTGCTCTGCAACTGCAGAAGCATTTGTAGACTCTGCAAGCTGCATGGTACAAAAAGGTATCTCTCCTAACGGCGACGGTTTAAATGATAACTTTGACCTTAGCGGATTTGATATTAAAAAACTGGAGATCTTTAACCGTTATGGTAAAGAGGTGTACAGCAAAAATATGTATACTGACGAATGGTTTGGACAAACCAATAGTGGTGATGAGCTGCCAACAGGTACATACTTCTTTATGTTTGAGCGTGCCAACGGTGAAACTAAAACCGGATGGATTTACATTAACAGACAAGATTAATTAATTGGTAAAAATTCTCCCGTTCTGTTTAGGGCGGGAGTTTTTTACTTTTAAAGATGAGTACAATTTTAACATTTACATTACTTTTTGATGTATTTTCCTAAATAAATCATAAAAACATTATATATTTAGCCCGTATTTTGTTTTTTTGAACGGGATATAATTATTTTGAATATTTTAAGAAAACTAACTTTATAATATTAATACACACATTACTCATTCTCAATACCAAACAACTAAACTAAGAAAAACCACACAGATGAAGAAACTATACCTGGCGGCCCTATTGTGCTTAGGGGGCCTATTAGATGCCACTGCGCAGCAGGACCCGCATTACACCCAGTACATGTACAACATGAATGTTATCAAC
>Ga0265798_10005860_pt1 | contig 16342 bp, 12 predicted proteins | sample P3T30metagenome_FD_192430 | JGI IMG/M metagenome (GOLD analysis project Ga0265798, IMG submission 192430) | Plant litter microbial communities from East Loma Ridge, Irvine, California - P3 T30 | ecosystem: Environmental > Terrestrial > Plant litter > Unclassified | place: USA: California... | reverse complement strand
GTACAGATTACGCCGGCTTAGCTCATTTGGTAGAGCAGTTGATTTGTAATCATCAGGTGGCCAGTTCGAAACCGGCAGCCGGCACCAGTAAAATCAAGCACTTAGCCCAGCCTCACAGGCTGGGCTTTTTGCTTTTTAGAAAACGTGTAGGCACCATGTAGGTTTCTCTAGTCGTAATAGAGCATGAGCAACTAGCTCTCAGCATCCCCGACGGACCGCGAACCGCTATACTCCTATGATTGATCATCAACGGATTTATACATGAGCTTCGAACTGGTTCATCTTTCCGACTTGCATTTCGGCAATCCTCGAGCCCATCTTACGGGGAATCAAGTTTCAAAAGCGCTCGATACGATTTTCTCGCAGGTCTCAGAAAAAAATGCTTTTCTGATAATCTCAGGCGATGTAACCCTTCAAGGCCGTGCAGAGGGCTACGAAGAGGCGTTTGATGTGATATCCGCGGCTGTGGAGCGACACGGCATTCCACGTTCGAACGTCCTAGCATGCCCAGGCAACCACGACATCGTTATTGAACAGCCCGGAAAGAGACATTTTTCAAGCTTCGACGCATGGAGTTCTCGGATTCGCGCTGATACGCAGTGCACGTTTGCGGGGAGCTCAGTTCGTCTTGTTCAGCACCAGTCAGCTGATTTTTTGTTGTTGAATACTGCTTATCACCTTGACCATACCAAGGGTTTAGCAGATTTGCGGGAAGCTGAGCGGCTCTTGAAAATACTTGCCCCTAAGCCCAGGGAATCGGAGAATCGCCCTCGCATTGCGATTGCCCATCATCATATGATCCCAGTTTCGGAAGACGATACCTCCACAACCCGTAACGCCTACGGCCTACTTTCGTTACTTGAAAAGTATAATTTTTCCGCTCTTTTGCATGGACATCAACATGCGATGCAGAACCTATTTATTGGCGACAAGAAAATGCGCATCTCAGGAATAGGATCGTTTGGTTTCTTGACCGCAGGATTTATGAACACAGCCGCAATCTATCGAGGAAACCAAGGCATCATCGAAACTATCGAATATCTTGGACTTACTCTTGACACAGACTCCGGTGTCGTAAGTATTTCACCTACAACAGCGAAAGTATAAATTGAAACCGCAATTTGTTGTTTTTGAGGGGCTGGATGGCTCGGGAACCTCGACGCAATCTAATTTATTAGACCAAGCCTGGAAAGCCTCGGGTCGAAAAGTAATGTTGACGTGTGAGCCGTCGGCTGGTCCGGTTGGCAATCTCATCCGCACGGCATTCAAAGGGCGAGTCCAATTTCAGGCGAATGCGCAAGAGTTTGACAAACAAATGGCCTATTTATTTGCCGCAGATCGATTTGACCATCTCTATAATGATGTCGACGGTGTTGTTAAAGCTATCGAGAGTGGAATTTCGGTCATCAGTACGAGATACTATTTTTCTTCCTATGCATACCATTGCACACAGGAATCGGATTGGGATCTTGTTCGCCGCTTAAATCAGGATTTCCCCCTTCCCGACTTGCTCGTTTACCTTCGCAACCCCGTGACCGAATCGCTGCGCCGTCTCGAGCAAAGAACCACCCTCGACAGTTATGAAAAAGCCGATAAATTAACAATTGTCGCGAAAAATTATGAGCGCATCCTAGCTGAATACACTGGGCGAAAATTAATTCTCGATGCGACTCAGCCACCTGGCAAAATTCACGAGGCTATTTACAGAGAACTGGAGCTGAGCGGTGACTGCTAAAACACTTTACGAACTGCATGCGGCGTGCGTTAAGAATATTAAGGACGCTCCTCAGTTCAATTGGACCGTAAAATTCGATTGTGAGTCTCGCGAGTTGCGTGACTTGGTTATGCCAGACGTGGAAGACGAGGCATCGATTTGGCGATCTGAAAGTGTTCCAGCTGATTTCTATTTTACCCATGCTGAGCACTATGGAGACGGCGTCAAACATATTATCCAAGAGCTTACGGACAAGCCGACGAGTAATCGCGCCTTATATTCTCTCATATGCCAAAATAAGATCAGTAATTCTGGAGACAGGCCGATCCCCTCCTTTATGACATTACAATGTCAGATCTCGGACGAAACGCTTTATTGCACCTGTTATTTTAGAGCTTTGGAAGTTTCACGGTTCTTTAAAATTAATCTGGAAGAGATAAGGCAAACACTGGTTGAAATATCAGATGCCGTGCCGGGCTTTTCAAAGATTAGTCTAACGATTTTTGCGTTTCGCGCTTACGTAGACATGGACCGAGCACCATTAAAGCGTCCACGACTCGAGGTCATGCCTGAATATCAACTGGTCGCGAGCGTGCTTGACGCAGCAACGCAGCCAGTGAAGAATCTAGATCGAATGCTGAAAGAACTAAGGGAGGCGGTAACAGCAGTCTCGCCTGCGAAGCTGATTAGCCTACGATCCATTCTTTCGATGACGGCCCCTGGAATTGTCATTCCAAAACAGTTGAAGGATAAGTTGTTCCTTGAAGAGCTTGATCTTGCTATTGAGGCAACAAGACGCTTGGAACAGCTTCGTCGCAAACAGTCCCATGGAGTACAAGTTGAAGATGCGACGAAAAGCTATCAAAGTGCCATTGATCGCGCACGTGCCCGTTTAAACGTATAGGTGCCTTATGGACTTACGCCGCATTATCGAGCTCCAATCCGAATTCGACAAACGCCACGAAGCAAATGATCCATTCTTCGTTCCGATTTCTGCCTCAAATCCTCGTGATCTTGAGCATCTGGTTGTTTGTATGCTGGGCGAGTTAGGAGAATATGCCAATGTATTAAAGAAAGTTATTCGTGGCGACCTATCTTATGCCGAGGCGGAGTCTAGCTTACACGAAGAGCTTACAGATTTATTTATATATATAATAAAAATTGCTGGCCAATCCGGTGTCGATCTGGAAAGCAGTTACCTTAAAAAACTTAATTATAACGAAGTTCGCTTTGCTCATTGGAGTAAGCCTTGATTTTAATTCGTGGATTATCGCCCAACGCGGCTTACTTAAGATTGCTTCAGATAGCGGTGAGCAATTCTTTCACCCTTGAACAGTCTCGGATAGGACCTTTTTTCGATCTGGGGCATGTTGTTGTTGAAATGGATGAAGGGGAGCGGATCTCTTTGCTTGAAGGCCGAGGTACAAATCCCGTATTTGCGGTAGTGGAAGCTGCTTGGCTGCTCTCCGGAAGCAATGAATTAGCGCCTCTGCAACAAATATTGAGTAACTATGGCAAATTTTCCGATGATGGAAAAACATTAAATGGAGCCTACGGCTATCGGTTGCGGCATTATTTTGGCATAGATCAGATTGAAGCTGCGGTCGAGCAGTTACGCTCCCACCCAGACAGCCGCCGTACTGTAATGTCGATGTATGCTCCGGACGATTTAGGAAAAGCATCGGCAGATATACCTTGCAACACTCAGGTAATCTGCCGCATTGAAAACGGTAGACTGGCTCTAACGGTGATTAATCGTTCAAATGATTTGTGGCTTGGAGTCCCTTATAATTGGTTCGTTTTCCGAGCGCTTCAAGTATTGTTGAGTTCCAAGTTGGGAATCCGCCCTGGCCTACAGCGCCATATCAGCACTTGTATGCACTTGTATCAACGGGATGTCGACGAGGCAAGGAAAGTGGCGAGACAGAACACTATGTCCTCGATCCAGCGGACTGAAGGCTCAACGACTTCTATGGATATGGACCGTTTTCTTTTAGATGTTCCGGCGTTAGCCTCTGGAAATTTTGAAGCTGTTTGCTCTGCTGAAATTAGCAATTTGTTGAGCCGCTACAAAGGTAATCGGGATTCGTCTGCTGAAGTTGCTGATAGCGACCCTTTAGAAAAGCGCCAATCGCTTGACCTTGCGTTCGATCAGTGGATCGCCACACGAAAACTGTCCAAGGAAAATGCCCTCATTATGACAAGTAAAAACACATACCCAGATTCTTCTGTTCATCTTTCCTTGCAGAAGTGGATTTTTTCAGAGCCTGTAGAAATGGTTCTTTCTTCACTCAAGGTCGCGGCAACCAACGTGCAACCGTTGATCCCTGCCTTACTCAGCAAGACTCTTCCGCAAGGTGTACAGGTTAATGTCGACGAAGCCAACATTGAGAATGTGAGCGGCCATATCGTTCTCGGATTAATTTTAGGTAGCTTGGATCCAATGTTAGGCAACAGTAGAATGGGAGACATGCTTAAAGAAAGACTCCAAGATTTGGCGACCCGCATGCAACTGCCGGCGCAGGCGATTTGTGCCCATGAAGTGCCTGTAGAGGAATTGAAGAGAGTATTTGTGCACGTACTCTAAATCCTGGCAAGAAGAAACGGCCGGCTAAATTTATAACTCACTGTTTTCCAGTGACGCCGTCCGTCATTATGGCGATTTGAAGAGAGTTAAAGTCCTTCAACGGAAATTCCATTTCGGCTTAGCCAATCCTTTCGCAGTTCGTAATCCGGGAGAGTACGTTCGATGCGACGCCAAAACTCTTGGGTGTGATGTGGTTCATAGAGGTGTGCCATCTCATGAACCACGACATATTCAGCGATCCGTGCGGGCAAAAGGATAGTCTTCCAATGGAAGTACAGTAACTTGGACTTGCTGCATGAACCCCATCGATAGCCCAAGTCTTGTACTTTAACGCCGGCCGGAAAAACCTCCATGCGGGAGGTAAAATCGGCGACCTTGTTCGTTAGCCAGCGCGTTGCGTTACCGCAGTACCAATGGATCATATGTTCGCGCCCTACGTTAGCCAAAGCCTTCGGCATTACGAAGCGGCCACCAACTAGCTTTACCGGCGCTATCGATTCGTCGACCAAGCGCAACCGATAGCTGCGACCAAGGTACAGAAAGCCTTCACCATCCACAAACTCTTTTTGGGGTAACTCGCGGGTATAGGTTTCTTGCCGCGCCAGCTGTTGATAGATCCACATGCGCTTGCGCTGAGCAAAATCGCGCAAGACCGTTTCTGTCGCCGCTGACGGTGCTGAGAGGATCAGATCACCACTGCGATCGACCGTAATCTCCAAAAACCGCCGAGCAGCGCTATACCTAACTTCAAAGCGCAAATCATCGACGATGAGGATGTTCATGACGTCATGAGCCTCTCGTGGTTTGCACGTGCGAGTTCCATCAATTTATCGACCAGCGCTTCAATCTGTGGTGTCGGCAATAGACGCGAACGCATCAGCAGCTCGAAGATGCGCGTGTTCAGCGCATCCTGCGCTGGCTGCCGATTGGGGCGCCAGAAATTCGGTGTCAATTCCGCCCTGATCGTGTCTACGACTTCTACCGTCAAATCCACAAGTCTTGTTCGTTCCGCATTTGCCATCGGCGCGTTGCCAACGGAGGTATCAACAACAAGGCGAAGAAACGGGCCGTAGTGTTCGGGCAGTTCTGGCAAGCGGTCGTCATGGTCCACGGCTCCACTACGGATCTCGTCCACCAGGACTTGAAGCGCCTGCGCTAGTTGGTCCCAATAGTCACCTAGCTTGTCGAGCAGATCGGCCAAGCGTTCGCTCAATTTGCGGAAGGCGACCGGGTCCTGATCCATGTGCTCGCGGATGTGGGCGCGAATCGCGTGCTCCATTTCAGACGCCTTGGCGCGATCACTCGGCTCGCGCATTACTTTCATCGCGAAGTCGGCGTCGGTGAGCGAGATGGGCGCAATTTTCGGGTCTACGCCCAAAGAGATCACATGTTCGTCAATCAGCTTGCGAACTTTAGAGCCTACATCCTTGCCCAGGACTGGCGTATCGCGGTAGCGGTTGCGCGCGCTCGCGTAAATGAAGGCCAGCAGCTTCGCGTCCCGCGCGAAAGGTAAGCCTTCTGGCCGTGGCAGCACCACGTCGAGCGTACTCAGGAACTGTTTGAGCTTGACAGTAAATTCGGCACGCAGACGCTCATCGCCGAGTGCTTCGACACAGGACTCAAAATCAGTGAAGCTCTCAATGCCTCTGCTGCGGAGAAGATCGACCACGCGCAAATGGCGGTCACGCAGAACCGGAATTTCGTCTTGCAGGCTCTGCAAAGCCCCTTCAACGTCTTCGTCTGCGTAGACGTTGAGCGCCTGCTTGAGATGATGCGCAAGACCAAAGTAGTCGACCACGATGCCGAACTGTTTGCCGTAGCCAGTCCGATTTACCCGCGCAATGGTTTGCAACAGTTCGGCCTCGCGGATCGGGCGGTCCAGATACATCACCCCCTCGATCGGTGCGTCGAAGCCGGTGAGCAGCATTGATTTGACAATCAGGAATGCTAGAGGATCGGTCTTTGCCCCATCCTTGTGAAACAGCGGCTTTTTGAAGCGCTTGATGCGCAGCTCCTGCGCTGCGCCATCAGTCCATTGCTTCCACACCGGAGCATCGTTATTGCCACCGGAGATGATCGGCGCGAACTCAAGCGTGCGGAGTGTGTCGCGATAACGCCATGCTTGCACTTGTGCCTGCAAGACTGGCGGTCGACGGCACAGGGCCTCGTCATCCATCACCTTGTCACTAACGCTCAACGCATCTGCTTCGGCCAATAGCGCGTCGCGTGCTACAGAAAACGCATCGACATAGCGCACCACTGCCAACCGGCTGTACGCCACTACTTGGGCTTTAAATCCGTTAGGGAGAATGTGCGTCACGTAATGGCGCAGCATGTCGCGCGCCTTATCCGCGATGAGTGCGGGCGCCTCAAAAATCTGCCCTTTGGTCGCATACTTCTGGCGAATTGCTTCGAGTTCCTCAGGCGTGTGCTCGCGGAATAGGTCTTCAAACAATTCGTCCAGATTGGCGCCGTCCTTGACCGCACCAACGGCCGTGCGGCCTTCGTAAAGTATCGGGACGATGGCGCCGTCATCTTCAGCCTCACGAATCGTGTAGCGATCGATGAACTCGCCAAAAATTTCATGCGTGCGCTTCTTGTCGCCCATCAGAATCGGCGTGCCTGTAAAGCCAATGCGCGCGCAGTTAGGCAAGCCGGCTTGCAGTGCTGCCTGCAAGTCACCGCTCTGGCCACGGTGCGCCTCGTCCACCAAAATCAGGATGCTGTCGTCTTCGTTGAGCACCCCAACTGGTGACGACTCGCGCGCCGCATATCGCGGCAGATCCTCCGACTTGAGCCCAGGTTCGCCGATCGCGTCCCCAGCGCGCTGTTTTTGGATCATGCCGAACACCAGTCCTGGCCCTTTGCGCCTCAACATCGCCTGCAGCTTTTCGGCAGAACTGGCCCGCTCTACCGATTCCCCAGTTAAGGCAGCGGTCAGGGTAAGCTGCTGCTCCAGATCGGTGCGGTCAGTCACCACCACCACCTTGAAACGGCGAAGCTGGGGATCACTGCGCAATTTGCGGATCAAGAACACCATGGTGAGGCTTTTGCCCGAGCCCTGCGTATGCCAGACAATACCGCCGCGCCGGTCATGCTCACCATCCTCAAGTCGCGTCTTGCCGGTGCGCAGACGTTCTATCGCGCGTGTAACGGCGCGGTACTGCTGATAGCGGCAGACAGTCTTGACGGTATGGCCGTCGATATTCATGAAAAGCGTGAAGTGGCGCAGCACGTCGAGCAGCGTGCTCGGCTCAAACATCCCGGCAATGAGGCGCTCCTGTTCGGACAGATAGGATTTACCGCGCTTTGCGCATACTTCTTCCTCGGTCATCGGAGCCACTGTCTTCCAGGCAGCATAGTGCCGGAATTCGGCGCCGATGCAACCAACTCTGGCCGTGTTAAAACAGGTCGCTACCAGCAACTGGTTTGTATGGAACAGCGGCTCATTACCTTCATTGTCATCGACTTCGCCACTGGCTCGGCGCGCATTGCTATAGCGGCGCAACTGGTCCACAGCTTCGGCGAGAGGCTCTGGCGTCGACGGGCTCTTGCACTCGACCACTACTAGCGGAATGCCATTCACCAACAGAACCAGGTCGGGCACGATGAAGGCTTTGCCCCGGTTGAAACCAGGCGGACAGTCCACACGATACTGACTGATGACCGCAAATTCGTTGCGCTCTGGGTGATCCCAGTCGATGTAGTGGATGGTTTGGGCCCGGCCCCCGTCCCAGCCAGGCAACCCATCGACTGTGATACCTCCGAGCAGCAGCTCGGTAGCAGCGCGGTTCGCCTCCATCAAACGGTGCGAAGGTATGCGTGTGATAGCGCTTATAGCTTGAGTAAGACGCTCGTCATCCAGCCATGATTGTTTAACGCAGGCTATTTCACGCTGATTCAGCGCGTAGAGCTGACGGCGCAGGGTAGACTCTTGCACTACCTCGGCGAAACTAGCACGCCCGGTGGTGGCAGGCCGATCTATATCACCGACGACATAACGCCACCCCATAGCCGTCAGTTGGTCAACGAACGGGCGTTCGACCTCGTCTAATTCCCAATTCATAAGAGTCCGTTCAGTTTGAGAGTTCACTGGATTTCAATGAGGAAAACATTGAAAGACGTCCAAAATAGGTCCAAAACCACGTCCAAAGACGTCTAAAACCAATCAAACTACTCAACGTCGCCAAGAACGTAATACGCCGTCCGTCGCTCACCATGCTGCTGCAGGCGCCCAGCCTCTTTAAGGCGTTTCAGAAGATCCCTTGCCTGGATTGACGTCAGGCGGCACAGGTCGGCCACGTCTCCGCGGCGCACTGACCCGTGCTGTCGAACATAGCTCAACACCATCTGCTCATGCTGGAGATTGCTAAAGCCCATCTGCCGCGTGTAGGCGGCCTTGCCACCCTCAGCCTGATAAACGCCAGCCGCAAGTGTGTAGGTACGGCCACGCGCCGTGCCATGGGCTTGCGCCAAGCCAGCCTCAACCAAAGCTTCCAATGTGCGTTTGGCTTGCGCCGGCTCGCGCTGGATATGAATGGCTAGTTCGTCGGTGGTAAGGCGTTTTAGCCCGCGCAGCGCAGCCAAGGCAATCAAACTGTCGATCGGCAGTGCGCTGCCACGCCGGCCTTCTTCTTCAACCACTCTTTTCAAAAACGCCTCATCCGCATCCGTCGTTGCCATTCGTAGAACGACATTGCTTGCATCGGTGCGCCGGTAGTCAGGTTCGGGCCGCCCGAAGCGCAACATGCCACGGTAGATTTTGTCGACACCACGTCCCGAGCGCTCAACCACGCCAATTCGCTTCATCGCATCGGCCAACGCACGATTACGCGGACGCGGCTCAGTAGTTAGCAAGTTCGCTAACGTCACTCCATCCATCAGCCCGCCGGGGTTGCTGATCGTTAGTCCCTCGTCGTCCATCCGCACATGCACGGCGCCCAGGCGGTGGTAGTCGCGATGCACCAGCGCGTTAGCAACGGCCTCTCGGAAGGCCCCTAGATCAACCTTGGGCACAGGCACGCGAAACAGACCAACCTGTATTTCACGCTCGGGGTTGTAGGGGCGGAAGTTAGTCTCCAGCCAGTCGAGTGCCTTGAGCAATGGGAACCGACGGAATTCATTGAAACCGACCGCCTCCCGCGCGAGCACCTGGAACGCGAACTCGTGCGTAGGTACTAGCTCGCGTAATGCCAACTCCTTGCCCACCAACAGCAGGCCGGTAAGAGTGGGTGCCCGCGTGCCGTCGCTCTGACGCGCCGTCAGACCCAGCGCGCCGTCGAGCGCTTCATCGTCGAGTTCCACTAGGACGCGATCGCCGCCAAATTGCTGCACGCACTGGCGCAGACGCTCACGCTCAAGCGGATCAAGGTCAGTCAGTTGAGCGCCTGCCACAGGCTGCGCAGAGGCGTCCACCAGCCCGAATGTGGTAGCGCGGCTGGCGCGTTCGTGCGGGAGCATCGCAACACATTCGGGCTGGCCGTCGGCCTTCAGACGCCGGCGCAGGTACACACCTCCCGTAGTAGCTACTTCACCATATGCCTTCGGCACCTCAATGCGCGCCACATTCAAAGCATCCAGTGCGACGGGCATAACCGTGACCCCTAGCGATGGCGATGTTCTCGCAGCCACCAGACCGGCCAGGCCGGCTACCTGCAAGCGATCAGCGTGCAGGCCAGTCGGCGTGCCATCGTCTTCCACGCCCAGCCATAGCTCGCCTCCATTTGCATTGGCAAGGCAAACCACGGCCTCGACAATGTCCTTGTCTGAAAGATATTTGCGGTCACTCTTGAATTCAACAGTGAGCGATTCGCGATTGGGCAGAGTCGGGTTCATATCTATGCTTCAAAGGTCGCAAGCAGCGGCGTAACATGAATCCGCCCAGTGAGAAGGTCAGCCATGAGACCTTTTTTCTGCAGCCGTAGCTTGGCTAACTCTTCCGAATGTGTTTGCAAGGCTGCTTCATTGGACAATATTACCTCGACTATTCGATCCTGTTCAGCGCGGGATGGAATGACAATCTTCAGCTTCTTGAAAAACGCCAGACCAATGGTCTTAATTGTGCTGCCAATCGCAATGGATTCGAACATCGGCTTCATACGTTGAAGCATAAAATATAGATACAAGCTATTCAGTCTCTGGCCGCATAGCCATGCGATGAAGTGCTGGCTAACGGCCATTTCGGCGGCAAGAATCGCGCTCTTTCCGACACCAGCATCGCGCGACAAGATAACTGTTCCGGCTTGATGCTTCACAGCCGACGAGTTAGCAAGACCAAGCTCACTAATCTCCTTTTCGGTCTTTGTTATGTAAATTTGATCTAGGCGATGCGAGTCAGCAAGGGATACCCATTTAATTCCACCATTCCAATAGGATGCAACGCTTTTGCTGGGCGTATGTCCGCTCCCCCTGGCTGCGACGCTATCTAATAAATCTACTGTCCACTCATTCGGCACAAGCCCGAGCGGCGATTCCTTGTATAGATGTGGCGCTTGACTCTGTGGCGGGCGCAGCTCACCGCTCGCATCGACACCACGGGTCAGCAGGTCGTGTAGCAGCCCCTGCTTGAGCTGCTTGAGCTTCTCAATGATCTCATCGGTTTTTCGAATAGCGACGTCAAGCGTATCGAGAACCTGAGCAATTACATTTTGTTCTTGAAAAGAGAGGTCTGGGACGAAGTAGCGCTCGAAAAATTCGCCAGGAACACGCCGTTGGCCGGCCGAGCCGGACATGAATGCCTCGGCGGTACGTCGGAAGTGCTCACTCTGCGTAACATGATAAACAAACCTCGGCGAAACGCCATCACGGGCACGAAGTACATGGAATTCTGTGCTACCAAAACCGATACCGTTTTTCAGCCCGGTGACATGTGCGCCCTTTCCATTCTCGAAACAAGGCGTAATCTTCGCAACCAACACATCACCATTAGAAAAGGTTGTGAAGCCGTTGCGCACCTTGCCGAGCATGCGCTCTTCGTGGCCAATCCAATTACCTGTTTCAGTTACGTCAGACATGGGAATGAAAGAAACTTGCGTCGATGCATTCACGTCTAATGACAGATCAATTTTTGGATTAACGTGCACAAGTTCTGAAAACAATCTAAACATAACCAAGTCCACCCATAAGGCGACGCAGGATAGTTGAAGCCGTGTCTCGGTCCTGCTCGATTTCTCCCAACGTTACACGATACTTGTCCGACCACCGCTCAAACGTAGTCACCAGCTGCTCCCTATGCGCCGCTATCGAGCGTGACAGGATCGCCTCCATATCGTTGCGCAGGATGGTCAACAACAGAGCAGCCGCTTTTGTCTCGTCGAGTGCGTCGACAGCCGAATTGAGCCGCACAGTTAAGCCCTGCTCTTGCTCCTTAATCTCCCTCTTCAGTGCGCTAAGTTGCGTCTTCCACGCCTTGATCTGCGCTTCGTCCACCGCAGGCTCATCCTCAGCTGCCTCGGCTTCGTCGCCATCTTCACTTATGCTCTTCCTGGGTACTGCGGCCCTAATCTGGCTGTCCAGCTCCATCCTCCGCGCTTCTAGTTCGGCTTGCGCATCAACGAAATCGGCCATCAGAAACTTGACCAGTTTGTGCTCGAGCGGTTTGTCCTTGCTTTGCTCATCGTCCATAGCCGCCAGTATGCTTGTGCGCCAGGCATCCACTACGCCCTTAGGCCCGCGCGCCATCAAGGTCATGAACTCGTACTTGGCGTCATCCCAGAAACCGGCCACAATGCCGCGCACCTGAAAGCGTCCCAATACGCCGGCTGGCTCCATGGCCCCAGTAAAGCTATGCAGTAGGTCATTGCGCAGGCCAACCGTGCTGGCAGCGCCAGCAATGGCGATAATACGGGGGCTGTGTTCACGCCACCATGCGTCGAAAGCATTGCGAACTGCCTGTTCACGCTGGAGCAGGTCGGGGTTGGTCTCGATGGCGGGCCTAATGGACTGGCGTGTTGCGAGCTGCGGCGCAAAGTCGAAATAGTTAACATCTCGCTCCACCAGAAGCGCCAATGGATCAAGGCCGTGCGCGGCCAGCATGTCAGCCTTGGCCGCCACTTCGGCCTTGGGTACACCGCCCAGCAAATGCGCGCGCACGTCGTGCGGCTCAGGCGCAGGTGCGTTGTCGGCGTAGCGGCGAATATTGAGGTCGTAGTCGTTCTCGCGCAATGTGGCCGTGCTGACGATGGCGGAGAAACCCGGCTCGGCCTTGAAATTTTCGAATGTGTTGACGATCTTCTCGATGTGTTCTGGCATCAGGTAGTTCTGGGCGCGGCCCTCGAAATATTCGCGGTCGGCGTTGATGAACAGCACCTGACCACGGCGCTCGCCCACCTTGCCGCTGACGTTCCCCTGATGCTGACGCATGATCAGCACACAAGCCGGAATGCCAGTGCCATAGAACAGATTAGCCGGCAAGCCGATCACCGCTTCGACCAAGTCTGCCTCGATCATTGCGCCACGGATGGCGCGCTCTTCGCCGCCACGGAACAGCACGCCGTGCGGCATCACGGTGGCAAGCTGGCCACCGTCACGCAGCACGGCCATCATGTGTTGCAGAAACATCAGGTCGGCCTTCTTGCTGCCCAATGAAACCTCGCCGTAGCGGAAGCGCTCGGCGCGGAACTTGGGGGTCCATACAGACTGGCCGGCCCGATCAGTGTCGGCGCTGCCCCAGTTGATCGAGAAAGGCGGATTCGACAGCACCCGGTCAAAGCGCATCAGTTCGCCCCCCTCCACATGCTGCGGTTCGGCCAGGGTGTCCTCGTTGCGCAGGTCAGCGCTACTAATGCCGTGCAAGAGCATGTTCATCTTGGCGATGGACCAGACGGTGCCGTTCGCTTCTTGGCCGCATAGGTCAGCGCGGCGACCATCGCCACCATGCTCGTCGATATACTCCTTGGCCATGATTAACATTCCGCCCGAGCCCGCGCACGGGTCGTAGATGCTGTGATGTTGCTCCGGCTTGACCAGGCGTACCATCATGCGCACGACTGAGCGCGGCGTGTAGAACTCGCCGCCCTTTTTGCCGGCCGAGTCGGCGAACTCGCCAATCAGGTACTCATAGGCGGCGCCCAGCAGGTCGGGGAACTCGAAATCCTCGTTGCGCAGTCGATAAGTGCCGAAGTGGCTGATGAGCTGGCGCAGCTTAATGTCGGGGATCTTGCTCTGGCCCACCTTGCGTGAAAAATCGATGTGTTCAAGCACCTCGGCCAGACTAGAGTTGTTGCTCTCAAGGCCGCCAAGTGCACGGTTCAGGAAGCCACCAACATCTCCATGGGCCTCGTTAACGAGATAGTCCCAACGCGAGGTCGGTGGTACGTAGAACGACTGGCCATACCAACGTTTGAGTTCAGCACTTTCGTTTGCCTCAGACTTAGACTTGCCAGCCGCGAGCTCCTGCGCAACAACCTGCTCACGCCGTTGGTCGAACACATCAGAACAACGCTTAAGGAACAACATGCCAAAAATGTATTCTTTGAATTCAGAAGCATCCATCTTGCCGCGCAAGATGTCCGCGGCCTTGAATAAGTGGCGTTCTAACTGGGGCAGTGTGATTGGCATTACAGGACTTGAGGAAGAAGATTCATGAGGCGGATGGCATATCTCCGCGCGAACCGAAGTATCGTTGACGCATCAGCACGTGTCAAACCTTCGGCTCGGCTAACAAAGGTTCAGCGAGACGCAGAAGCTGACGCCGGATTTCCGCTGGCTCGGCGGTTAGGTCAACTGTCGCGAACGTACGCTGTGTCCTGAATGCTTACCTCTTCGTCAACCATTTCGCCCATCGGCGGATGCAGAAGCAAGCCCGTGGCATGGTCGGCTAATGGGTCGCCAACGCCCACCTGCGAACATAGGTCGGCATACATCTAATAGATGAATCGCCAGGCGCGATTGGATTCATCCAAAATCCGTCCAATCCCGATAGACACATTGTCACGCAAAATTTGTTGACAACTTTCTCTCGCGCGCGTACGCGCGCGTTGTGTAAGATAATTTCCCGAAACTTTCGCGTGCGATGAATTCATCAAAGGGACGACTTTGGGATGCGGTGCGAAGTGCACTTTTACCCGCCCGGATGCCAGCCTCAGACGACGTCACAGCTGTTGGCGCATGGTGGACGAGAATGGTGACAAAGTCCATTTGAATAATACGGCTGGCATACAACGAAAGACACTTTCCGACAAATGTCCGCGTAGGCAGCTCTCTCTGGCGGCCCGCGGACAAGATTACCAATGCAGGAGGCCGAAGCTTGAGGGCTTCGGAATTTCTGTCGCTCCGTAACTCTCGCATTGAAGAGCCGGCGATATTTGACGTCGCGCTTGAATGCGGACTCATGCAAGCGCGGACATGGAATGAAATGGCTTTCAAGGCTTTTCTCGCGAGCCCATGAAGAGGATTTTCCGAGGTGCTTACATGTTCTGGGCACTGACGTTGGCCATCGATTTTTACGTGCAGTGGCCAAAGACCATCTCGAACAAGGGCATGGCTTCAACGAAACTCTGTCGTAGCGTTTATTGGCAACACTACATGCCCTCAGTTTGGCTTGGAATTCCTTTTCAGCTTGCCGATGCATAATTTGAGGTACATCTCGTCCTCGGTTGATGTCGTTGGCGGTGCTGCCATTCGATACTGCAGGTTTTTCGGTAAGGTACTCGTCGTTTCGTGCCGTGGCCTCTCTGTGTATAGCGTGCATCGTCCCTTCAGCTTTGGTGACAACCGCCGCATTTGCCGTGACTTCCGCAGCTAAGCAGTGTTCTAAGCCGGTCAAATCCGGGGTCGCAAGATGAACAACTCCTACACAGGATAGGGTTTGGGCACTTCTCAGTAGTGCTTCATCCGTAAGCCCTATAGGGTTCCTACGCGGTGCCACTTTGCGTTCATCCTTACATGGCCGCGTCATGATTGCCACGAAACTAGCCTGGGGTTTGGACTTCGGACTGATACCAGGGATAGCGATACCTAAAGCAGACAGCAGGGGCGCCGGGTCTTTGAAATGCGGGCCAAGCAGAACACGTAACACCGTTGACTGTATGCCGCTGTTCGCTTCAAGCATGTCGAATGCAGCGGCCATCGCTTGCGACCTCAATGCGGCGCTGAACGACGGCGCGGCAGCTTGGCGCCCGAAACCATAATTTTGTCCCACTTTAGTATGGAAATCAGCCTGCATCCTGAACAGTTTGCTACGATTCCCCATCAAAGCGCTACCACGCATAGCACCGTCGACAAGTGGGAGTAGGATTACATGACAATGCGGTGCAGCCTCGTCGTTGTGGATGACAGCGCTCAATATTGGTACGGCGAACCATTGTTCAGCCCACTGCACTGCGTCTTCGAAAAACGCATTTGCGTCGACGGAGGAGTCAGTCGGCAAGCTGAAAATTACCTCCACCCCTCGCAATGCATCTTTGCGCAACTTTTCTATCCCAGCCGCACTCATTAGGTCGCGTGCTTCTTTTGCCACACCAGCTGCGGTCGATTCGCCGCGGAGAACTCGATTAAGCCAGCTTTTACTCGGGTCAATACCGCTTTGAACGCCACCAAGCTCAGCCAAAATCTCTCGATGGTTATGCTTCGCTGCGACCAAAACCTTCGATCTCCCTTTGAGCCCTTCCATGCGCAGAAAAGTGACGGGTGCTTCGCCTACTGCCTCTGCCCCATGTGGCCATCCCGGCCGTTGACTGTCCCGCTGGGGCGGCGTTGGCTGAAGTGACGCTGTCGGCGGAGACGTCGCCGAACTACTCATTGGTGCCACCGTTGAGCAAAGTCTCGATATCGGACAACGCCCAAGCAAGGCGACCGTTGATACGAACAGGCTGCAGTGGCCCGTTTTCGAGACAGGCCCATTTACGAAGGGTTTGTGGGGCGCGGTTCAGTGCTTTGGCCGCTTCGGCGGTCGTAACAACCTGACGTACTGTGGTGAGAGTTTGCATCGTCATTCCTTTTCGTTGACAAGTGACGATGCATTTTCTTAGTGAGCGGCGGCAGTTTGGCTCAGCCGGGAACTTGGGAAACTCCCGGGAACCTCACGGGAAAAAATCAGGGAA
>Ga0265798_10005858_pt1 | contig 16350 bp, 15 predicted proteins | sample P3T30metagenome_FD_192430 | JGI IMG/M metagenome (GOLD analysis project Ga0265798, IMG submission 192430) | Plant litter microbial communities from East Loma Ridge, Irvine, California - P3 T30 | ecosystem: Environmental > Terrestrial > Plant litter > Unclassified | place: USA: California... | reverse complement strand
AGTCACCAGATCCCCTGGCTATGGCGCTTCCACGCCGTGCACCACAGCACCGAACAGATGTACTTCATGGCGAACACCCGGTCGCACCCGGTCGACATGATCGTTACCCGCCTGTTCGGCGTGGTGCCGCTGCTGCTGCTCGGCCTGGCAGGACCGAATGCGGCCGGCAGCGCCATGCCGGCGCTGCTGCTGGTGCTCGGCACCTTCTGGGGCTTCTTCATCCACGCCGACCTGCGCTGGCGCCTGGGTCCGCTCGAATGGCTGGTGAGCACGCCGGCCTTCCACCACTGGCACCACAGCCGGCGCGAGCACATCAACCGCAACTACGCGCCGACCCTGCCGGTACTCGACCGTCTGTTCGGCACCTATTACTTGCCGGACCACTTTCCTGGGGAAGTCGGCCTCGACGTGCCGCAGGCGGCGACGCTGGCGGGCCAGTTGCTGGACCCACTGGCGCCGCACAAGAAAGCGCCTGCGTAGCGGGCGTCAGTTGTGGATGTACTTCGCGAACACGTCGCTGAAGTCGCGCTTGGTATAGGTGTCGAGCATGGCCGTGTTCAGCGCTTCCAATAACTCGCCGTACTGGCTGACCAGGCTGCCCGCGCCCGGCGCGATGTTCAGCTTGTGTACCGAGGCCGTGGCGTCCAGCGTGCGCAGCGCATTGTCGCGGCAGACGGCGTCGCGCTTCTGCTGCTTGCCGATCGTGATCAGGGCCTTGTAGATGTCCTTCAGTTGTTCGATGTGGGTCTTCTTGACATCGATCGAGAACGGCACGTCGTCCAGCTTGAACTTGAGCTCGATGTCCAGGTCGAGCGTGCCGGCAGTCTCGATGCTGACATTGGACACCCGGTAGGTCGCGTAGTCGAAGCGCTTGATCGCGCGCTTGGAGGACACGGCCGAGTCGCCGTCGACGTGCACCAGCGCCAGGTTGGTGAAGCAGTATTCGTCCTTCTTGCTCTTGATGAGGAAAAAGATCTGCTCGCCGTCCTCGTTGAACAGGTAGTCGTCCGCATCGACCTTGCTGTAGTCCTCAGGTCCGACGATGACGCCGATATCGCTCAGGCCCAGTGCTTCCGCCGCCAGTTTCTTGAACATGTCCATCCTCTCGTGGTGAAAAACATCCACCTTACCACTCATGGCGAGACCTAAAACCTGCTCAATCTCCTGACCGGGGCGATTTCATGCCATCCGCATTGCGTCCGGTCTCCTGCTGCCACGCAAGTTGATCCAGGTAGCTGCGCACCAGCGCCGCCCGTTTCGGACGGAACAGTTCGCCGGTCTGCTCGGCGGACACGATGCGCTCGAGCCGGAACATGCGGAAATCCCGGCGCAGGCAGCAATGCGCCAGCAGCACCAGGATGTTTTCCAAGTACATGATGGCCAGCGGCCAGACGGTGCGTTCGCTGGCCTGGCCGTCGCGGTCGGTGTAGGCGATCCGCAACGCCCGCTCACGCCAGCAGGCGTCGCGGATCAGGGCCATGTCGGGCAGCGGCGGGAAGCGCTGTCCGAAGCGGTGCGCCTGCGATACCGCATGCAGCAGGTGCTGCTGGGCCAGCGAGGGCAGGGTGGCGGCGATCCTGGCCAGCGCTGAATTCGCCGCCGCGGCCAGCGCCGGGTCGCCCATCTGCCGCACTTCGGCCAGGCCCAGTACTAAGGCCTCGATCTCGATGCGGTCGAACATCTGCGGCGGCAGCGCGCCGTCCTCGACCAGGGTGTAGCCGTAGCCGCGCTCGCCGCCGATCTCGGCGCCGGATAGCCGCAGGCTCTCGATGTCGCGGTAGACCGAGCGCACCGAGACGCCGGTTTCCTGCGCCAGCCGGCTGGCGGTCACGGGCGCGGGAAGCGTGCGCAAGGCTTGCAGGAGGCGGAACAGGCGTTCGGAGCGGGACATCGGCAACTGACAGTTATTGGCAGGAGGGCTGTCTATAGTAACGCCATGCCCGTGCCGCGGCAATCCGTCGCAGCAGGCTTCACACCAGGAAAATCATGTCCATTGCAGTCACCCCGCACCTCAACTTCCAGGGCCAGGCGCGCGCCGCGCTCGCCTTCTACCACGCCTTGTTCGGCGGCCAGCTGGCGCAGGTCACCTTTGCCGACATGGGCAGTGTTCAGGATGCGCGCGATGCCGAGCACATCATCTGGGGCCAGGTGGCCGCCGTCGACGGCTTTCGCATCATGGCCTGCGATCTGGCGACGGGCACCCCGTGGCATGCTGGTGAAAACGCCAGCTTCGTGTCGCTGCGCGCGATTGATGCGGCCGACATCGAGCGGCGCTGGGAAGGCCTGGCCGACGGCGCGCACGTGCTGCGCGCGCTCGGCCCGGCGCCCTGGTCGCCGCTCTACGGCATGCTGAAGGACCGCTTCGGCATTACCTGGGTGATCGACGTCGCGCCGGCGCCGCGCGCGGCCTGAACGGTGTCGAGGTGGCCGATGCGCGGCAGCCGCGCCGCATACCAGGCTTCCAGTTCGGCCAGCGGCAGCGGCCGGCTGAAATGGTAGCCCTGGCCGAGGTGGCAGCCGCGCTCGCGCAGGTAGCGCAGGGCGGCTTCGGTCTCGATGCCTTCGGCCACCAGTTCCAGGCCGAGGCTGCGCGACAGCGCGATCACGGCGTCGATCACGGCGCGGCTGGCCAGGTCGGTGCCGATGCGGCGCACGAAGGACTGGTCGATCTTGAGCTTGTCGAGCGGCAGGATGGACAGGCTGGCGAGGCTGGAATAGCCGGTGCCGAAATCGTCCAGCGCAATCTTGACCCCCAGGGCCTTGATCTCCTGCAGCACCGCGATCGCTTCAGACAGGTTTTCCATCACCGTGGACTCGGTGACTTCGATCATGACCCGGTGCGGGGCGATGCCGGAGCCGGCGAGCAGGCTGCGCACGAAGGCGGCGAAGCCGGCGCGCCGGAACTGCAAGGGCGAGACGTTGATCGAGACCGACAGCGGCAGGCCGCGGCCTTGCCAGTCGGCCAGCTGGGCGCAGGCGGCGCGCGCCACCCATTCGCCGAGCGGGGCGATCAGGCCGCAGGATTCGGCGACCGGGACGAAGGTGGCCGGCCCGACCGGCGGCAGGGCGCCGTCTTCCAGCCGCAGCAGGGCTTCGACGCCCTCGATCGCGCCGCTTGCCAGGTTGACGATCGGCTGGTAGTGCAGGCGCAGGCCGTCGCCGTCGAGGGCGGCCTGCAGGCGCCGTTCGACGTCGAGCGTGAACTGGGCCTGGGCGCCCATCTCGGCCGAGTAGAACACGAAACCGGCGCGCCCTTTGCCCTTGGCCTGCAGCATCGCCATGTCGGCGGCATGCACCAGCGCGTCGGCGCTCAAGCCGTCTTCGGGGAAACGGCTGATGCCGATCGACGCCGACAGGTTGACTTCGATATTGCCCACCCGCAGCGGCTGGGCAACGGCAGCCAGGATCGCGCCGGCGCGGTTGCTGGCATCGCAGGGCGCCCCCGGCGCGCAGCGCGCCACCAGCATGAACTCGTCGCCGCCGATGCGCGCCAGCAGGTCGCCCGGCGTGACGCAGGCGCGCAGGCGGCGCGCGATCTCGGCCAGCACCGCGTCGCCCACCTCGTGCCCATGCACGTCGTTGACCGGCTTGAAGCGGTCGAGGTCGATGAACAGCAGGGCGCCGCCAGGCTCGCCGGCGCGCGCCTTGTCCAGCGCGTCCTCGAGGAAGCTGGAGGCCTGGGCACGGTTGGCCAGCCGGGTCAGCGGATCGTGCGCGGCGGCCCAGCGCACCGCCTGCTCGGCCTGGCGCCGTTCGCGGATGTCGCGCGGGACGACATGCATCAGCCATTCGCCGCGGTGCTCGAGCACGGTGGCGGTGACCTCGACCGGGAAGTCGGCGCCGTCGCGGCGCCGGTAAATGCGCTCGAAGGGCGGCGGCGAGCCGGTCCGGTATTGGGCGAACACGGCGGCCAGCAGCTTCGGCGTGGCCTGCAGGTCGATCCCGTACAGCGTCATGCCCAGCAACTCGGCCTTGTCGTAGCCGAGACGCTCGGCCGCCATCCGGTTGGCGTAGCGGATCCGGCCCCGTTCATCAAGGATCAGCAGCATCTCGTTCGCATGCTCGCTGAAGAACTTGAATTGCTGCAGCTCTTCCTGCTGGGCGCCGAGCACCGCATCGCGCTCGCGCAGCAGGGCGCTGGCGCGTTCGATCGCGGCGCCGACCTCGGCCGCTTCGGCCAGCGCGACCTGCGCCACCGGCAGCGCCTCGCCGCGTCCGAGCGCCATGGCCGGTGCGGTCAGGGCCTGGATCGATCCGGCAATGCGGCGGTTCATCTGGCGCGCCAGCAGCAGGCCGGCGCCGCACAGGAACAGCGCCAGCGCCGCCACCTGGCTCAGCTTGCGCCACAGCGGATCGGTCAGCTCGGCCAGCGGCACGCCGATGATCGCGGTGTAGCCGCTCTTCGGCGCGCGCGCGAAGGCGGTCAGGTTCGGCACGCCGTCGCGGCTGACCGTTTCCAGGCTGCCGAAGGGCTGGCGCGCGATCGCCTGGCGCAACAGTTCGCGCGCCGGCTGGCCCACGAAGCGGGTGGCGTTGCGGCTGCGGCCGGCGATGACGTCGTTGCGGTCCAGCACGGTGGCCAGCCGGCCGGGCGACAATTGGCGCTCGACCAGCATCGCGCTCAGGCGGCTGGACGGAATCGTGACTGCAAGCACACCGGTGATCGCGTTCGGGCTCGCGTCCGGGTCATGCACCGCGACGTAGACGCCGAGCATGGCCTCGCCGTCCGCAGAAGCCATGGCGAGGTCCGACACCACCATCCGGCCATGGCGCACGACCTGGGCGAGCGCGGCGCGGTGGGCGCCGCCAGCGGATCCGCCCGGCGCGCCTGGCAGGCTCAGCATGAGGCCGCCGTCGGGATGGTAAAGCTGGATGCCGCGGCCCATGCCGGTCGCGTTCAGTGCGCGGGTGGCGTGGCGCGCGAAGCCGGGCAGGTCGCCGTCGGCAAGCTCGTCGGACGCGGCCAGGGTGCCGGCCAGCGCCTGCGCGCCCAGCAGCCAGGCATCGACGTCGTGGGCGAGCGCACGCGCGGTCGCGACGGTTTCGGCGGCCGAGCGCGCCCGTTCTTCCTGGTATTCCCGCACCAGTATGATGCCGATCCCGGCGATGCCCGGCAGCAGGCAGGCCAGCACCAGCACGCGCAGGTGATTGGCAACGGAATGGCGGCGCCGATGGCGGCTGAAGCGCATGCGCAGGCCGTGGAGTGTGATCATCCGGGTACGCCTGGTGTGGCGCCCACTGTCATGGTCGTCATTTTATGGGCGAGCAACCGCCGTCTTTACGATAGGCAATAATTCTATCGTATTAAATGACGAATTCGGAAAATTCGCTAAATAAATATGCCGATATTGATGCGAATTTGCAACTGCGCTCACGCGCCTATAGACGCATCAGGCGGCGCGCTGGTCCTTGCGCTGGAAGCTCATGGGGATCGACCCGTCGCGCGGCGCCGGCTCCGGCAGCAGCGAGGCCAGGGTGTGGCGGTCGAGTTCGGCCAGGTAGGCCGCGGTGGCGTTGCTCAGCACGCCCTTCAGGCCGCAGGCCTTGACCAGGCCGCAGGGATTGCCGTTCGGGTCGAAGCACTCGGCCATGTAGAAATCGCTCTCGCTCTGGCGCACCACGGCGCCGATATTGATGTCCTGGGGCTTGTGGGCCAGGCGGAAGCCGCCGTTTCGGCCGCGCACCGTTTCGATCACACCGTTGCGGCCAAGCTCGTGCACTACTTTCATCAGGTGGTTCTTCGAGATGCTGTGCAGGTCCGCGATTTCCTGGATCGTCACCAGGCGGCCAGGGTTGCTGCCGAGGTGGAGCAGGGTCCGCAATGTGTAATCGGTGAAGGAAGTGAGGCGCATCGACCAAGTATACAACATTCGCACCACACTCTTGCCCACCATGCATATAAACCAGCAATTACAAACCATTACTTGTCTTCTTGTTCTTGCGGTTTCAATATGTCAGGATGCGCGACCGCAAGGGCCGCGCCATTATCCGCTGCCACCAGCAGGAGTACCCATATGCAAGCGCTCACTACCGCCATCCACATCATGCATGTCGACCCGATCATGACGGTCGGGATGCACGCCATCCTGGCCGACCAGCCCGGCCTGCGCGTGACGTCGCACCTGCGCCAGCCGGAGGCGCAGCGCGTCGCCCGCGTGCTGGTGGCCGACTACGATACCGGCGTCGGGTTGGCGCGCCAAGGCGGCCCGGGCCCCGGGCCCGGCGTGCTGGTGGTGACCCAGTTCGACAAGGAATGGGAAGTGCGGATTGCGATGGACGCCGGGGTGGCCGGCTACCTGCCGCAATCCTGCGGCCCGGACGAGCTGGGCCACGCAGTCGGCCTGCTGGTGCGCGGCCAACGCTACCTGAGCGAGTCGATGACGCGCAGCGTGGCCGAAAGCCTGACGCGCGAGGCGCTCACCGGCCGCGAGACCGACGTGCTGCAGCTGCTCGCCCAGGGCTGCTGCAACAAGTCGATCGCACGCAAGCTCGGCATCGGCGTCGGCACCGTCAAAACCCACGTGAAGGGCGTGATGAGCAAGCTCGACGCCACCGCGCGCACCCATGCGGTGGTGGTGGCGACCCAGCGCGGCCTGATCCGCCCTGGGGCCGGGGCGCCGATCCAGCTCTGACGGTTACATGCCCGGCGCCGGATGCTCCGGCAAGGGGCTGCGCAGGCTCAGGTTGATCACGTTCCAACCGCGGATCGCGGCAATCGTATAGCCCAGCTCCGCAATCTCGGCGTCGCTGAAGTGCTCGCGCAGGGCAGGCCAGGCGCTATCGGTCTCGTCGCGTCCGGGCAGGGCATTGACGGCGTCGGCCCAGGCCAGCGCGGCCCGTTCGCGCGCGCTGAAGAAGGGCGCTTCGCGCCAGCCGGCCAGGGCGTTCAGGTGGCGCGGGTCGAGCCCCTGTTTCACCAGGTCGCGCCAGTGCATGTCGACGCAGACCCCGCAGCCGTTCACCTGCGACACGCGCAGTTGCACCAGCTCGACCAGGCGCGCGCCGAGCGAACTGTTCTTGGTAGACGTGGACAAGGCGATCATCGCCGTCAGGTTGTTCGGGGCCAGGGTGAACAGGGGAATGCGGGCAGTATGGCTCATGGTGCGACCTTTCAGGAAAGACGAGGGCGCCCGTTGCGCCCTCCATCCCTGCAAGACGAGCCAGCGGCACACCGTGTGACATGCGCTGCGAAATACCGCGAATTCCTTACTCCGGTCCGGCCTTCACGGTCCATTCGCCGCGCCGCCCGAAGGCGTAGCAGTGCTTGCCGGCGCGCTTGGCGGCGTACATCGCGCTGTCGGCGCGCGCCAGCAGGGTGTCGACGCTCTCGCCGGGTGTGGCCAGGGCCAGGCCGATGCTGGCGCTGATCGGGCTGCATCCCTGCGGCAGCGCATAGGGCCGGCTGGCGGCGCCGAGGATGGCGGCGCACAGCGCCTCGGCGCCCTCGCTCGTGTCCAGCAGCACCACGAACTCGTCGCCGGCCAGGCGCGCCGCCAGGCCTTGCGCGCCCACCTGCGCCAGCAGGCGCTCGCCGAATTCGATCAGCACCGCGTCGCCGGTCTCGTGGCCGCAGATGTCGTTGACGGCCTTGAAGCCGTCCAGGTCGATGAACAGCAGGGCCGGCGCGGCGCCCGGCATGGCTAGGGCGAGTTGCAGGCGGCCCATGAACTCGTAGCGGTTGGGCAGTCCGGTGAGGAAGTCGTGGGTGGCGCGGTAGTGCAGCTGGTCCGACAGGCGGCGCTCTTTCGAGACGTCGCGCAGGAAGGCGTGGAACCAGGGTTCGCCATCGACCGGCACCACGCAGACCGTGAACTCGACCAGGATCTCGCTGCCATCCTTGCGCAGCGCCGGCGCTTCGGTGCGCTTGCGCGCCTCGCGTGTGCCGGCACGCAGGAAGGCGGCGATGCCGTCGAGGTGGGCCTGGCGCAGCCTGGCCGGGGCCAGCAACTCGACCATCGGCTGGCCGATCGCTTCAATGGCGCGCCAGCCGAAGGTAGTTTCGGCCGCCCGGTTCCATTCAGTGATGACGCCGTGGCGGTCCATGCCGAGGAAGGCATCGTTGGCGTGTTCGATCAGCAGGCGGATCTTCTGTTCCTGGGCGCGCAGGCGCGCCTCGTTCTCGATCTGCTCGGTGACGTCGCGTCCGGAGGCGAACAGGCGGCCGTCCGGACCGAGCCGGTTGCTCCACTCGATCCAGCGCCAGCCGCCGTCCGCATGGCGCTGGCGGTTGCGGATGCCGTGCAGCGCCCCACCTCCGGGCAGATTCAGCAACCGCGCGCGGGTGCGCGCGACGTCGTCCGGATGGATCCACTCGTAGAAGGGACGCTCCAGCAATGGCGCCTCGTCCCAGCCCAGCACCTCGCGCCAGGCCGGGTTGACCTGTAGCAGGGCGCCCTCGGGGGTGGCGATCGCCAGCAGGTCGGGCGCCAGCGCGAACAGGGCGTCGCGTTCCTCGAGCGCGCGCTTTTGCGCCGTGATGTCGACGACCTGCACGAAGAAGCAGTGCGGGGCGCCGCCGGCGTCGCGGCTGAGCGTTACGCTCAGCAAGCCCCAGACGATGGCGCCGCCTGGCTGGCGGTAGCGTTTCTCGAGCTGGCAGGATGGAATCTCGCCGGACAGCAGGCGCGCGGCCAGGTCGCGGTCGCGCGCCAGGTCGTCGCGTTCGGCGATGTCGTGGAATTTCAGGTCGAGCAGGGCTTCACGGGAGTAGCCGAGCATGGCGCACAGCGCCGCATTCACTTCCAGCCAGTCACCCAGCAAGCCCACCAGGGCCATGCCCACGGCGGACTGGTCGAAGGCGGCGGAGAAGTCAGTGGGCGAGCAGATGTTCGGCATCGTCTGTACACGTAAACTGAGTCGCGTAGTGTAGCCGACCTTACCGCCAGTCAAGCATCAGATTGACTAAGTAGCACTACGGATGGACAGATCAGGCCAGGCCGGCCAGGCGCGCATTGCGCTCGCGTTCGAGCTTGGTGATGTAGCGCTGCACGGCGGCGTCGCCGCCGCGCGACATGTTGACGAATTGCAGGCCGATGCGGCGGCTGGTCTTGTTGTTCAGCATCGTCATGTCGAGCGAATTACGGACCTGCAAGGCCACCGTCACCGGGCCGATCTCGGGCAGCTCGATGCGGCAGTTCGGCAGGTTCTCGCCGATCGTGGTGCTGAGCTGGTTCTTGTGGTCGATGACGGCGATGCCGCCGCAGCTGATGTCGTGCAGCGGGAACACCGCGCTGCCCAGGCCGAGTTCGAGCGGCAGCGGCAGGATCGCGCGCACCGGGTTCGACACCGGCGTTTCCATGCGGTAGAACTCGCGGCGCTGCAGGCGGATCAGGGTCGGCGGGATGTCGGCGCGCAGCGCGGCATTGCCCTCGAACAGGGTGGGAACCAGGCCTTCGGCCGTAAACAGGATGCGGATCTTGTCGAGGTAGGTCTCGCAGCGCACCTTGCCGGCGCCCAGGATGCGCTCGTTCTGCTCGCGGTCGATCGAGCGGTCCAGCACCATGGTGCCGGCATCGGGATCGACCGCCAGGATGGTGGTGACGCAGACGTCGGCCTCGCCCTTGATGAGCATGCGCACCAGCTGGTGTTTTTCGCCGATCTGGCGCAGCAGGGCAGTGATCTCGCGGCGCGACCCCACCTCGTAGTCGTGCCAGTTGTCCAGTTCCTGATTATTCATTGCTTGCTTCTGCCTTCGGCGCGTCATCCTGGTTGAGGTGGGGCGTCGGATCCGGGGCGGGTGGCAGCGGCGCTCCCTGTTTCTGAGCCGACTCAATATGATAAAGCCATGCCAACAGTTCCGCAATTGCACGATACAGGGCGGGCGGAATTTCGCGGTCGAGGTCCACTCCCATCAGCAGCTGGACCAGCTCCTTCGATTCGTGCACGAACACCCCGGCTTCCCTGGCCCGGCGCATGATCTGCTCGGCCACCAGGCCCTCGCCCTTGGCCACGACCTTGGGCGCCGGGTCGCCCTTGCCGTAGGCGAGCGCGATGGCGCTCTGGCGGCGCTTGTCCTGCGGCAGATTCACGACGTGCCGCCGGTGCTGCGCACCTCGAAGGCGGCCAGCGGCGTGCCGGCCGCATCCAGCGCGCCGGCCAGGCTCGGCTGATTACGGCGCAGCAGGGCGGCGCTGTCGTCAGAAGCCGCCACGCGCAGCTGCAGCGTGCCGTTCACGAGTGTCAAGCGGGCATCGAGATGGCCCAGGCCGGGGAAGTCCAGGCGCAGGCGGCTGTGCCAGGCGCGTTCGCCGGCTGGTTCGCCGTTGCCTTGCCCTTCCTGCTCGTTGTCGACCTCGCGTCCCACGTCCAGCTGCATCGGCTGGCCCGGCCACAGGTTGCCCTGCCACGCCAGTTGCGCCTGTTCCTGCGTGGCCAGCTGCAGGTTGATGAACTGGGCGGTGGCCGGGTCGGTGGCGGCCATGCGCTGGCCCTCGCGCGCGGCCTGCTGCTGCGGTTCGGCGTTCAGCTCGGCCAGGGCGCGGGATCCCTGCGCCCACTCGGCCACGTGCGATTCGTAGAACAGGCCGCTTTTACCCACCGCCTGTTCCAGGCCGCGCGCGATGCCGGCGGCATCCGCGGTCGGCGCGCCGACGATGGGGGCGCGGCCCAGGGCGGCGGTCTGCGGCGACTCGGCCTTGGCGGCCGCGGCCAGCACGCTGCCGATGGCCTGGCCGGTGCGGCTCAGCGTCGTGTTCTGCGCTTCGGCGCCGCCGGGCAGGGCGGCAGCGCCGGCCGCGGCAGCCTGCAACAGGGCGGTCGCGCGGCCGACATTGGCGGCGGTGGCGCCCTCGCGCATCAGCAGCGGCGCCTTGGCCGGGTCGGCGCCTTCCGGCAGCGGCGGGCCGGCTTCGCTGAACAGCGCGGTGCCGGTGCCGATCTGGAAGGTCGGGCGCGGCTGCACCGAGACCAGCGTCAGCGGCACGTCGGCGCCGACCTTGGCCCCGGGCGGGAGCAGCATGCGGGTAGGGATGTTGGCGACCTTGACCACGAAGCTGCCGTCGGTCAGTTTAGTCAGGACTTCGCCGTGCAGCGCCTTGCCCAGCTGAGGGGCGAGGGCGCGCTGCAGGGCTTGCTGGCGCGGATCGGCGAGCCCCTCGGCCGGCCTTGCCGGCGCGGTGGGCAGGACGTTGGAAACGAGCTCGCGCGGCAGCATGCGGTGCTACGAAGGGCCGGCGGCCCTTAGACGCCGTAGGCGCGTACGACGCGGCGTTCGGTCGCGGTATTGCCGATCATGGCCGACAGGCGCGCCATCCACGGGGTGGTCAGGTCGCGGATCTGGCGGTCGGCGTCCAGCATGCGGCGGATCGCATCGACCTTCTTGACGCGCTGGGCGCCGGCCAGCGGCTGCGGCTCGCTGGATTTCAATTGGCCCAGGTGCAGGGCGTGCTGCTGCTCGAGCAGGGCCAGGCGGTCCCAGTCGTTGTCGTTGGCGGCGCGCAGCATCTGGTCGCTGATGACGGCCATGGTTTCGTAGGTCTCGACGATATCTTCGGTGGTCATTTGCATTTGCGACATGGTTCAGGCACTCATCAGGGTCGGGGTGCGCAGTTGCGCGGTCGGGGCGGCGGCTGCCGGCGCGGCCTGGCCGGCTTGCGGGTCGATCGCATTCCAGGCGTCGCGCAGGTCGGTCAGGAGAGCGTGGGCCTCGTCCAGGATCGCCGGGTCGTTGTCCAGGTTGGCCTTGAGCAGGCGCGCGCTGATGTATTCGTACAGGGCGTCGAGGTTCTGGGCGATCTCGCCGCCGACCTTCTTGTCGAGGGCGGCGCGCAGGCCGTTGTCGACGATGTTGATCGCTTTCGAGATCGCGGCGCCCTTGGCGGCGACGTTGCCGGACTTCAGGTTGGCGATGGCGTTCAGGATCGACACCAGGGCGCCGTCGTACAGCATGACGATCAGCTTGTGCGGGGAGGCCGCGCTGACGCCGGTTTCGAGACCGACCTTGGCATAGGCGTTGACGCCACGTTGCATGGAACCAAACATGTTCTTCTCCAGGATATGGATTGTTTAGCTGTTGGCCGCGATGGCGGCCAGCTGCTGCGTTAAATAGGATTGCGTCTGCTGCATCGAGGCAAGCATCGAATCGAGCGCGGTGAACTGCGCGCGGTAGCGTTTTTCGGTTTGCTCGAGGCGTTCGGTAAAGCGCACGCGCTCCTTGTCGACCGCCTTGATCGAGACATTCAGGCCATCGGCCTTGTTGGTGATCAGGCCTTCCTTGCCCATGAAGCTGGTGGCAAGGTTGTTCAGCTGGTAGGCGTAGCCCTGGGTGAAGCTGATGGTGCCGCGCTCGCCGGCGACGCCGTCGGTCACGTCGATCTTCAAGCCTTCGGACTTGGAGCCGACCGCCGAGGTCAGGGTCTGGCCATTGCCGGTGGCGGGGGCGCCGCCGATGGTGCCGGCCACGTCCTTGCCTTTATTGAATTTCGGTTCGGTACCGAACACGTCTTCGACCGTCGAGCCGCCGGCGATGTTCTCGATCGTCAGGTTCGAGGCGCTGCCCCACTTGGTCGAGGACAGCGACAGCTTGCCATCCTCGAGCTTGGTCTCGACCGTGTCGCCGTTCTCCATGAAGCTGGCGTTGCCATTGATCGCCGCGCGGATCATCGACGACAGCTCTTCCGGCGTGTAGGTGCCGGCGTTGAGCTTGACGGTGGCGGTGCGCTTGGCGCTTTCCGGGTCGGTCTGGTTCAGGGTCACCATCCAGCTGGTGTTGGCGGCAATGGTGGTGGTGGCCGCCAGCTTGTCCTTGCTGGTGACATTGCCCTTGCTCGCCATCTCGGTGATGTTCACCGCGTAGCTGCCGGGCTGGGTCTTGGAGGTCGAGGTGTTGAACTTGATGTTGGCGTCCGAGGCCTTGCCGACCGCGGCGAACAGGCCGCTGATCTCGCTGAAGTTGTCGGTCATCGCCTTGTTCAGCTTACTCGAATCGACGGCCAGGCTGCCATCCTTCTGGAAGGTGATGCCGACCTGGCCCAGCGTGGTCAGCTTGCCCTCGCCGACCGCGCTGCCGAGCAGGCCGCGCAGCTGGGTCTGGATCGAGCGCACCGTCGAGTCGCCCACCAGCGGACCGCCCTTCTTGGTCTCGGCATCGTAGCTGGTCAGGCTCTTCATGGTGCTGTTGAGCGTGTTGTAGGCCTTCACGAAGGCTTCGACGCTGGTCTTGACCGCGTTGGTGTCCTTGGCGATGGTGACATTGCTCTTGCCGGTCTGGCTGACGTCCAGGGTCACGCCCTGGATCGCGCCGCTGACGTTGTTGGTGTCGCTGGTCACGGCCACACCGTTCACGTCCAGCTTGGCGCTCTGGGCCGCGCTGGTCTGCTTCAGGCCCTGGGTGCCGGCCGGGTCGTAGCCGAGCAGGGCCTGCAGCTTCGCGTCGGGATCCGCGCCGGCCTCGCCGCCGACGGTGATCTTCATCGACGACTTCTCGCCGGTCTTGGTCGAGGTCAGCACCAGGCGATAGGGTTCGGCGCTGCCGTCCGAGACGATGCTGGCCTGCACCCCGATGTTGGCCTTGTTGATGGCGTCGCGGATGCCCTGCAGCGACTGGTCGCCGGCTTCCAGGGTGACCACGCCGCTGGCCTTGTCGCCGTCCTGGGCGAAGCCGGCGCCGATGTAGCTGCCGTTGCTGCCCGCTGCCAGGCCCGCCAGGCTCGGCTTGCTGCCGCCGACCGAGATCGCGTTGCCGCTGCTCGAGCTCAAGCTGACCCCGCCGGTGACGGTGGTGCTCATGCCGTTGTTGGTCGTGCCGTTGTTGTTCAGGCCCCCGGTGACGGCGCCTTCGACGCTTTCGCTGACCGTGATGTTGGCGCCTTCGGCCGAGAAGAACTGCAGGTCGCCGTTGGCCGCGGAGCCGGTGAAGGTGATGCCGGCCGCGCTGAGGGCCTGGGTAGTCGCGTTGTTGCCGGTGAGGGCGTCGTCGATCGAGGCCGCGCTCACGCTGCCGGTCGCGCCGGCCGCGACGCCGGCTTCCTGGGCCGCGATCCTGACGCCGCCCACCGACAGCGAATAGCTGGCGCCGGCGGCGGTCGTCACCGCGCCGAAGCTGGCGGCGCCGGCGCCGCCGAACATGGTCGCGCTGGTCGCCGTCTGCTGGGCCACGGCGGTAACGCCGGTGTCCTCGGTTTCGGCATTGATGGCCGCGGCCAGGGCCTGGGCGCTGCGGGTGGTGTTGCTGGTGGTGATCGCGGTGCCGTTGATGGTCAGCGAGCCGTTGGCGATCCCGGTGGTGGCCACCGCATTGCTCAGGGCGCCGGCGTCGACGCCGTAGCGGCCACCGGAGGTGGTGCCGAACTGGAAGGTCAGGGTGGTCTTGGCGCCGCCGCCGATGGCGGAGGTCATGCTGGCATAGCCGGCGCTGTTGAGCGTCTGGGCCTGGGCCAGCTGGCTGACGCTGATCTTGTAGGTGCCGGCCGCCGCCTCGCTGGTGGCGCTGCCCTTGAGCACCTCGGCGTTCGAGACGCTGGCGCTGACGGCCTTGAAGGTGGCCGCATTGGTCAGGGAAGACAGGGAGCCCTGGAAGCTGGATACGGCGGTGCTGAGCTTGCTCAATGCGTCGAGCTTGGTCTGGAAGGCGGAAGTGCGCGTGTCGTACTTGGCCAGCGGCGCAGCCTCGGCCGCCATCAGCTTGCTGATGAGGTCGTCGACATTGAGCCCGGAACCGATACCTGCTGAGGATAGCGCCACTTGTTTCTCCTGCGAAAGTAGATAATGTAAGTCATTATCGACAGGAGCAAACCGGACTTGAGAGCAGGAATTACCTGCTTATTTGTGGCTTGGGGAAATTGGTGCAAGAAACACAACGCCTGCTCTTCACAATGGAAGAGCAGGCGCCGGCGGGCAAGGCGGCTCAGGCCGTCTGGCTGATCAGGCGGCCCATGGCCTTGTCGAGCGACTTGGCGATCTCGAGCGCTTCTTCGGTCGGAATCTGGCGCACGACTTCTTTCGTGCTCAGGTCGATGATCTTGACGACGGTCTGCTTGCTCTCGTCATCGACCGAGAATTCGAGGCTGCGCGCGGACGGCGGCAAGGACTCGTTGATCTTCTTGACCGCGTCGTCGAGTTCCTTGCGCGATACCGGCTGCGCTTCCGGTTCCGGACGGGTGGCGTCGGGCTGGCGCACCGCGCTTGCGCGGGCGGCAATGCTGTCGGGCGCCGCGCGTTCGTCGAGCTTCGGCGTGGCGGGCGCACCAAAAGGCTGGATGTTCATAGGAGACCCCAAAGTGAAAAATCCCCGGCTGATCGAGATCAGCCGGGGAGTGTGCTACAGCGCTATGAAACTAGCGGATTAGCCACGCAGCAGGGACAGCACGCCATTCGGCAGCGAGTTGGCCTGGGCCAGCATCGCGGTACCGGCCTGCTGCAGGATCTGGCCGCGGGTCATGTTCGCGGTTTCTGCGGCGAAGTCGGTGTCGACGATACGGCTCTTCGATGCCGACAGGTTCTCGGTGTTCGACTGCAGGCTCGAGATGGCCGACGAGAAGCGCGATTGCAGTGCACCGAACTCGGCGCGCTTGGTGTTCACGTTTGCCAGTGCTGCATCGGCAATCTTGATCGCTTGCTGGGCGCCGGCGAAGCTGCTGATGTCCAGCGACGCGACCGTCTTCATTTCCGAGCTCTTGGTTGCTGCCAGGCCCGAACCCGCGTCCGACAGCGAGAAGCTGCCTTCGGAGTCGAAGGTAACGTGGCCGCTGGCAACGGTGTTCGCGTTGGTGGCTTTCAGGTCGGCGCCGCCAGTGACCAGTTCGCCTTGGGCGGTGGTGGTGTCGGTCTTGTAGTTCTTGACGTTCAGCGTGGTGTTGGCGGTCGCCTTGGTGTTCTTCAGGTCGATGTTTTCGCCGCTGGCGTGGGTCAGCTTGATGCCCTTGTTCTTGGCATCGTACTCAGCGGTCACGCCGGTTTCAGCCGAACGGGCATTGAAGGCCGAGATGCCGGCTGCCAGGTCGGTTGCCGAGGTGCCGGCGCCGGTCGAGAAGGAAATCTTCACGGCGGTGCCGTTGTCGCCTTTCAGTTCCAGGCTGTAGCTTTCGCTGGCGCCGACTTCGATCATGGTCTGGGTCTGCGCGCTGCCGGTTACGCCGGTGGTGCCCGAGTTCTGGTTGACCGATGCGGCGATCGCCTTGGCGCTGGTGCCGCTGGCGGTGGCGGTGCCACGCGAACCGTTGATGGTGATGGCCGAGCCGCTTGCCAGGTTGTTGGTGCTTGCAACAGCTTGAGCCGCGTCCACTGCAACCTGGTTGTTACCGTAGGCGCTGGTGGTGAAGTTCGAGCCCGACATCGAGATCAGTTCGTTGGCGTTGGCGCCGACCTGGAAGTTCGAGGTGCCGCCGGTGCCGTCCAGCAGTTGCTGGCCGTTGA
>Ga0265798_10005855_pt1 | contig 16355 bp, 10 predicted proteins | sample P3T30metagenome_FD_192430 | JGI IMG/M metagenome (GOLD analysis project Ga0265798, IMG submission 192430) | Plant litter microbial communities from East Loma Ridge, Irvine, California - P3 T30 | ecosystem: Environmental > Terrestrial > Plant litter > Unclassified | place: USA: California... | reverse complement strand
CATCTTCGACTTTGCTTCGCTCCCAGTCGAAGGGGAAGTAGAAGAAAATTTGCCTACTCCAAGAATGATGAACGAGGACGTGAACCCTGGTAACTTGGGTTTGGTATCTCCTGCAAGTTTACCATTGTCTACGGCATACTTTGCATCTGTCGAAAAGTCTATCGAGCTAGAATCGCAGGAATACGAGAAACACAGCTCCATTGGACGGCCAAGCAGTTTCTTTTCACTGGATGAAGATGAAGTAGAAAAGTTACTTGCAGAGGGATCATCATTTCTCAAGGCCGGCAATCTGATCAATGCTGTCACAAACGGGATCAAGAGTGAACAAGGTACCACAGCTGGGACATATATCTGCAACGAGCGTTTGTGCTGTTGTTCTATCGCTTTGAATATACTCCACCTCTTGTGCTTTCATCCGGCACTGTCACAACAGAATGGACGCCCTCCCCTTGATTTTGTGCTTCTTCTGGAAGATCATACCAACCAGTTATACGCAGGCATTCTGAAATGTCCGGCATGTCGTGCAAAATCTCTACACTCGCTGATTTTTTTGTGTGTATGTACGGATTGAATTATCGACATGTTAAAGCGCTCAGTTCAGCCTCTTTCTTCTGATCCAGAGAATGTCCCAAACAATAAAGCAAGGATTAATAGTCCAAAAAGAGATTCCAGCATGTTTGTTGGGAAAGCATGTTTGGATGACCAGTTACAGCAAGCTTGTGTACGAGGCCTACTGAAACATCGTATCAGTAGATTGGCTGCCGTTATCAGCGCTGTTGCGAGGCTGGGCTGTAGAGGGACAGGGTCGCTCGAGGAAGCTTTTCGCGTTGTAATTAAGGGTGTTCTTTGTAAGATAGAGTTACTGCTTGGCATGATAGAGGTAGAGATACTGTTAGCCTAGTACCGGCACCATGTCCGTACCTTCGATGTATACCTTTTACTCTGAAAACTCCATAAGATACTTGTAGATAGAGAAATAAAAGAGAGGTCTTTGAAGAACTTTATCAACCAGATATAAACGTACTACTATCACCATAATTACTTGAAAGAACATTGTTTGACCCATTGGATTTATTTTTATTTCACTGCAATATCGCAGTGCATACCCTAATTACAGACCCAAGACAGCGTCCGGATCGGTCAATAGCTATGTGTACTGTAAAGATTACAGGGTGAGGGGACAAAGACCGCCCATGAGACCGTGCATGCCACGCTATGACAGGACAAAATGAAAGAAAATAAACCCCACATTCCTCGATCATGCAAAAGTCGTCCTTGTCGTATACCATTTCTGTTGCATGTAGAACTGTGCATCAACACTCCATAAACATACTACTTTCCCTTTGTTCCATTTATCTTCCCACGTGAAATTCTTCATGTATAGCAAAGTGCCAGTCTATTTTACTCCTCGGTTCCTGGATGCTTTGCTTCATATGCCGTTTTCGCAGTGCTCGTTAGCGTCTGCAGTTCTCCGCTGGTCTCACACATGGATCGGAAAGAGCCATCCTCTTTACGGATGAGGTCGTATGGGTGGCCATATTCAAGAATTTCGCCCTTGTCCAAAACGAGAACTTTGTCATAGTCGATGATAGTTTGGAGACGATGCGCAATGGTGATGGTCGTGTTCTTGATCTGGCGGATGGTCTCTTGGATCTTGGCGTCGGTCGCGTAGTCGATGGAGGCGGTGGCTTCGTCCATGAGCAAGACCTTGGGGGCTTTCAGGAGAGCTCGTGCGAGGCAGAGAAGTTGTCGTTGGCCTTGTGAGAGGTTGGATCCCGACTCTGAAACTGGCGAATTGAGGTTCTTAAATGGGTTTTTGTTGTCCGTCTCCATTGCCGCTGCCGCTGTTGCATCGTCCCGGTCCACAACATGCCCATTGGGCATCACTAAGATAGTGTCGTCCTGTGTCTCGCCGCGGTCCCAATCGCGATTTGCCAAGATTGATCCAGGGTTTGTAGTTGCAGCTGTGTAACTCGCGTTCACGTCGGCCGTCACAGCGCCTGTTGTAGGAACTGGAATCGCAATAGCACGAGGTGCAGTAGCTTCTTCGGGTGTGGCTGTGCCAGATGTCGGTCGAGATAGAGTCGAAATGAGGTTGACCTCACGGAGCGCAGTATAGATCTCCTCATCAGTGAAGATGGAGAAGGGATCGAGGTTGCTCCGAATAGTGCCTGTGAATAGTGTCGGATCTGAGAGTGTCAGCAGCTGCTTGCATGTAGGTTATCAGAACTATGCTTACCTTGCGGTACCATAACAACATTCTCCCGCAGATCGTGAAGGCCAATCAAACCAACATCGATATCGTCAATCAAAATCTTTCCCTGTTCAGCCTCTAGAGCTCGGAACAAAGCAAGTGCCATTGAACTCTTGCCCGCACCGGTTCTGCCAACGACACCCACTTTCTCTCCCGGTAGAATCTTGAACGTCAAGTTCTTCAGCACAAGATCGAAGTCTGTCCGGTATCGCGTGCTGTAATTGATAAACTCCACAGACCCCTTGCTCGGCCAGTTGGAGGGCGGTCGGTTGGCAGGAATGACTGACGGTGCTTCCTGGTCGACATCGAGATATTCCTTCACACGCTCAACGGAGTTCATATTCTGTTCATTGGCGGAGTAGAGTCGAACAAACCACAGGACGTTCTCTGTAAAAGTGACAGCGTAAGTGAGCGCAAGACCAGCGGCACCTGCATCGATACGTCCAACACTTAGCACAACGAAAGCCCCAGAAAAGAATGCTACCATAGCGCCAACAACGTCGACTCGGAATGCGAGCCATCTGTTAGCTGCCCACAAGTAAATGAAAGGCCGATGTTGGGTGTTGATCTTGTTGAGATTCTCGCGAACGAAGCGCCGCTCGTCACCGTAGGCTCGAATGGTTGTCATGCCGGATAGTGTTTCGCCGAATTGTTGATATAACGGGCTTCGATGAACGGATTCCAAGCGCTTCAGATCACGGGAGGAGTTGATGTAGAAGCGGCCGATGAGGAAGTAGATGATGGATATGAAGAAGGCGGCAATCAAGAATGCAGGTGTAATGACCGAAATAAGAATGACGATCGTAATGATGGAAGCGAAGCAATGGACGACCCCTATAGCTACTGGAGCCACCTCCTGATCAACAGCCTCAATGTCCTTGGAAAACCTGTTCATGAGCTGACCGAGAGGGGTTTGATCGAAGAAGCGGAATTTGGCATGAGCAACCTTCTGGATGAGCCTCTCGTGCACGCGTCGAGATGCGGCAAGGGAACCTCCGAAAAGGAAACCTTCTCGCAGGAAGGTAATCAACATGAAGATGAGTCCAAGCACAGCATACACGACGAGGAAATAGACCGAGTTGACGTCTGGATCAGAAGCTCCGAAGCTCGTTTGCATGGTGTTGTAAGTGAACGACTGATGTTCTTCTTGTGCAAAGAATGGGATATTCCAGCTGCAAGTGGCGCTGTTCAGACAGCTTCCCGTACCGCTCAGTGTTGGAGCATGCGTGACTGGGGACCGGTGATGGCTGCTCATGGCAGCATAACCCTTGTCTGCGTATGCGTTTGCCCAAGTGCGAATCCACAGGTTTGTAGATACCGATGAAATCTGTGCAGCGACAAAGGCAATGATAGCACCAAGCCAATAGTACCACGGGCCCATAGCCTTCAAATACATCATGATGATGCTGAGCTTGACACCACCTTCGGCCTTGGTCTCTTGTTGTGGGTTGCTGGCTGGCATCTTTTTCTTCTCTGGTTTGCCGTTTACGGTAGCATTGGTGTCCCCATTGACATGATTGACTTCGCCGTCTACTTCTTCTTCAGTCGAAGAGGCCTGGGAAGGCGGTTTCGACGCCCCACGAGAGACGGGTTGTGATTTGGTAAGATCTTCCGAGAGTTTTCCAGAGTTAATGACCTCTTCTGCTGTACCTTGTGCGACAACACGCCCATTCTCAAGCGCCACAACAAATTCTGCATGTGGCAAGCAAAGGCTGACATTGTGAGTGACCAAGATGCAAGTGCGATTAGCCATGAGGGGGCCGTGGAGTGCGTAGTGGAAGATCCATTTTGCAGTGTGAGCGTCAACAGCGCTGAGAACATCGTCGAGAAGAACATGGCGGGCTTTGCTGTAGAGCGCACGAGCAAGCGAGATGCGTTGTTTCTGGCCTCCGGAAAGTGCCACACCCTTCTCACCAACCACTGTCTGGTCTCCAGCGTCGAGAATCTCAAGATCTCTTTTCAAAGAGCATGCGTCAATGACATCATCGTAGCGTTTCTGGTCCCAATCACTTGCGAATACAATGTTGTCCTTGACGGTACCGTTCACCAGCCAAGCTTGTTGAGCACAGTAAGCTATGCTTTCTGTCAGTCCCGTATCGGGGTCCGGGGCCAAGTCTTCTCGGCTGGCCCCTCCAGGTAAGTACACATCCCCCTTGAGCTTTGTCATCTCGCCAAGCAGTCCCATAAGCAATGAAGTCTTTCCGGAGCCGGTAGGTCCAACCACGACGTTCAACTTGCCGACGCGGAAGTTTAGGTTCAGGTCCATGAGTTTAAACGCGTCTGCAGATGCTTGGTCGGCCATGTCGGTGCCACCCCAGCTGAAGGTACCGTTTTCGAAACCAATGATGGGCTCACCGACTTCATCCTTCTTCTCGGTGATGAGCTGCGAGTACTTGTCTGTTTCGGGTTCCAGCAGGTACTCCTCAATACGATCGACCGACACTTTTGATTCTTGTACGTGCGCGACCATATCGGCAAGTTGATCCAGAGGAATCCTAAGAATCTGGAAGAGCGAGAGAGCAGTGAAGGCAACAGACGGAATCAGAGCCTTGTGCTCGATATTTGTGTAGAAGAGGAATGACAGAAATGTGATCAATACAGGAGAACCTGACCATATAGTGGCAGCTACAGCCCACAGAATGTACCGACGACGGAGGTGCTTCAGCTCGACGTAACGCTTCTCGTTCACCAAGCCAATGAAGCGCTGCTCCCAAGCGAAAAACTTGATGATTCGGATATTGGTGAGGACCTCGTTGGTCGTGTGGATGCGCGCATCGGTAGCAGCGAGGATGAGCTTCTGGATCTTGGAAAACTGACCCGCGACATACATGTTGATCGGAAGCAGAATGACCATGGTTCCGATACCAGCAATCGAGCTGTATCCCAAGATGCGGTAGAGCAGATAAACGGCCACGACGACTTGAACTGGTGTATTTGCCCACAAGAAGTGTAGATACGCGCAGATCTCGCTGACCTTGAATGCGTCCACGGCCATGAGGTTGATGATGGCGCCGGTAGTGACCTGAGCATCCGATGCCGGTTTCGCTTCGTCTTTGTTTCTCGAAGTGCTGGTGGCCTTCTTCTTGTTCTTCCCGAAATTGAAGATGCGCTTCAGACCTTTAGGCTCGTCGTCTTGCTCCTGTTTCTTTTTTTCCTCGCCCAAGACCTTGTCGGTAGTGGCTGCGGCTCTACGCTTGAGTGCTTTTGCGTAGATTTCGCCAATGATGACAGCTCGCAGCCGAATGCAGATCTTGCGGCCGAGCCAGAGGGCCTGACCATCAGCCAGCGCAGAGAGACTGCCAGAGACGAAAAGGAGAATGACGTAGAACCATGCGGCATTTGCAGGCGTAAGATCAGGTCTCTCAACGTACTCGAGGATAACCTTGAGGAGCAATGTGGGCGCAAAAGTAAGGAAGCCGGACATGGCAGCCCAGCCTGCTTGAATGAGTAGGCCGCGCTTGAAATGCTTGAGCAGATGGTAGGCCAAGCTTGACGTCTTCTTGACCTGACGGTAGTTCGCAATGACAGCCGCAGCCTTGTCCTTGGCAGGTAGATTCCACACATCAGTAAGCTCATATGTCTTCATGTATCCTGTCCACACAATGGGGTCCACCCAGCTGAAAGTGGCGAGCGAGAAGACACTTGCGACAGGTTCACGCGCTGGCGCAATATCTCCTTCGTATTCCAGCTCTACTGCCTTGTTGCCTTTCCTAGAGCATAGGGAGATGAGAAACAGCAGGGAAACGAGAGCGAAGTCGCCGACCATGAGCTTCTGGTGCAGGGGAGAGCGAGGGTGTATGATGGCCGATCGGAACAGCAGGACACTGAAAAACCACTGGAAGCCGTAGATGAAGGCTGTATGATACCACAGCTTGGGGAAAGAGAGCCTGCTTGTGCTAGAAAAGAGCAGACGTAGCGAGGCTAGGATGGCGATGTAGGCCCATACGGCGACACTGGTAATAGCCGCGATCCTTCCGTGTCGGCCCCACGCATTGGTGATGAGGATGGTGACGTGAAGCCCGAGCTGAGCCAATACCGCAACCTCCTCGAGTATCACGACTGTAAGCTCTCCGCGGGGTTTGTCTACAGCGATTATGGATAGGGTATTGGTGGCGTGGAGGGCGAGATTTTCGTTGTGGTCAATTACGTCTTCGGCATCGTCGGCATCATCGTCGTCGTTGTCATCGTTGGCAGCGCCATGGTAGCGAGGGGTTCGGAAAGACCAGACATTGGCCGGGTCATCGAGAGCGCTATAAGCGTGGTAGTATTTGGAGGTGGTGGCGGCCAAGTAGAGCTGGACGAGCAGGTAGAGGACGGAGATGGCGCATACGACAAGCGGGAATAATGTTTGAAGATAGCTGTAGCGGGTCAGTGACTCAGTTGGGCTTATTTGTGCTGGCGCATGCCTGGGACAGGCGTGTCGCATGGCTGCGCATGGCTGGAAAGAAGCACATACTCTCGCTCAAAACATGTGGAGAAGTCGTCTCTGCGCCAAAACGGGCCTTTGCAGTGGGCGAACATGGTGCTCGGAGTTGTACACAAGCTGCTGTGGCCTGTAGTGGTGTTCAATTAACCCCAGCACTCGCGCTCGTTATTAATGGGAGTCGAAGCGCATTGGAATCCGCAAGAGCGACTGAGGAAAAAGTAGTGCGCCGGGCCCGAGTCAACAAACAACGGCAAGGCAAGGCAAGGACCTCTGTGAGCTCCGGAGTCCGGGATCCGGGATTTGGTGTTTTGCGTAAGGAAGATGCTGCTTGACTTGCCCGTGCTAGTCGCTCGCAAGAACCTTTTCCAGATGCCCTGTGCACTGGCTTTCACGCGCGCAGACGGGAGTAGAGGTGTGATGTAATCAGAAGTAGATCCGATGTACGACCGAGGCACAATCGCATCAGATAAGGAAGACCCCAGATATGATGATGGGGATGACAAGGTAGCAGCAGGCAACACAATGTCCCCCCGCAACACTTAGTATCCTTACCACGATGTCGATCGGCTTGGTCAATTTGCTGCGACTGCGACTGCGACTGCGACTGCGACTGCGACTGCGACTGCGACCGCTGGCTGGAATAGCGGCGCCTTGTCCGCTTGACTCATGAACGGCTCCGTCGATGTCGTGCGAAAAGGGCAAAAGGGCGCATCCGCGATGGGGTGTGTCACAGGACCAGCCTTTTGGTACTCTTGTGTCCTATCTCTCTCTCACTTTCTTTCTTTTTGTCCCTCTCTCTCTCTCACCCTGTAGATGCTCACTGCATTGCCATGTACTTTCTCCACCTGTCTGTCACTGAATGTCGTAGGATCCTTGGGTTCAGGTGCCTTGACGGCGCAAGCCTCGGATGTCCTGCAGAGTCTGGCAAAAGGCGGGGAAGTAATCCATCATCGCGCTGACCTTAACAGACTCCTAATATCGTCGCGAGAACCGCTATGCAGCTGCTGTGCATGCAGCTTGCAACGCTGCGTGAGATACTAACAGCCTGGCCGTATGTGGTGCTGTTCTAGTCGGTGAGAGGTGTGCACCAAATCGGTTAATGGTATCGCCGCCATCAGCCCGTCTCTCGCGACATCTGGCAAACTAGACAACAAAGACGACGCGCTCCCAACTTTCAGCAACTTGGACAACAAGAAAAGTACAAACCTATCATGCCCTACGTGTTGCACAGACTTTCTCTACCCCGCGTCGCGTCCACACCAAACTCCCGCAATCGATCGAGGTGAGCGCGTTGGCAACAGCGCAACCGGCTTTTGTTGTATTTCACACACAGACATGGTGCTTTTTCGAAGATTTAGCGGCACAACAAACATGTCACCCAGACACTTTCCTTGTGTCACATTGTGCATTTCTGGGACTAGTGGCTAGCCCTGCACGTGATGGCAAGCTAACGCCCGCCCACCAGTCCAGAACTCGTGGGCCTGGTATTCGGAACGGCAACGGGAGATCCCTCTCTTGCCCTCCACCTCCATTGTCATGGCAAGAATTTGACAGGCAAATGGAGGTGATATCGCATTGTCAAAGAGATTGCAGAGTGTAAGACAGTTGGACAAAGCTTCGGAAGTGGCCGGCTTGCTCTTCGCCTATTCCCAATTTTCCCAGCTATACTCCAAGAAGACCAAATTTCAATTTCCAGGTGTGAGTCGAGACGCCGAGCGACCACTTCCCGGTGTATTTCCTTGCAGCCCCACGGTCAGCTGCCTGTCCCGCCCTATCCGGTCTTCCATGTGCTGACCGTTGGGCAGCTCAGCTTCAGCATCTTATCCCATGCCAGCCACCGAACACGCGACACACAATCAGCAAGCACAATGTCCATCGCTTGAAACCGCTCGTCTTCGCTGTCGACTGTCAATCCAACGCCATATGATCAGCGCCACCCATACTGAGGCTATGGAGATACACTGGCGGTATTACTGTATCACCTCAAGCGAGGGGCGCCCGTAATAAGCCATGCACACTCCCAATTCAGGTCTGGTGCCCACCCCCCTTCCAACGGCTTAGAATAACGGCAAACTCCACGAATGACGACATGTGTCAATTGGTAAGCTTTCCATCAAGCAAACACCGTTGGTTATTGTGCGAAAACACGTGTAGCGATATCATAAAAGTGCGTGAGGAAACCGTCTTGCTTAATTTCCACCTTCGTGTTCTACGAGACTAGGCCCGAACCACGAACACACCTAGATGTATCGGCAAACGGTACTATGGCTCGGAACATTCGCGGCACTTGCATGTCAGCATTTCGTATCCCACCCATTTTTAAGATGATCTCCTTGGAATTTTGCCGTAGTGGAGAGATCACCCCTTTGTAAAGGCCCGAGTCTGGAGGATAATCTGGGGCGTGTTGGTATCGCTGACTTACACATTGCATATTTTGTGGTAATTTTCGGGTGGCTGTAGCCATTACAGCGGTTTTGGTGAATTGAAGCCCACGGAGAGTTGTGTATGTGCCCCCTGACAAAGCAAAACATGTGGCACATCTGTCGGCATCATCACGGCGAATCCAACGGCTGTCAGCAAGACCAAAAACATGACACAATATAAAAGCGAGGGAACGGTCATGTTGGTAGAGGTACGGCAATACTCTCGTTCATTTCTTACACCATGCCTTCTACACTATCCACCGTTGTGCTCCTTGCATCCCTTGTTTCCACCGCCCTGTCGGCCCCCTCCCAATATGACTTCTCCAAGATCGATCCCAAGAAGATCGTCAACCGTGATGTCGTCGTCATTGGCGGCGGCGCCGCTGGTACTCACGCTGCCATTGGTCTGAAGGACAATGGAAAATGCGTCATGCTCATCGATATCAAAGATCGTATCGGTGGACATACAGAGACTGTCCGGGACCCCATCAGCGGCCGCACTGGCGAAGCTGGTGTCCTCCTCTACCACAACGAGGATGAGGTGAAGCGGTTTTTCGGTCGGTTCAACGTCCCGTTGACGAACCTGTCCTTGAGTGCCCTGTCCGCCACCACCAGCGCCGCCGACTTCAGGACCGGCCAAGTCATCCCCGCCCAAGCCATCCAACAGCCTTCTCAGCAAAACGTTAGCCTCGCATTCCAGAAATACATTGCTTTCCTTGCCAAGTACCCAAAGCTCGATGCAGGATTGTTCGTTGACAGCCCCGTCCCTGATGAGCTACTCGTCCCCATGAGCACGTTGATCACCAACCTCGGTCTCGAGCCTATCGCGAACACCTTGTACGGACTCGTCCAGAACGTTGGTGACTTCCTCAACACCCCCGTTATTCAGGCTACCCGTGTCCTCGGTCTGAGCCTCATCAAGACCGTCACTGGGCCCGGCTTCCTCACCAGCGCAAAGGGCGACAACAGCGAGCTCTACCGGAACGCTCAGGCAGAGTTGCTTGCTGCCGACAGCCTGTGGCTTAGCTCCAAGGTCATCCACACCACCCGCAAGAACAACGGTGTCCAGCTCGTTGTCCAGACCCCCAAGGGCGTAAAGTACATCTCGGCCAAGAAGCTTCTCATGGCTATCCCTCCCCGTGTCGAGGCTCTCAAGGCCTTTGATCTCCGCCAGAACGAGAAGGACATCTTCAGCAAACTCCTGGCTACCGGTTACTACGCGGCCTTCCTCAACAACACTGGTCTCCCGGCTGGCGTAACTTTCTCCAACACCTCACCTGATCAGCCATATGGTATCCCTCAGCTTCCCGCTGCCTTCACCATTGGTGCCAGCACCATCCCCGGTCTCTCGGTCGCCTACTTCGGCACCTCCGCCAGCAGGTCCACCTACCCCTTCTCTGACGACTACGTCAAGAGCCAGTTCGTCAACACCATCAAGAAGCTCCAGACCGCCAACCCGCAGACTTTCAAGCAGTCGAACCCTTCTTTCTACTACTACACCGCGCACACCCCTTACTCCGTTCAGGCCAAGGCTGAGGATGTCAAGGCCGGCATCTACACGAAAATGTACGCCCTTCAGGGACAGGCCAGCACCTTCTGGACTGGTGCTGCATGGAGAGCCGAGGACAGCAGCGACATCTGGCGGTACAACAAGGAGATTGTTCTCCCGGCGCTGCTGAAGTCGCTCTAGAATAGTCGCAAGGGAGATTCAAGACGAAATGTGGGATGAAGTAGCACACACACAGCGGGACAAACTAGAACACTTCGATTCTCTACTATGATATTTACACATAATGCTTTAGAACAAAGACAATCGTTTACTGTCTAGCCTTTGCCACTGGTGTCCATGCCGAGTACTTGCTTTTGACGCTGTTTATTAGTTAGAAATCAAAATGTACAACTTCATCAATTCAACAGGATTTGCGCATACGTGTTATAAGGCTTGTATCCAGAACGACTCCACGTGAGCGTCGGCCTGTGTTCCTTTGGCTCCCAAACGCGGATCTGGCGCTGTAGAAGCTTGTCTGTGGCGGGTGACTTGTCCACCATGTATGACATCCAAGCGTGCCTAAAGACGAAATGTCAGATTGTAAAGTCCCACTCCGTCCCATCAGGGGGTGAAGGGGGTGAGATGGCGTACCATCCAGGTTCAATCTGAGAACTGCAACAGGAACGTCAGCAAAAAAACAACCCTCATTCGCTAGCCTAAAGGAACAACCTACGGGTCAAACTCATGGTCCTTGTAGTCAACCCAGCGGGTTCTCACTACCGTTTGTCAGATACGCGTACACCAGGCCACCTGTCTTTTCATTCGGTGGCTGATTTCTCTCTTACGGGGAAGTTCCTCCTCCAGGTTTTCAAAGTACTTGTTGCCGTACTTGTCCATGCCGATCAGCGTTCCGGCTTTGGTATCACCTGTATCTTGTGAGCCCGCTTGCTCCGTGCCAGTCGCATCAATTCCAGCGTACCAATGTTCTAAAAGCGCGGGCGACTCTGATCAGTTTCTCTGCGATTGAATCTAAGGGCGTAGGGGGTGTGGTGAGCGTACCGCCATTTGGTGGGCATATTCCTGAGGGGAGATAGTTAGCACATGCGGGGTCCAATTCTCTGTCTGTAGCTGGGCAAACTCACCTTGATACCGATGCGGCGTAGGTTGCGCAGTGTTCTCATAAGCGTCGACATGGTGGCGGGGTTTAATCTGTCTCTGCGATTCCAGCGTTGCTGCTTACTCGGAGGTTGTGTCGCTGGGGAACGCGCGATTGACGGCTGCCAAGACATTATATCACGCTTATCCTTATTTTATGCTAGTGCGCCGTGCCATCCTTGTCGCCCCAAAGGAAGGTGTGTGTGTGCGCGCATCAACATTGAAAACATCGGACCACCGCACTGGTGCAAAGTCTTTTGAGCTCACAGACCGGTTTTTTCCTCGCCATGATAATACGAGGTTTGTTGAGAACGCAAGCCCCCAGGATTGCGGGAAGGAGAATCGTCCGTACTCCAGCCCGCACGTTGAGAAGGTACTCGACTGCGAATGCACCCATGGCCGCTTCGACGCCTCAGAGCCAGGCGTCTATGCTGGCGACGATAACGTCGGACTTAGATAGGATTGCGCCAAAGTTTGAAATGAGGCCTGAACAGATTGAGATTATTCAGACACCGACTGAATTTTATGAGACGTTGAAGGTGGGTTCTTTTCTTAGAGTTATTGTGTTGCTTCAAACCACATGATATCTCTTTACTTCACAACCATGCCCTCAATTCTTTCTGCTTTATACATATCATCATCTCCAACCTGTAATCATGTCCATCGTATCTCACGTACTGCCTCTCCGGGATTGCACTCCCCAAATCTCCTTGTCGGGTGAAGAAAGCCTCTCGTACCCAACTCCGAATCCCCACCAACGTCTTCATCTCAATGTGAGCGCCAATAGATTCAAAAAGTACCAGAAACAGTACTGACAGCTCCCAGTCCAAGATCTCAAAAGCCAAATGTAGAATCTATCTCAGCACCCTCTACATCGGCAAAACCGAGCACGAGCTAATCTCCACCATCCGTTCTGCTCTGCAAAATAACCCCAACTTACGAGTATCCTTTCTCACAGACGCTCTCCGGGGAACACGCGAAACACCCGATCCATGCAGCGCATCCCTCATGAGCCCTCTGATTTCCGAGTTTGGTCCAGATCGTGTAGAGGTACGGTTGTACCACACCCCCAACCTGACCGGACTGCGCAAGTCGTACATTCCCAAGCGCATCAACGAAGGCTGGGGCCTTCAACACATGAAGCTATATGGTATTGACGATGAGATCATCATGAGCGGGGCAAATCTGAGCGAAGATTACTTTACGAACAGACAAGATCGGTACCATTTATTCCGCTCCAAAGAGCTAACCGACTACTTTGCCAAAATTCACGACGGTGTCGCGAAGCTGAGTTTCGACGTGCAGCCAAGCAACAAGGAAGGTAGCGGAGGCTACACTATGGACTGGCCTGCAACAAACGTCGCGCCGTCCCCCCTCGATTCACCATTGAAATATAAAGATGCTGCGGCTCAACATTTGGCTCCTCTCCTGACACCTACGAATTCCCCGACTCCGTCCTCACCCTCAACATCAACATGCTCAACAACGACAACAACAATATACCCCATCCTATCCCTCGTCCCCCTCCTCCCCTCGTCCACCGAACTCCCTGCCTTGAGAACGATCCTAAGCCACCTCACCACCCCTCCCTTCCAAAACTCGTCCTGGACCTTCACCGCCGGCTACTTCAACATGACACCCTCATTCCGCCGTCTCCTCCTCTCCACCCGCCCCGCCCACGGCACTGTGCTCACTGCGCACCCGCACGCAAACGGCTTCTACGGGAGTAAAGGTGTGAGCGGCATGTTGCCTGCCGCCTACACCCACCTCGCCAAGATGTTTCTCCGCAAAGTAAAATACGAAGGTTTATCCGACAAAGTAGTGCTTAAAGAGTGGAAGAAGGGCATGGTGGGCGAGGAAGGCGGTTGGACATATCATGCAAAAGGGCTTTGGGTTACTTTTCCTTTGTATTCTCCAATAACAACAACAACAACACCATCGTCGTCGTCGCCGTCATCGTCATCCCCTTCTGAAGAAAAGGAATCTCAAGATCCTAGTCTAACAGTCATTGGATCTTCAAACTACACCAAACGCGCCTATCGCCTTGATCTGGAGGCCAATGTTGTTATTGCCACAACGGACCCGGGGCTGAGGAGACGATTGGCAGAGGAGGTTAGGTGGTTGGGTGAGCATGCGAAGGCGGTGGATGAAGAGGTTTTTGAGGCGCCCGAGCGCAAGGTGGGGCTTAATGTTCGGTTGGCCATGTGGGCTGTTCGCGTACTTGGGGGTGCTTTGTAGATGCGGAGGTTTGTGAAATGGAATGATGGTAGTGCGGCGGTGAATTGATACATCCATATTCCTCTCTGGTATTACTAGTCGTCGTATGACTTTTTTAACGTGTCTAAGAATATAAAAGGACAATGTGATGTGCTATTTTGCATGTATGTTGGTGATCAGTAATTAGGAGGGTACTATATCTACGAAATATGGGTATCTATGTAGAAAAGTTGAACGGCAGAAGAGAGGGGAGACGGAGAAGAAGAGGACACCGAATTCTAGCTCAAAGTGCTGTCAGTTGCTCCCGCTTCGACATTATTCGACTTGGCCACTCGGCTCTTCGGGGGTAGCCCAGCAGTTGCGTGTCGCTCGCCAAACCACCAACCCTCGATCGCCCACGACTCGACTGATGGTGTTTCTGACGCCGTCATCAGCAAAGTCCATGTCATCGAGGTTCAGATGCTGCCGATAGCTCCAAACTTCTTCTAGTGAAACTTCCTCTTTCCTACTTGGGTCCTGATAGGGTTTCAAAAAGTACGCCGACCGTGGTGCTACAAGGTAAGTAGCACCTCGACCTTGAATCTGCGGCGGTTTTCGAGTTCGACAGGGAGGCAAGACTTCTTTGACCTTTTCGAGCATTTGTTCGCCTGGGCGGCCCATCAAGTCCACAGTCTTGAGCTCCTCGTTCTTGCCGTTCAACAGCCAGGTGGGCGGGCTATACGTCTTCCACCAGAAGGCGTGAGTGACTGTCTCGTTGGTCTTAGCAATGTGCATCTGCACGGGAACAATGCCGCCTTGATGGAAGAGCCCCATTAGCGTGCCCAAGACGAGGTTGAAAATGATCCATGAAATGATCCATGGCGTTCTGAATCGAGGGCTCGGTAGACGTATCGAAGAGAGTATTAGTGGTACGGCGGGTAGCAAGAATCGAGCCTCCTGGTGCGGAAAGATACTGAGTAAAGCGACGCCAGACAAGGCCGAAGCAAGAACCATGGTGACGTGCGCTCTACGTAGGACGAATAGGAGCGGGGCGGCCGGTCCAAGGAGTTGAGGGAGGTTGACGAGGAAGTGCTGGTAACGTGGGTGAATGCCATGCTGGGCAAGGTTTGCGGAATCGGAATTATAGACGAAATTGTTCAAGGGCGTGATTACGGCGCCGGTAAAGAGTTTGGAGAAGGTGAATTCGCCAGGGGTATAAAACGCCGTGTCGACACAGATGGCAAGGAAGGCTGTCAAGAGAGCGACTGCAGTGAGGAAGACTAGAGAAAAGGGTCTGCAAGCAATTAGTCATGTTAGAGCGGTGGGCAATCAGAGCAACTGACTTGCGTCGGAAATGCGGCAGCAAGGTTGTGGCAGGAACAAGCAAGAAAGCGGGAAAGGTAATGCGATTGAAGATGCCTACAACGGCCATGAAGCCCAGGAGGGACGAGGCGAGGATGCCTGAGCGCTTCTGCAACTTGTGTTAGCTGCATATCCTAGACAGGCAACGGACCGACATGCCTTATCTTCTGTAATCCTCTGTATCAACACCAGGCTCCACGTCACCAGCAGCGTCTCGAGACTGTTTGAAAATGTGTGCGTCTGGAAGGTCCAGGTGACATAGGAAGATGCGACCAGCACCACTGCGACGCGTCGGGCGCGGGGCGAAGCGACCAGCTCGTGTATGGCCCAGTCCTCGAGCACAACGCTCAGTGCGAGCATGAGTAGGCGCAAAGTCCAGTATACGAGCGAGGGCGACACATCATGTCCGTTCCCCTCCCACAGCCATCGCAAGATGTACATGGGCCAACCGTACGCGAGCCATAACGGAAAGGTGCTGCGGATGGGGGTTTGGGAGGTGAATTCCCATGTTTCGTGGACGGGGTAAGAAAAGACGCGGCCTGGCAGCAGTTGGTCAGTCGCACAGGCACAGGCACAAGGCACGAATGCGCACAGTCAGGGCTATAACGTACCAGCAATGACCTCTGGGCCTTGGAAGTTTTCGTCTGGGTGGAGATAGCTGGGCGACAGGGCAAAGTAAATGCGCACCAGAATTAGTAGGAAGTAGACTCTCCTCGACATGATGCGAGCAGTCGAGGTGCACCGTGGTATGCAAGAGCGGGGTCGCGCAGGCGCATGTCTGTCGCAGTGAATTTGTCTGCACGAGAATGAGGCCAGCGAATTGTTTTTAGTGCTGGCCTACGTCAGACAACAGTCGCACGCGGATAAGGGGGGAGGGGGGGAAGAGGGGGGCCGATGAGAAAGCAGAGCGAATGGTGGGTAGTTCACTAGGCATACATCCGAACTACATGGCGCAAAGAAGCATAGGTGGTATACCAGGCATTTATCAGGCGGCCTGGTCATATGCGACCCCCATGCTAGATCACGTGGCAGCTTGTTAATGGAGCAACA
>Ga0265798_10005854_pt1 | contig 16357 bp, 9 predicted proteins | sample P3T30metagenome_FD_192430 | JGI IMG/M metagenome (GOLD analysis project Ga0265798, IMG submission 192430) | Plant litter microbial communities from East Loma Ridge, Irvine, California - P3 T30 | ecosystem: Environmental > Terrestrial > Plant litter > Unclassified | place: USA: California... | reverse complement strand
CCGCGTCGGCAGCGGCTACAGCTCGATCAACGACGTCAACGCGCCAAACGGCGGCGGTTTCACCGATTTCCAGGAATCGTTCTTCTTCGCCGAGGTTCTCAAGTACGCTTATCTGATCCACGCGGATATGGATGCTGAGTATCAGGTTGCGGGTAAGGAGGGGAAGAATAAGTGGGTGTTCAATACTGAGGCGCATCCGTTCATGGTGAGTGGATGATAATTTATTGTTTCAGTTGGATGGGATGGGATCTAGGTGCTGACATCTTTTTCTCCGCTGCAGGTTGCTGGTGGGTGAGCCGATTTGATGACGGTTTGGTTGGATTGGATTTCTTGTTTTGTCTGGCGAGAGGATTTTCTTCCTTACTTTCGACGCCTGTGGTTTGGATTTCTCTGCATTGGCGCACCTTTTTTCCGTTCATATCTCATGTCGTCAAGATGAAGATCTCCTGAGAAATTGATTGCATCGCATCGCATCACCTTGCGTCAGAGTGGAAGTGTCAATGTCTGTAAAGTGAAGGTAAGTAGCAACAGCAGCCTCAGTGAGTGATCTGGTGATCTGTGACAGCAAAAGAGGTTGTACAAGATATCGACGCTCGAAAACTAGCAGCGAGCCATCGAATCCAGTAGCGAGATATTCGTAAGATCATCTCCTAAATCATAAATGCGACATTAAATAATCGACATGGAAGGCGCTCAAGCCAATGTACAAAGCTCGTCGATACTAACTTAGGTGGAATCTCGATCTGCATGGACTCGAGAGTGCAGAACAGGTCGAAGTTCAAGACGTTTGTGCCAGTCTTCCTCCTTGGTCACCAACAGAACGGTGGAATCCAGATTTTGAGGTCTGTCACGAGTGCGAGTTTCTGGTCATTTGTTCATCGAACGTGTACTCTGTTCATCGAACATAATCTCAATAGAATACATGATGTGGTATGTTGATAACAAGTCACTACAGGCAGAATGAACATATACTAATCGATCAGTTCGAAGAGAGAGGATAATTCAGAAATCAAGTTCATTGATGTTTCATACTTCATATATACATATTTTATCCGTCAAAACCAGACCGCGAACCAATAACCCTCGATTCCGAGGGACTGGCTAGCGGAATGACAGGATTCTTCATCAAACGAATGCTCGGGTGGCCAAATGTTGAGCCACCCCTCGGAGTAGATGGCCTACTCACCGGAGCGGGGACCAGAGGTAGGACCCTCAGCACCGGGGAACTTGCCGTCGTACTCGTGCAGAGCGCGACCGGCAGGGAGGTTGGGGCAAGATGCCCACATGGCGAGGGCAGGCTTGAGCTTGGTGTCGATCATTCCCAAGGCGGTGGTGAGAAGAGTGCCCTCGAGGACATTGGAGAGCGAAGAGGGGGTGTCGGCGATAATGGCCTGGTTGATGAAGCACATGAGACGCTCGGGGTTCTGGAGGTCGTCGAAGTTGTTGATCAGACCGCCGGAGATGTCGCCGGGGTTGACACCCTGGAAAGAGTTGGCGGTACCGGTGTTACCACCGACGATACAGGAAGATGGCCAGGACACACACTGCTGAGCAGTGGAGACACCAATGTCGGTGAGAGTCCAGGGGTCCTTCTCGGAGCGCTTGTACCAGTTGTCGGGAATCTTCTCAGTTCCGCGGTTGAACTGCAGCTTGCCAGAGGCGTCGCGAGTGTAGCCGAAGAAGTCCATGTAGTTCTGCTGGGTCATGTGGCCTCGCGGGTACTCAGCAGAGTGGTTGGCCATCAGCTCCCACGAGAACATGTGGGCACCGAAGGTGAAGGCAATACCGGCGTAGGGCGGAGAGAAGTAGTTGGGGTTGGTGGCAATAGAGTGCTTCTTGCGGTTGTCGGCGTGCTCAGCAAGAACACGAGGAGTGATGAGACCGTCGGCGCGCTGGTCCGAAAGGTCGAAGAGTTGCTGCATGAACTCGGGGTACGACCTGCAGTTGGAGTTCTGGGTCGGCGCAAGCCAATCTCCACGGGTGATGGAAGCATCACCCTCAGAGCGCAAGTGACCGTACGCGCAGATACCGGTCTCGTTGCCAAGGAGCTCACCAAGAACGCCCAGGGAGTTTGTCTTGTCCGAGTGCGGTCCGATGGACCAGCGTCCACTGATGGGATCTCCGTTGAAGAAGGAGGTGACAGTGGTGAGGAAGATTGTAGCCGTGTTGTCGAGACTGAAAGCCTCCCAGAGGCCCTTCTCAATGTCGGCCGCATTGGCAATACCATCTCTGGAGATAAAGCCGTGGTTTGCAGCGGCATTGAGTCCAGAGCAAGGTCCTCGAATGTCGCCTGGACCAGGTGCTTGGTACTCGTGTGCTCCTGTCAGAGACACGTATTGCGCGGCTGCATCAAACTCGTTGAACAGTGCGTGGTTGGGCGTGCCAGGGTACTCGGGGAATGTGAGCACGTTGTTGGGAACGGCCTGGCGTTTTTCTTCCACCATTTTGGCGATGTGCGGGAAGGCCACAACTCCATTGAGGAGAAGGGCGGAGGAGAAGAGTGTACCAATCATGATATGGTTGGTTCAGTAGAAGTCGAAGGAGGATATAGAGATAGTTTTGATTCGAGAGGCGACTGGGAAGGACGTTCTATTATATATGTGAGCGTCCAGGACACCTGATGAATACATCAGTAGCCTCCAAGCTATTCGGAGAGATGGATCAACATACACTTCGAACATTTGCCTCTTGGCCGGAGTACTCTCGTCCGCGGGGAAATATGGTTGTCGGGATGTATACCTTAGCTTTGGCGCCACGCCGTCTCCTAGTCTCTTTGATGCTCCATCGGGTTGCATAGGTGGTAGCTTAGCCAAAAGCTTCGGACGTGAAGGATCCAGGCACAGGTATCCTTGCGAGAAGTAGATGGCCAACATCATCAATACTTTGTTCTCCAAAGCGGTAGTGTTTCGTCCCTTAACGACCGCATGTTAAAGTGCAGTCTGATGATGTTGTCAACGACGTTGGACCACGACGGCGAAACATGACGCCACATTGTGTGTAGGTTGTATGAAACGTGCCCCTTTCATGGAGTACAACGGCTTTTTGGCAAGCCGGAAGATGGAGACCCCAGCTGGGGTGCTAGTTCTGGGGTGGTGATAAAGTTTCCTGGAAGCCTGACGACCGGTGGCGGTCCACTGGGGGTGCTTGTAATTGTCATCTTTAGCAGGCTTGCCAAGTTAGTCCAACCTGAACTGTTTAGCTTGAAGATCGACAGATCCGTAGCGCCAATCAGGTGCTCTCTATTGTCATCTGCAGACTACTCATGAAATGAGATCCATCATTTTACGCTTTCCAGGTTGATGAGCCGCAGCTAGACTCGGCATAGTCAATTGACCCTGCGTTGGTTTACTACTGTCTAAGTACGCAAGCGGTTGATAAACTAGACGATCGTGACCCCTACAGCTACTATCAGTCTAGTACGGCCAGCTAGCGTTACTACATACAATATATCTTGTAAGCACAGCGATCATCCGCCGGGGACCGAGGCTCTCACCTCGAAGTAGAGGGCGTGAATGATTGATTAGAAGATCAAAGATTCTAGACACAGCGGTGTACCTAGTATCCACTCTTGCGGCGCACGAGCGAGATGTCGCGCTTAGTCGTTTCTGTGAACCTTCGAGCAAAAGCTTTCCACAATGGAATCCTGGAATGACGATAATATTCGGCAGTCAGCTGACTTTGGGAGATAAAGCACAATGTCGGTACCTGCGTGGACGACGTACAGAACGCCAACGTGATTGTGGTGCAAGACGCACACATGCATGAGGCATGTTGTTGCCATCCGACTCCTGGGATCCATTATGACGGATAGCATGTTCGATCTCTCGATAAAAGCAGCTCACTCAGTCATCTGACCATGATTGAGACCCGTTCGATGATAACAAATTGTACCGCGACTCCGGCAATACAGTGCTTGGCAGGTGGCGGGTTCTTCTAGCGCTCAATGATGGTGTACGAGCTCGTCACTTTTCAGGAACTACTTGACCACGCTCGAGAATCAGTGAAGGTACCTCCGGCGTTGTCTCGGCTTATCAAGAAAAGCGAGTGAGTTTGAGTGGTGCTTTATTGAGGATTTAGCCAGAAGGATGTTCTAGTCCGTCAGCTCTAGATGCACTAGTTAGCTCTAGGACTTGACCATCACTTACTGTACTGTATGGAATCCCACCTGAGGTACTTACGTCCATTCGTTCGTCGGTGCCTTCCTTCGACGTTCGGATGAGTGAGCAGACACATGGTATGGAAGATTACCGCGGAGCGATCTGCGCTGCAGGTCGACAAAGCACAGCACCTCTTGGGGAATCGGCGTCATTCGGGTGGCTGGAATACCATTGTCGTGACTTCGAAGAACCCTGGTTCTTTGAGGCTATTGCACGGGGAGATATCTCGCTGGTATCGGGCTTGCTATAGCGACGCAGGTTCTCATATACGGTACTGTACAAGACCATGCAGCAGCGATTCAGTGGAGGTGTGCCGGCCTGACGGTGGCTTGTACCATGCTGCAAGTATCTTCCAAAGTGCGTCGGCTGCCTGACGGTGACTTGTACCCTGAGTTGACTATTTTCCAGAATGCGTCAGCTTTAGGCTTTGTCAAGATGTAGCCTGCGGCCACGACCATCAACTACGTAGTGGCCGATGTCCTGGTGGTGCCAACCTGCCAGACAGAACGCAAAGGCTCTGAGGTCCGTCTTGGCAAGATGAATGCTACCGTCGTGCACCAGAGTGACTTTCGTGCTGACATGAGCAGCAAAGAGAGACGAGTTCCTAGGAGTGCAGGCTGTTGGAGCGCAGGCTGTTCCATCACCTCCCTCTGTCATCCGGGAGATGATGCGAGAAGCCATGTGCGATGATGGCCACTACCCGTGACCGATGCAGGGAAGGCAAAGTGGCACACACGATTGATGTTCCAGGATCGCGTTCAAGCACGCGGTGGCCGCTGAAAACGCAAAAGTAGACGTCAGGCCACCGCGTTGCCGGGACCTTCCTTTCAGGGTTTCTTCATTGGCGGCGTGCTAAGCAGGTCATAGAACCTTCGTGTCTAGAGAGAGGCTTGGGCTCCTGCTTGCAATAGTGGCCAGCGCCTCATGCACCTCCACGGACAGAACAAGTCAGACAATGTAGTCGTGCGTGACGCTTGTTGGTTCTGCCATCAGTGCCAAGAGTGGTGTGCCTGCGTGGCTGACGGTACAGTACAGAGGTAGCTGCTTTTTGTTTTGTTTTTGGAACAGGGACAGAAGAAGGAACCCGCAATAGACAAAACAAAACAAAAACATACAACAGGCGGGATTCCCAGATGGTCACCCACTCTAGTACTAGTCGCCCGGTTCAGTGCTTATGTATGGCAGAGCGGACGGGATGCCCAGTTCTCACTGACCTATGGTCGTATGTATTGGAATGCCTTAGGTTGTGATTGATGAAGAATTGAGTGCAGAATCCCCCAATTCGGATGGGGATGTCTGAGAGGGTGGCGGCTCCAGCAACCGAGAGTTCGTACCATTGCCGATAAAGAAAACTGCCATAAATCGTGAGTGTATATAGATCTATTTTGCGCCGTCGCCGTCGTTTTCGCCGTCGCTTTTTCTTTTCCGCCACGTGTCGATGATACTGCGCACCTTGTCCAAACCAGCGGGCTTGGTCACATAGTCGTCGACGCCCGCCTCAAACGCAGCATTGCGATCTTTGTCACTGGACAATCCAGTCAGCGCAACAATATAAGCACGTTGGCCGTGATCGGAATCCTTTTCGATCTGCCGTATCGTGCTCGTGGCGTCGAAACCCGTCACCTCGGGCATCGACAAGTCCATGAGGATGATGTCGAATTTCTCTGCTGTGCTGTTGTTGCCTTTGAAGGCGTCGATCGCTTCCTGGCCGCCGGAGACGGACGTCGATTGCGACACGGGAATCCCGGACTTCTTGACCAACATTCCAAGCATCTTGAGGTTGAGGTTGTTGTCGTCTACTAGTAACATGCGCGGCTGTGTTGAATCCTGGAAGATTGGTACTGTCAGGTTTCTCTTGAGAGGGGTTTTGCCTGGGTCCATCGCAGGGATTGTCATGGTTTTCGATAGTCTGTTTGCATCGTTTTCGTCTTCAGAGGTTGGGTCCGCTCCAGCCTCGACATCTTTTGCCTGGTCAATTTCTGAGCCTGCGGCAGCCGCTTGTTCGGTAGTTTCGCTGGCAGAGCTCTGCTTGTCACTGTCGTCATGAGCAGGTTCATCGGGCTCCTCGCTCGAATTTTTGGATGAGCCGTTTTGGTCCTCGTCGTTTTCTTTGACCGCTTCTGTCGAATGACCGGAGCCCGATTCAACAATGTCACCTTTCTCGTTGCGCGCCTGATCATCACAAGAAATACCTGGTTGCAGTATATGTGGAAAGTAGCCCGTGACGACCTCCCAAAGCTTTGACGGCAGGACAGCGCCAGTGATCAAGGCATCTGCTACTTTCGAAGCCTGGCGTATCTTTTCTCGATCTTGCGAGCTGTTCTTGCCGATCGCAGCACATATCACGACCTTCTTGACGTTGGCGAACTTGCCTTTGCTTTCCTCCTGAAATTGCGCCAGGTTGTGTTGGCTGATGAAGATCAGATCTGGAGTGGTGCGCGTCTCTTCTTGCCACAGACTGAGTACTGGCTGGTACCACTCGCTTAAAGTGGTAGACAACGAGTCGAACATGAGATCGATGGAGCGCCGGTCTCGCTTGTCGTATCGATGCAGCCACGTGCTTGGAGCGTAGAAGCAGGCGTGCATGAAAGGCAGATCTCCTTTGTCTTGCTTCGGCAGAACCGGGATGACACCGACAGGGCTCTGAGCCTCGCCATCGGTCTCATTGTGCGAATCAGATTTCGTCAAAAGGCGCTCAGTCTGAACAGAAATTTTCGCTGCAGTTCCCAGATCCTGATCGGTCTCGATATCTACGCTTCCTCCGAGGCTGTTAATGTTACGCTTCACTAGCGACAATCCCAGACCCATGCCAGTAGCGACAGGGTCCTGCTGTGAGAATGGCAGGTAAATATTGTGCCGAACGAAATCTTCAGACATTCCAACCCCGCAATCATAGACGTTTAGCTCCACCAACTTGGTAGAAAATTTGACGGAGACGCGGACACAGCAGCCAGCACGAGTGAACTTGATAGCATTGCTCTGGGACCCGTCAGTATGTGTTGGGTGCATCAATGGGACTAGGTGATCATCATACCAGTAAATTCTCAAGGACAATCCGGAAGCCAGTATTGCGTGGGAGCTGGACCTTTTCGATTGGGCTTGAATCGAAGACCACTATTGTGAATGGATGCCTGTCAGATCCGTCCTCTTTCCGATCCGGAATGCCATCTTCTCCGTCCTCTTTTTGTCCCGAAGAAGCCATGATCGTCTCGAGCAGCCGCATTCGCTTTGTCGTATCCTCCACAACTTCTTCACACATCCTGATGAGATCCACAGAGCTTGTTGCGCCTGCGACATGTTCTATCCGAGGTCCAATAATCTGAAGGGCGTCTTTACCATCCAAGTTCGTGTTTGTCTCTGATGCGGCTGCTGGCTTCGTGTCTGACTCGGAGCTGATACTAGAATACTGCAGGACTTTGTCGATAGTCTCGAGTAGCTGTGTACTGCCGAACCTGGCATTAACAACCAGCTCACTTTGCTCATCACTGCAGTTTGTTTGCAGTAGCAATTCGAGATTGCCAAGAATCTGGTGGATAGGTGTTTTCATCTCATGGCTAACGGAGCCTAGGAAGTCTGATTTGACACGTTCTAGCATCTGCGTCTCCAGCCGGAGCCCCTCGGACATTGTGGACATGCAGAACGCAGACAGAAAGGGGAGGTCGCATCTGTCCGAGTAAACTCTGGAGTAGCCATTGAGCCAGCCAACGCACAAAGCAGCAGTACGGTCGTGGATGACATCGAAGAGTGGCATGACCAGTAATTGCAGTGAGCCTTTGAAAGAGTCGTGCAGGGCAGCTGTCATCTCCGGATCCAGCAAGGGTCGACTTTTGTCCGAAGTCGACACGAACCACTCGCCATCTAGGTTGTGGAGAACAGCACCCTGTGGGAACATCTGTATGAGTCTGTCCACCTCGAGACGAGGCAGACATATGGGTCGGTCACTTTCCGCATTCAGAGAAGTTGCAAGCGCCAAGTCTTGCCAGTTTCCGGACACAGCCTGCTGGTGGTGGTTTTCCGATGGTATGGCTTGGAAAAGTACGCCTTCCAGTTCCAGAGATCGCCGCATTACTTCAGCGGCATGTTCATAAACTTCTACAATATAATCTGGCTGCTGTTTGATGCCAGACTTTCTGCGAGGAAGCCCCTTCTTCCGCCGTTGCATTGTTTTCCGTTGACGCTGCAGCAGCAGAGCTGACGTGGCACTCTGGAACTGCATTAATCGCTCGCCCTCTAGAGCCTGAAGAGTCAGCGCCAGCTGGCGCATGACATTGTCGGCTGCGTCAAGCAGAATTCGTTGCTTATCAGCGTCCAATCCTAATGACGGCTGGTGGCTCATCACAAAGACGGTGCCAATTGGAGTACCTGTTGCGGTCTTGAGAGGTGCTCCGGCGTAATGTCGGAACTGGGCGAGGGTGCCATCAACATAGGGTAGGTTCTCCGTTCTGTTGTTGTGAGACATGTCTAGCTCTTCGTAGATAGCTGGAGGTCGCGTGCTATCGACGCCAATTGTGCGCTCGCAAAGCCCACCAGAATGTAAGACTTGGCTACAGCCAAACCAAGTGCTAAATTCGACAGGGATCTCGGCGTCTTTCTTGCGAGCTCCTGCCAGAAAGAATTGCGTCTCTTCATCCAGAAGGCTGACCATGGCTACGTTGGCATCCACTTGGTCCATGAGAATTTGCAGCAAGCTCCTTAACGCAGGATCGGTGTGAGCAGGATCCGCCGCCATCTGGGGATCCTCAACTCGCCCGCCATCATTGACGTTGTTGCGACCCAATACAGCCCTGACCTGGCAGTACTTTCGTACTTCCCACAGTCTCTGCCGGTCGGCGATGACGGCGGCATAGTCCATCGGCGTACTCATGTCACGCGCGGCGCGTTACCATCCAGAAGAGTTTCGGACGTCCAAAGGTCGATGGTGCTGAATGATGGTATGTTGTAATGGATGTAATGAAACGCATCAGACATGGTGGATGTTCAGTGGCTGCAAATGGCGCGGCCAGACGTGGTATCTGTCATCCTTGTAACCTTGTTGCAGCTCTGCCGAAGTCCCGAGATTGCCACTGCCAAGAATCTTCCGGACCAAAGTCCGCGTCTGACGCTGACCAATAATACAATTCTTTTTTTCTTCCTGCACCACACTCAACTCATGCCCTTCAAGTGATTCAACACCAATTCGGATGCTGCAACAAATATACCTATCCTATTGTGCCGCACACGCATCTCTTATCGAGAACTCAAAGGCTGCAAGAGGAGGAACATGTGAAGAGATTGTTGACAAAGCGATAACAAACACCATCCTGTGATCGGTTGTGGGCGCCGAGTCCCCGCGATATCCGCAATACTAGCATGGCCTCGAACATGGCGACCGAGACGTTCCCGTCTGTTTTTTGCAATATGCTAGGCTACGTGTTGACCACGTCATATCATCAAACCTTTGGCGACTCTGCAGATTGGCCATTGAGCCTTTGGGGGACTTTTGTACAATGAGGTTCAACACTGATAATTGAGTCTTTCCGAAGAAGGACGATTGGTGCGAGAGATTTCACAGACCGCGGCCTTGCGATGGGAGGATGGCTCGATAAACGCAACCGACCATATAGGGTGGAATGAAAGGAAATGTTGCCGACTCTCTAATGTGACGTGCCAATTGCGAATGTAGCAGCCGCCATGACACGCGTGGGAATAGAATGCCGCTACTCGCCGAAACCTCAAAGACAAGTTATGCGTTCAACGTTCATCCTGTCAGGGTAGTCTAAGACGTACTACAAGCGAGTCGCTTAGCTACGACGTGGGAGCATGACAGGATGATTGAACTCACAGGCGGAAGTCCTGTTGCAGTCGGATATTTGTGATTGTCGCATATACAAAAGTATCGAAATTGGTATCTTGCTGTGTGTTGAAATCAAAATCTATCATGATGAAAAGCCTCCGTGTAGTACACCGAGAAAGAAAAAGAAAACACTCATCCTTGCTTCCTGTGTCCTCACGCATAGGGCCTCCTTGACGGTCTGCCAGGGCCCATGCCGAGAATACTCTCGCTCCCTAAGAAGTCCCCAACCAGACCTCCACCCATCACAGGAGGCGGCCGGCTGGATTTCGAGCTCCGCTTCTTCCTCCCACTCGCCCTTTCCCCTCGCATTCCCATCGCCGCGTCGCCAAAATTGATCATGGTGCCCTCACCAGGCCCTCTGCCCGTGCGTCTGTAGTCGTCGTTCATGAAGTGTTCCGCCGCGTTGCCTAGACTGATCACATTCTCTTCTTCTGGGTGTACGCGGTGCGAACGGCGCCGCGCGTTGTTATCGTCCATGATACTGTGTACTTGCATGCGCCTGGCGAGTTCTTCATCGTCGCGCTCCTGGCGCCGTCTATGCTCCATCTCTTCCGTATAAGTGCGGATCTGCAATCCCTGGCCGCGGCCGCCAGCATAAACCGGCCCAACCGGCTCTCCAGGCCGTCCTCCGGGCACCTCTGCGGGCCGTGGCATGCCGCTGTCAAACACTCTCCTGTAGGCCGTCCGCATGGGCTCGGCGACTCGCATCCCGTTCAATCGGTCTGTGTCCGGCACGTCGCGGTAGTTGAACCATGGGCAGTCGCAGGTCTTCCACTTGTCGCCGCAGACCATGCAGAACTCGGCGGTGCAGCGGCATTTCATGTGATTGCAGCCTTCGCGCAGTTCGACCATGGCGTTGCACTGATGACAGCGTTTCCAGCCTTCTTTCTCGGCTTGTTGGACGAGGCGGGCGATCTCAGGATCCTTTGGACAGTCGGTTGATTTGTGGAACTTGCCAGCGCAAAGAGTGCATGCTTTTGTCTTGCATTTGGGGCAGGTGGCGCACTTGCGGCCCTTCTCTGTGTGAAAGTTCGATGGCCGGATCCATATTCCGCAACGGGAGTTTGGGCAGTAGATCCGGTTGCGGGCGTGGTATTCGTCGTACTTTTTATTGAAGTTGACCTTGAATTTGAGATCGAAGAGGTCCTCGACGTGAGATAGAGGAATATGGTCGGTGGTGCAGCATCGAGGAGGCATGTGTGATGGGTCGTTGACGGCCATCTTGAAGAGACGTTTCAGGCACGAATGACACATGCGGTGACCGCAAGACAATTTCGCAGTCTTTGTTGATGGAAGTTCATCGGAGCAAGTCAGACACTCAACTCGTTTCGCTGAAGTATCGGAGGAAGGTTTCTTGCGGAATATCGTGTCTATGAAAGACTCCCGCCTCTTCCTTTGGGGCTTGGAAGGCGCCGGCTCTGGTGACAGCTTACGGACTTCTTCCTCGACAACAGCAGGAAGTGCGTGGCTTTTTGGTGGCGTTCTTTCTCGTATCACCGTGCGAGGTCTAGGTTGCTTGTAGCCGCGGGTCGCCACCTGTGAGATACTGTCGTCTGGTGTGACCTCCTGCTCGGACAATCCTGGAAGGCTGTCGGCGAGTGAAGGCGCTGCTGATCGCCTCGAACGGCTGCTTCGAACGGATGGCTCGCGTTCGTCGTCCAAACTTCTTGCCGCCACATGCATTGGGATCAATGGGTCTTTGGCCGGAAATTGGGTGCCATAGACATACGAGCGAGAGTGGCGTGATGAGCTCGCAGAGCTGGTGCTCGGTCTTCGTTTGGGGTACTCGGTGACTGTCACGGTCCTGGAGGTAGGGTCGTCCATTCTGCGTGATCTCCTGGGTTTGTCGTGTGAAGAGGATTCCTTCCTGCGTTCGGTCCTGCTTTCAGTCCTGCTTGCAGTCCCGCGTTCAGTCCTACTTTCGGTCCTGCGTTCAGAGTGAGGTCGTCCGGAGTAGGTGTGTCTGCGGTGTTTCAATTCCTCGAGTTCTGCCCTCTTCGCCCTGAGGTCCTCTGTACTCTTCTTGATGGAACTAGCAGACCGCCGGGGTCTTTCTGGTTTCGAGGCTTGGCTGCTGCGGCCACCAAAAAAGCTGAAGCCCTGTGCCATGGTGGGCAGACGGGGGCGGTCTTATTCGGCGGCTCCCACTGCGTGGGGTTGGACACGCAGGCTGGCAACGTTGGTGAGACATGTAATAATGTGAGATGATGGCAGGGCAGCAGGCTACCAGCAAAGCACCAGCCCCTAAAGCCAACACATCTGCGCTACCGGCGCTAGCGAGGCTTAGTTCCGCGACGACATTGTGGGGAAGAAATAAAATCGTGTTGCTGTCTTGGTGCAGCACAGTGCAGCAGCGGTATGACGCACGGAGAGACTTGACGTCCAGTCACTTTACGATTGATGAATCACAAAACATAACATTGCACTACTTCAATCCAACTCTTCACTGCATACGGTAGTACTGCACGTGAATCTCTAATTTCGCCCCATCGTCACATCGCAGTCCTTCACGGCATCCGCCAAGAATTGCCTCTTCATTCTTCGCATCACAGCCATTGGGCAATCCGATATCGGCACTAGCACAGCACCGCAAACTTGACGTCTGTCTGTCACAAGCCATAAGATCGTCCATCTCCTACTGCATACCTACCCAAAATGGCTCTCTCGGCAAACGACGTGCGTCCGGATCCTACATCTGACCTAGACTGGTCTGGATACTATGGGGCCATCCACGACATCTTTTCTGGCAACGCCAAAGCACACCCATCGAGGGAGTGTGTCATAGAGACAGCCTGCTCGACTGCACCCGAACGCGTTTTCACATACCAACAGATCGACGAGGCGAGTAATGTCCTTGCACACCACCTCGTCTCCAATGGCGTCCAACGCGGCGAGGTCGTTATGCTCTACTCGCACCGTGGCGTTGATCTCGTGGTCGCTGTCATGGGCACCCTGAAGGCCGGTGCCACTTTCTCGGTCATTGATCCTGCATACCCTTCCGATAGGCAGATCATCTACCTGGACGTCGCGAAGCCTAGAGCTTTGGTCGTAATTGACAAGGCAACACAAGAGGCCGGCCCTCTGAGTCAGACAGTCAGAGAATACATCAGCTCGTCCCTACAAATCAGGACGGAGGTTCCTGCCCTCAAGCTCCAGAACGATGGCTCTGTTGTCGGTGGCGACATTGACGGCAAGGATGTCTTTAACGCACAGTACACCAAGAAGTCCGACTCACCTGGCGTGACAGTCGGCCCTGACAGCATCCCAACACTGTCATTCACGTCCGGTTCTGAGGGTAGACCAAAGGGTGTGAGAGGACGCCACTTCTCATTGGCCTATTACTTCCCGTTCATGGCCAAACGCTTCGGCATGAACGAGACGGAACGCTTCAGCATGCTCTCAGGAATCGCCCACGACCCGATCCAGAGAGACATCTTCACCCCGCTCTTCCTCGGCGCAACACTTGTTGTACCTCCCGCAGAGGACATCACTTTCGACCGTTTGGCCAACTGGGTCTCTATTAACATGATCACCGTGACCCACCTCACTCCCGCTATGGGTCAGATCTTGCTCGGCTCGACTGATCCCAAGATCGAAAGTCTGAAGAACGCCTTCTTCGTCGGCGACATCCTCTTGAAGCGTGACTGTCGTAGGCTGCAGCAGCTTGCACCCAACTGCAGAATCAAGAACATGTATGGCACGACCGAGACCCAGCGTGCCGTCTCCTACTACGAGATCCCTTCCTTGAACGAAGACGCTTCCTATCTCGAACAGATGGGTGATGTCATTCCTGCTGGCAAGGGTATGCAAAACGTCCAACTTCTCGTGGTCGACCGTGAGAAGAAGGAGCGCCAGTGCGAGATTGGAGAGGTTGGCGAGATTTACGTCAGAGCTGGCGGTCTGGCAGAGGGTTATCTCGGTGACGAGCAGAAGAACACTGAAAAGTTCGTTCGCAACTGGTTTGTTGATGAGCAGCGCTGGGTCGACGAAGACAAGCAGCGTGTGGCTTCCACAGGCAAGGCAGAGCCTTGGAGGGAATTTTTCGTCGGGCCTCGCGACCGCATGTACAGATCTGGAGATCTTGGCCGCTACATGGCCGATGGTAACGTGGAGTGCTGTGGCCGTGCTGATGACCAAGTCAAGATTCGAGGCTTCCGAATCGAGCTTGGAGAGATCGATACGCATCTCAGCAGGCACCCACTGATCCGCGAGAACGTCACGCTCGTCAAGCGCGATCACAACGAGGAGCAAATCCTGGTATCTTACTACGTCCCTGACCTCAACATGTGGCGGGATTGGCACTCAGCAAAGACCAACCAGACATCGACACCGAGCACCGAGGGCGACATCACAATTAAGCAACGTTTCGAAATCTTCGAGAAGCTGACCAATGACGTTCGCGAGAATCTCAAGTCGAAGCTCCCAACTTACGCCGTGCCCACTCTCTTCATCCCCATGTTGAGATTGCCTCTGAACCCCAACGGCAAGGTCGACAAGCGAGTTCTGCCATTCCCCGAGGAGGCCGATCTTCTTGGCTCCGTCAGCACCGCAACTGATCTCGAATCGAGGACGGAGACAGAGAACGCCCTGGCTGAGATCTGGTCTGGTGTCTTGCGCAAGCCTGCAAACTCGTTGTCGCGTGACACGAGCTTCTTCGACATGGGCGGCAACAGCATCATGACCGTGCGCATCCTGCCCAAAATCAATGCGAAGTGGGCAGGCGTCAACATCCCCATGCATATCATGATGAACGATCCCACACTCCAAAGTCTTGCAGCATTCATCGACCGTTCCCTTGACCCTGTCGGATTGAGACTGGACGCCACTGCTGGCCAAGAACACCAACCCGAACACTACTCCAACAATGCTCTGCTGCAAATCGAGAAGCTCGACAAATCATATCAGATTGCGAAGCTAGAGAAGGTGGAGAGCGGTATTAACATCCTCCTCACCGGTGCTACTGGCTTCCTTGGTGCCTACCTCCTTCACGAGGCTATGATGCGCAAGTCACCGAACCACGTCTACGCCCATGTCCGAGCCAAGTCGCCAGAAGACGGTCTGGCTCGCATCAAGCAGACATGTACTGCATATGGTCTCTGGCAGGACTGGTGGGCCACCGAAGGCGTTCTCGAGGTTGTCGTCGGCGATCTTGAGAAGCCCAAGCTCGGCATGACCGATGCCGACTACACACGCGTCGCTGAGAACGCCGACCTGATCATCCACAACGGCGCCCGCGTCCACTGGCTCATGCCCTACGAACATCTGAAAGCCGCCAACGTGGAGAGCACTGTCGAAGCCATCAAGCTGTGCTCGCTCGGCCGCGCCAAGCGCCTCGCCTTCATCAGCTCCACCAGCGCGCTCGACTCCGACGCCTTCATCCAGCAGTCCGAAGCCGGCACCCCCATCTCCGAATCCGACAACCTGGAATCATCACGCCAAGGCTTGGGAACCGGCTACGGCCAGGGCAAATGGGTGTCCGAGCACGTCATCCGCGAAGCCTGCAAGCGCGGCCTCGACGCTGTCATCCTGCGCTCTGGCTACGTGATGGGCGACGCCAGCACCGGCGTCAGCAACCTCGACGACTTCCTCGTGCGCATGCTGAAGGGATGCGTGCAGATCGGCTCCCGCCCGGATATCTCCAACACCATCAACATGGTCCCTGTGCCGCACGTCGCGAAGCTGGTCCTCGCCATGTCGCTGCGCGGAAAGAGTGGCTCTACTGCGCACGTCGAAGCTCACCCGCGCCTAACGATGAACCAGTACCTCGCCACGCTCGAGCAGTACGGCTACACTGTGCCGCAGGAGGACTATGAGACTTGGGCCCGCAAGGTCGAGGCTTACGTCGAGGCCGGCGACGAGAAGGAGGAGCTCGCTCTGTTGGGTCTTTACCACATGGTGACTTCCAACCTGCCCGACGCTTCCAAGGCGCCTATGCTTGAAGACCAGAACGCGCAGGCTGCGCTTGAGGCGGACAAGGAGTCTGCTGTCAGCAAGGAGGGCCCTGCTGGCGTTACCGCCGAGGCTGTTGGCTCGTATCTGGCTTTCCTGGTCGCGAGAGGGTTCATGCAGAAGCCGCAGAAGGGCGAGTTGCCGAAAATCGAGCTTGGGGATAAGCAGGTTGAGGCGCTTGACAAGGTCGGTGGTCGGGGTGGTTCTTCATAGGTGGGTTTGGGTATGTGTGGATGGAAAAGCTATTGTGAGGTTCCTGGGGTTGGATGGTGTGTGTAAACGATAAAAGTAGAAACGACAGGTCACGGCAGGAAATTTGAGTCCATGGTTGGAACTTCGCAGGCAGATGCAAAGGATTGATGATGTATCATTCAGCCCAAGTTTTTCTCACCGTTTCGCCTCCCATGTCCTCACAAAT
>Ga0265798_10005853_pt1 | contig 16360 bp, 19 predicted proteins | sample P3T30metagenome_FD_192430 | JGI IMG/M metagenome (GOLD analysis project Ga0265798, IMG submission 192430) | Plant litter microbial communities from East Loma Ridge, Irvine, California - P3 T30 | ecosystem: Environmental > Terrestrial > Plant litter > Unclassified | place: USA: California... | reverse complement strand
ACCACACGCTTCTCCGCGGGTTAGTCGCTTGGCGCCTCGTCTTCAAGCTCAGAGCCGAATGTGAGACCGACGTCGACATCGCCATCACCATCGCATCGACATCGGCAGTAGGGAAATCAGAGGACTCATGCAATGTGAGTGACAAGTCAACAGCCTGTCTACATGCACTCGTGGTGCCTAACGAGTATCCGAACATGTAATGTCATGGGCCGGGATGTCACCACGGATGAATGTCAGCTTTACAGTGCAGTAGCTTAGATTGCGAGTAGGTAACAGTCATTACATATGTACTGATCCTCAACCCAGGTAAGTACGCGTTTCTACAGACTCATCAACTGCGACTGCTTTCTGCACCAGCCATACTCGACTTTGCACTTGCCTGTGAAAGTTTAACCATACAAGCAGTGACTTCCACATCGTTCGCACGTCATGCCTGGCAACTGGATCTCGAAATGGAAGAATGGAACAACTCCACGACTCTGACCGCCACGCCATCTTACTGGAACACCATCCGAGCCTTTGGAACGTAGCTCTTGCTTGCAGACGTTTCTGGCGCTCATGTTCGCCTCCGAATTCACATGACCAGTCCCTGAAGAATGGAAAGGCGACAGCCAGACTCAGAAACACCTAAACCTCTCAATCCCACACCCGTGCTCAACCATGCAGCATCACAGTGGCCACCGACCGGCATGCGACCGCTGTCAGACATTCGCGAGATCACCGAACCAAGTCTGATCGACATGGTCAATTACGCAAAGCGACATTCTGAGCAGGCATCTGCCGCCCATCAAAGGAAACCATCCCGGTCAAACTCGGTGAAGCGAGGCGGATCGATCAGTCGCAATACATCATTCAAGACTGCAGAGCCGATGGGTCAGAAGCAGCATTTGAGAACACAATCGGCAGAAAATGGTTCGTCATCGTACTCCAGCACACCGGAGCAATCGAGTTGCTACGCCATCCCGCACTCCAGTGTGCCGAAGAGGTCGTCCTCACAACTGCTTGCCCACAAAACACATAGCCGGAAGCCATCCATACGAAGCGTGCGAGGAGACATCGCGGGTGGGAATTTTTCCAAATTAATCGTCACCAATCACGGGCCTAGCAGATCTCCAGTAAAGGATGTGAGCCAAAAGCTCGATCCCGTCTCTTCAGATGTCGCTAGAAGGATGCCATCCAAGACCTTCATCCGCTCTCCAGTTCTAAAAGACGTTCTGGAATTTCCGATACACAGACACCCAAGGGTGAAGCTCGAGCTCCAAACTTCAGCACCCCTTTTCGTTGGAGGTGGCAGCATAGAGGGTCACGTGAAGATCACGGTGGATGACAATGAACGAGTCAAACACAGGCGGAGCCTCGGGGTGGCTACGGTTACAATCGACGTGGTGGGCTTCGAAGAGGTGGCCGGCAATCGCAGGGCTACCTTTCTGGCACTCGGGACCGAGCTTTTGGACGCCAACCATCCACCTCCTAGCACGATGGTTGAACCCGACAATCCATTATTGCAAGGCCAAAGGTTGTGGACTCTCAAGCCATCCTTGTCGGCAATGCCGTTCATGCTGAGTCTACCCTTGGACACTGGTCCACCTCCATTCAGCTCAAAGCAAGCGAACATACGATTTCTACTGTCGGTCACTATGACAATTCGCGATGCTAGCAAGCACTATCGAGTGCGCACATCCCATGATGTATGTGTCGTGCCGACCTACGACCCTGAGAGAGCGCTCACGTCCCTCCCGAGCCCTCTGATCGCCTCCGACGAGTTATCGTTGCAGCGTTGGGGTGCCGTGGAGACACTTAACCTCACAGCTGGCTTATATCGCCAAGTCTGGGTGAGCGGCAGCAGCATCTTCGTCGACTTGCACATCTCAAACAAAACACACAGGCCTGTCAAGCGCGTGGACCTGTCTCTGGAACGCGCTGTATTGTGCTACAAGCATGCTCCTGCTGCAACCTTGGAAAAGACGTCGAGTCAAGCCCGCATCTCTGAGAGTAGCGAGCGGCTCATTCTGGCGAAGACGTCGCAAAGACATGACTGTGACGGATGGAGCGGTACTGAGGCATACACTTCGGACGCTCGAACATGTGAGCTTCAGGTGCCCAGGGGACATGCCACAGTCAAATGTGGCAAGTACTTTGAGGTACGCTATTTCCTGAACGTTGCAGCAAGCTTGTCCAATTCGAAGGTGGTCTCGGTACAACTGCCCATCATCTTGATTCACATGAACTCGCTGGACGTGCTACCAAACTCCGTTGCTCAAGTTGCCGCAGCAATCGAGGAGAAGCGACTCCACCAGCGCCAGAAGACAACTGCGCCCGATGCTCACAGGGCTCATGCACGACAACGATCTGACTCCTCGCCAGCGCGCATGACAGACATTAGTCGACGTCCGTCTTATACCCAAGGCCGGGCGTTTGCGGCGCCACGACAGCAATCACTACATCGGCGGCGAGCTGAGCAAGTGCAGATGGATGATCTGCAATACATGCTAGATGTTTCGCCTCGCAAAAACGCCCCACGCGAACACCAGCGGCCTCTCCGGCCGCTCTACATGCAAAACCACAGCAGCGCTGTCTCATTCGGCGCTCTCTTGCTTGAGAGGAAGAGCTCAACCAGCGGCAGTCTCTTTGGCAGCATCCGCTACCACACACCACCTCCCAGGAAACGGGATGCGCAGCCTCCGCGAGTGGAGATCAAACCTGACCTCGAAAACGGCGGTCTACGCGACCGACTGAGAAGGATGCAGAGTTTCGACTCTGTGCACAGCAAGAAATCGATCGCCCGCGTGCGCGCGAAGCATATCCCCCAGACGTCGCTGCTGACCGAAAACGTGCGGCCACCGCCGAGTTACCCTCCGATCGCTCGCCAGCCCAGCGACAGTGTGCGGAGGTATCACATCGCACCACATACGATTGGACTCGGCCTAGCGAGCAGCATCGAAAACTTCCGCGCGGGACCACCTCCGCCGTTCCCGCTCTTCGAAAGCATGCATCCAAACATGGCGGAGACTCGACCTGCAACCGCTTTCACCTTCCGCGAGAAGCTCGACCGGAGCCGCTTTGAATTCAAGGCCGTGAGAAGGAGAGCGAGCGGAGGTCTTCGCGGGAAAGGGAAACAGTGGCTGGAGAAGGTGAGGCAGAGAGATGGCGAAGGCGTAATGGATGGCTGGCTGTGAAGCAGCCGTCTGCCGAATAACAATAATGCAGAGTGCCAGTTGGACACACGCCGGCCAATGACGATAGAATGATAATACGAGCCCGCATGGCAAGCAGATCAAAATCCTGCTTGCTTGAAACATTTGTCATGTCTCGGAGTGCCTCCCTCTCGCTCCCCTACTGGCGAGGTTTTGTGAAATGATGCCACGCCCTCTTGCTGTGCCTCATGGCTACATGGATAATGATGCCTAATATCGGCTTGCCGTTACTATAGCACAGCTTGGCGATGAGCACGCGGAAGCCTGCCCAGGCAGTCCCACCGCCCCACGCGTCGGTGGGTTCGGCTTCCTTCTATGGAGCACAGAGCTAAATCGACAGGCGGTGGAAAGAAAGCTTCGTAAAAGCGTTGCCGGAGTTGGTGCGCAGCCAATGAGGAAAGCGCAATCGAGGAAGGTCTTCTTTGGGGAAACGCAGTGTGCAGTTGCTGCAGATAGCACCAAACTCTCGAGCAGGGCTGTCGCTGCCGCTGGGCCCTGGTCTGGGTTGGTGTCTACACCACGTTGCCATTTGGCTGGGGACTACTACCTTATTGCTTACATGTAGCAATATATGGTACCCTGGTTTGCGGTACTTGTTGTCCGGCGGTGTACTGAGGAATTGGAGCTCCAGGTATCTATCATCAGAGCCCACCGCCAACGAGCGAAACGATATAACCACACGATCCAGGGATGACTACTGGCAGAGAGAACCTAAGTAAGATGTAGAATATGACTACGTTATAGTAGTACCTACTACTGGGTAGTAGCATCAGACTCTATGCTCCATGAAAACAGCCGCGTGCCCCGTGACTGCCGGCAAGCCGGGGCTGCAATAATGCAATAAGCGCTAAGCCGCCTCTAGTTTCTGGCAGACAGGACGGAAGCCGGGATTCTTCGCTTTCACTTACAATGGCTGCGCGCCTTCCTCTCTGGGAAAGATGCAGGCGACGTCGACGGTCGAGCAGATGGATATGGCCTCGAACAGCAAACAAGGGATGCGGCACTCTCTCACCTTCTCCTCCTCCAAAAAGCCAATCGCCATATCTGAAACGCGTGGCTAGCTGCTCAGCATCCTTTCGGTCGCTCGTGCCTCTGGTGCCGCTAGTCCGTCTACTAGTCGACGTCAAAGACGCCCTAATCACTAGGTACCTGGACCGCGGAACAGGGCGTCATCGCCGGGTCACGCCGCTACTGTACTCGCTACTCGAGGGCTGCTTGCTAGCAGTGTAGAGCCTCATTTTGGACCATCGCGGCCGCTCTTCGTTCAGGCATCATCCTCGGTCCGTGATATGCGTGCACGCCCATACACTAGATCCGAGACTGGGAGGACGCTGGCCGATTTGCTATTTTACACGCATTAATAATCGGCATCCAGCAGAGCGGCCAGTGAGATGAAGCGAAAGGTTAACTCAACGAAGGAAGTCGATATGCGGCTTGGCGGGTCCTGTATAGTTAAAACATTCCTGTTGCGCTTGTGCGATCTTACCGCTCTAGTCCTGGAACACTACTACTCGATCGGCTATCGTACAGAGCGAGCGCCGTTAGCACAGTTCCCTCGATTGCATCAACGCCTACCTGATTGCTTGGCGTCTACAAGGCAAATTCGGGCTCTTTCGCTTTGTCTGGCCATTGCCTCTTGATACCGTACCGGTCCCCTAGGCTGACGAGGTCGTCAATCCCGTACGACACCCAGCTATCGCCACTCACAAGACACCACACACGAAACATGCACTCTTGAACCTTGTTGGTCGAGCCGGCAGAAACTCCGCGTCCCGTTGCAACCACCTCCTCGTAGGGCAATCGGCCGACCGAAACAGGCCGGATCTCAACACACCGCGAAGCCCTCATCGCATATATCCTCAGGGGATTCGGCTCAATTGCATCGGCTCGGTGCCAGTCCATCTATCGATTGCACGGGCAGGTCTCAAGGATTTGCCATTTGCCACCCAGTCACATTCGCCACACCGATTCAGAGAGATGCCTCGCAGCCCGCAGGAACGTGGACCGCAGGCCGGCGGAGGGCAGCAGATCATTTTCGCCCAAAATCCACCTCTGGTCATTGTAAACGAGTCCGGAAGGCACGATGAAGCGTCACGGCGAGTCGTCCGCGCACAGGCCGCTCGCGCAAGTGCTGCTCAAAGCCGTATCACCAGAGCTCGTAATCGCGACCAGCGAGAGGGGAGAGGAGAGACTCGGTCCCCTGTCGAGATACTACCGGCGGTGGCGGTCGAAATGCTATCATCAGCAGTCGAAAACGCCCCAGAGTTTTCACCACTAAGAGCTTCCGAGGGACCAAGTCAAGCACCGCTGTTATCTTGGCTCGGAAGCACCCCATGCCCTGCTGGAGCAATCGGCACAAGTCTAGCTCACGGCGCAACAGCTCTCAATGGAACTGGGACGCCATTCCGATCGTTATTCCAGGGCATGAGCACAGATGGGAGCCGACAATTGCCTTTAGCCGTTCCTCGCGGGTTTGCGACGTTAAAGCAGAGAGTCGACATATCGAGCGAATTCCTCACTCTTATCAGTCGCACGGCTTGCTTCGATTTCGGCAGTCCTGGTGTGGAATCCAGACTTCATCAATTGATCCTCGACTTGATCTTGTCATCCGCAGGCGCAGCGTTGAGTGGTCTCGCCATTCCGGGCCACGCAATCCAAGGCCATCTCCGGATCGCATGCACTTGTCTGACCATCTTCCAAGGCCAACGAGCCGACGGCAAGATTTTTGCCGAGGATCCCAAATACAACGCCGGCCTTATGGCTGCTTGGTCCGAAGTCACCATGATGGATCATGGCGTTTTGACGGAGCCGAAGACGGCGCAGGCATCGATCTGGGCCATCATAATCATCAGTGTGACCACGGGTGCAGGCGCCGCGGCCAAGATCTTCCATCAGCTGTTGCATACCTTGTTCCAGGACTTGAACGTCCAGGCGTGGGAGCACGTTCGCAGCATCCTCCTGGAGTTTATTTTCCCGGTCAGTTTCCTGGACGAGCCTTGCAAACGTTTCTTCCATGGTCTCCAGGATCTCCGTATTGGTCTCGGTTGATTGACTTCCATGATCTTGGCGAAACGTATTACATCTCGTGACCGACAAGTCGCTCCATTGCCTGACCGATGACGACCACGCCAATTGAGCTTTGCTTTGAGGCCAGGGACCCACTGCGGTTGCTTCAAGTCTCGATGGCTAGTATGTTGTCTTACACAGTCATTGCTGCCGGTACCACCACATGGGTTTCGTTTCTAGACAGAGACTGCTTGCAGCCCACAGACGTCGGAGGAAAATCTGTCAGGAGCCTTGGTGACCATCCATTCAGGAGTCCTTGCAGGATCACGCCTCAGCCAAATTGTCGATCAGTTTTCGACAGCGAGAGTGAGCATGCGTCCAGAGATTTCGCAGAAAGTATGCAAGGCTTGTAAGGAGGTAATCTGGGTCCGCGTCAGTCTCGTAATGCCGGAAAAGGGTCTTCTGGAAATACCCTGCGACACAAACGGCGAGAACAACGCCAAAAGAAACCAGATTTTCCTTCACCGAAGCGTTACACGTCGCCGCAAGTCCTCGAGGAGTGGGACGCAATTGCGTCTTTGCATCGAAATGGCAGTTACTCCATTCAGTGGCTTCCTCTGTGTGGAAAAACGCTGTTGAGAAGACATCTTGCAGAGAGGCCGAAATGGAGGTACGCGTAAGGAGCAAGTCTGAGCAGAGAAACGACACCAAGATACCTACACCCTTCCACAAGCGAAATTCCCGTGTATTGCTGGCTCCCGGACTTCGCAGTGGTTGTACAAGCCATTGCATTTGCTCAAAGCGGTTTGGCGCCCTCCTCCGAATCCTTGTCCTGCATCGCAGTCCTGCATCGCATCTACATATACATGTACACAATATATCATGCAGTCAGATTCTTAGCGACTTGAGATTTTTTTCCCGTATCTATTCCCGTGTGACGAACTGTCGGGACTTGACATGGTATTCTAGGATTCCAAGCCAGCCGACGACTGGCCTAGGATGGGAATCACACACGAGACTACTCACTACGATCGTGACACTCGGGTGATCGAGATCCTCAGGAACGATGTAATATACGTTTAAACACCGGTAGTGGTACCAACGTGGTACTTGGGTAGTGTTTGGGCTTAGACTGCCGGACTTTAGGGCTTCCTAATATGTTTGGTCCCGACAAACTGGGAGCACTTTACACGGGATTATTCTTGTGAGATGGGAAGTACCGAAGTACTGGCTAGGGTTAAAGGAGCCAAGACGAAACCGAACACGCTACAGTTGTCCACTGCGTATGCGTCAGAGATTCGTGTTGATTACTCCTCCGTACGCTCGTCGTCTGTGGTTGTGATCAGATTTGGTCTCTCGACCATGTGAATGTGGATTGAATTGCATCTGGAATTATGGCAGATGCCGCATGGAGACTTCTTCGATGTATTTTGTTCACGGCATCGCCGAGGAATGACAGTGCAATCCAACAAAGGGTGTCCACGCATCATGCAATATGCAATATGCATGCAGGTCGCGTTGAGAGATGCGGCAACGGGCTGGTAAGAGGCTAGGGGCTTTGCAAGATGTTTGGCTCGCCTTAGCAATACGAAGAGATTGACCAACTCGATCGACTCAATTGGACATCGGCGTGGAGCAGACCAACGTGTATACTGCAGCTACTTCCTGAATGTGAAGCTGTCGGTGTCGCCGGCTTGAGCTACCACACAGCGAAATAGTATTGCTCTCGTTGCGATCCAACATAACCACACCGATCGGAGGCAACAGCAAGTCATTTCTCCATCGATCCAGGCCCCGGATTATTTGGAGAGTACCGTTTGCTTTCAGTGCAAGATCATTGGCCATTGACCATACACGCTTCTCAATAAGGACCTCCGGTAATTATCAGATGATCAGCAATGATATTGGAAGCTCAAAAGCGGCGACGAAAAAGAAACTCGAGGGACAACTACTTGATCCAAAGTATGGAATGTGTACAGAGGTCGAGCATCCTGGTTCTCAGCTGGACATGGAAAAGGATGGAACGATCAGTGCTTGATGAATGTACTCCGCGCAGCACAACCTCTGCCTGACCTCGCTTGGTATGATCAGCACAGATTCAAGGAAATAGGTAGACAGGTAACGGCACATTAGAGACTTCGAAAGTGCAAGCGTATCGTCTTAGTACATACATGTGGGTATCATTAACAACTCAACAACATTTACTCATCGTCACTCTCGGCATCCTCTTCAGCGTCCTCGTCATCGTTGTGTTCGTCCTTTCTGGACCGTCTTCGCCTCTTCTGCTCCGCACCGCCCTCCACAGCTGCAGCTGCAACAGCTTGGCGGCGAATCTCCTCGGGCCTCTCTCCTACACCCAAAGATCGAGCTATCTTCCTCTCCAGTTCTTGCCCTTCGTCGCCTTCGGGCTGATTGTACACAACCTTCGTCAGGCCTCGTACACCTTCATCCCCAATCTCCACTTTAGCTCGCGGACCCAGGAACCAGGTGACATCTTCTTCACCACCAGGCCCAGTCTCTTTGACTCTGACGAGGTAGCCTTCACGCTCCATCCGCTTGAGGAGCAGAGCGGGCTTCTCGTAGCCTTCAACCGGAGTGGCATCGTCTAGATGCAAGCGTTTCATGTATCGTTCCAGTTTGCTGTCGTTCAAGGAGCCGGCATGCAAGGCGATCGTGGCGACAATGACCGAGTAGATGCCAGTGTATGTGCTCTCTTCGCCCTCTGTGGGTACAGCCGAAGGAGGCAAGATCTCAGGGTGGTGGAAATGAGAAGGTAGAATCGAGGTCAGCACCCATGACGCGGTGGTTTTGTTTGGCTTGTCTTGTTGTGCAGCCGCTGGTGGTCGTTAGCAATTTGCCATGACATGCCATGGATTGGACATCCTCACCTCTTCTCTGCCGTATCGTGACCTTTTCCTTCGCCGGTAACTCCACCATCTCCATTCCAAACACCGATCGCAGGTCCGATTGAGCCTGGTCAAAGACTTTCTTGAACTGACGTCCTTGACTGCCGAGCACTTTCTCGGTGATATCTCCACGTCTGATCGGCCGCCTTTGGTATTCGCTTGCAAGAGCCAGTCGGACAAGCTTCTTCACCATCTGGTCTTGGCTACTGTCCGCATGTGTTCCAGAATCGCCGTTGTACGCATCTTCTTCTGGTGAGGCCGATGCACGTCTTCGCTGGGTCGCTGGTTGAGGAGACTCATTGGGAGACTCATCCTCTTCTTCTTCCTGTGGCTTCTCGAAATGTTAGTGTCTCGTGTGGAAAGTGTCTCAGATTTCGATATGGGACTTACGGCGCGTCGTTTGCGTTGTATCAAAGGCATCTTGCGAGGAATATGGCGCTGCGGTATCGACTGCGCGTGAGTACGTCGGACACTGAAGCACTCTCGAAGCTCGCGTTGATTTCGCGTTTGACATGTGACGTCCGGCTGCCGCGGCCGAGTTGCCTCCAAATTGCTTGCGACTTCCAGAAACCGATCGCAACCAAGCCAACACGAGGTCACTTTCCACATCGCGCCACCCTACAAAATGGTATGTACACGCTACTACGTCAAAAGCTACACTTGGCTCTGCTAACATGCGCGATCACAACAGGCCGACAAACTCCGCACACAGCAGCAGCTCGAAGCCTTGCAGAACAAATACATCGGCACCGGGCATGCCGACACTACCAAGCATGAGTGGACCTCCAACATCATGCGCGACTCCTACTCCTCGTTCCAAGGTCACCCGAGCATGATGCTCTACATGAGCGTGGGAATGGGCACGAATGTGGAAGCTGTGCGCCGACACTGCATGGAAGGCATGGTGCTGCCAGTAGGACCCCCTCCGGCCACTGAAGATGAATGAGGACTGCGAGCGCAACGATACAAGCCAAGATACCCATACTCAAAAAATCGAAACAAACTTCCAAGTCGGGAAACACCAAAACTCGGTTTGCTTCCTGTGCAAGCGACACTGGGATGGACGCTCAGGGAAGTCAGGGAGGAGCGCTCTTTCGGGACTGTTGCTGCAATTAGGCCACAGCAATGGCGCGTATATACGTCTATGATCAAGACGACTAAAGGCCGCAGTTCGCGGCCTTGAATAAGCGCAAGCCGAACGCCACGGCTATGCAAATGTCACGCTCGACTGTTTCCTCCCGATTTGTTCTGTGGTGCCGTGAGGCTACAGTTATGCCTGTTGTAGACCCCTGTGGTGTGACCTCTTTTCAATCGTTGCCTCAATCACTCTCGCTGCCTGGACCGTTTGGTCTGTCGTCGTCGTCCTCAACCACGACGTCGCCTCCAGCCATGAATTGCAACTCGGCCTTTTGCAAGACGTTCTTGATAACCTGGTTCCTCGGATCAAGCAAGTCGGCAGGGCGTAGCTTCGCCTTGTTCCTTGCTCTAGGATCGCAGCCAGCATCCACCAGGATCTCCACCAGAGCCTTTCCCTCTCCTTCCCACTCGTTCGGTTTCAGAGCGTTGACATAGCGCACCGCGGAATGTAGACAGGTGTCACCCTCGCGCTTCTCCTGCTGGTCGATCTCGACTCCTTCCTGGTCCAGAATAATGTCGAGGACCTCGTAGGCGCCGTACTTGGCGGCAATGTGCAAGCCGCTGGCTCCGAGACTGTCGGTGGTTGTGTTGAGGAAGCTGGCGACTTTGGAGGCGTCAGAAAACAAGGGCGGCTGGGAGATCAGGTCGTTTAGGAGAGCGGTGTTGTTGCGACGGCAAGACTCGAAGAGGAGCTCCTTCGGGGTTGCGCCGTCGTCGGACATTGTTGCCTGGCTGTGGTGTGTTTGGTTTCAGGAGATGGCGATTTGAGGAGGCCTTTCAGAGGGGTCGATAGCTGGATTGACAGAGTGAGCGGTGCGGTGTTTGAAGGGCGGTGGTAAAGTCTGATTCGAGGGGTGTGTCCGTAAAGTTGTCAACAGGGTTTAAAGTGAAGACGAAATGTTGTTCACGGTCATCAGCAGCAGGGTGAAACGATTGCGGGCACATGGCCCAAGCCCCAGTTCTCTGTTTCTGGCACTGCGGGGCGCCGATCTAGTTTAAACTTCGAGAAGCCTTGTTGTCTTCACATGCAAATCTGGGCATCGCATCGCATCTTCGTCTTACTTTCTCTTGCGCGTACTTCAGACCGGTCGCGATACCTCATAGACTCTCTTTCTTGACTCTGGGTCAGCCTGATCTGCCACGATGCTGCTATGTAAGCTTCAATCCCACTACTGCGACACCAAGTGCTCAAGGCTAATAGCATACACCAGTCTGTCCCTCCTGCAGCAACATGCTCACAATCTCCACCCTCAAACACCACGAACTCGCTCCCTCGGATCAAGTACATGCCGGTAAGAACCGCTTCGAGTGTCGCACATGTCCCTACCAGATGATCCTCGACCGCCGCTACTACGAACGCAAGAACATGGAAACCAAGGCCGCAGAGGATGTGCTGGGTGGTGCAGACAGCTGGAAGAACGTTGACAAGACAGAAGGTGCGTATACGTGCAGTAGGATGCAGAGGAAGAAGAAGAAATATGCTTACATGCCACAGCCAAATGCCCGCGCGAAGGCTGCGAATGTCGCATGGCCTACTTCAGGCAGGTTCAAATTCGCAGTGCCGATGAGCCGTCGACGAGTTTCTACAAGTGTGTGGAGTGTGCTACCGAATGGCGCGAGAACTGATGAGGCTTTTTGATGAGCAATTGGACAAAATATGAAGGAAGCGAGTGCCAACCGGATGCCCAGACCGAGGGAATAGCCGAGCCATCTTCGGGCCACGGCGAGACGATGCGGAAGGAAAGCTGGTGTCATCTTTGAGGAGACCTCCAAGCGAGGACCGAGACTCGACCCACGCGGAAATGAAGGTAGCTTGCGAGGTGTCAGAAGGAACAAAAGCCTTTCCGACGCTCGAGCTTGCTGTGCTTTCGTCGGAGCTATCGCCCTGCGGATTGTTTGGTGCGCAACGAATTGCCGCACCGCCTAGTACTGGAGAGACATACCACGCCGCAGCACTTGCATGGATGGCCTAAGCAGACTGACTATACTGCAGCATCCTGCGGAAGGTGAAGGATCAAGCTGGAGAGAGTTGAGGACTAACGATGGTGTCTTTCGTATCGAAACACATTCGAGGGCTAAATGATGATCCGTTGTTCCCTTGAGATACGCCTCCTTCACATCGTGATATATGACGCTAGCTGCATGTTGGCTTGCAAAGCGCATCTCTTGCGGCCAAGTTTGAGTAGGAATACTGGCCGGATGGTAATACGTATGCAAGGTAGGTAAACTCGTGTCATATCACGCTAACAATGGACCTTTAGACCACTGCTTGAAGAGCGATCGTCTTTCTCCCGGAAGCCTGTGATGCTCGGCTTAATATCAGCGGTCATCCTCTATCCGGTCATTTCGAGGCCATGGCGCAGTCGTCATTGAAGATTTGACAGAATTTAAGAAGCACATCGGGCGGTATCCTCGCCTTTGCTCTTAGACCTTCAACGCCAACAAAGGATATAGTAGCGGCCTCTGTGGCGATCGCAGTTATATCGGCAGCTCTCTTCGAGAACCACGGCTTTCACACTGTCGAAGAAGCAACGACTCCGTCCCGCCTGTCATTACGATATCACAATCAACTCTCGCATGTTACAAACGAAGTCACGCCAGTGAGAGAGCACTACCTGGATAGCGTCATCTCAAGGTCAAGAGTCTGAACATACGGGGGTATTATCACCCTTCGACTAGGTAGACACATCGCTTGCCGTCCAAGATCCGACAGAAGGTACCAAGTCCGATCCCCTTAATCCTGGATGTTGTAAGTTACCAGGTCTAGACCACTCTCATCGCCGAGGTCTATAGCCAGCACATCAGTCATCGCTCCAGCTACTCGCACAGCAAATGGCTCATCGAAAGGGCAACTCCACGCCGAAGTCGCAAGCCAAGATTTCGAAGCGATGTAACAATTACCAGCCCCACGTTAACGAGGGCGTCGTTCATCACCCGATGTCTTCTAGGTCTGATCGGATGCATGCATGTACTGTGGTTGTCATGTGGAAATACCAGCGACTTCCATACACCAAGGTCATCCTTACCGTTGAGATACTGAACAAATTACCGAGCACTGATCTCAGTACCTCACTGGATCAAGCCTTCGCAAATGCAGATATCAGCAGCTGTACACAAAAGCACATGAGTGCCAGTGAATAGCCTTACTACAACTGCCTTGGTATGACCAGCTCGCTGATATCGTCATGTTGGAGCTGCCCTGGTCCGATGATATCTCAAGACCCCTCACCTGCATCCACAGTCGCTCCGAGCGGTGGATCTCGGGGCAATCCTCTACGCCACGATTGCCCCTCGTGGCCTGCAGACATGCACATCATTCGCGGTGGTGGCGGGTTGGGCTGGGCTGGGCGGAGACGTGGAGTTGGACTCCTCTCTCGGAGTCCTCGCAGCCGTTGGCCGAGCCCGGCGGCCTGCCCGCACCGCGCGCTGCCAACCTTGAGTGGAGCGCATGCGCGAGAACTTGATCACCAACGCAGCGCGCGCGTGAACAGGTGGGAGCTCGTCTGTGGCTGCATCTCTCGAATGCTAGCGTTGGACATGCATAATTCGGGACTCTGGAGTGTCTCGCGGGTGATGGGCGTATGACATGATTACTCGGCTGCGAACGGGCAATGCCGGATAGGACAGAGTAAGTGACTCGACGGCGACCAAGGGCGCGGGTGGCAAGTCCCAATGTTTGCGATTTGGAACAGGTGTCAGGAGGCCATCATGCGCCGCGCGGATTACAGTACATGTAACAGCACACAGCATATTACAGGACGCGGCGCTCGGTGCACCACGGGAGGACATGACGCCGTCATGACAGGAGAAAGACTCCCAACAACAACATAGACCGGAGTTGGCACCCGGGGGCGTGGGTCGTGGCTTTCGTAACGACGGCGATAATTATTGCGTCGCTAGAAACGAGGACCACAGACGATGACGGACTGGGCCCATAGCTGGCTATACACGCAGAACTGGGTCGGCGTGCGAATACCATGGCTACGGGTTATATCCAGAGCCTATCAACGCGCCCTCGTGGGCCAACCCGGCGCAGAAGAGAGGCCAGATCGTAGTGTAGCTATTAGCAGGTAAAGTCTAATCAGCAGGAGCGTGGCGGCAGCAGGGAGATGGGAGAGTGGAAGGAGGCAAAAAGAAGGGGAAGGGTATACCTACATAGGAGCAACTGCGATAGTCAGTAGTGTAGGACCAATCAACAATCAACAGCGGTGGTCGTGGCTCTCCGGAGCCTTCCAAGCTGTTGTCGTGCTGCTGCCATCGAACACGCACTCGACTCATCAACTACTTACCTTACCTATTGCACTCAGTCAGTTAGTCAGGCCTCGCACACACAGCTATTTCGACCTCTTCTCTTCCAACTACCATTAAATCCCCATCAGCCCCGTCTTGTCTTGTCGCCGAGGTCGTCTGTCTCGTCGCTATCGCATCCCACACCACTCCTCCACCCGTCTCCATCAGCTGCAGCCTGCCGGCCGTCGCAACGCTTATCTACGACTCATCCGCGACCGTGATAGCTTTCTTGACTCGGTTCAAGTGAGTTCCCCACTCCACTATTGACACTCGCACACCCATATTCGCATCTCCATACATATATCTATTGCTTCGGCCGCCTCTGCGATCGACGTCTTTGCCCCAACCTCCCTACTCGCATCATCGCCTCGCTTGCGCGCCGATCGTTCACCCGACGAACGAACCAGCTACAGCTACAGCTACAGCGTATTCTGACTCACGCCGTGCACAGGAAAGCCCGACGTCTCCAACTCCACGCTCATGGCTACGGCTCAGTCCAGCGCGATGGCTTCCGCCTCGCCTGCCCAATCCATCGCCATCCCGAACGGTCGCGACTTCGCCACCAAGTCGGGCATCGCGCGCGGCCTTGCCATGCTGACGCCGCCCAACTCCATCTCGCCCAGTATGCCGGCGCATGGTCCCCACCACGCTGCCGCGTCTGTGCCGTTGCTCAACATCGAAGAGGAGATCAACCTGGAGGACGGCGAGGTCGCGCAAGGCACCACGCCGCCGCAAGAGCCGGTGCCGGGCGGACTGCCGCTGTCCAGGGGCGCGTTGTCTGGCCTTGACGCCAGTGCAGCCATCACTCCTGCCATGCTGGCCAAGGACTACCTGCCTGGTATCATGCTGGGCAACGGACCAGTCGCTATCCGGATTGTGATCGGAGAGTTGAATCACAGCGTCCCGGGCTTCTCGCGCATCCCACCAACCAAGGCCCGTCGCTTGGTTGTCGCTGCCTTGGAGAGTCGCGCGGGTGGCGGACCCGAAGGCAACATCGCGTTCTGCAAGACGGGCTGGGGTCGTTGGGATGCACACGTCAAGGGATCCTCCCGCGACAGCGCCATCGGCTCCTTCAACGAGGGTCGATACTCGCCTCCTCGCAGTGAACGGAGTAGTTTTGCCATGTCGTACAACGACTCTGCGCTCGGCATGTCCGGCCCACCCAAGCCTTGCCGTGAGCATTACGGCGAGAGCTGGACCAACTCGGGCAGTCATCGTGAAGAAGACGAACTCGACCATATGGACATGGATGTACCAGAGAACGAGGCCGATAAGATGTCCCTGGATGGCGATTTACCAACCGAGTCCGAGGCGGATTCCGACTCTGCCACTGACGAAGAGGACTGGTCTATACCGGGTCCTGTGGCGTTACGGAAGGCTTCACTGCCCACTCCCGGCATGCCACGACAGAACTACCAGGCACTCAGCATCCCAATGTCCATGCGTCGACCGTCGCAAGCCTGGTCGAGACGTTATTCCGGAATGACCGAACGCAGCATGCACTCGTCTTCCGTGCCTCACCAAACGATTGACCACATGGATCAGGGCCAACAGACGCCCGAAGAGAGGGCGGCTGTAGAAGCCCTTCTCCAACTCGGTTCGATGTGATGTCAAACTCACATCCAACCTCTTAATGCGATTCAACATACCACACCACCGACCTGCTCGTTCACACGACGCGCACTTGGTGGCTACCACCACTTTACGACAACGATACCCAACATATCTCTCTATCTCTTGTTTAACGAACGGTACTGGGCACCAGTCTTCGCAAGTCAAGTGCTGACGGAAGAACCTGGATTGACATGGGTGGCGTTCACACTCAAC
>Ga0265798_10005852_pt1 | contig 16360 bp, 19 predicted proteins | sample P3T30metagenome_FD_192430 | JGI IMG/M metagenome (GOLD analysis project Ga0265798, IMG submission 192430) | Plant litter microbial communities from East Loma Ridge, Irvine, California - P3 T30 | ecosystem: Environmental > Terrestrial > Plant litter > Unclassified | place: USA: California... | reverse complement strand
GTTCGGCAACATTCCGCATCGGCATGCTTCTCGCTGGCGAGCAGTGTTTCGCAATGCTTCTGCGGGTCCGCATGCCAAGCTTCCCATGCGGTCATAGGGCTTGAACCACAAAAGCCGGAGGGAAACGCGATTGAAGAACATAGGTTGGGTTGCTAATTTGAACGTACCTTGCAGGTAATGGTCTGTCCAAAATCATGTCAGCTAATGTTCACGACGAATACCGGCCGCAAAGTAGATGGCGGGGTCGTGGGCGTTGCTGCGTACCTTTCCGACAGTGTCTGCGGACATTGTGAGTGTGCTTTGAGTTGAATGGCTCTCTCAGATGTATTCAAGGACGTCAGTTAAGTAGGAATCAGGCTGAGGGGAAATACAAGCTACTCCGTACTGCGCGAGCGGCTCCGGTAGCTTTTATGTGAGTATGTGGGGTTGGGTCGATAGCACAGCGTCATGTTGCGACGCTGCCCCTCCATGCCCCTCATTCGCGGGCGCGGTTCGGTATACATCGCGCGATCCTCGCCCTTGAGGCTCAAACTCGTAGCTGGCTCGGAATAGTCTGGCTGTCACGGCTTCTAGACACGATTGATGACTATTGGCCGCGGCAGGCCGGGCATCTTAGCTACATGTGGAGAAGTGGTAGCTCCCATGCCTCAGCTTATGCTTCGGCAGTCGTGCTGCGGACCTACTTGCCGCTTTCGGACGATATAAACGACAGACTGATGTATAGGCCTACGCCATTCAGCAATGTATTTCGCGCTCCGGTGCGGCGCATTCAGCGACTCGTTCCTTTCACGCTGTTGGCCCAGATGATGCGCTAATTAGCGCTGGCATACAGTACGTCGGATATCTGGGATCCATCATGGGTCAAGAGGATAAGGACATGACACGTCCAGTAAGCACAATGTCTTGGTATAGAGCTAGCCTTTGACAAATACAACCATACACCTTGCTCGAAAATCAATCACGCCTTCTGCCGTAGTTGTTCATATTGCAGGACGTCCTGCAAGTTGCTTAGGGTCCTCTTCTACAATCTTCTCGGGCGTTACCCCCCTGCTACCGTCTATCGAAGAGTCCCGGGTGCTCTTGCTTTTGCTTCGAAGCCTTCCCCAACTCATAACCCTCTTTCGATCCTTCTCCAGCCCCTTGACATCGTGGCTCCACTTTCTCCGCATAGGCGGCCTTGTACCATCCAGCCCAATCAAGTTCCTCAATTCCGACACCTCGGCATGGCCTCGAGTAGTCTTCATTCTATGCGCCCATGTACATTCTCCGTTCTCAAACAAGAACTCTCCGCCGACCTGCTTGAAGTCGCCGCCCTTTAGCGCTTTCCTGCCCGTGCTGAGGCCTTGAAATATGGACTGGACCGAGTTGATGAGCAGGTGGGTTTGCATATATTGAGGCTTCGATCCAAGATTATAGGTGCGTGTCATGCCCAGATGGTCGTAGAGCTTGCGCGTCGGTTCGGCGTAGATGGGGAAGGGGCAGCCCGTAGTCTCGATGTACATGGGTATGAGGTCGGGCCTGCCGCATCCGATGACAGTGATGGACGTCGGCGTGGGCAGCGCAAGGAGATGGTCGGGTTTTATGGATGAGGCGAGGGTACGGATATACTCCTGACAGTTCTGCAGCATGTCAGCTCTCGTCATTGGCACTTGTATCATGTGTACCAGTGGTACTTACCCCACAGAAAAAGTGCCGTATGAAGATGATCAGTTGCCGCGACGCAACATGCGGTGCCTGATAGATGTCTTTGAACGGCGTGCTCTTCCCTTGCGCGTCCAGTATGAGCAAGTCTGCGATGGCGTTCAGATCCTTCTCTGTTGGTATGTCGTTGTTGACGTGGGCGGTGCCCTCAAACTCTTCCTGCTCTTTCTGCAGAACTGGTGTTTGGCTCGAGGGCGAAAAGGGTGGAGTGGTATCGTCGGGGACATCCATAGAGGGCTTGGGGTCGGCCATGTGGTCGGATCGTGAGTGTGGTGGTGAGGGCAGTTGCGTGGTTGTTGGTTGAGGTATCGAAATGGCAATGGGTCGAGGCACAGTTCCGGCTGCGTTACTATCTGGCGACTCCATGCTGAGCTGGCTACTGAAAGATAGGGCTGGTGTCTGCGCTCGGGCGTCTATGTATTATGCTGGTTCAGCTTGTGGACGGAAGCAAGCTGGGCCGAGAAGCTAGAGGCTGTTACAGGATCGATCAGCGGCCGCGATACGAAGCAGCGTGTGTGAAGTAGGTATGTAGTGTAGAACCTGCAGCATCACCAGAGCTGGATATTTGAACAGAACAAAAACCCGAAACATGGCACACTTGCGACACGCTCTGAGACGACTCGCGCAGGTACGAGCACATGCACGTCAGCGGCTCTCCAGGCCTGATGTTAGCTCCCGCTGTAATCTCAGCGCCTATGCGCGCCTGGAAGACGCGCCATCTCTTCACATGTTTGGCCGTCCGTTCTCTTCGCGAAGCCGGCCGCTATCCGACGTCTGAGTCATGGCCGAAGGCGTGTGCGGTTGTGTTGTGCTGTGTGGCGGCGACTGTGGAGATGGACAGGTGTGATGCCCACCCTGTCTCACCGTCTCACCGTCGTGTCTTCTTGCGCAGGGTCCGGCGCTAACCAAACGTCCCTGAAGGGCGCGCGACCGCCATTCATCCCATCACTACAACATCACCGTGATGCTGCAACGAAAGACCCTCCCGGTAATTCCATTCACCATTCGTATCTTGTCTACCCATTTGCACGACCGCCATGATATCATTCCTCGACCACACTATCCCATTGGCCTAGCCGACTATTCCCTGATCCCTACTATTACACCTCAGCCCGAACGCCACCATCATCATACCAGACCCTACGCACGCCTCTGCGCATCTGCCAGAGCCAGCTTCATCTTGATACGATGGAGCGAATCTGCGTATCTGTCATAGTTGGGAAAGTCGGTGCCTTGGCAGTCTTTTTTTATCTGCATAGCCCTGGTACCCGCACCCTCGGCCATCTTGAAGTCGCCCCTGTGCTCACAGACGAGCGCAATATCAAGGAATCTGGTCAAAGTCAGCTAGTTCTGTATGAGCTTAGGGCAGTTTGCGATGCTACTCACATTGCAGCCAGCCTGGCAGTGAAGTCGCCTTCAAGCGTGTGAAGAGCTGCCATCTCCACTAGTTTCTGAACAAAGTCGTCCTGTTTAGCCCCTTCGGCCAAGTTTGCGCCGCGAAGGAATCGAGTCGCCATTTCCAACTCCTGGAGCCTGTAGCGTCTCTCGGCACTCTGGTAGGCGAAGCTCGACTCATCCTCATCTTTACCGCATGCTGGGCAATCGCAAACGAAACCGTAGTGCTTGAGCTCATACGACCGCAGTACCTTGTCGTGTATCATATCGCAGTAAGATAGTGTAATCTCGTCGTCTTTAGCCACGTCGTTCATGATGTGAATCGTCTCTTTGCCAATGTTTGCATTCCAGCTAAAACAGGCGTTTGGGTTGCAGGAGTGGTTGAAGCGCGCGGCGTATGGAAAGACTGCTGCACCCCGACTCATCTCCATGCAGTTAATCTGGAAGATACTGATCAGAGTGGGCTCGTTCCCAGTTCTAGCTCCATGCTGCTCCTCGATGCGCCGACGTTCCCTAGGCTCCACCGATTCATGGATGTGGGATGGCCACTGTTTCGGATCTTGACCGTGACCGGAATGCAGCGAGAAGTAGAGCTTCTTTTGGTCAGGTGTCAGCTCTGCAAAGGCCTTTTCGATGTCACATAGCATGTAGTCGGCAATGGGGACTATCAACAGTGCATCATCTACCAGGATCCGGGTACCACGCGTGATAGGCTTCAATGCGAAGCAGCCATAGCCCTTGCCAGGAATCGTCCGGATCTCATAGTACTCATTGCCTGCTACACAGTATTAGTCTCGTCGCCCTGACGCTCATCTGGCAGGTACTCTGCAGAGCACGATTCACTCTCTTTGTGAGTATATTCTACGTACCTGGGGCTGCGGGAGGAGGACTGGAGGACTCCATTGTAGTTGTGAGGATTGCAAGGAAGGAACAGGTCAAGGGCTTGAGTATATGCTCCTCAGCAATACTATCACTGGGTTTGCCCGCGTTTGCTGCGTGCTTGCTGTCCGTAGGCGGTGAAGATGATGAGAAGGTGAGAGACTTTGGGCTTCATTTTCAGCATTTCAGGCAGCCCGTCCACTATAGACACGTAGCACACATATCCCATATCACCAGGTAAAAGTGCAGCGTGTCTCTCACGGCACCTTTAGATTGGACTGAGTAGAAGAGAGAGATTGGTACCAAACGACTTGGTGACCGCCATCTATTGAGGTCTAGGCCTGAGATTAAGCGGCCACTCTTCCCGATCCCTATCACGATAACGCGAACTGGATCCCTTCAGAATATCGAGAAGTAGTTAGATCTTTGATAGTGGGCCCGCTACACATTTCACATTTGTCCACAAATATTGCGGCCTCGGTTCAAAAGCCAGTGAGGGCGTTTGAGTGTTCCAATCTTCCCGCTTTTACCAGCATTCTACCGGGCTAGGCTAGGTTATGAACGGGCGTCTTCGGCGGGCCTCCGCGTGTGACCGTTGGCGGCACCACTTTCCGAGCCCGTAAGATCACTGATATGAAGGTGATCCTCCGAAATACAACCATGCCAAATATTTTCAGGCGCAAACGATCGCCATATCCATGCTTAGCTGGGACTCTGGGTAATGGTGATCGTAGGTAACTAAATCCTAGAATAGCCCACTCTCACTTTGTGTGAAATGCTTCACCTCCCCCTTTTTTTTTGCACGTTGCAGAGTCCTCGGCGGATTCTGAAGATGCAACAAATTGTGTTATCCACCAGATGAGTAAATAGATATCCTGCCATTATGCTCCTTTCTTTGGGGGTCACTCAGCCATAGGATGTTACCATGGTAGCATCAAAGCCATACAAAATCCATGATCCAGACGAGTGGGCGTCATTGTGACTTGTGCATTGCATTATGAAAGCTATACTTGCCATGCATACTCTACATTGTTCAAACATTCTCCAGTATTTGTTAGTTATCATCATCATCATCAGTTAGCCTGCACAAACTAGAAAACAAGTATAAAAGTATTACGCTCACATTTGTAGAAGCCGATAGAGGAGACGAGGCGCATTGTTGGCTGTACTAGAAGGATCTACCTTCCATTGTAATGCACCAGGATGCTTCCAACTCGTCCATTTATCGTCGTCCTTCCACGTTAATACGTGTAGCACATGCCAGGCTGTAAACAGGTCACTCGGGCTAGGTCCGCATTAGGCAAGTTTACTAACCAGAAGGGATCAAACAGGATTATGTCCACGCGTATGCTTATGAGGTTGGCAGATCTCATCTACTACGACTAGAAGCGAGCGAGGGAAATGACAAGGAGTTTGAAGGAGTCTGTTTATGCCGTCCCAGCTTGTTGTAACATCTCGATCACATATTGTGTTGGCACGTATCGTTGCTGCCCGAGCAGAGAGCAACAACAGCCCTACCGGTTACTTTGCTTTTTAGACAACGGAAAGGGTGGGCAAGATTAGCACCGAATAAAATTACATTTTTGCAAAAATATCTTGCCCATGTTTTCACCTACACAGCCAATGAACACAGCACATGTGTAAAGCCAAGTCTCGGCCAAGAGGTTCGAATGCCCGGAAAATATTCGCAGCCTTTGCTAATCTCAGCCTCGTTTTCGCGAGTTAGCCGCAAAAAGACGGTTAACAAGAGAAGAAGAAAAAAACACACACTAAAGAGTTTGTCCCCACGTGCATCGGGTATTACCCGGATCCGTCTTGCAGGGCACCCGATATGGGCTAGCGCGACACAAGCTTTCTCGCTACCTAGCTTACGAGCCCCGCGCGCCCGGCTTCCTTCAGCGCTTTGTGCATCCACCAACTGGACCACTCATCGAAAGCCTCGGTGCCATCTCCATGGTCTCGAAACGGGGGGCTTTCCCGAGCCCCGCGACATCGCTCGTCCGCTGGATGGTGCTGGAAGCTGAACTGGGAACAGGAAAAGGGAAAGGGAAAGGGAAGGTAGGCTCATATTTCTAGCTAGCAAAAGCCTAGTGTACCAACAGAACCCATATTTATGTAAAGCCTTTCTTCCCTCATTGCAATACAGGGGAGGTGTAAGTTCGTTTCTCTTGTAAAGTGGTCTACAGTTGGGCTAACGGCGTGAAGATGTGTCGTATTGCACGGAGAGATGAAAGACACCATCATCATCATTCTTTGTCCTAAGACTCATCGATATCCATGTCATCCAAGTCGGCCTCCTTATGATCGTCATCATTATCGTCATCATCATCCTCATCCATGTCCTCCCCGCTACTTGATGATTCGCTGAGCCCTTGCACTCTACACACGAGCAGCTTGTCGCTCTGCTCAAAAGCTTCGTTCCACGGCCCCATGTCACTACTCCTGTTGCCAACGAAATAGAGATAGCCAACCTCTCTTGCAACTTTCTCGACCTGTCGCCCTAGTCTCTCCTTTTCCTCTTCCTCCTTCAGCTTCTCTGCAAAGCCTGGATCAACCTGCAGATCTTCCAATGACTGTGACTGCGACAAGGGACTGCGTGGCGGAATGGGTCGTGACTTGCTTCCGCGCGCATATCGCTCCGCCGTGCGATTCTGATCTTTGGTTTGTTGGTAGACCAGGCGACTGATCAGGAGCGACAAAGGACTATCCCAGAAGTCTTTGGGGATGTCAAAGTCCAGACCCAGATTGTATTTGTTGCGTATTGCGCGTTCGGCTGTATTTCGCGCGTACCAGGCTCGATCCAGCTTCTCCTTCTCTATTGTTTGCTTGCGGACATCTCGCACTATTTGGCGCAAGTTCGGATGTGTTTCCATGGTTGGCGCGTACCTGCGATGTTGATTGTGGCGCTGGCATGGCTTTCTGCTGTGGCCGAAAAGGTGCGTGGAAGTAGCAAGAGCGCCTGGTCGCTCCCACCAAGCCGCATAGGCTGCAACCTGGGCCTCGGGAATATTCGTGGGGTAAGACGCCACCATGGAGTCACATGCCGGGCACAGCGAGCAGTTTTCAGGTAAGACTGCTGCTGCCTGGGGGCGTTGGGTACCGGTTCGTTCGTGTGCATGGTTCCACGCTTGCTCACGTTCCCAGCGCAATTGCTCGTCTGTTCTCGCTCTGTCGAGCCGCTTCTTTGCGATCACGTACCCTTTCCTTGCCCGGTTCCACCGCTGGTTGCGCATGTACTCGGGTGGAAACAACCCGCCTTCGGCCACCAGCTTCTTCAGTGCGACATCCGATTTCCCTCTGGCCTGGGATACCGCACACGAGGAGCACCAGGGTGTGTGTTCTGCGCTGGATGGGTGAGTACGATGGCCACATTTGCTAGCGAACCGAATCTGGTGACCGTATTGTGGAGAGCCAAACGGGTGTTTTTGGCCAGGTAACGTCGACGCCATGTCGGGCACGTATGCTATGGGCATTGTGGGGATGAACGTCTGGTTGGTGTATTTGGTGATTGATGTTCGCAAAAGAGCTAAGGTGCATTATTAGAAGTGCAAAATGATAGTACGGGTCGCGTGTCTGTGGTGAACCACGGGCCGGCGAAGGAAAAAAAACCCGGCAAAATACAACAGTGAGCTGTGAAGTCGAGCGTTGCGTGCAATGTGAATGGAGAGTAGAGATGTCGAATGGGCTTTAGCAGTGTGAGGGCCCAAGTCAAAGTTGTACTACCGTCTATCCTTCTAGTGAGGCGTGGAGACTCGTAAGCGGCGACCGCGCCTATGAGCTCGGGTGCTCGTGATTGGCTTGTTGCGTTCAAAGTCACACGCGAGCAGTCATCGACGGCTGCCCGTGCACGCTAATACCCACACTGCTGACAGACTCGGTGGGGGTTTCCGACTGCAGACGAGCGCGACAGCCGACAAGTGTCGTATGTGGCATCGAAAGGCAGCCTCAGGCACATATTTGGCTACCCAAAAGGCAGCATTTCCAGACACACCGTGCATGTCGCCCAACATGGCCACCTTCACTTGCACAGCACAGCAGACGCCGCCCATGCCGGGCTCCAAAATCACCGCTTTCAGACTCACCTTCACCTGGACTATGCAAAGTCGCACTTTTTGCAATAGGCTTGTTCGCAGCCTTTTCGGCGCCATGGGACACTCCCCCCTTGAATACAGCATATCCAGTGACCTCATACGTCAAGAAAAGTACTGCCAGAGTCGCCATCTCCAAAGGCAAGATCCTGTGTACATGGAAGAAAAGGCACCGAATTCTGTTTGCCCATGGACCTGCGTCGTAAACGAGAGTGTCTGGTAATTCTGAAACGCAAGTCACTACCACATTCACTATGACAATGAGACTTGGCGCCGTGCTCAAGAAGTGCAACTCAAGTTCAACCTTAGTCTCTCTCCTCATTGACCGTTGACCTTAGCAACTGCAAAGATGGTGCCGGCACAACCCACAGTGCCGCAGAGATCTGCCTCGTTCAACCCTGAAGCAGCCACTTTTAGTCCCAGCATCGCCAACGCTACAATGGCGACTGCGGATACAGGTCCAACTCCGCCCGCAGTTCAAGAGCAGACAAGAATGCCGGATATTTTTGGTGGTAAGTTTTGTTAAACCCACACACCTGGGCCGTTGGCTAACCATCACGGAGAGGGTTCGCGTTTCCGGTTCACTAGAGCTATGCGTGCTAACCACCGCGACCATCAAGAAGCAAAGGTAGCATATCCGCTTCGGAATATGACGCGTACGTTCGAGGAGGTGCAGCAAGGTAAAAACACATTGAAGAAGATGTAAGAATTCGGCACTGACCAGTCCAGATATAGCTTCTCACGACACTCTTCCTATATGCACTGACAATAGCCCCACGCCGTTTCCATCGCTTGGATTGTTTGGTCGCTTAGACCATGAACCCGACTTCAGTACACCCGCAGTTGGTGAACTGAGTGCGGGTCTTGGCTTGCCTGGTATCAAGAGGCGGAACACTACTAACGACTCCTCAGCACAGTCACAGAAGTCTCGAGGATCTGATGCCAATGCCCTAGCCGGACTCGATGGTAAGCTTATCGGGCGGGCGCTAAACAAGCCTATGTCCGCTAATGACCTAGCCCAATACCTCAACGGTGTGGTTGTTCGTCAAGCAGGCCTGATCCCGCTGCCTCAGGGTATCCAGTGCGATTATAGTACACCTCTTCAGGAGAGCGAGTCTAGAGATGACCAGAATACTACGATTGTACAGCCGCCTCCGGGATTTAGCGGTGTGCAGTCTAGAAAGATTCGGGCTGATGAGTCAAGCGCTGCAGCTATATATGCCATGGAGCCGCAGCACGTACCCACAGGTCCTGCTGCACTGAGCCATCCTCGACGCTTCAGCGACCTTCCACAGTACCCACAGCACCATGATCACACACGTCACGTCTCTGGTGGAGGATATCACCGCCGTTCGCGAGCGTATACCCGCAGCAAACGTACTGATCAAGGTCCTGAGCCCTCGGCTGCCGATATCTACCCTGACGATGCCAACTACATGCCTCGCCGTCCGTCACACCACCTTGATCCTACAGTTCCCTTCCATTTCCCCAAGCCCAGACCACCTCCTCAGCCGCACTTCTGCGCAGAGGACCCTGTCAGTTGGCCCACACCCGCAGAAGTGTACGCGCTAAAACCACAAAAACCACAGACTCCTCGTTCACTCGTCCAAATCCTCGAACAACAGGTTGGCAACCAAGCCCACACCGCTGCTCCCGCTGCCCCCGCTGCCCCGTTGGACATCTTTGAAGATCACACCTACCCGTCAAAAGTAGACTTCGATTTCGCCGACGACGACGTTACTGTTCTGCTTTCTTCCATCCCCAACCTCTTCTACCAGAAAGAAGATCAGATTCAAGCTCATGAGCAAGACGCCATCGAGCTCTCCTGCGACACGCGTTCACTTACCCCGCAACAGCTCTCGGGTGCACGTTATGGCCTTCGCTACTTCGGCAGCGGCCTGCATGATACCTGGAAGTGTCCCGAGGCCAAGGAAGGCGAGCCATTCCGTGTGCGTCCGCGTAACCATGTGGGTTGGGGTAGCTGGGAATGGGCGATTCGCAGCGGCTGGGACAGGGAGTAAGTATTTTGTAGTAAAACGGAGTATTTCCATTTGCTAACCCGAGAGGCTTTTGTGTCAAGACGGAGCTTTGAGGATTTGCATGCCATTGTTTGGCCTGGGCTTATGGGCTAAAGCTGGCTAGCTGAGTGGCGGCGGTTTGGAGTGGGAGGCGTCGGTGGCTGGAATGACCTGGAGAGTCCTCTTCTCCTGACTAGAATTTCTTACTTCTCTCTTGCTATAGAGATGAGGGTGGGCTTTCACAGACGGCGTTTACCTGGGTTGATTTGGAAATGAGAGGATTTATCTCTGATGATGTATTCACTTGCTTGTCATCTAGTCTCAGCAGCCTTCCAAACTCATACCTGGAATAACTTTCTCGTTTCTCCACAAACCGAGAGCAACGATGTGATAAGACAAGGATAGGCGTAAGTATGCTCATCTTTTTCAACTGTAAAGTTGAATAGAAGACATCTTGAATGAACATTGCGAACAAGCCTGTAGAGCTTAGGAAGTAAGCAAGAATGCAGCTATAAATGCTTGGATGTACTTTGTTAATTCTACAACACTATTACGCCCCGACGCCCCTCGCAAGCATAAACCCGTGTTTCCATGCCGGAAGTTAATCTTCATCCACCAACTTCCAACCAGACCTTCAGATGGGATCGAAGTCTGTCTGTTGACTGGCCCTCTCATTATCAAACGTAACACCATAGCGACACCGATAACGCACCTAAATTACGAAGACGGATTAATATGCGCCTTCAGATTCAAAGGTTGAATACTGTGTTCCCGGGGCGTTGCGGCACCAGAGTCGACTTGAATCTGAGGGGTCCCCATGCCAGATAATGGGCTTACCGCGCCAGAAGGTGCAACAGGTATCTTGATGTCCTCGGGGCTACCAGGGACCATTGATTCGGGGAGATTGGGGATCTTGATGCGTTTTGCTACATTGTTGTAGGATGAAGGGATGATCTAACATAATGTGAGCATGAGAGGATGTGGGAGAGAACGGAGTAGCCTGGTACTTACCTCGATGATCTCATCGCGGGGGAACTGCAGCTTGGGGATATCGGCTGCATTACATGCCATGAGATAGCCGTACAGCACACGGAGTACGGATTCGTGGGCGATGATAAGGAGATCGTTCTCTTCGCGTTCGAGCTCGAGAATAATAGGTTCCATGCGCACAGCTAGGTCATGGTAGGATTCTGCGCGAGGGTAACGGTGATGGTATGGATCTGCTTCGTGCTTTGTGACTTCATCTGGGAACTCCTCGCGTATTTTTGCTTCAGACATCTTTTCGCACACCCCCGGATTCATCTGGCTCATTTGCGATCGTTGTCTGACTCGATAGCCCATGGATGCTAGAACCTCTGATGTCTGAACAGTCCTTCGACGTGTTGATGTCCAAATCGTCAATGGTTTCAAGGACGCATCTGTCGCCCCGGATTCGACAAGTTTTTGCTTCTCTTCCTCGCGGTACTGCAATAGTACCTCGCTCATCTTCTTTGCATAGTCGTGCCCTTCTGGTGAAAGGTTTGCATCGGCTTTGTAGGAATCTTCCTCCCGTGTGGTTCCAGCGCGGGCAAAGTACGTTTGCCGCGACTTGATGTGCAGATTGAGCAAGTAAAAGACGATTCTCTGCGAAAGGTATCCGAATGCGCAGTTGTTGACGACCACTCGCTCGCCAGCGTTGATCATCTTAATCCAGTGCAGATCGGGCTCCTCCATGGTTTCGAAGTGTGGTATCCGTGCATTAATGCGGGCTAGGTAGTCGTGGACTGCATCTTCATCCTTCCACCCCTGGTAATCCGGCGAGGAGATCTTGACACGACGAACGTTTTCCTGGATAATGCGCTCATCCGTGCAATGTGACTCGATGAAGACCGTCTGGATTCCGTTCTTCGCGAATTCCTTGGCCAGTGATCGGCGGCCTTGGCTGATAGCGTTGACGGCGTCGTAGATGGCCACTTGCCCCTTGTCGTTCTCAAGAAAGTGGTAGATATCCTCGCGGCATTTCTTCAATATCTTGTTGCGCAGTAGGACAGATTGTGGCGCTGCATTTAGGAAGAAGTAGTCCTCCGGCACGTCATTGTCCGGACCTAGAGTAGCGCGACGATAGTCGCCAAGATGAAACACGTGAGTCTTGACTCCCAACCACCGGAGGTAACGGGCCAGGGCAACGGAGGTATGAGTTTTGCCTCGAGCAGGCAGTCCACAAGTAGCGATGACTATTCGCCCGGAATGGAAGAGGCGACCCGATTCTGTGCTATAGAGTTGAGCGGGCGCCATTTCTTCCTTGGTAGGTAGATCGTGGATTGCGTCGACATAAGTACTCGACCGCCGCCGGAAGCGAGGCGAATTCGCATATATCTCTGCGGTACTATTCAATTCAGGGTAAGTGGATGTTGGCAGCGTTGGTACTTGGATACAGTCACGGGAAGTGGGGTCATGGCACTTACAGTAGGGTGTCCATGACTGCAAATGGGTCAAGTCTACAAAGGAATAACTGGCGTAGGGAAGAAGCGGATTATCAAGAAGAAGGGAAACGGTCGACAATCAAATAAAGCAAGGTTGGGGTTTGGTGGTTTAAGAGGGATACGAGTCTGGCTAGGGACCCGGGCGTTGATATAAGTTTGCCGAGACTTGGAAGCGGATAAGGTGCGACAGTCAAGCGCGGCCAGTCTACCAGGACACGTCGCAGAGGGTCTGAGGGTCCGGAGGGTCCAGGCAGCGTTTGGAGGGGAAATGTCGCAGCTAGCTCGCCCAAAAGCAAAGCTCAACGGTTCAATGTTGCGTTGGATGGATGGCGCAGTGGGTTAGCGTCGGGAATCGATTACAACGGGCACGTGATGGATTATGTCATCAGGTAACTTTTCAAAATGTTCACCCATATCGTCACCGTCCAAGCGACCGGGACGCATCACAGCACCCAACAATTTGCTGCCATTTCCAACACACCTGTGCCGGCCCTCCCCATCGTAGGGAGTTTCTAGTCCGACGTGCACGCATATTCTCGCAATGGCCACCCCGCTGCAGTTTAACCCGGCAAAAGAGCAAGCCATCGCTGACATGCTCTCGCAACCTCGCGCCGCCAACACGGGCCCGTTCGCACAATTCCAAAATGTATACGATGCATTTCTGGAGCGGAGAGAAGCATTGGGACTCAGCAACCCCGGCACGGTCGAGAATATTGCGAGGGAAGTCCAGCGCGATGTCTTCCTGAACAACTCGAGCTTCTCCGGCCTACGCGCCGAGCTCACCAAGGCCTTCAGCGCTGCCCCGCTATTTCAGGTTGCACATTCGTTATCTATGGGATCGCAGGTCATGCCGCCATACTCGTATATGGTTCTCTATGGATCACCAAGAGTTTGTTGCGCGAGTCCGTACAAGTCTTTGCCAAAGCTGATCCATACCAGGTGTTTATGCAAGGAAACCTCGATAATGAGCTCGCCTTCTCCGGCCGCTTCAATTGGCGCTGGACGTCAGCATTCGTCACCAAGACAGCCGTCCAGCTCACATCGCAAGGCAACATGGTCTCGTTTGAGAATGACTATACCGGTGCCGATTTCTCCGCCTCCCTCAAGGCTGTCAACCCCTCCATACTGGATGGTGGCATTACTGGTATGCTCATGGCAAGCTACCTTCAGGCCGTCACACCCAAGCTGTCGCTCGGTATTGACGCATTCTGGACACGCCCCGCCATGGCCTACCCCCCCGAGCTCAACGTTTCGTATGCGGCCCGCTACAGGGCTATTGACTGGATGGCCTGTGGTCAGATTATTCCGGACCGAGGTGTACTGGAGGCTTCATACTGGCGCAGGCTCACAGACAAGGTTGAGACGGGTATCAACTGCAATCTTGCATTTGCTGGAATCGGACCTGGCGGGCCCATGGCTGGCCCGCAGAAGGAGGGCAATGTCACAATTGGTGCCAAGTACGACTTTCGCCAGTCGTCAGTCAGGGCACAACTCGACAACCAGGGCAAGGTGTCGTGTTTGCTGGAGAAGATGATTGCGCCGCCAATTCGCTTAACCTTCTCTGGGGAAATCGACCACAAGCAAGTACGTCATCGCTGACCCAAAATCTTTTCTCTGCCATGCTAACAAAGACACAGAACGCTGCCAAGCTCGGTCTAGCCGTGGCGATAGAAGCCGCCGACGAGGCTGTCATGGAGCAGCAAGAACAACAGGGCGCCGCAATGTCAGCCGGCTCGATTCCCTTTTAAACGCTTCTCCACACCCATGTACCGACTATAATACCATGACTCTTCTCTTTGCTGTATTACCACCTTTTCTTGGAGCGAGCGCAGTTTGCGAATGTCTCCATGCCACCACTCGCGGGCTGGGTACAGTCTTGCAATCGCACAGCTGGAGTGACAGTTTGTTACAGCATCTCACGAGTGTAGACGGCGCACGGTGCGCATCTGATGTCTCGGACCATTTGATGGATCAAATCATAACCTTTGTGGCGCCAGATGAGTGCGGATCTAGACGCTGTATTTGTAAGTATAGTTACGTAGCCGACAGGCAGAAAGAAAAGAAGAAATGTACAGAGTATCTTGACCACCAGCCGAGACTGTGGGCTCAAGAACGTTACGCAATTCATTATGGTGGAGTCGAGAAATATAGTACAGATGATTACGGCATCATTTGCGCCGCTTGTATGCACATGTCACAATCCCGTCCATGCACCATCTTCCCTTATCGTAGCAATGTGTGAAGAGCCCGTCGCTCAAAGTGATGCGACCACGAGGCAAAATGCGCCCCAACCAAGACACTGTCGTTTACAAAGCCGGCTTTGCGCCCTGGGGTTGACCGGGCATCGGCGCTCCACCGGGAGCCATAAACTATGCGTACGTTAGCAATTTGCATCTTATCGATTCCACATTCATCATCTCAATCCCACCACTGTCATCTTTGATAATCTTTCTTCAAAAATAAACATACCTCGTTCTGTGCCCTTTGCGCCTGCAACTCAGCTCTCTCCTGCTCAACAATCATCTGCTCCTCGCTATACGCCAACGCCCACGGCACACCCAGCAGCAAGGCACTCGTGCTCACGACCCACAGCGTTTTGCCTCCCATGCTTAGCCCCGACTTGAACCAAGAGGAGATTGTGGACGCTTTCGACGAGACGGAGCGGCGTGTGCTAGCGGGAATCATGTCTTGCAGGGCAAGGATGCGCTCGTAGAGGGATTCTTCTGCGTGGAGCGAGTGGATGGATGAAGTGTCTGATTCTGGATTGACCAAACCCCCCACATTAGCATGCATTTCATATCACTTTCATTTTCCAGGAAGGAAAAATTGGAATTTTAAGTGAACATTGTTGTTGTTTTGGCGGAAAGAGAGGGAGAGAGAGAGGGAGTGGGAGTGGAAGCATGGAAATAAGATGGAGGGGTTTTGCTCGTTTCGTACCAGAGTCGGTGTCCCATTCATCGTCGTCGTGCGGGCCCTCCTGCTCACGCACAAACTCCTCGTCCATGACTTCTTCGAGTTTGACCATGTTGGCGGTATTCTGTGGGGTTTCCGAATTGGGTTGGTTTGGTAAAGCGAGGGTGGTGAGATGGATGGGCGGGGTGATGGTGGTTTGTGGAGTTGGGCTCGTGGACGGTGCTTGCGATGATGATTGCGATGATGAACTTTTAGTGCATGGACCATGTGCGCGCGGCGCTAGGCTGGGGTTCTGCCGAACGACAACCTCACCATTATCTGCATGACGTATGGATGGGATTGTTCTTCTACGTTGATTTTGGATAATGTTAATCTTATTGTTCGAAAAAAAATCGGTTCTTCTGAAATGAAACTTACTAGTCTTGGATGATATAACATGGCCTCCCGGGGAACAGAGCGAGAATCGATAGACGCTCCAAGACTTGTTTGGTGGATTCTTCTACTACAGAAACTGTCTGTTTAAGGTACTGGGTGATATAAAGAGTACATAAAATTCATATTTTGTCGTCTCTTGGTACATTCACATAACTCCTATGTGTACAGACCGTACCAGTTCTATTTGCTCAATTGAGAGATCTCTAGCCAAGTACTCGACAACGACAAGAAAAAAAGGCAAAAAAAAAACGTTACGACTTCACCACAGGCGTCTACTTCACGCCTCAACCGTTTTCTACTTAACATTGGCCGCTTATTACTATCAATTCAGTCTCAAACTGGTCACAAAAACTGCAAAAAAAAAACATACAACAGCGGGGATTCGCCAGTGGTCACCCACCTGACTACTAATCCGCCGGTACACCGCTTGAGTACCGCTGAGCGAACGGGAAGCGCTATTGTCGATGTC